>Ga0070685_10001163_pt1 | contig 14076 bp, 5 predicted proteins | sample KBSS13LmetaG_FD_65651 | JGI IMG/M metagenome (GOLD analysis project Ga0070685, IMG submission 65651) | Switchgrass rhizosphere microbial communities from Kellogg Biological Station, Michigan, USA - KBS S1-3L metaG | ecosystem: Host-associated > Plants > Roots > Rhizosphere ...
CGCATCTCGGCCACGTAGCGCTGCACCGTCTCCAGCCGGGCGAGCGCCAGGTTGGTGTCGGTGTGGATGCGCTTCTTCACGTGCGCCACCGCCGTGTCGTAGGCCGACTGGGCGATGCCGACGTAGCAGGCGGCGAGGCCGACCTGGTAGATGGGGAGCGAGTAGGCGAAGAGCATGGAGAAGCCCGCGTTCTCGCCGCCCAGGCGGCGCCACTCGGGGGCGATGCAGCGGTCGAACTTCACCGGGGTGCTGGAGTTGCCGCGCAGCCCCATCCCGTCCCACACCCCCACCGGCTTGATGCAGGGGTCCTTGCCGTCGAGCATGAACAGGCTCAGGTCGTTGGGCCCCGCGTCGGCGGACGGACGGGTGGGGACCACGTAGTAGTCGGCCTGCCCGGCGCTGGTGGCGAACGACTTGAAGCAGTCGATGACGAAGTCGTCGCCCTCTTTCTGCGCGTAGCTGTCGGTGTGCCAGAGGCGGTTGCCGGAGCCCGGCTCGCTCATGGCGAAGGAGCCGAACGCCTCGCCGCGCACGATCGGCCCCAGCAGCTTCTCCACCTGGTCGCCCTCCACCAGCGCGGCGATCAGGGGGATGGTGCTCATGTGCATGTGGAAGGCCATGGCCGTCGACGCGCACCCCTGCGCCAGCTCCTCGGTGACGATGGCGGTGGTGAGGATGGTCTCGCCCTTGCCGCCCATCTCCTTCGGCAGCGGGAGCGCGAGGAGCCCCTCGGCGCCGAGTCGGCGGAGGTTCTCCATGGGGAAGATGGCGTCGCGGTCGGTCTTCTCCGCGTTGGGCGCCAGCACTTCCTTCGCCAGCTTCGTCGCCAGGCGCTTCCAGCGGCCCTGGTCGGTGGTCAGCGCAATTCCGGTCAGGTTCAGTGCGTTCGGCATCGGGGCGGTCTGGGATCGGCGAAGGAGTGAGGGAGTGGCCCTTCAGGCGCGGCGGAAGGCTCGGCTCCACGGGGCGCGGCGGATGGGACCGACGTGCGCCGCGAATGGTGCGTGAATCGCTCTCGATCGGGGGTCGGACGGGAACCCGGGATGCGGTAAAGGCTTGCATCGGCCGGGGAGGAGGGTTCCGGAAGAATTGTCGATCCGCAAATATCTAGCGCCCCGGCGGCGCGGCGGCAAGGTCTTTCGTGTCAGCGCGTGAACCTTCGCGCTCCGCGGGCGAAAACTTTCGTTTCTGGCGCGCGGTCCGCCTCCGCCGGCGCCCCGGGGGACGCGCATGTTTACGTGCCGGCGTCGATTCGGCAGACGCGCGGGGGATGGGAAAAAGGAGGCCGTTTCGGTCCTCGCGTGCGTTTCCGAGGGTCTTTCGATGCCGTGGTCCCGGCAACCGCGTCTCACGCAGAGCCGCAGAGACGCAGAGGGAGGGATCGGTCTTCTCTGCGGCTCCGCGGCTCTGCGTGAGGTTTCTGTTTCAGGATTCGGGGAGCGGGAGGGTCAGGGTGAAGGTGGTGCCTTCGCCTTCGACCGTCTCCACCTGCACGTCGCCGCCATGCGCGGTGGCGATCCCCTTCACGATCGAGAGACCCAGGCCCACGCCGCGCCGGTCGGCGGTGTTCGCCTGCCAGTAGCGGTCGAAGAGGCGCGGCACCTGGGCCGCGGGGATGCCGGGACCGGTATCCGAGACGGAGAGGCGCACCCCGTCGTCCGCTCGCCACGCGGCGACGGTGATGCGGCCGCCGGGCGGGGTGAACTTGAGCGCGTTGCCGATCAGGTTCCCCAGCGCCTGGACGATGCGGTCGCGGTCGACGACGACGGTGGTGCCTTCCTCCATCTCGCCGCACGTGAGCGCGATCCCCTTCTCCGCCGCCGCCATCTCTGCCTGCTCCACCGCCTCGCGGGCGATGGAGGCCGCGTCGTTGGGCAGGCGGTCCAGCGAGAGGCGGCCGCTCTCGATGTGGGTGATGTCGAGCAGGTCCTGGATCAGGCGATTGGCCCGCTCGGCCGCGCGGCGGATGATGGCGGCCTGCGTGCGCTCCATCTTCCGCTCCCCCTCCGGCATTACGTCCAGGAGGAAGGAGGCGCTCATGTGCACCGTGTGGATGGGGTTGCGCAGGTCGTGCGAGACCACGCCGAGCATGTCGTCGCGGGCGCGGGTGGCGCTGCGCGCGGCATCGTAGAGGCGCGCGTTCTCCACCGCCAGCGCCGCGCGGCGGCCTAGCTCCTCGGCGAGCTCCTGGTCGGCCTCGTCGAACTGCGGCTGCCCCGCGCCGCGCACGAAGGAGAGGGTGCCGAGCACCGCGTCGCGCGAGCGCAGCGGCGCGACCACCACCGAGCGCGGCGCGAGGGAACGGATCAGCTCGGCGTGCTCGGGGCCGCGCCCCAGCCCGTCGATCCACCCCTGGTCGATGTCGCGGACCAGCACCGACGCGCCGGTGCGCAGCACCTGGTCCTGCGGGCCGCCGTCCCCCGGCCGCGGCGGGTAGAGACGGGCCCGCTCCAACAGCGCCATCGCCCGCTCGTCGGCGTGGGCGGCGGCCACGCGGCGCACCTCGCCGCCCTCCAGCAGGTCCACCATCACCATCTCGGCGAGCTGCGGCACGGCCAGGTGGGCGATGGCCTGCAGCGTCTCCTCCACCTCCAGCGACGAGGAGAGCGCGCGGCCGGACTCGGCCAGGAGCTGCATCCCCTCCGACGCGCGCTTCTGCTCGGTGATGTCGGTGAAGCGCACCACCGCGCCCACCACCTCCCCGTCGCGGTGCAGCGGCGACGAGGCATAGGCCACCGGGAGCGGCATCCCGTCGCGGCGCCAGAGCACCTCGCCGTAGACGTGGACGGCGCGGCCCTCTTCCCCCGCGCGGGCGATGGGACACGCTTCGCGCGGGAAGGGGGTGCCGTCTGGATGGGAATGGTGAAAGAGCGCATGGGCGTCCCGGCCCACCATCTCCTCCGCCGTGTAGCCGAGCAGCTCGGTCGCGGCGCGGTTGACGAAGAGGATGCAGCCAGCCCGGTCGATGGTGTAGACGCCGTCGGTGGTGGCGCCGAGGAGCTCCTCGCGCTCGCGGTAGGCGCCGCGCAGCTCTTCCGCGCTCCGACGTGCGTCGTCGAGCGCCAGGCGCAGCGAGATCTCGCGCTGGGCGGAGCCGGCGATCTCCTTCAGCGTCTCCACCTCGTCGTCGGTCCAGCGGCGCGGCACCATGTCGATGGCGCAGAAGGAGCCGATCGGCTCGCCCTCCACGACGATCGGCACGCCCAGGTAGGCGGCGACGCCGAGCGAGCGGACGGTGGGGACCTGCCGGTAGACGGGGTCGGCGCGGGTGTCGGGGATGACGAGCGGGCGCTCGGGGGTGGCGCCGGCGATGCTGTAGTGGCAGAAGGTGCGCCCTTCGATCTCGCGCTCGGTGGCGAGCGGCTGCCCGAAGCCCGTGGCGGCCTTGTAGAAGTCGCGCTCCTCGTCCACCAGCGAGAGGAAGCTCGCCGGCACCCGCAGGAGCCGCACGGCCAGCTTCGTCAGCCGGTCGAAAGCAGGCTCCGCGGCGCTGTCGAGGAGGCCCGTGCTGCGCAGCGCCGCCAGCCGGGCCGCGGAGCGAACGGCTTCATCCACGCCCGGCGGTACTACGTCCGGCATCGTCAAAGCTGCTGCCCTGATGGGGGGGATCCTGGTCGTCGGCGAGATACAGGCAAGAACCGGGCAGTCCTCTCCAAAGCAACTCCGTCCCACGAAGAACCGCGAAGCCGCAGAGATGCGCGATGGCGTCTCTGCGGCTCCGCGGCTCTGCGTGAGATGCAGTTACGAGGCTTTGGCGCGCAACGCGACCGTGGCCGCGGTGGGGTCTGCCCCGGCCTGCTGCAGCATCTGCACGGTGATGCTGTTCTCCGGCACGCGCACGTCGATCAGCGAAAGGCCCTTGTTCTTTTTCGCCTGCGCGAGCGCCGCGTCGAGCTCGTCCATCGTCGACACGGTGGCGCCCCAGCCGCCCTTGAAGACCTCGACCAGCTTGGCGTAATCCCACGCGTGCAGCAGGTCGAACGCTTCGACGGGCTCGCCCTCGGTGAAGAACCGGTAGTTCACGAAGGCCTGCTCGATCCCGTAGAGCGCGTTGTTGAAGACGAACACCACGGCGTCGTGGCCGGAGCGGACGATGTCGGAGACCGCCTGCACGATCTCCTGGAACCCGCCGTCGCCGCAGAAGACGACCGCCTTCTTCTCCGGCGCCGCGTAGCCGACGCCGACCGCCGCGCCCGGCGTGTAGCCGATGGAGTTCCACGCCGCCTGCGCGATGAAGCCGTTCGCCCGCTTCACCTTGAGCTCCGCCGCCGAGTAGAGCGCGATGCTGGTGTCGGCCAGGAGCACCATCGACGTGTCGTTCCACTTGGCGACGCGCTCGAAGAAGCGGGTGTACGTCACCTGGTCGTCGTCCACCACCGTCTCGGCCTTCGCGAGCGCCAGCCGCCGGTTGCGGCGCTTTCCGCGGAGCGCGTCGAGCACGCCGTCGTCGCGGGTGGCGCCGAGGAGCGGGGCCTTGCGCGCCTTCAGCTTCTCCAGCAGGCGGCGCATGAAGGCGTCGAGCGGCACGTTCTCGAAGTGCTGGCGGGAGACGCGCACGGAGTTGCCGAACGCCAGCACAATGTTGTCGTAGTGCGGCGGCGACGTCTTCGTCCCCGAGACCCACACCGCGAAGTCGTCGGTCACCAGGGTGCCCAGCCCCAGCACGCACTTCGACGCGTCGAAGAGCTCCATCACGTCGTGCACGGCCGAGGCGCCGTCGAAGGTGCCCTTGAAGCCGGGATGGTCCTCGGAGAGCACGGACTTGCCGCACAGGTCGGAGGCCCAGGGGAGCCCGGTGACCGCGATGATCTCCTCCAGCACCTCCTGCAGTCCGAAGCGCTGCACCTCGACCCCAGCCCAGATCACCGGGTGGAGGTTGGCGTCGGGTTCGGTGAGCGCGCGCTCGAAGCGCTCGAGGGTGCGGTCCACCGCGCGCGCCACGGCGCGGCGGGACGAGGGGAGCTTGCCGGGCTTGAGCGGCCGACGCGGCGGCTTCGCCGGCTCCAGCCAGACGTTCGCGAAGACCTCGATGTAGACGGGGCGCTTCCAGGCCATCGCCTCACCCAGCGCGTGGTCGATCTGCTTCGCCGCGCGGCGCGGGTCGGAGATGACCTCGCGCGCCACGACGACGTTCTTCACCGAGTCGTAGTCGGCGCTCAGCGTGCCGGTGGAATGGTGGAAGAGGACGCCCTCGTGGCGCTCCACGCCGCGCTGCGAGAACGACGGGCTGCCGATGATCAGCGCGACGGCCGCCTCTTCCACGTACGAGCCGGCCAGGCAGTTGAGCACGCCGAAGGTGCCGACGCCGTAGGTGAGGCAGACGGCCCCCGCGCCGCGGAGCCGCGCGTACGAGTCGGCGGCGTAGCCCGCCACCCACTCGTTGGTGACGGGGACGCGGGTGACCACCTCGCTCGCGTCGATGCGGGTGAGGAAGGCGCCGGCGTAGTCGCCCGGCACTGCGAACACGTGCTCCGCGCCGAACTCGGCGAGCCGCGCGGCGAGGTAGTCGGCGACGGTGTACTCTGGGGTCGGCATCGGGGATCTTCGCGAGGGGGAAGGCGTGGAGGGAAGAAGTGCTAAGTGCTAAGTGCTAAGTGCCAAGTGCTGAGTCCCCAGCGAGATAGGACGTCATCCTGAGGCCGGCCGCTGTCGACCGGCGGCTGCAGGGAGGCAAGCAGGCCGAAGGATCTATCGTTGGCGCTCGGGACCAGGCTGCGGGGACGCATCCGAAACCATGCGTCGCCGCATCTCGCCAACTCACGTGCCGACGCGGTTATAGATCCTTTGGCCTGCCGGCTTCTGCCTTGACGCCGGTTGTCGCGCGGCCGGCCTCAGGATGACGTCTACGGGGGGCGCACGCACATCGCGTAATCGCCTAAAATCCTCAGCACTTAGCACTTAGCACTCAGCACTCAGCACTCAGCACTGCCGTTCATCAGTATCCGAGACTGTAGCTCTTCGGCAGCCAGCTCGGGCGCTTCAGGCCGAAGTGCTCCTCCAGCATCAGCTCGGCGGTCTGCAGGGAGCCCTCCACCCAGCCCTGGTTGATCGAGTACGCCTCGCCGCAGATGAAGACGTCCTCGTCGGGGACGGGCTGGCGGATCTGCGGCATCACCTCCCAGAAGCGCTCGCCGGCCTTCCACGCGTGCCACCCGGCCCCGTACGGATCGTCCGACCAGTCGTGGTAGGCGGCGGTGGTCGGCTCGGGGATGAACTCCAGGTTGTGCGTCTGGTGGAGTTGCTGCTGCGCCGCCTGCACCATCTGCCAGGAGATGGGGAACGGCGTGTTGTCGGTGCCCCCCTTGAATACGCTGTCGGGGCCGAGCGCGTCCACCTCCAGCGCCTTCCAGAAGGGGACCGAGCCCAGGTCGTTGTAGCTCACCATCATCAGCGAGTTCTCGCTCCCCGGCGTGCCGCCCTTCTGCTCCCCCTCGGTCTGGAAGTAGAAGGTCTGGCGCAGCGGCATGTCGGTGATGGAGCGGCCGGCGCGCAGGCCCAGCACGCGCCACCACGGGTACGGATAGCCCAGGAAGATCTTGAACGCCGCCTGGCTGATCACCGCGCTCACCATCTTCCGCACCGCCGGCTGCTCGAAGCCCTCCCAGCGCACCAGCTCCAGCGAGCGGCGCGGCATCGCCATCACCACCTGCTTGGCATTCACCTTCACCGTCTGCTTGGGTTCCGAGCCGCCCTTGCGGTCGGTGCGGCCGCGGGCGTCGGTCTCCGTCTTCACGAAGAGCAGCTGGTAGCCCTTCTTCCCGTCGCGGCGGAACGAGTCCAGCCGGTGGTTGCGGTGGATCTCGCCCTTGTCGCCGGCGAAGGCGGCGGCCACGGCGCGGGGGAGCGCCTCGTAGCCGTCCACCAGGGTCTCGTACTTCACGTCGGGGCCGAACTCGAAGACCGGGAGCGAGAGGACGGAGTTGGAGTTGGCCACGTTGGTGTAGTAGCCGCCCGCGTCGTCCATGAACTGGTAGGCCTCGCTGGTCAGCACCCGGTAGAGCAGGTTCCAGAAGCCCGTCTTGTACAGCTTCTCGCCGTTGAAGACCCTGACCTTGTTCCACTGGTCCTGCGTGAGCTTGTCGGCGTGGGGGACCAGCGTGTCCATCACGTAGCGCTGGAGCTGGTCGGGGTTCATCCCCATCTCGGTGGGGTTGAGCTTGTACGGCACCATCGCCGAGTTGCTCAGGTCGCGCGCCCGCAGCAGCACCCGCCGCAGGTAGACCAGGTTGTTCATCCCCCCGGGATCGTCCTCCGCGCCCATCGGGAAGTCGCGCGTCTGCAGCCCCAGGTCGTTGATCAGCTCGGTGACGAACGTCTGCGTCTTGGGGATGAAGCGCATCCCGCCCAGCTCGGCGTTCACGTTCGGCATCCCCGGGAGCTGCACCGTGTACAGCCGCCCGCCGATGCGGTCGCTGTACTCGAAGAGCGCGATGCGCTTCCGCGGATACTTCGCCTTCAGCCGCCACGCCGTGTACGCGCCGGCGATGCCGCCGCCCACCACGGCGACGTCGATGTCCAGGTCGGCCTTGGTGAATCCGTCGAACGTTTCATGGATCAAGGGCTTCGTCACGGCCGATCTCCTGGGTGGTTGGGGAGCGGATGGGGGAAGGATGAGGAGAGGAAAACGATCTGGCTTGCCGGACGTTTGGCGGAGGCGCGGAGGGCGTCGACTGATACGCTCACGGGGAGCAGCGAAGCGAGGATTCGTAGCGTACGTTTCCGGACCGGGCGCGTCAAGAAGCGCCTCCGTCCACCTTCGCGCCGACGCCGCAAACCGGCCATTGCACGCTCCGGACGCGCCACGCTGGGCACATTGCCCGGGAGAAAAGGGCGCGACCGCCGTTTCGGCGCCCGCGCCCTTCTGTATCAATCCCGAGCCGAACCAGGGGCTCAAGCCGTCTCGAACGCGGGCTGCGGAAATCCTCGCTCAACCTCCCAACGGGCGAGATGGAACTCCCACTCCAGCTCGCCCCGGGAACTGGCGGCACAGCGTCGCATCCCCTCCTGAAAGCTCGCCGGATCATCCATCCGTCCCGCGCCGACGGCGACGTGGAAGTCGGCGGCGCACTGCCAGCGTTCCCTCAGCGCGTCGACGGCGGCTTGCTCCACGGCGTTCTGCATCGGCGATAGCCCCCTGTTTCTCAACGGTCTGCCACTACCGCATGCGGCGGATGGCCTCGATGCGGGGGCGGCGGCTGGCGGGGCTGTCGAGGGAGAACGAGCGCGCGTCGCCGAGCTGGTCGCGGACGAAGGCCTCGGTCACGGCGATCGCCCGTTCCAGCGCCGCGTCGGCCTTCCCGGCGAAGGTGAACCAGGCGATGGAGGCCGCGTCCGCGTCGTACTCCCAGAGGCCGATCAGACGGCCGCGGTCGAGGATGGCGTGGGCGGGGAGGTCGGAGATGCCGCCGACCGGGCGCTCGCCGGATTCCGTCGGCACCATCCGCCCGCGGTCCGCCTCGTCGACCAGCGTCTCGACGTTGCGGCGGGTGGCGGAGATGGCGTCGAGACTGCTCACCAGCGCGTACTGTGGCTCTTCGGGCGCCTCAAACGCGGCGAAGGCCTCCACGTCCTGGGCGAGGAGCAGGCGGTCGCTGCCGTCGACCTCGACGAGGCCGAGCGGCGCGACGGCATCCTTCACCGCCTTCACGCCGAGCGCGGAGAACCACTGGAGCTCGCGCAGCGTCGCGGGGCCGACCCAGCGGAAGAAGCGCCGGGCGAGCTCGGTGTACGCCTCCGGCGCGCTCCATGGCCCCGCAGCGAGGGGATTGGGCTGCCAGCGGACGTAGGCGTAGCGCTGCTGGTCGAGCCGGCCGTTCACCGGCACCCGGCGGATGTCGCCGCGCGCCTGCAGCAGCCCGAGCGCGACGGGGAGGGTGGTGGTGAGGCCCTTCTTCTTCCCCTCGTCGCCGAGGCTGCGCCAGGCGCCACCGGTCGCGTCGCGGAGGCCGTCGGGCGCGAGCGGGCCGGCTTCGAGCGCGCCGACGACGGCCTGGCAGAGCGCGTCGATCTCCTCCTCGGGGACGCCGAGCTTCGCGGCGGTCTTCATCTCCGCGCCCCCGAACGCCTGGCCCACGGTGAGCGCCAGCGCGAAGTCGCTCGCGGGGACCACGTAGGTGCAGCCGCGAGCGCTCGGCAGCTCGTGGATCTCAAGCGCCGCCACCGCCGCATCGGCCGCCTCGCGCGAGGTGCCGGCGCGCGCGAAGAGCGTGAGGTACGGCCCAACGCCGCCCACCGAGCGCGCCCAGCCGGAGCGCTCCAGCACCTCCGCGGGCGATGCGCCGCGCAGCGAGCCGTCCAGCCCCTGCCGGTGCCACCACCACGCGCGGAGCTTCGCTTCGTTCATCGTCGGCAATCGCGAAAAGGGGGGATGAAACGCAAAACCGGACCCCGTCCGAGACGAGATCCGGTAGATGATCGGCCGGGAATCGCACCCGCGACAGGGCGAGTATGACTCCGGGCGATGATGGGCGCAAGGACGCCGATGGCGAGCGGACGCTATTGAGAGCGAGCACTCTCCCCAACCGTGTCATCCTGAGGCCCGACCTCACGTTTTCCTGGGTCCGCGCCGCACTTCGCAGGGCCGTGAGGATCTAACCGCGGCCGCGCGAGGCTCGCCGCGGAAGCCGCACCGCGACTGCGGCAGCGATGCACATCGACCACGCTAGCAAGCACTTGCGACGCTGCCGCGCCCAACCCTCGTGGCGGCGTCGATTAGATCCTCACGGCGCTGCCGTCACTGGTGCGAGGGCGAATTCGGTGCGACCGCGCCTCAGGATGACACGGTCGGGGGGTGAGATTCCTCGAAACCGTTAGTCTCTGGCCGCGAGCTGCCGGCGCTGCATCTGCTGCTGGCGGCGGGCGCGGAGGTCGTTGCGGAGCGTCGCGCGCTCCTGGCCTTCGCCGAGGCCTCCATCGCCCGCGCCGTCGCCCAGGTGGGCGGCGAGCGCGCGGATGGTGGTGTGCTCGAAGAGCTCCAGCAGCGTCAGCGACGGGAACTGCTCCGCCAGCCGCTGATGCACGCGCGCCAGCAGCAGCGAGTGCCCGCCGAGCGCGAAGAAGTTGTCGCGCGCGCCGACCTCGTCGACGCCCAGGACCTCGCGCCAGACGGCGGCCAGCGTGCGCTCCAGCGCGGTCCCCGGCGTCACCAACGCCTCGGCGCGCGCGGCGGGCTCCGGCGACGGGAGGGCGGCACGGTCCAGCTTCCCGTTCGTGCCGAGCGGGAAGCGATCCATCACCACGATCGCCGCAGGCACCATGTACTCCGGGAGCCGGCGCTGCAGCCCCTGCCGCAGCGCGGCGACGTCAGGCGCGTCGCCCAACGCGACCACGTAGGCCGCGAGGGCGGCGCTCTCCCCCGCCCCGCGCACGACCACGGCGGCCTCCTTCACCCCATCCTGCTCCAGCAGCGCCGCCTCGATCTCGCCGAGCTCGATCCGCAGCCCGCGCAGCTTCACCTGGAAGTCGGTGCGGCCCAGGTACTCCAGCGCGCCCGCCGTGCTCCAGCGCGCCAGGTCGCCCGTCCGGTACATTCGCGCGCCGGGGAAGTCCGAGAACGGATCGGGAACGAAGCGATCAGCGGTGAGCGCGGGGCGGCCGAGATAGCCGCGTCCGACCTGCACGCCGCCGAGGTACAGTTCGCCCGCCATCCCCACGGGGACCGGCATCCCGCGCGCGTCCAGCACGTAGGTGGACGTGTTCGCGATCGGCCGCCCGATCGGCACCATGCCGGATGCATCCGCGGCCGTGCACTCCCAGGCCGTGACGTCGACCGCGGCCTCGGTAGGGCCGTAGAGATTGTGAAGCCCCACGTGCGGGAAGGTCGCGAAGAAGCGCCCGACCAGCGGCGGCGGGAGCGCCTCGCCGGAGCAGACGACGCGGCGCAGGCCGGTGCACCGCCCCGCCGCCACGCCGTCGACGAACGCCGACAGCATCGACGGGACGAAGTGGCAGGTGGTGATGCCTTCGCGCTCGATCACGTCGGCGAGGTACGAGGGGTCGCGGTGGCCGCCGGGGCGAGCCATCACCAGGCGCGCGCCGGTGAGCAGCGGCCAGAAGAACTCCCAGACCGACACGTCGAAGCCGAACGGCGTCTTCTGCAGCACCGCGTCATCCGCGCCCAGGCCATACGCCTCCTGCATCCACAGCAGGCGGTTGACGATGCCGCGGTGCGCGTTCATCGCGCCCTTGGGGCGGCCCGTCGAGCCAGAGGTGTAGATGACGTACGCGAGCTGGTCGGGGTCGATGGAGATCCCGAGATTCGAACCATCCTCGTCGAACCGCTCCTCGTCCAGACGCACGACGGGGACGGATGATGGCAGGTGGCTGGCGAGGCGATCCTGCGCGAGGACCACGGCCACGCCGGAGGTGGCCACCATCCACGCCAGCCGCTCGGCCGGATGCGTCGGGTCGAGCGGGACGTAGGCGCCGCCGGCCTTCAGCACCGCGAGCAGCGCCACCACCAGCTCGGCCGAGCGCTCGGCGCAGATGCCTACGCGGCACTCCGCGCCGACGCCGAGACGGCGCAGGTGGCGCGCGAGGCGGTTGGCGCGCGCGTTGAGCGCGGCGTAGGTGAGCGCCTCGCCCTCGTACACGAGCGCGGGGGCGCCCGGCGTGCGCGCGGCCCGGCGCTCCAGGAGGTATGGGAGCGTCGCGGCAGCGTCCGGATAGGCGACGTGGGTCGCGTTCCATCCCCCAACCACCTGGCGGCGCTCGGCCTCGTCCATCAGCGGGAGCGTGGAGACGCGCGCGGTGGGATCGGAGGCGGCAGCGGCGAGGAGGACGCGGAAATGCGCCGCCATCCGCGCGGCGGTGGCGGGATCGAAGCGGTCGGCGGCGTACTCCAGAAGCCCGGTGAAGCCGGCGCCTTCGTCCACCATCGTCAGCATCACGTCCTGGCGGACGGTGCCGGTACCGGCGCCCATCACCTCGGCCTGGAGGCCGGGGAGCGCCAGCGCGCCCTCGCCGGCGTCGCGCAGGGCGAACATCACCTGCACCAGCGGGCTGCGGCTGAGGTCGCGCTCCACCTTCAGCTCTTCCACGAGCCGCTCGAAGGGGAGGTCCTGGTGCGCGTAGGCGCCGAGGCTGGCCTCGCGCACGCGCGCCAGCACGGTCGCGAAGGTCGGATCGTCGGAGAGGTCCAGGCGCAGCGCGAGGGTGTTGACGAAGAAGCCGATCAGCGGCTCCACCTCGCGCCGGGTGCGGCCGGCGATGGGGGTGCCCACCAGCAGGTCGGCCTGCCCGCTCGCGCGGGAGAGGTAGACCTGGAAGGCGGCGAGCAACGCCATGAACAGCGTCGCACCCTCGCGGCGGGCGAGCGCACGGACGGCGGCGCCCGTCTCCTCGTCGACCGCGAACGTCTCCAGCCCGCCGCGGAAGCCCTGCACCGGCGGCGGCGGACGGTCGGCGGGGAGCTCCAGGCGCGTATTCGCGCCGGCCAGCTCGCGGCGCCACCACTCGATCTGCGCATCGAGGCGGTCGCCGCTGAGCTGTTCGCGCTGCCACGCGGCGTAGTCGGCGTACTGCACTTCGAGCTCGGCGAGCGGCGAGGGTTCGCCGCGCCGGAAGGCATCGTAGAGCGCGCCCAGCTCGCGGAAGAGCACACCCGTGGACCAGCCGTCGGAGACGACGTGGTGCATCGACAGCACCAGCACGTGGTCGTCGTCGGCCACGCGCAGCAGTGACGCGCGGAAGAGCGGACCGCGCGCCAGGTCGAAGGTTCGGTCGGCGGTGACGGTCATCCAGCGGTCGACGGCGTCTTCGCGCGCTCCGGCCGGGACGTCGCCCAGCTCGGCGCGCTCGATGGACGGCGGCGCGAACGGCAGCACGTGCTGCATGGGCGCATCGCCATCCGCCGAAAACACTGTGCGGAGCGTCTCGTGGCGGCGGACGATCTCGCCCAGCGCGCGCTCCAGCGCCGAGACGTCGAGCGCGCCACGCAGCCGCGCGCCGATGCCGACGTTGTACCACGGGAGGCCGGGGCGCATCCGGTCGATGAACCACAGCCGCTGCTGCGCGAACGAGAGCGGCAGCGGACGCCCGCGGCCCACGGGGACGATCGGCGCGATGATGGGCACGCCCTCGTCCCGCGCGGCGTCGATGCGGGCGGCCAGCGCCTGCACGGTGGGGCCTTCGAACAGCGCGCGCAGGGGGATGGAGACGCCAAACGCCTCCTGCACCCGCGCCATCACCTGCGTCGCGCGCAGCGAGTGGCCGCCGAGCTCGAAGAAGTCCGCTTCGGCGCCGACGTGATCCAGTCGCAGCACCTCGGCCCAGATGCCGGCGAGGAGTTCCTCGGTCGGCGTGCGCGGGGACTGGTACGCCTCCGCATCCGCCGCGTCGCCGGCTTCCGGCTCCGGGAGGGCGCGGCGGTCGAGCTTGCCGTTGGAGGTGAGCGGCAGCCGGTCCAGCGGGACGAACGCCGACGGGACCATGTACTCCGGGAGATGCTGCCGCAGTGCGTCCTTCAGCGCCGCCGCGTCGACGGTGCCGGCGGTGGGGACGACGTAGGCCGCGAGCGCCGCATCCTCGCCCTCGCCGCGGACGATCACGGCCGCCTCGGCGACGGAGGGATGCGCGAGGAGCGCCGCCTCGATCTCGCCGAGCTCGATGCGGAAGCCGCGCACTTTCACCTGCTGGTCGATGCGGCCGAGGTACTCGAGCGTCCCATCCGCCGTCCATCTCCCGAGATCCCCCGACCGGTACAGCCGCGCGCCGGGGACGCCGGAGAAGGCGTCGGGGACGAAGCGCTCGGCCGTCAGCGCCGGGCGGCCAAGATAGCCGCGCGCCGGACCCGCGCCGCCCACGCACAACTCGCCGGGGACGCCGACGGGGAGCGGCTGGCCATGCGCATCCAGCACGAACGTCCGCAGGTCGGGGATCGGCACGCCCACGGCGCTGCCGAGGCTCGGCTTACGCAGCTCCTTGCCGGTGACGGAATGATAGGTGACGTGGACGGTGGTCTCGGTGATCCCGTACATGTTGACGAGCTTCGGGCGCGCCGGGCCGTAGCGGTCCAGCCACCCGCGCAGCGACTCGAACTGCAGCGCCTCGCCGCCGAAGACGACGAACCGCAGCGAT
>Ga0070685_10001165_pt1 | contig 14073 bp, 13 predicted proteins | sample KBSS13LmetaG_FD_65651 | JGI IMG/M metagenome (GOLD analysis project Ga0070685, IMG submission 65651) | Switchgrass rhizosphere microbial communities from Kellogg Biological Station, Michigan, USA - KBS S1-3L metaG | ecosystem: Host-associated > Plants > Roots > Rhizosphere ...
GGGAGCATGTAGAGGAAGCGCGAGAAGTACTTCCCGAACCCCGCCGTGTAGCTCCCCCCCTGCAGGATCAGCAGCGGCTCGCCGTCCGGCCCCGCCTCGGGCGCGAGGCAGGCGAAGGTGCCCATCGAGCGGCAGACGCCGGAGGTGTTCTCCACCTCGCGCAGCGCCTCCTCGACCTCCTCCGTGGTGAGGGAGATCTCCTCCGTGTCCGGCGCCTCGTGCCACTTGCGGCGCAGCACCTCGCCGATCCGGTCGCGCGACTCGCCCAGGCGCTTGATGAAGGGGAGCTCGTAGGGGTTGCCGATGTTGTAGTTCTTCAGCTCCTCGTCCTGCACCCCTGCGCGCGCCTTGGCCTCCTTCTCCACGTGCGCCTTGAAGTGCTCGCGGTAGAAGTCCTCGTAGAACACCAGCAGGGGGACGCTCCCGCTCCCGCCGTAGTAGTCGTCGAAGAAGTGCCGCATGGTCGCCTGCTCCGCGCGCGGCCAGGCGACCCGCGAGGTGAGGCGCGCCCAGTCGCTCCAGCGGTCGAAGGTGCGGCGGACGGACGGCGTGAGCGCCACTTCCGCGCGCGCGCCGGAGGTGGCGTCTTCGTAGAAGGGCATGTCGCGCCGCAGCCGCTGCTGGATCTCCATCGCCTCGATGGCGGCGGTGAGCAGCGCGTGCATCTCCTCGATCATCCGGGCGCGCTCGCCCACCTCGGCGTCGGTGTAGCGCTCCACCACCGCGCGCAGCTCCCCCAGCAGCGCGGACGACTGGCGCGCGTGGTCGTCGTCGATGGCGTCCAGCAGGGCGCGGAAGGGGAGGTCCCAGTCGGCGTCCTGCTCGCGGATCCCGGTGTGGAAGCGCAGGAAGCCGATCTCGATGAGCTTGTCGAGGTACGCCTCGGCCTCCTCGGGGGTGGCCTCGATCTGCGGGTCCTTGCAGAGCGCGTCGATCAGCTCGCCCAGCGTGGGCCGGTCGGCGCCCTTGAAGGAGGCGGCGATCAGCTCCAGCACCTCGTTGTTCGCCAGCCGCTGGAACACCTCGCGCGCCTCGATGGCGGTGAGGAACACCAGCCGGCCGTCCTGCACGCGCAGGGTGGGGTTCGGCTCCACCTGCAGCGCGTGGCGCACCGCGGGACGCGTCTTCAGGTGGTCGAAGAGCAGCCCGTAGATGAACTTGTTGACGCGCACGAAGCTCCGCTTGCGCCGCGGGTCGCCCACGAAGCGGAACATCCCGTCGAAGCCGCCCTCGTCCACGAACTCGCCGGGGATGATGGCGCAGAAGGTGGAGAAGGGCGTGGCCTTCATCGCCATGCGCGCGTAGTAGCGCAGCAGCCCGCGCTCGGTCTTCTCGTCCTTCCCCCCCAGCTCCGCCCCGGCGGACCGCGCCGCGTCGCCGTAGCGGCCGAGCGCGGTGTAGAGGGAGCGGCTGGAGATCATCAGCCCCTTGTGGAAGTCCGCGTCGTCCAGGAGCCCCAGGAAGCGGCGGCGCAGCTCCGGCGTCTCGGCGGCGTACGCCTCGCGCAGCGACGCCTCCAGCGCCGCGCGCTCCTCCAGCCGCGCGGCGAAGGCGCGGACGGTCTCGGCGGACGCGGGGTCCAGGCGCGCGGCGGCCTCCTCGACCTTCGCCGCGGCGGCGGGGCGGAGGTTGTAGAGCTCGCGCTTGAGGGTGATCAGCCGGTTGCGCAGCGGCCGGTCGTCGCCCGCCGCGCCGATGGCGGCGAAGAGGACCGCGGAGAGCGCCTCACGCCCGTCGTGCAGCGCCTGCTCGGCCGCGAGGAGGCGGTCGAGCTGTTCCAGCGTGCGCGTGCCGCGCAGCCCGTCCACGCTGTCGGCGGGCGCGCCGGAGACGCGGCAGACGAAGCGGGTGCCCAGCCACTCGCCGGGTTCGGGGCGGCCCTCCTGCCAGGGTTCCATCATCGGTGCGGCGGCTCTCGGGAGCAGTAGGTGGCACCGCACGCGCGAAGCGGGCGGAAACGTGTCCGAAAAAGGCACGGGGAAACCGATGATAACCAGCGCTCGCGCGGCCACGCAAGTGCCCCAGCCGCCAGTGGACAAGGTACGCTCCAACCGAAAAAAGCGCCTCACGCGGAGACGCAGAGACGCGGAGAGGCCGTGCCGGTCTTTCTCCGCGCCTCTGCGTCTCTGCGTGAGGAAAACTCAGCGGAGGCCGGTGAGGGTGACGGCGAGGAGGAGGAGCATGCGGGTGGCGGGAAGGGCGCTGTCCCGGTCCGCCCACTCGCTCAGCGTGTGCTGGTCGCCGCCCCGCGCGCGGCCCACCGCGATGGCGGGGATGCCGCGCGTCACCGCCACGTTGGCGTCGGTGGAGCCGGTCGCCTCCGCGCGCGTCTCGATCCCCAGGAAGCGGTGCACGTCCAGCGCGGTCTGCACGATGGCGCTGGCGCGCCGGTCCCGCAGCATCTCCTCCGTCCCCGCGGCGGCGAGGTGCTGCACCGGCTCGCGGCGCCACTGCACGCGCTGCTCGCGGGCGGCTGCGGCGACGCGCGCGGTGATCTCGGCGTCGAGCGAGTCGAGGAGCGCGGGGTTCACCGAGCGGAGGTCGACGGTGAACCAGACGTCCTGCGGGATGGCGTTGAAGACCAGGCCGCCGCCCATCATCCCCACGTTGTACACCGCGCCGCCGCGCCCCTCGGGAACGCGCAGCTCGTAGATGGCGCGCACGGCGTCCGCCAGGGCGCGCGCCGGGTGCGGCTTGCCGGTGGAGGTGTTGGTGTGGCTCCCCTCGCCGGTGAAGTGGTAGCGCGTCCAGTAGATCCCCAGCGCGCCGTAGCTCACCGGCCCGAGCCCGCCGTCGACCGCGACCAGCATGTCCGGGCGGGGATTGTGGGCGAGCCACCAGTCCATCCCCCTGAGCCCCAGCTCCTCCTGCACCGTGGCGACGATCACCAGGTCGCCGCGGGTGCGGACGTGCGCCCGGTTGAGCGCGCGGACCACGGCGAGCAGGTCGGCGACGGAGGCGGAGTTGTCGAAGACGCCCGGGGCGCGCAGGGTGCCGCCGTCCACCTTCACCGTGACGTCGGTGTCGAGCGGGTGCACGGTGTCCATGTGCGGCGCGAAGACGATCACCGGCCCCCCGCCCTCGCCGCGCCGCCGCCCGGTGACGTTGCCGATGGAATCGACCGAGACCTCCAGCCCCTCGGCGCGCATCTGCTCCGCCACGTACGCGGCGCGCCGCTCCTCGTGCGTGGACTGCGCCGGGATCTGGGTGATGCGCACCCACTCCTGCACCTGCGCCGCGAAGTTCCCGTCGATCCACGCCAGCGCCTCGCGCACCGCCGGCGCGCTCGCCACCCGCGGCGACCAGAGCGTCGGGTAGCGCTCCTGCTGCTGCGCGAGGGTTTCAGACGATGCGAACGTGATGGCGACGGAGACGAGGGCGAGGCAGGTCGGCTTCATCGGTCGCATCGGTCGCGGAGGGAGAGCGTCAACGAGGGATGCGAAGATTTGGCAGCGTCTGCGTCGAGCGTCAAGCGCGATTGAGACTACCAGCGCTTGCGGGGAAAGACGCGGAGCCGCGGAGAAAGACGCGCTGCGTTCTTTCTCCGCGGCTCTGCGTGAGATAAAGAGGCCTTCCGCCTGCTACGATGCCGCGGTCCGCGTCGTGCCCGCCACGGGCTCGCCGCGCCGCCGGGCGAGGAGCGCGTCGAGGCTGTAGCGGCCGCCGCCGCGGGAGGAGAGGTAGAGGAAGACGAAGCAGTAGAGCGCGGCCAGCTCGCCGCGGTTCAGGATCGGCCAGAAGCCGTTCTTGGCGTGCGACAGGAAGTACGCGAACGCCATCTCCCCCGACAGGACGAACGCCACCACGCGGGTGGCCAGCCCCAGCGCCAGCAGCGGCCCCAGCGTGAGCTCCAGCACGCCGGCGAACCAGTTGCGCGAGAACGCCTCCAGCGTGCGGGCCGGCTGGTCCGGCGGCGTCAGCACCCCCAGCAGCTTCTGCGCGCCGTGCTGCGCCAGCATCAACCCCGCCACCACGCGCAGCAGCGCCAGTGTGATCTCCTCGTACCTGCGCATGAAGAACGCGGGCATTGCGCCTCCTCGTCCGGGTTCGTCCGCCTGACGTTTCGGCGAGCGAATGGGCAAGGTGCGCGCCCGCGTCAGCCGGCGGCGGGAAGGCCCAGCGCGGAGGCCAGCGGCGCGAAGGCGGCGCGCGGCGCCTGCACCAGCACCGGCCGCGCGCGAGGGTCCAGCCACCGCAGCAGCGCTTCGAGATCGGCACTCTCCATCGCCGTGCAGCCGACGGTGGGGACGCCGGGGCCCTGCCACACGTGCATGAAGATGCAGGAGCCGCCGCCCGGCCGCGGCGGTGAATCGTTGTGGGACACCCAGATCCCCAGGCGATACACTCCGCTGGCCAGCCGCATCTCTTCGTGGCTGCTCCAGTCCGGCCGGGGGATGGTGTCCTGGTTCACCAGCCGGTTGTAGCGGACGGACGCCGGGTCGTCGACGCACTTCACGCTCGGCCGGCTGTGGACGTAGGGCAGCCGGATCCACCGCACCGAGTCCGCCGGCGCGTAGCCGAACGCCGGCCCCAGCGCGAAGATGCCGGCGGGCGCCTTCCCGTCGCCCTCGTGCTTCTCGGGGCCGGTGCCGTGCTCCACGGCCCATCCCCGCCCCCACGCCAGCCCCGTCCGCCCCACCGCCGCCCGGATCGGCGCGCCCACCGCCCGCCATGGGGCCGACGGTGACGCGCGCTCGTAGCGCTGCAGCACCGCGTCCGTCGAGTCCCAGTCCGCCGTCAGCGAGACGACGGCCTGGAGCGGCGTTCCGGCCGGCCCCTGCGCGGCAGCCGCGGCGTGGAGCCACGCAGCCGCGGCGATCACGGCGGCCAGGGCGAGCATTCTGGGCTGCATGCGGTCTGGCGATTCGGGGAAGAGGGCCGCCGTCGCGCACTGGCCCCACGAGCGTGCTAGAAGACCATCCGAGCGCGGTGGAGGGTCCGGCCGACGCAGTACACGCCCACCGAACAGACGGGAATGATCCGCAGCGTCGCGTCCCCCAATTCGTAGAGGGCGCGCTCGGCACGCGGGAGGACGGACACCAGCACAGGCGCATCCGGGGTGTGCGCCGGGTCGATGGTGTTGAACTCCTCGTGGATGACCAGGCGCAGCTGGCCATCCGTCACCCTCCAGCTTCCCACCTGCGCGAACATCACCCAGCTTCGGCCGATGGTCGCGTCGATCAGCACGGTGGAGCGCGAGTAGGTGCCGTCTTCGAGGAACGACCACTCCTCCCTCCTGAGCAGGTTGGTCGAGCCGTTCGGCGCCGTTCCCGGGAAGGGGATGGCCTCCGTTTCCCATCCCCCCACCAGCGGTGCGCCGGCGTCGATCGGGTTCCGGTCGCAACCGCCCAGAGCGAGTGGCGCGAGCAGCATGGCGGCGAACAGGTGAAGTCTCATGGCGGGTGCTCCAGTGCTGGTGCCCTCTCCGGTGGACATCGAAGAAAATGTCCGAGTCGCACCGGGTATGACAGGAAGAATCAGGCCTCCTCCGGCTCGTGCGCGAGGGTTTCGAGCGCCTCCGCATGCCGCGGCGCGAGCGCGGACGCGTCGATGGCGGGGCGGAGGCGGGCGATCAGGGCCAGCAGGTCGCCGCGGTCGGCGGTCGTGCGCAGGTGCGCCTCCAGGGCGAGCTCCAGCGCGCGGCGGTCGGTGGCGGCGGCCGCGGCCGCGGCCGCTTCGCCGCGGGCGCGGAGGAGGGCGGCCTCGGCGGCGGTGAGCTCGGCCCACGCGAGCAGCACGTCGGCGTCGCCCACCATCTGGCCGGCGGTCTCGGAGTCCATCCGCGGCGCGAGGCCGGCCATGGGGCCGAGCAGCTGCGCCAGGATGCCGCGCGCCTCCACCACGTCCTGCTGCGCCTCCCCGCCGTCGCGGAGCTTCCCGAGCAGCGCCTCGACCAGCCGGCGCATCTGCTCGATCAGCCGGAGGATGTAGTCCTTCTTGTCGGACGAGGTGAGCATGCGAGTGCGAGAGTGCGAGAGTGCGAGAGTGCGAGAGTGCGCTAGGCCGGTGCGAGCGCGCGGCCACCTTCGAGCTCCGCCTTCACCATCCGGGCCGCGCTGCCGGCGAGGGTGATCTTCACGTCGCAGTGCGCGGGGCGGAAGCTGAGGCGGTCCATCATCCCGAGGAGGCGGTAGCTCTCGCAGCTGCCGAGGTCGCTCCACGGGATCAGCAGCGGCGGCGAGCCGAGGGCGAAGAGCTTGAACACCGAGAGCTCCACCCCTTCGGCGCCGACGGCCACGTTCAGGATGCTGCGGTAGCTCACGGGGAAGCCGAACCGGTTCATCCCGCCGCTCTGCATCGACACGCGGTCCGCCACCGAGGCGAGGGTGCCGCGGTACGTGCGGGCGAGCACCGTCCATCCCCCAAGGAACGCGAGGAGCAGCGTCACGCCGGACCACAGGAGGGCGAAGGCTACCGGGAACAGCAGCAACACGAAGTAGATGGGTTCCATCGTGTCTCGGGGGTTTCGGGCCGCTTCATCGCGGCGGATGGGATACAGACGAAGGGTTCCCGAGGTTGGCCGGCGGCGCGTGCAGTCAGGGCGCCGCCCGCGACCGTTACGCCACCGGTACACCCGGCTCCACGCAAAGGGCCACCTCAGACACGCGCTTCGGCGTCCCGCCTCTCGGTCGAGGTGAGCATCCGGCTGCTCGGGCGGGAGCCGAGAAGCGCGCCGGCCGGCTCCTCGAGCGCTCGGCGGATGGCGCCGTCTGCGACCTGCTCCTTCAGCATCCGGGCCGCGCGGCCGGCGAGGGTGATCTTCACGTTGCACATCACCGGACGAAAGCTGAAGCGGTCCATCAGCCCCAGGATCCGGTAGCTCCGGCAGGAGCCGACGTCGCTCCATGGAATCAACAGCGGCGGCGAGCCCAGGGCGAAGAGCGGGAACACCGAAAGCTGCACGCCCTCGGGACCGACGGAGACGTTGAGGCAGGTCTGGTAGCGCGCCGGGAGGCCAAAGCGGCTGAGCCGCCCGCTCCCCATCCACACGGTGCGGTCCACCGCCGACAGCCTGCCTCGGTACGTCCGCGCGAGCGACGTCCAGCCTCCGAAGAACGAGATGAGCAGCGTCACGACGGCCCACATGCCGGCGAAGGCCACCAAGTCGAGCACGGCCAGCGACGTCGTATCCATCGTTTCGGGGATTCAGGCCGCGTCATCGCGGTGGATTCAATACGGACGGGAGTCGCCGAGGTTGCGCGGCTACTCCGCGGCGAGGGCGGCGGTCAGCCTCGCGGCGAGCTGCGGCGGGTCCGTGCGGCGGACGACGACCTCGGGGGTGCCGTGCCAGGAGGCGCACTCCCGGATGGCCCGGGCGACGTCGGCGACCAGCGCCTGCGTCACGCGGACGCCGGGCTCCAGGTACAGGGCTTTCACCTCGAAGACGCCGTCGCGGCGGTGGGCCTTGGGATCGAGGCGGCCGATCAGCGCGCCGCGGCGGAGGATGGGGAGGGTGAAGTAGCCGTAGACGCGCTTCGGTGCCGGGGTGTAGCACTCCAGCCGGTATTCGAAGCCGAAGAGCTCGCTGGCCCGTGCGCGGTCCCAGACGATGGGGTCGAAGGGCGACAGCAGCGTCGTCAGCACCGGCTTCACCCGTCCCGCGGCGGCGGACTCGGCGAGCGCGAGGTGATCGGGATGGACGAACCCCGGCTCCTTCCATCCCTCCACCTCGACGGAGACCAGCGCGCCCTCCCCGGCGAGGTCGCGGACGAGGCGCGGCGTCTCCTTCTTTCCCATGCGGAAGTAGTCCGCCACCCACTTCGCCTTCGCCACGCCGAGGGCGCGCACGGCGTTGAGCGCCAGCGCGCGCTGGGCGCTCTCGATCGAGGGGAGCGTGGCGTCGTCCCAGCCGGGGAGCACGCGCTCGCGGAGATCGTAGACGCGCTGGAAGCCCTCGCGCCGGGCGATCATCAGCTCGCCGGCGGTGAAGAGCGACTCCAGCATGCGCTTCTCAGGCTTCCATCCCCACCACCCGCCACCGCCCTTGTCCGGCCGCTCGAAGTCGACGGAGCGAACCGAGCCGTGCTCGCGCACCTGCCGGAGCAGGCGCTCCACGTCGCCGGCGTGCTTCTCCATCACCGCGTGCGAGTACCGCCACCGCATCCACGCGCGGTCCAGCATGCGGTTGCGGAAGAGCGGGTAGTCCTCGACCGGGAGGAAGCACGCCTCGTGCGCCCAGTACTCGAAGATCCTGCCCTCGGCGAGCAGCTCGTCCAGCCAGCGCGCCTCGAAGTCGCCGACGCGCGTCCAGAGCACCAGGTACGGGCTGCGGTTGACGACGCTGATGGTGTCGATCTGCAGCGCGGCCATGCGGCGGATCGCGGCGAGCACGTCCGCCTTCCGCGCCTTTCGCCGCGGCCGGCGGTCGAGCCCCTGCGCCGCCAGCATCAGCGCGCGCGCCGCGTCCCGCGAGAGTCGGAGGGTCAAGGAGTGGGATGGGAGATGAGGATGGGTGGAAGCCCGGTTCTCGTTCGAGGTCCGGGTTCGTCGCGCGTCCGTGGCGGTGTCGCCCTCTCCCTGCGCCTGAGCGCGCAAACCCTCTCCCGTACCGGGCGAGGGTGGGGGTGAGGCCCGCACGGATCCGTGCTAGGGCAGACGCAGCGCAGCCGGTTTGGCAGGGTCGTGACAGTGGCCCTGGCCCTAAGCGGACGCGGGTTCGGCGGCGCGCAGCTCCGCGACGAGCGTGCGCACGAGCTCGGCGGCGGGGAGGGTGCGGGCGCGGTGGGCCTCGGTGCCGGCCCAGAGCGAGAGGTACCCGGGCTCGCCGCGCCTCCCCGCGGCCGCGCGCATGGGGCGCGTGAGCGCGTTCTGCGCGGGGAACGGCAGGATCGCGTCGCGGACCGGCTCCACGCGGCGGATGAACGCGTTCTCGATGCCGCGCGCGGCGCGGCCGGAGAAGGCGCGGGTGATCACCGTGCGGTCCTCCGTGGCGGCGAGGATGGCCTGCTTGTAGACCTCCGCCGCGCCGGACTCGGGGCAGGGGACGAACGCCGTGCCCATCTGCACCGCCACGGCCCCGGCCGCGAGCGCCGCCGCGACGTCGCGCCCGTCCATCACCCCGCCGGAGGCGATCACCGGGAGGCGCGTGGCCGCCACGATGCCGGCCGTGAGCGCCAGGGTGGGCACCATCGCCTCCTCGAAGCCCCCCGCGAAGGTGCCCCGGTGCGCGCCCGCCTCGAAGCCCTGCGCCACGATCGCGTCCACGCCGGCCGCGGCGAGCCTCGTCCCCTCCTCCACCGTGGTCGCGGTGCCCATCACCACGATCTCGCGCGCGCGGAGCCGCCGCAGCGCGTCCGCGGGCGGGATCCCGAAGGTGAAGCTGAACGCGGCGGGGCGCTCGTCCAGCACCACCTGGAGCTGCGCCGGGAACGGGTCCGGCGGCACGGGGGAGACGGACGGCGCCGGGAGCCCGAGCTCCTCGTGCACGCCGCGCATGAGCGCCAGCATCGGCGCGGGATCGCCCATCTCCAGGTGGTAGCCGCCCGCGAACAGGTTGACCGCGAACGGCCGGCCGGTGAGCGCGCGGACGCGGCGGATCTCCTCGGCGATCTCCCCGGGCGCCAGGTACGCGCCTGCCAGGGAGCCCATCCCGCCCGCGTTCGACACCGCCGCCACCAGCGCGGGCGTCGACGGCCCGCCGCCCATCGGCGCGGCGATGATCGGGTGCTCGACGCCCAAGCGGCGGAGGAACGAGGTGTCCGTCATCAGTGCTTTCGAGATTCGATCCGGCCCTTCGACCGCTCGGGACGCAGCCTGAGCGTCGCCCTGCACCTGCGCTCAGCTACGGCGACGGAAGGAACGCGGCCGCAGCCACCGTGCGGCTTCCGCAGCGGGCCTCGCGCACCCGCGGCTAGATCCTTCGGCCCTGCGTAACTCGTTGTGGCGACGCGCTATCCGGCGGTCGGGCCTCAGGATGACACCACGCCGGGCGGACGTTCGTGGTTACCGGCCGCTGTCGTGATGTCCGCGAAGGCGGACTGTGTGCCGTTGTAGCCGCGAGTTCACTCGCATATTCACACGCCCACACCCACGGAACCTGCGCGCACTTCTCTCGCACTCTCGCACTCCTCACAGCTTCCTCAGCCACACCCGCTCCACCCGGTGGTCCCGGCCCTTGTCGAGGATCAGCCGCGCGCGGTCGCGGGTGGGCTCGATGTTGTCGCGCAGGTTCACGGCGTTGATGGTCGCCCACACCTGGCGGCCGAACTCCATCGCCTCGTCTTCCGACATGCCGACGGCGTACTGGTGGAAGAAGGAGGTGGGGTCGCGGAAGGCCGTCTCGCGCAGCCGCTCGAAGCGCTGCAGGTACCAGCCCTCCAGGTCCGCCTCGCTGGCGTCGATGTAGATGGAGAAGTCGAAGAAGTCGGAGACGAACACGCGCGGCGGGCGCTCGCCGGCGCCGCCCGTCTGCAGCACGTTCAGCCCCTCCACGATCAGGATGTCCGGCCGGCGCACCACCAGCTCGCCGGGGACGATGTCGTAGACCAGGTGCGAGTAGACCGGCGCGCGCACCGCCTCCGAGCCCGACTTCACCTCCGCCAGGAAGCGGATCAGCCGGCGCACGTCGTAGCTCTCGGGGAAGCCCTTGCGGTGCATGATCCCCCGTTCCTCCAGCACCGCGTTGGGGAAGAGGAAGCCGTCGGTGGTGACCAGGTCGACCTTGGGATGGTCCGGCCAGCGCGCCAGCAGCGCCTGCAGGATGCGCGCGGTGGTGCTCTTCCCCCCCGCCACCGACCCGGCGATGGCGACCACGTACGGCACCTTGGCCGCCGGGCTCCCCAGGAAGGTGTCGGTGACGCGGAAGAGCTGCTGGGTGGCGGCGACGTACAGGTTGAGCAGGCGGGAGAGGGGGAGGTAGACCTCCATCACCTCGTCCATCGACACGTGCTCGTCGGCGCTGTGGAGCGCCTGCAGGTCGTCGTGCGAGAGGGTGAGCGGCGTGCTCCCGCGCAGCCGCGCCCATTCCGCGCGGCTGAACTCGATGTGCGGCGAGAAGACGGAGCCGTCGTCGGGCGCGCGGCCGAAGGGGTCGGACACCGGGTGCGAAGTGCGAGAGTACGGAAGTGCGAGAGTGCGACTGCACTCCAGGGAGCGGCCGATCCCTTCGGGCGGCACTGAGACTACGCGCGCGCCGCGGCCGGTGCCAGTGCGGACGCGAAGAGGGCGGCCTCCGTCTGGAAGGCCGCCCCTTGCGCGCCAGGCCGGGAAGGGCGCCCGACGGCTGTCCCCTGTCCCCCTGCCGTCAGGGCCGCAGGCTGATCCCGATGCCCAGGCCGACGTACTGCGTGTCGCCGATCTTCCGAAAGCGGGCGAGCGGGGTGAGGGTGACGGCGGTGGCCACGGGGTACTCGCCGCCCAGGCCCACCTCGAAGCCGGTGTCGCCGTTGTGGAAGAGCGCCCCGAACTGGCCGAAGGTGCTCAGGCTCCCCCCGCCCGACCCCAGCAGCACCCGGCCGCCCAGGTCGAAGCCGTCGTCGCGCACCGTCACGGTGGAGCTGCGCACGTCGAAGTCGAAGCTCGAGTAGCCGCCGTAGACGGCGAAGTTGGGCGACACGTCGAAGGCGGCGTCGACGCCCCAGCCCAGCCCGGCCTTGGTCGCGTCCTTGAAGTCCCCGATGGGGAGCCCCGCATCGAGCCGCACCTGGAACGACACCGGCAGCGTGCCCTGCGCCGACGCGCGGCCGGCGCCGGCGGCGAGCGCCACGACCGCCAGCAGACCCGCAATCGCTCTCTTCATCGTGATGGTTCCTGTCTGGTTGGTTCGGATCCGGCGCCGGGCGCGCCGTGGGTCCGCCGCGCCTGCCGCGGCACCGCGTCACGGAGGGCAAGCATCGCTCCGTGCGGGGTGCGGGAGCACAAGCCGTTGGCCGGCAACAGGGTAGCGCGCGCCGCCCGCCCGCCGCAAGGAGCGCCGCGGTGCGCGTTTGTCTACGCGCTGGGACGCCGCCTGTCACTGCGGGGCGGCAGCCTCTCCGCAAGGCGGCGGCACGGCGATTGAAGCAGGGGCGGCCCCATGGAATACATCGAAGACCAATTCCTCTTCCCGCTGGTCACCGAGCCGCGGTCGCGCTGGGAGAAGGCGGGGCTCAGCCCGCGGCAGGAGCGCAGCTTCAACCGCGTGTCCACGCTGCTGGTGGCGCTGTTCGTCACCGGCTGGCTGTACAGCATCTTCCTGGCGCCCCCGGAAGACCTGGAGGCGGCCGGGCGCCCGCCGGTGGCGCGGATCAGCTCCGAGCTGGTGCGCTCGCCGCTGGCGAAGGACGCCCCCACTCCCGCCGCCTTCCTCACCGAGGGGATGGTGCGCGCCTTCGCCAGCGACTTCGAGCGCGAGGCGGGGATGGCCAGCGGCGCGGTGCGGGTGAAGGTGCTCAAGCCCGGCGAGCGGCTCGACGTGTCGGACCTCCCCGCCGGCGCCAGCGTGGAGCTCGCGCCGACCGAGGGGGGCGACACGGTGGCGGCCGGGGACGCGCACAACCCCGGGATCTGGAACGTGGTGCTGAAGATGGCCGACGCCATCCGCCCCGCCAGCGGGGTGAGCGTGATCACCCTGATCCCGCTCTCGGCCAAGAAGTCGGGGCGCATCGGCAACTACAGCATCGGCAGCTGGCCGTACGAGACCGGCGGCGCGCCCAAGGCGATCTACGAGCCGCCCGCGGGACTGGTGAAGGTCACGCGCGAGAACATGAACATGTACGTCTCGGAGCACGTGCAGCTGCGCGACTTCCTGACCAAGGGGCAGGAGGGGGTGTGGCCCAAGTACGTGGCGCTGCAGCCCCGCGAGCTCGACAAGGTGGAGCTCACCATCCAGGAGCTGAAGCGCTCCGGCCACCCGGTGAAGAACATCTTCGTGGTGAGCGGCTTCCGCACCCCCTCGTACAACGCCGACGGCGGCGACCCCAGCGGGCGGGCGGCGCTCTCGCGGCACATGTACGGCGACGCCATGGACATTGCGGTCGACAACGACGGCGACGGGCGGATGGACGACCTGAACGGTGACGGGCGGGTGACGGTGGCCGACGCGAAAGTGATCGGCGCGGCGGCGGAGCGGGTGGAGGCGGCGCACCCCGAGCTGGTGGGGGGGATCGGCATCTACGCGCCGACGGGGGCGCACTCGGGGTTCGTGCACCTGGACACGCGGGGATATCGCGCACGCTGGTAGGGAATCGAGCGGCACCGGGATGAAGGCTGACGAGGTCAACGGGGCGTACGGAGGCGACGATGGCGGAGGCGAGGCGGGGCGGGGCGGGCGACGGGGACCGGCGGATCGAGCCGGCGGTGGAGGAGCACCTGCCGCCCGAGATGGACGTGCGCGACGAGGACATGGAGCCGCACGAGGGGCTCCGCTACATCGCGCGGCTCTTCAAGATCCTGGCGATCCTGCTGATCCTGCTGCTGATCGGCGAGGTGATCCTGGGGCTGGTGAACCGCGGCAACGAGGCGATCCCCACGCTCCTGGTGGAGGCGACGCGCATCGTGGTGTTCGCGGCGCTGCTCTGGGCGGCGGGGGACATGGCGCTGATGCTCATCGAGAGCAACCACGACCTGCGCGCCACCCGCATCCTGGTGGGCCGCCTGAACGGCAAGGTCGCGCGCCTGGAGAGCGGCTCCGTCACCGCCAAGCCGGCCGTCGTCGCCGGGCGCGGCCCCGGCGGCCCCGAGGGCTTTGCCCGGCCCCGCGGCCTCGACGCGCCCGAGGACCGCCCGCCGTCGCACCGCGAGCGGCCGGAGGAGTGAGGAAGGCCGGCTGCGGCGAAGTCTCGGGCTCGGGTGGGTCGCCGAGGCTCGGCTGGGGCAGGGCGAATGAATTCGCTGCAACAACGACACGAAGTCCGCCTTCGCGGACTGCAGCCTGTGGTGTAGCCGGAGTGGTGGGGCACGCGATGGGCAATGGCGCGGCCGCGGCCGGAGCCTCTGCTCCTCGCCTCGCTCGAGTAGCTTCGATCAGCGTGGGGCGGTACAGCGAGGCGAATGGCGCGTCCCGATGCCTCGGCTGCACCGAGGCCGGTAGTCCGCGAAGGCGGACTTCGTGTGGTTGTTGCTGCGGATTTATCCGCCCGTCCCAGCCTCGGCCAC
>Ga0070685_10001168_pt1 | contig 14057 bp, 17 predicted proteins | sample KBSS13LmetaG_FD_65651 | JGI IMG/M metagenome (GOLD analysis project Ga0070685, IMG submission 65651) | Switchgrass rhizosphere microbial communities from Kellogg Biological Station, Michigan, USA - KBS S1-3L metaG | ecosystem: Host-associated > Plants > Roots > Rhizosphere ...
CTACCTGGGGATCGACCTCAACGAGCGCTACGTGGAGGACGCGCGCCGCCGCCACGGGCGCGAGTTCGTGGCCGCCGACGTCACCGAGTACCGGGTGGACCCGTCGCGGCGCTTCGACTTCGTGCTGGTGAACAGCCTCTTCCACCACATCGACGACCCGGGGACGCGGCGCGTGCTCGGCCATCTCGCCGAGCTGCTGACCGACGACGGCCACGTGCACGTGCTCGACCTGGTGCTCCCCGACCGCCCCTCGCCCGCCCGGCTGCTGGCGAAGTGGGACCGGGGCGAGCACCCGCGCCCGCTGGCCGAGTGGCGCCGGCTCTTCGAGGAGCACTTCGAGACGGTGGTGTTCGAGCCCTACCCGCTGGGTGCGCTGGGGGTGGAGCTGTGGAGCATGGTGTACTTCAAGGGCCGCGCGAGGGCCCGGTGAGCGACTTCCGCCTCTCCGTGGCCGTCCCCGTCTACAACGAGGAGGAGTCGCTCCCCCTCCTGCTCGCGCGGCTGGGCGCGGTGCTCGACGCGCTCCCCGGCGGGCCGCACGAGATGGTGTTCGTGGACGACGGGAGCCGCGACGGCTCGCTGGCGCTGCTGCGCGCCGCGGCCGCCGCCGACCCGCGGGTGATCGCCGTGGCCCTCTCGCGCAACTTTGGCCATCAGCAGGCGCTCACCGCCGCGCTGGACCACGCCATCGGCGACGCCGTGCTGGTGATGGATGCCGACCTGCAGGACACGCCCGAGAGCATCCCCGAGTTCGTCGATCTCTTCCGGCAGGGGTACGACGTGGTGTACGCGCGGCGGGTGGCGCGCAAGGAGGCGGCCTGGAAGCGGGCGGCCTACTTCGGCTTCTACCGCCTGGCCGCGCGCCTCTCCACCGTGCCGCTGCCGCTGGACGCGGGCGACTTCGGGCTGATGTCGCGCCGCGTGGTGGACCTGCTGCGCGCGATGCCCGAGCGGCACCGCTTCCTGCGGGGGATGCGCGCCTGGGCGGGGTTCCGGCAGATCGGGGTGGCGGTGGAGCGGGCGGAGCGCGGCGCCGGGGAGAGCAAGTACAGCCTGCGCCGGCTGATGGGCCTCGCCTTCGACGGGATCTTCGCCTTCTCCGTGGTCCCGCTGCGCGCCGCGGCGGCCGCCGGGGTGCTGGCGATGATCCTGTCGACGCTCTTCGCCCTCTACTCGCTCGTCGCCAAGCTCTTCCTGGGCCGCCAGCCGCAGGGCTTCACCGCGCTGATCCTGGTGATCACCTTCCTCTCCGGCGTACAGCTCCTCTTCCTGGGGGTGATCGGTGAGTACCTGGGGCGGGTGTACGAGGAGGTGAAGCACCGCCCCACCTACGTGGTGGGCGAAGTGATCCGCGGCGGCGCCCCTTCGTGAGCGCCGATGCCGCGGCGCGGGGGATGGACGCGGCGTACGCCCGCCATTACCGCGAGCTGTACGAGCGGCACTGGTGGTGGCGCGCGCGCGAGGCGCTGGTGCTCAAGACGCTGCGCCGCCTGCGCGCCGGCCGCGGCCCGGGCCGCATCCTCGACGTCGGCTGCGGCGACGGGCTCTTCTTCGGCCGGCTGGCGGAGTTCGGCGAGGTGGAGGGGATCGAGCCCGACGCGTCGCTCCTCTCGGCCGATTCGCCGCACCGCGAGCGCATCACCGTCGCTCCCTTCGACGGAGGCTTCCGGCCGGGGCACCGCTACGCGCTGGTGCTGATGCTCGACGTGCTGGAGCACCTTCCCGACGCCGTGGGCGCCCTCTCCCACGTGCGCTCGCTGCTGGAGCCGGACGGCCGGCTGGTGGTGACGGTCCCCGCCTTCCAGTGGCTCTGGACGCACCACGACGAGCTGAACCGCCACTTCGTCCGCTACACGCGCGCCACCCTGCGCGACGTGGCGGCGCGCGCCGGGCTGCGGATGGAGGAATCGCGCTACTTCTTCCACTGGACGGTGCCGGGGAAGCTCGCCGTCCGCGCCAAGGAGCGCCTCCTGGGCCCCGGCGCCCCGGAGCGCGTCCCCGCCGCGCCGGTGAACCGCGCCCTCTACCTCCTCTCGCGCGCCGAGCAGGCGGTCCGCCTCCCCCTGGGCAGCTCGCTGCTGGCCGTGCTCGCGCCCGCGTGAATGACGAGAACCCTCGCGAACTCCCCCGAGACGTCATCCTCCTGAGGGCCTGTTGAAAAACCTCACGAACTTCCCCCCAGACGTCATCCTGAGGCCGGTCTCGCTACAACTGCGTTCACAAAGGACCTTGCAGGCCGAAGGATCTAAAACTGCGGCAGCACGTGAGTCGGCGAACTGCGCCGAAGCCGGAGCGCGACGACCCGACAGTGCATTTCCTCTGCTGAGTGCCTCCACATGCGATAGATCCTTCGGCCTGCGAGGGATCGGGCATGCCGAAGTCGCAGCGTGGCCGGCCTCAGGATGACGTCTTCAGGAGACGGCGCTCAACGATCTCTCGGGATGACGTCTGGAGGGAATTCGTGTGACGTGGTTTCAACAGACTCTGAGATGATCCGGTCGTGACCGACTACGTCCCGCTGCTCGCCGGACTGCTGATCGTCGCCTGGGTGCTGGCGTGGCGCGCCCGGCCGGAGCTGCCGGCGGCGGTGGAGCGCTGGCTGGCCGGCCGCGCGACGCCGGTCGTCTTCGGCGTGCTCCCCACGCTGGCGGCGGCGTGGGTGTGGGGCGGCGTGCGCAGGGTCCCCGTCTTCCACGACGAGGCGGCGTACCTCCTCCAGGCGCGGATCTTCGCCTCGGGGCGATGGGCCTCGCCGCCGCCGCCGATCCCGGAGTTCTTCGAGCAGTTCCACGTGCTCGTCGCCCCGGTGATGGCCTCGAAGTACCCGCCCGGCCACTCGCTGCTGATGGCCCCGGGCGCCGCGATCGGCCTCCCCGGGCTGGTGCCGCTCCTCCTGGCCGGGCTCGCGGGGACGCTGCTCTACCTGCTCGCCCGGCGCGCGGCCGGGGTGTGGGCCGCGTTCCTCGCGTGGCTCCTCTGGATGGCCGCACCGGCGAACGTGGCGTGGCGCGCCTCCTATCTCTCCGAGAACACCTCCAGCGCCGCCTGCCTCCTCGCCCTCTGGCTCTGGGTGCGCTGGCGCGACACCGGCGCCGCCCGCTGGCTCGCGGCGGCGGCGGTCGCGGTCGGCTGGTGCGCCATCACCCGTCCCCTCACCGCGCTCCTCTTCGCCCTCCCGCTCGGCATCGTCACGCTGGCCGAGGTCGTCCGCCGACGGCGGTGGCGGAGCCTGGCCGCGGGGCTCGCCGCCGGCGTGGCGACGCTCTCCATCATCCCCCTCTGGAGCGCGCGCACCACGGGCGACTGGCGGGTGACGCCCTGGGCGGCGTACACGCGGGCGTACATGGACTACGACCACCCGGGCTTCGGCGAGTTCGGCGAGCCGCCGACGCGGATGCTCCCGCCCGACGTGGCGCAGGTGAACCGGGGATACCGGAAGGGCCACCGCGGGCACGTGGTCGGCCAGCTCCCCGCCATCGCCCTCTCCCGCGCGGGCGAGCTGGTGAAGGCGGTGGCGCTCTGGGACGCGCTGGAGCTCCCCGCCACGCCGTTCATTGCGTACGCGGTGATGGCGCTGCTGGTGGCCGCGATGATCTGGGGCGCGGTGGAGGGGCCTCCGGAGGCGCGCTTCGCCTGCGCCACGGTGGCGGCGATGTTCCTGGGATACCTCGTCTACGCCCACCCGCCCGGATGGACGCTGTACTACGTGGAGCTCTACCCCGGCCTCGCCTTCCTGGCGGCGGTGGGGCTGCTGCGGATGCTGGAGGCGGCGGCGCGCGAGCTGAAGCGCCCGGACGTGCCACGGTGGAGGACGCGCGCGGCGCTGCTGGCCGCGGGCGTGGTGGCGATCGCCGCGGTGGGGAACGTGGCCGTGGAGCGCTCCGACGCGCGGACGCGCCAGCGCGCGCCGCGGGCCTTCGCCGCGCTGATGCGCCTGGTGCCCGACCGGCGGGCGCTGGTGTTCGTGCGCTACGCCCCCGGCCACTCGCCGCACCAGTCGCTGGTGCAGAACGCCCCCGACGTCGCCCGCGCGCGCCTGGCCTTCGCCTACGATCGCGGCGCCGACAACGCGCGCCTGATCCGCGCGATGCCCGGCCGCGCCCTCTACCTCTACGACGAAGCGGCTTCGAAACTGCGCCCCCTCACCCCCGCCGACCTCGCGCGCCCCGTGCCCGCGTGGGAGGCGCCCGGCCATCTCCCAGCACGGTAAAACCGAAGGCATCCGGCGCGGATCCGGGCCCGGTGCGCGGCCGCGGTGCCCTCTCCCCTGCGCCTGAGAGCGCAATTCCCTCTCCCGTACCGGGAGAGGGAGCGCACGCGGCGACGGTGGAGCCTGCGGCCGAAGTTGCGAGGCAAACATAGCGCGGCCGGTGCGGGATCACGCAGGCGACGGGTCTTCTACCTCTCCCGGTGGCGAGCCTAAGCGAGCCGGAGAGGGCGCTGAGCCGCGGCGCGCACTTTACCCGATCACCTCACCGGGGTTGCTTGTCCGGCCCCACGTAGTCCACGAAGAAGTCGCGGTTCTCGTGCAGCCGCAGCCGCAGCAGCCGCGCGGGCGCCAGCCGCGGCGCGATGCGCGGCCAGAGGAGGAGGAGGATGTTCTCGGTGGTGGGGATGGCGCCGCCGGGGGCGAACTCCGGCACCGCGTGGTTGAGGTGCTGGTGGTCGAGCGGCTCCAGCACCTCCTCGCGCAGCACGCGGTCGAGCAGGCCCAGGTCCACCGAGAAGCCGGTGAGGGGATCGACCTCGCCCTCCACCGTGACCTCCAGCAGGTAGTCGTGCCCGTGGCCGTGGGGGTTGGCGCACGGGCCGAAGGTGCCGTGGTTGCGCTCCTCGCTCCACTCCGGGCGGTGGTAGCGGTGCGCGGCGCTGAAGCGGACCCGGCGGGTGAGCTGCATCACGGGCATGGCGGTCGCGGGGGTGGGAGTCGGCGGGATGATAGCCGCCGGCAGAGGCGCGGGCCAGCCCGCGGCGCGCCGAAACCGCCGCTCTGGGGCCAAGATCGGTACGTGTCTTGCGTTGCCACACCGGCGTGGCCCTGCGGTGCACGCCTTCGGCCTACTCTCGCTTCTCCCGTTTCATGCCTGCTTTAGCCCTGGGCAGCGATACTCCCGTGCGTTCGGAGCGACTCGACGCCCGCGTCCCCAGCCTGAGCACGTTCGTGCCGCCCCGCGCGGACCCGGACGCGCCGCCGGTGGTGCTCATCGCCGAGGACCACCAGGACAGCCGCGACGCGCTGTGCACGCTGCTGGAGGCGCTGGGGTACCGGGTGCTGGTGGCGGGGAACGGCGCCGAGGCGGTGAAGGTGGCCCGCGCGTCGCGGCCGGACCTGATCCTGATGGACATGATGATGCCGTCGGTCGACGGCTTCGAGGCCACGCGCACCCTTCGCGCCGACGCGGACTTCCGGCAGGTGCCCATCGTGGCGATCACGGCGATGGAGGGCGCGCGCGAGGCGGTGTTCGAGGCCGGGTGCAGCGACGTGGTGGTGAAGCCAATCGACATCCGCTACTTCCTCTCGCGCCTCCCGGCCTGGCTCGAGGCCGCGAAGTAACGGCATCTCACGTAAAAATGCAGAGACGCGGAGGGGCCACGGCGGCCTCTCCGCGTCTTCGCATCTACTCGCGCAGTCCTACTGGTCGAAGATGTGGGTCCCGGCCGGGGGCGTGAAGGTGAACAGCGCGTCCGCCACGGGCTGGTTGACCTTCAGGTTGCGCAGTTCCACGCGGCGCACGGAATTGTTCTCTTCCGTCATCTCGAAGCGGCGCACCAGGTAGTCCCCACGGTCCACCCAGATGCGGATCACCTTGTACGGCGACTCCCGCTTGGGCACCAGCGTGAGCGCCCACGCCGGGCGGCCGCCCACCGCCTCCTCGCCGTTCAGGGTGGCGACGAAGCGGTCGGTGGCGTTGCTCAGGAACTGCCGCTGGAAGTCGGCCTGCTCCCCGCCCTCGGCGATGCTGGTGCGCACCACCTGGGTGCGGTCGGTGCTGGGATAGTAGATCCAGAAGTGCCGCCCGTCGGCCACCATGACGTCGCCCGCCGGCTCGGTGAAGCGCATCAGGAAGCGGTCCGGCTTGCGCTGGTAGAGCTTGCCCGCGCTGGTCTGGTCGCTGTTCAGCAGCGGCACCCGCAGCGTCTGCGTGAAGTCGGCCTCCAGCGTGCGGACGCCGGCCGCCGTCTGCTCCACCCGCCGCAGGATCTCGTTCGCGTCCTGCCGCCCTCCCGCCGGCGCCGCGGCAGGCGTCGATGCGGGCGTCGCGGCGGGCGCCGTGGTCGGAGCGCCCGCGTCGGAGGGCGAAGCGGGAGTGGCGGGCGCCGCCGTGGCCGTGTCGCCGCCGGTGACGACCGCGACGTCGGGGTCGCGCGCGGTGCGCACGGAGATCCGGTCCGGGTCAGCGCCGCCGCTCGGCGCGTCCGCCGACTGCTGGCGCCCGCACGCGATCGCGAGCGGGAGAAGGAGCAGCGCGGGCCGGAAGGCATGTCGAGCCATGGGCGTTCTTCTTCGAATGAGTCGGTTGTCGTGCCGGCCGAAGGGTACCCGGTCGTGCAGCCACCGTTCCTCACGCGGAGACGCGGAGCCACGGAGAGGACAGCCCGGCCTCTCCGTGTCTCCGCGTCCCTTCGCGAGGAAACCTATTTGCGGCGCTCCGGGGGCGGCGCGGCGCGCGCGGCGGTCTTCCCCTGCTCGGAGAGCACGTCGGCGACGGCCATCACCACGCCGGTGCCGACGGCCATCAGCAGCGCCGTCTGCATGTTGCGCTGGCGGCGCACCGTGCGCGGCAGGCGGGCCGCGCCCACCCGCGTGTGCAGCGCGCTCCGGGTCGCCCCGCGCGCGGCCTTCATCGCCGCACCGCCCACCAGCCCCCACATCAGCTTTCGGCCCAGGCCCGCCATAACTCCCTCCAGGTCAACGGGTTGAGCCAGGGTCCCGTTGCACGACGCGGGCCACTCTTCGCGCCCTCCGCGGCGCTGCGCGAGATCTGCGCTCAGCGGTCGACGGACCAGGGGGTACTCAACTCCGTCCGCCCCCACTTGATCCGCATCACCCCGGCGAGATCCGCATACCCCGACCGCGGATCCGGCGAGTTGGGAACGAGGTAGATGGTCATCGACTCCTCCGGCTCGGCCAGCGCGCGGCTGGTGAGCGCGACGCGGCCGATGTCCTTCGACGGGTCGCGGTCCGTGCCCCACTGCCCGGTGCCGCGGTTCACGACGAGCTGCGAGCCGGTGGGCGAGTAGTGGACGTAGAGCGAGTAGTCGCCCTTCGGCAGCTTGAGGGTGCCGAGTGTGATGTCCAGGTCGGTGTGCAGCGTGGTGGCCGCGTTGGCCCCGAAGCGCCAGACGGTGTCGCGCGGCACCAGCCCGCCCTCCACCGCCCGGCCGCGCGCGTGCGGCTGACCGTAGGTGATCGCAATGCGCGAGGGGCCGGTGAGCGACGCGTCTTCCTCGTACCACCCGTTGTCGATGCGCCGCGAGTTCAGGTGCACCTCCACCGTGGCGAAGCTGCTGGCCGCGATGCGCAGCGGCGTCTGCGGCGGCTGCTGCTGTGCGGCGGCGGGAACGGTGGCCATCAGCAGCGCGGCCGCGGCGAGGGCGGAGGCTCGTTTCATGTGCGGATCGAGAGCGAGAGGAAAGGGCAGTGATTTCCAGGAAGATACAGCGGGCAGCCGCGCGGCGGCGCAAGCATCATGGGATGACCCGGCCCGTAGCCGCCGCGAGCCGGCCTTGCCACGACCAGGGTGTAGGTCGATCGTGAGACGCCTTCGTGCCTCCGCATCCTCTGGGGAGTTGCCGTTCACCATGGCCGATTCGACCCCTCACCGCGCCTCGAACGTGCTTCGCGCCGCGAGCGGGGTGATGGCGGCGCTCTTCGTCTTCGCCGCCGCGGTGCAGTACAACGATCCCGATCCGCTGCGATGGATGGCCATCTACCTGGCCGCCGCCGCGGCCTGCGTGCTCGCCGTGCTCCGCCGCCTACCGCGCTGGCTGCCGGCGATGGTCGGGCTCGCCGCGTTGGTTTGGGCCGCCACGCTTTCGCCGCACGTGCTCGGGCGCGTGGGGATGGGCGAGATGGTGCAGGCGTGGGAGATGAAGGACGTACGGGTCGAAGAGGGCCGCGAGATGTACGGCCTGCTGATCGTCGTGGGATGGATGGCGGTGCTCGCGCTGGTGGGATGGCGCAGGCGCTGATCCGGCAGGTCTCTCCGTGCCTCTGCGCCTCTGCGTGAGATCCCTTACTGGAGCTCGTCGAGCGCGAGGCCGAGGCGGCGCAGCCCCTCCGCGAACGCATCCGGCTGCGCGCCCAAGCCGATGCGGAAGTGCTCCGGCATCTCGAAGAAGGCGCCGTCCACCACCGCCGTGTCGTACCTCTCCTCCAGCAGCCGGCAGAGCGGCGCCGCCTTTCCCGCCCGGAGCCGCGGGAAGGAAACGGTGCCAAAGCGGTGCTCCGTCCACTCCAGGTCGCCGCGGGTGTGGTAGAAGGCGTTCAGCGCGTCGCGGTTGCGGTCCAGCAGCGCGCGCGACCGCGCGGCGATCAGGTCCAGGTGCTCCAGCGCCTTGAGGCTCAGCAGCTCCGCCGCCATTGCGCCGTGGCCGACGAAGAGCTCCGTCAGCCGCCACATCCGCTCGGCGATCTCCGGCTCCGCGAACACCCATCCGCAGCGCAACCCGTTCAGCCCGTAGACCTTGGTCAGGCTGCTGGTGACGACGAACTCGCCGCCGAGGTGGAACGAGGTGCGCGGCTCCGGCTCGAAGAGCGCGTCCAGGTACACCTCGTCCACCAGCACCTTCGCGCCCACGCTCCGCGCCACCTCGCCTATGCCGCGCAGCGCCTCGTCGTCCGCCAGCGCGCCGCTGGGGTTGTGGAGATTGGTGACGGCGATCACCCGCGTCCTTTCCGTGACGGCGCGCGCCACCTCCGCCGGGTCGAGCCGGAACCCGTCCTCCGCGCGTCGGTCGAAGCGCCGCACGGTGATGCCGAGTTGCCGCGCGAGCGAGGGGAGCGGGTCGTACGCCGGGCGCTCGATCAGCACCTCGTCGCCCGCCTGCAGCAGCGCGGCGTAGGCCAGGTGGTTCGCCATCGAGGTGCCCAGCGCGCTCACCACGCACTCGCGCGGCACCCGGTAGCGCGCGGCGATGGCCTGGAGAAGCGGGTCGTACCCGTATCCCCCCGAGCCGCTCAGCTCCAGGTCGTCCAGCGTGACCGGCAGGTCGCGCAGCTCGTAGAAGGGGACGCCGCTCGAAGTCAGGTCGTAGCGCGCGGGCGCGTGCGTCTTCGCCCAGCGCAGGTAGTCCGATCCGAATCGGCGCCCGTCCTCGGCCATCGTCATCTCACTTCGGCAGATTGGAAAAAGACTGCCTCACGCAGAGACGCGGAGACACGGAGAGAACCGCCCAGTCCTCTCCGTGACTCTGCGTCTCTGCGTGAGACGCTTTTGTAAGGAGCACGTCACCGGGAGCGGCTCCACAGCAGGTACGCGGGGATGCCGGCGAGCATGATCCCCAGCCCGATGGCGCTGTTCGCGGGATAGTTGTAGACGGTGGCGGCCACGATCGCCGCGCACCCGGCCGCGAAAAGCGCCGTCGTCACCGGGTGGCCGGGGATGCGCGCACCCTCCGCGTCTCCCATCCCCCGACGCCGGAAGACGAAGACGGTGAGGGCGGTCAGGCCGAAGAAGATGAAATCGACCGAGGTGACGTAGTTCAGGATCTGCTCGTAGGTGCCGGAGAGCGCGATCAGCAGCGCGAGCGCCCCCTGCAGCGCGATGGCCACCACCGGCGCGCGGGTGCGCGGATCGACCCACGCGACGGAGCGGAAGAAGAGCCGGTCCTCGGCCATGGCGAAGTAGACGCGTGGCGCGGTGAGCATCCCCTGGCTCAGGAAGCCGAAGGTCGAGATGGCGATGCCGACGGCGATCAGGCTCGCGCCGTGCGCCCCGAACGCCGCCCGCATCACCGCGGTCGCGGGCGCCGGGGTGGTCGCCAGCCCGTCCGCGCCCAGCGCGAGCACGCACGCGACGTTCACCATCACGTAGAGGGTGATCACCCCCAGCACGCCCATCACCAGCCCGCGCGCCAGGTCGCGCCGCGGGTCGCGCATCTCCGCGGCGACGAAGCTGGCCGTCTGCCATCCCCCGTAGGCGAACATCACCGGCGTCATCGCCGCGCCGAAGGAGAGGAGCGTGTCGCGGCCCGCGGGCGACGCGGCGGCCGTTGCCGGCACCGGCGGACGCCCCGCGAAGAAGAGCCCGGCGGCCACCAGCGCGGCGATCGCCACGATCTTGAGCACCATGAAGGCGCTCTGCACGCTGCTCCCGGCGCGCACGCCCAGGCAGTTGATGGCGACGAGCAGCGTCAGCGCCAGCGCGGCCACCACGGGCTCGCCGAGCGGCACGTGCGTGACCTCGCGGAAGTAGCGGGCGAAGGTCACGGCGACCGCGGCCATCCCGCCGGTCTGGATCACCAGCAGCAGCGCCCAGCCGTAGACGAAGGCCACGGCCGGGTGGAAGGCGTCGCGCAGGTAGGCGTACTGCCCGCCCAGCCCGGGGCGGCGCGCCGCGAGCTCGGCGTACACGAAGGCGCCGGCCAGGGCCATCGCCCCGCCGGCGACCCACGCCGCCAGGATCAGCAGCGGCGTGTGCACCCGCTCCGCCACCACGTGCGGGTTCACGAAGATCCCGGAGCCCACGATGCCGCCCATCACGATCATGGTGGCGTCGAAGGCGCCGAGCCTGCGCGCCAGCGCGGTGCGGGACCCGCGCGCGGCGTCGCCCGGATCGGCTCCGGCCGCTCCCATCCCGGGCGCGGTCAGAGCGCTGCCTCCGATTGGAGGAGATCGGGGCGCCAGTGGTGGATGGCGTTGCGGAAGGCGACGGCGTCCACCGGCGGAAAGTAGCAGGTGCCCCCGCGGTACTCGATGCGGTAGTGGCCGAGCGACGACAGCGAGCCGGTCGGCTCGCGCCGGGCCAGCGGCGGCCACACCCAGCCGCGCACCACCACCTCACGGCGCGGCGCCGGCTCCACGCTGAGCACCTGGTCCCAGGGGAGCGAGCGCGGCGTCCCCCAGCGGCGGGGGCCGAACCTGAGCCCGCGGGCATCGACCCGCAACCACCGGACCCCCCTCAGCGAGACGTCCAGCCCCACTCCCAGCAATGCCATCATCGCTGCGAAACGGGCGACGCCCATGTCGCGCGTGGCGGCGAAACCGAGGGCCGCCGCCGCGGCGACGAAGAGCGCCACCACGAGGATGAAGGGCAGCCCCATCGCGAAGGTCAGCAGAGCGTCTCGCCAGTCTTCCGGCGCCAGGTTGGGGCGGAGGACCACCGAGTCTGGCGCGGGGAGAGGATCACGGCGGTGCGGCGTCATGCCTCGGAGTCCGCCGGAAGGAGCGTCCACGTGGAGAGGAAGACCACCAGCGCGATGGCGTACACGGAGATCTCGCCGCCCAAGATCATGTAGACGGCTCCCAGGAGCGCCGCCCCCTCGGCGAAGGCGCTGCCCAGCAGGCCGAGCGTGGGCCGCACGGCTTCCGACGCGCGTTCGCGGATCTGCCGGAGCACCGCGATCCCGACGACCGCCGCCGCGCACAGCCCGTAGCCCACCCACCGGATCGCCGACAGGTTCGTCAGGCTCTCCGGGTCGCGCACGACGTGCTGCGACTGGTAGTACGCGAACGCGCCGAACCCCAGCAGCAGCACCAGCATCGCATAGCGCACGATGCGCAGCGAGGTCGAGGTCATGCCGGGCCGGGTGGTGAAGGGAGAGCTCATCGTCTGGAGAAGGGAGCAGAGGTGGAAAGGAAACGGTGAAGCGTCATCCAGATCGGGCGACGATGATCTCAGTGACGCGTTGGGCGCGGCTCGCACGCCCACCCGTCGTGATCACGGTCGAAGTGATGTGGATCGGGACGCCGCACGCGGAAAGGCTTCTTTCCGTTTACGTCCTTGCAATCCAGGTCCGGCGGCGGCGGCGGGATGCAGAAGTCCGGATACGATGCGTCGCAGGCGGTTTGCCGTTGGCCCGATGTGGACGCTGACATGAGCGTGACCAGGCCGAGGCCAACGAGCAGGGGTTTGATCATCGGGCACCTCCACGGCGGGGGACGGGGATGCGCTCAGGGTATTCCAGCAGGGTCTAAACAGGATGGTCTCCAGAGCCCGCCGAGCGACACTCCGACCGCCGCCGGCTAGGCGCCGAACAGGTCCGCGTGAGTCCCGGTTCGCATCAGGATGAGCTCCGTGTCCGTGCGTTCGTAGATGAGCAGCCAGTCGGGTTCGAGGTGGCATTCCCGTGCACCGGAATAGCCGCCCAGAAGGGGATGATCGCGATGTCGAGGATCGAGCGTGTCACCGGCGGCAATCTGGACAATAATGCCACGGAGCACATCCATGTTCTTGCCGCGCTTCTGCATCCGTTTCACGTCGCGTTTGAACTGACCCGACCGCCGGATCTCGCGCATCAGATCCCCAGATCGGCGAACAGCTCGTCGGTGGTTGCGAAGCTGGTGAGCCCACGCCGCGCCTGGCCATCCTGGAGCGCTCGCCGCGTGGTAGCGTTCGGCAGCCGCACCTCGAACGGCAACCCTTCGTGCAATTCGACCTGTCGGTAGAACAGTGAGATCGCCTGCGACACCGTCAGACCGAGTTCGCTCAGGATCCGCTCCGCGTTGTCCTTCAGATGTGGATCCAGCCGAACCGTAATCGTCTTTGTCTTCGACATCTTGCCTCCCTTGTTGTCAGTTGCACTGCAAGTGTAGTGCAATGGCATTGCCCGAGCAAGCGTGATAGGCAAGAGAAGCATCCCTCACGCAGAGCCGCAGAGGCATGGAGAGAACTCATCGTGCCATCTCTGGGCTCTGTGTTCTCTGCGAGAGGCGCTGTTCAGGCGGCTGCTTCGCTGCGAATCTCGCGGAGAATCGCGGAACGCTCGTCCTCCGACGCCATGTGGCGCATGAGGACCCGCTCGATTCTCTCAAAGATGCGCTCCGAAAACAACCGTGCGGTATCCTGCCGAAGGCCCTGGCCGATATAGAAGCGCAACAGCGCCTCCAGCGACATGTCGCGCGTCTCGGCAACCTCGCGAAGCGTGGCGAGGGTGTCGATGGGGATAGCGACCGTTACATCCTCCGACGGCCGTGGAGGAACGCGCAGCAACGTGATCTCTTCAGGATCGGACATTCGCGTCGATCAATCGCCGTTGATGTCCGCGAAGGCGGACAGCGTGACGTTGTAGCCGCGGCTTCAGCCGCATATCCCCACGCCCCACACCCCGCTCGCTGCGCACCACAGCCCCGCGCCCTCTCCCTCTGCGTCTCTGCGTGAGGCGCTGTTTACAGGGTCAGTCCTCCGGCGCGAGCTGGTCGAGGCCGATGATGTCGACCAGCACGTCGCGGGGCTTGGAACCGTCGGGGGGGCCGAGGACGCCGGCGAAGTGGAGCTGGTCGATGATCCGCGCCGCGCGCCCGTAGCCGATGCGCAGCCGCCGCTGCAGCAGCGACGTGCTCCCGCCCTGGTGCTGGATGCAGAGCAGCGCCGCCTCGCGGAAGAGCTTGTCGCGATCCGCCGGGTCGTCGGCCGCGCCCAGCTCCTCCACGTCGCCCTCGTGCAGCCGCACCACCTCCAGGATGTCCTCCTCCCGCGGCGCCGACGCGTCCATCCCCGCCGCCTCGACCGCCTCGTCGCGCTGGCGCCGCTGCTCGCGGTACCAGGCCATCAGCCGCTCGGTGTCCTCCGTCGACAGGTAGGCGCCCTGGACGCGCACGGGGTCGTTGCTGGCCGGCGGCATCAGCAGCATGTCGCCGTTGCCCAGCAGCGAGTCTGCCCCGTTCTGGTCGAGGATGGTGCGCGAATCGACCTTGCTGGAGACGCGGAAGGCGATGCGGCTGGGGAAGTTCGCCTTGATCAGCCCGGTGATCACGTTCACCGAGGGGCGCTGCGTGGCCAGGATCAGGTGGATGCCGATGGCGCGCGCCTTCTGCGCCAGCAGCGCGAGCGGCTTCTCCACCTCGCCCTGCACCGTCATCATCAGGTCCGCCAGCTCGTCGATGATCACCACGA
>Ga0070685_10001176_pt1 | contig 14005 bp, 13 predicted proteins | sample KBSS13LmetaG_FD_65651 | JGI IMG/M metagenome (GOLD analysis project Ga0070685, IMG submission 65651) | Switchgrass rhizosphere microbial communities from Kellogg Biological Station, Michigan, USA - KBS S1-3L metaG | ecosystem: Host-associated > Plants > Roots > Rhizosphere ...
ACCGCCGCCTACAACTTCGCCCAGGCGATCAAGAAGCAGCCGATCGTCTGCGGCGAGGTCCCCGGCTTCGTCGTCAACCGGATCCTGATGGCGACGATGGGGGAGATCTGGCGCGCCCAGGAGGAGCACGGGCTCTCGCTGAAGGCGATCGACGAGGCGATCGCCGGCGCCCAGCTGGCGCCGATGGGTCCGTTCTTCCTCACCGACCTGCTCGGGCTCGACACCGTCCTCCACGTCGCCGAACACCTGAACGAGTCCTACGGCGAGCACTTCTACGTCCACAAGGGCCTGCAGGGGCTGGTCGGCGAAGGCAAGCTCGGCGCCAAGACCGGCGGCGAGGGCTTCTTCAAGGACGGCGAGCAGAACGTCCCCGGCGACAACCAGCCCGACGCCGAGGAGCTGGTGGCGATGTTTTCCTCGCGCGCCCTGATCGAGGCCTGCCTGCTGGTCGAGGAGGGGATCTGCTCGGTCCGCGACATCGACCTCGGGATGATGGCCGGGGCCGGGCTCGACCCCCGCAAAGGCCTGCTGCCGCCGTTCTGGAAAGCCGACGTCACCGGGCTCGACCAGGCGCTGGAGACGATCGAGCGCCTGGAGGAGAAGTACGGCGACCGCTTCACGCCGCCGACGACCCTGAAGCGGCTGGTTGCCCAGCGCCGCTTCGGCCTCTCCACCGGCCAGGGCTTCTATCCCTATCCGCAGGCCGACGAGGGCGAGCAGGCCGACACCGTCAAGCTGGAGACGCGCGGCAACGTCGCGATCGCCTGGCTGGCGAACCTGCCGATGAACTCGCTCTCGCCGCAGGTGATCGAGGACCTGGAGAAGGTCTGGAACCGGGTCAAGGAGGACGACGGGATCGGGGCGATGGTGATCGCCTCCTCGGTGCCGATCGTCTTCTCGGCCGGCGCCGACGTGAAGGCGTTCACGACCTTCGACCAGGCGAGCGGCGCGGAGCTGATCAACCGGGCCCACGCGCTCTTCCGCGACTTCGGCAAGGCCCGCGTGGTGACGATCGCCGCGGTCAACTCGATCGCCTTCGGCGGTGGCTGCGAGCTGGCGATGGCCTGCGACGTGCGGATCGGCGCCGAGGCCGCGGTCTTCGGCCAGCCCGAGGTGAAGCTGGGGATCATCCCCGGCTTCGGCGGCACCCAGCGGCTGGCGCGACTCGTCGGGCCCAACAAGGCGCTGGAGCTGAACCTGGTCGGCGACGCGATCCTCTCCGAGGAGGCGCTCGAGCTCGGCCTCGTCAACCGGGTCGTTCCCGACCACGAGCTGTTCGAGACGGCGCTGATGTGGGGCCGCAAGCTCGCCGCCCAGGCGCCGATCGCGGTCGAGCAGATCAAGACCGTCTCCCACCAGGGCGACATCGACGACGGCATCGAGGCCGAGAAGGCCGGCTTCGCCGCCGCCTTCTTCAGCGAGGACGCCAAAGAGGGCATCTCCGCCTTCCTCGGCAAACGCACTCCGAAGTGGAGCGGCAAGTAGCGACGACCGATGTGGAGCGACTGGCCGAGCTGCTCGGCCGGTCGCGCCGCGCCGTCGCCCTCACGGGCGCCGGGGTTTCGGTGCCATCCGGGATCCCGGACTTCCGCACGCCGGAGACGGGGTTGTGGGCGAAGGTCGACCCGATGGAGGTCGCCCACATCACCGTCTTCGAACGCGACCCGCCGCGCTTCTGGTCCTACTACCGGCCGCGCTTCCAGGCATTAGGCGACAAAGAGCCGAACCGCGCGCATGAGGCGCTGGCGGAGCTCGAGCGGCGCGGATTGATCGAGGGCGTGATCACCCAGAACATCGACCGCCTGCACCGGGCCGCGGGCTCGGAGCACGTGATCGAGGTCCATGGCTCGATCGAGACCAGCTCCTGCCTGGAGTGCGGCGCCGCTTTCGGGCTCGACGCGGTCGACGACCTCTTCGACGTGCGCGGCGTCGCGATCTGCTCGGACTGCGGCGGCGCGGTCAAACCGGACGTCGTCCTCTTCGGCGAGCTGCTGCCGGAGGAGGCGATGACGCGGGCGACCGAGCTGGCCGAGGGGGCCGACCTGATGCTCTGCGTCGGCTCTTCGCTGGCGGTGCACCCGGTCGCGGGACTGCCGGGGCTGACCCTCGAGCGCGGCGGTGCCGTCGCCATCGTCACCAAGGGCGCGACGCCGTACGACCGCGACGCCGAGCTGAAGCTCGCGGGCGAGGTCGACGAGGAGCTCACGGCCCTCGTCGCCGCCTTCGACTGACACGGCTTACTGAATCGGGTCCGACGGTTTCGCGCTGCCGGGCTTGCCCGTCGTCGGGATCCCGCGGTCTTCGCAGGCGGCGACGATCGTCCGCGAGCGGGGATCGTCGAAGCGGGCGGCGTGAGCGCAGCGGGCTTCCGCCTCGGCGCCGCAGGCGCTGACCGTCTGGGCGCCGACGATGCCGGCAACCGAGGCGCTGAAGCATCCCGGCGCGACCGGCGCGCCGATGTCGCCGGCGGTGGCGATGACGACGCCCAGCAGGGCGACGACGGTGACCGCGAGGGTGGCCAGAGCGGCCTTGATCTCGCGCGGATTCAGTTTGTAGAGCGGGGTGGTCTGCCGCTCGTAATGACCTTCCAGTGGCATGGACGGCAGTCAATCAGGCCGCCGGGCAGGCCGCCATCGCCGATCGGGCGAACGATCGCCGCCGATCTTTAGACACTCGTACGTAGAGGTGCGGCTCCAGTATCGGGAGGGTTGGCGGCGTCCGAGAAGTGCTTACTGAGAAAGGGAGTCCCTCTTAATGGAATGGTTGAGCGAAGGCGCGAACTCATGGCAGATGACCGCCGCCACGCTGGTCGGGTTGATGAGCATCCCCGGCCTGGTCGTGCTCTACGGCGGCGTGATGCAGAAACGCTGGTCGGTGAACTCGATGATGATGGCGTTCGTCGCCTTCGCGATCGTGTTGGTCCTCTGGGTTCTGGTCGGCTTCAAGATGGGGTTCGGCGAGCCGGTCCACGCGGTCAGCGACAGCGGTTTCTTCGGGAACTTCATCGGTAAGCCCGGTTCGATCCTGAACAGCAACGAACTGCTGAAGCAGGCGCACATACCTGAGCTCGCGGAAGAAGAATTCCTCTTCCCGCAATCGACGCTCGCCTACTTCCAGATCGTCTTCGCGGCGATCACGCCGATCCTGATGCTGGGCTCGGTTCTCGGGCGCTTCAACTTCAAGGCCTGGATCCCGTTCGTCGCCCTCTGGACGCTCTTGATCTACACGGTCAACGCCTTCCTCATCTGGGGCGGCGGCTTCTTCGCCCAGCAGGGTGCGATCGACTACTCGGGCGGTTACGTGATCCACCTCGCGGCCGGTGTCTCCGGCTTCGTCGCCGCGGCCGTGATCGGCCCGCGCCTGCAGCGCGACCGCGAGGTCGACGCGCCGAACAACCTGGCGATGGTCGCCGTCGGCGCCGGGCTCCTCTGGATGGGCTGGAACGGGTTCAACGGCGGTGACTGGTACAGCGCCGGCGAAGTCGCCTCCGCCTCGGTGCTCAACACCAACCTCTGCACCGCGGTCGCTTTCCTTGTCTGGGTCGCCCTCGACTACGCCACCGGCCGCAAGCCGAGCCTGATCGGCTCCGTCAACGGCATGATCGTCGGCCTCGTCGCGATCACCCCCGGCGCCGGCTTCGTCAACGGCTGGGGCGCGATCATCATCGGCGTCATCGCCTCGGCGCTGGTCTACCTGGCGCTGAACTACCTCAGCCGCCTGCGGCCCTTCCGCAACGTCGACGACACCCTCGGAGTCGTCTACACGCACGGGTTCGCAGGGGTGGCGGGCGGCCTGCTCGTCGGCATCTTCGCCAACAAGCTGATGGCCGGCGAACACGAAGGCCTGATCTCCGGCGGCGGGCTGCACCTGCTCGGCGTCCAGGCCTACACCGCCCTCTGGGTGATCGTCTTCTCGGCGATCGGCACCTACATCCTGCTGAAGCTGGTCGGGCTCGTCGTGCCGCTGCGGATGAGCGACGAGGAAATGGAGGTTGGCGACATCGCCGTCCACGGCCACGAGGTGTATCCGTCGGACGTGCCGTCCCTGGGCTACCCGGACGGTGTTCCGCCGGCCCAGCCCGCGGCGCGGCCGGCCCCTGCCGGAGGCACCGCCTAGACGGGAGGACGAGTGCAGAGCGGAACCGCCCTTTCTCTCCTTGGGCGGTTCCGCTTCTGGCTCTCGGCGCTCTAGCCTGGGATCACCCACTTCCTTCGGAGGAACCCGAATGTCACTGAAGATCATCGTTTCCTACGACGACACCGACATGGACCGGGACGCGCTCGCCCTCGGTCGCCTTTTGGCGAATGCCGGCGGCGAGCTCGCACTCGCCTACGTCCGTCACTCGTTCGGCGAATCGCTGGAGCAGCAGCAGGCCGAGGAGCTGCTGGCCCGCGGCGCGGCCTCGGTCGGGACGCCGGAGATGCCCCAGTACGTGGTTCAGAACCCGGCGACCAGCGTCGGCCTCACCGAGCTGGCCGAGAAGGAGAAGGCCGACGTGATCGTCTTCGGCTCCGAATACCGGACCGCTGCCGGTCTGGTCAAGCCGGGGATCTCGGCCCACAAACTGCTCCTCGGTGGGCCTTCGGCGATCGCCGTCGCGCCGGCCAACTTCCACGCCAGCCCGGTCGTTACCGTCCACACCGTCGGCGTGATCGACGAGGGAGACGCGGCCGCTCGGGCGACCGCCGACAGCCTCGCGGGGGCGCTCGGGGCGGAGTGTGCCGACTCGGGGAAGATCGACCTGCTCGTCGTCGGCTCGCGGCCGGAGGCGCCGGCGGGCCGGGTCGTCTTGAGCGCGAAAAGCGACTACGCGGTCGAGGACGCCCGCTACCCGGTGCTGGTGATCCCGCGCGGGGTATCGATCGACTTCAGCGCCAGCACGCCCTCCACGGTCTAGGCGGAGCGCCGCTCAGCGCTGGCGCTGCAGGACGACGATCACGGCTGCGACCTCCGGGTCGCGGCCGTCGATCCGCTCGCTCAGGCTCGACAGCTCGACCGGCCGGGCGCCGTGGGCCGCGGCGAGCTCGGCAACGGTCTGCACCGCCGACTCGGTTTCGATCACCAGCGCCGTCGGGCCGGCGCCGGCGCCGCGGCTCTCCTGCGCGGCCCCGAGCACGCGGGCGGTGACGTCCTCGGCGGAGCGCTGCGCGTTCGCCCATCCCTGGCCGAAGTTGAGCTCCGGGTTGCTCAGCTCCGGACCCTCCAGGACCCGCAGCTCGCTTTCTTCCGGATTCCATTTGCGGTCCCCCAACTCGACCGGCCGCCGCGAGAGCCAGGGATCGAGCACCTCCTGCCGCAGCTCCTCGGCCCCGAGGTTGAAGGCGCGGGCGTGGCGGAGGGCGGAGGTGACCTCGACGTGGAAGGGCATGGCGCGACGCTAGCGGTTCGGGGCGGGGAGATGGAATGATCCCGCCCCCATGCCACCCTCCTTGCCCGCCGCCGTGGTCTTCGACAACGACGGTCTCCTGCTCGATACCGAGTCGGTCTGGACGCGAGCCGAGCAGGATCTCTTCGACCTTCGCGGCACCGAGTTCACGCCGGCCGACAAGCTGGAGCTGGTCGGCACCTCGGCCGCGATCGCCGGCGGCATCCTCGAGCGGCGACTCGGCGAGCCCGGGCGCGCGGCGGAGCTGATCGAGGAGCTGAACGAGCTGGTCGTGGCCGAGCTCGAGCACGGGGTGGAGGCGATGCTCGGCGCCCGCGAGCTGCTCGAGCGCCTGCAGGGCAAGGTGCCCATCGGCCTCGTCTCCAACTCGCCGCTGCGCTTCGTCCGCCGCTCGATCGAGCTCGCAGGCATCGACGGCTTCTTCGACGTCGTCCTCAGCGCCCACGAAGTCGCGGCGCCGAAGCCGGCGCCCGATCCCTACCTCGAGGCCTGCCGGCGCCTTGGGGTGAAGCCGGGGCCCGACGTCGTCGCTTTGGAGGACTCGCCGACCGGCGTGGCGGCGGCGCGGGCGGCGGGGCTGACCGTGATCGGTATCCCCTCGGTCCAGGGCGTGTTACTCGACGAGGCCCACCACCTCGCCGAGTCGCTGCTCGACGAAGTGGTCGCGCAGCGTCTGGCGCTCTAGCCCTGGAGGACGCGGCGGCGGCGGAGGACGCGCTCGCAGATGGATAGCGTCTCCTCGGTCGATGCTTCCGGCTCCGCCTGATGCTCTCGCAGCGTCGCCATGTCCTGCTCGTGGCCTGGGTCGTCGACGGCGCCGTCGAGCTCGCTGAGCAGTGCCTCGACGCCGACCTGCAGCTGCAGCGTCGCCTCGCGCTCGCGCCCGGCGTCGAGGTCGGCGCGGGCGCGCAGGAGCAGGGTCTCGCAGGCGTCCAGCTGCTCGCGACCGCGGAGGACCGCGGCCAGCCGTTCCTGCGGGCGCAGCTCTTCCTCGCGCTGGCGGCGGCGGGAGCCGGCGCGGGGGGTGACGTCGACCTGGCGGGCGTCGGTGAAGCGACCGTCGGCGGTCTCCTCACCGCTGCCGTATCCAAGCAGCACGCGCTCGGCCTGCTCGGGCCTCAGCTGCCGGCCGAAGGGGTCGGCGGCCGCCACCGCCTGGGCGTGGAGAGCGCGGTTGAGGGTCGCCGCCGCTTCGGCCGCCAGCACCTCGATCGCCTCCTCGGCCCCGCAGGCCTCGTCGAGCCAGCGCGCGGCTTCGGCCTGGGCCTCGAACGGGGCGGCGGCGCGGATCACGGTCGCCCGGGTGAGGGCGAGCGGCGCCGGCTCCGGGTCGGCTGGCGAGGGGCGGCTGCGGCGGCGCCGGCGCTCGCCGAGGGGTGGCGCGCCGAGCCGCTGGAGGACGAGGACGGTCTCCTCGCCGCTGCCGGGGGACCCGGCGAGATAGCGGCCGTCGGTCAGCGGCAGCGTCCCGGCAAGGTCGAACTGGACGAACCCGAAGAACTTGGCCACGGCGCGATTCTCGCCGCTCAGGCCGGTCGCTGCGAGCTCAGTCGCCGGCGCCGGCGGAGAGGCCGCCGTTGGTCTGGTCGGGCACCGCGTATTTCGAGGGGCTGACCGGCACGTCGGGGTTTTCGATCTGGCCGAGGCGGTTGATCAGGCGCTGCCACTGGTTCGGTTTCAGCAGCGCCGTGAACTGGGCTTCGGGGCCGCCTTCGATCGGGTGGTAACCGATGTGGACGTGGTCGTAGTGGTCGGCCATCGCGAAGCTGGTTTCGCCGGGCAGGTCCTCGAGCGAGATCACCTGGTGCGGGTGCATCGTCCCCTGCAGCTGGAGGACGTCGTGGATCAGTTCGTCGGTCATCGTCCCCGGGCCCTGGTGGCCGGTCACCGGGGTGCCGTCGATGACGGCGATGTCGACCGCGTCGCCGGTGCTGTGCTCGGAGACGTTGCCGGAGGAGGTCATCAGGCTGTGGCCGCACTCGAGCGCGGTGATCGTCAACTTGAAGCCTTTCGTGCGCAGGTACTCGAGCGCGGCGAGGATGCGGCGGTCGATCTTGCCGGTGGCGATGTCTTCGCGCCCGCATTCGTAGATTTCCAGGCCCTGGTCGGCGAGGACGCGCTTCTGCAGCGCCTCCTTCGAGAGCAGCAGGACGCCGGCGCCGCTGAGGTTCGAGAACGGGCTCTTGCCCTTGGCGCGGTAGATCGCAGTCGCCTCCAGCAGCTTCCAGCCATCGAGGATCGGCTTCGGGTCGATCCGCGGCGCCCCCTTGCCGGCCGGGCGGATCGAGAAGTTGATGTGGGGGTCGATGCCGTCCGCGGCGGCGGCGACCCGCGCCAGCACGGTGCCGGCGATCACCTTCGAGCCGACTCGGATCGAGCCCTCGCCGCTGGCCGCCAGCGCCGCTTCCAGCTTGTCGGTCGCGCCGCTGTCCTGGCCGCGGCCGGGGTAGGCGCGCAGCCGCGGGCGCAGGTCCTGGCTTTCGACCGGCACCCGCTTCTCCTTGCCGCTCGGCATCACCAGGCGGTGGTCGCGGACGAGGCCGCCGAGCTCGGCGTAGGTGTAGCGGTTGCCGTAGGTGTCTTCGAGGACGACGAAGTTGCCGAGCTTGGCGGAGTGGCCGAGCTTGCGGACGACGCCGTCGTTGACCGCGACGACCGGCGCTCCCTGCTTGCTGAAGATGTTGATCCCGCGCGGGGTGGGGGAGGAGGAGATGACTTCGGCGGCGCTGCCGATCTCGTCACCGCTCGCCAGCGCCTGGCGGGCAGCGATGTCGTACGCGTAGCGGGCGTTGGCGGCGATCGGGAAGCGGGCCCCCTCGGTGAGGCCGGTCAGCGAGCCGACCAGGCCGGAGGGGAGGCGGCCGTAGGCGCGGGCGTAGAGGAGGACCTCCTGCACGTACCAGTCGGCGTGGTTGTAGGCGAAGATCGCCTGGTAGAGGTCTTTGTCGCCGCCGGCGAGCTTCAGGTAGTGGGCGGCGGCGCAGATCGCGTCGACCGGGTTGTAGGGGTCTTTCTTGCCGTCGCCGTTGGCGTCGAGGCCGAAGGCTTCCCAGCTCGAGGGCAGGAATTGCATCCAGCCGACGGCTCCGGCGCTGGAGACGTTGGTGTTGGTGCCGAAAGCGGTCTCGATTTTGTTGATCGAGGCGAGGACCTCCCAGGGGATTCCGTATTCAGCCCCGCAGGCCTGGTAGATCGGCAGCAGGAACGGCGGGATTTCGAAAGAGTCGATGACGAAGTTGGGGACGCCGATCGGCGCCGGACCGAAGGGGGCGATCGTCGTCGTCGGGTTGGCGGTCGTCGGTGCCCCGCCTTCGCTGAACTGCGCACCGCCATCCGAACCCTCAGGTAGAGGTTGATCCCCACCGCCGTTTGCCCCCGGCGCGGTGACGCCACCGTTGCCGCCGCCGCCCGGAGCCGCCAGTTCGTCGTTGCGGGTGGCTCCCTTCGGGGCGCCGCCGCCGGCGGTGTCGGGGCTGCCGATTTCGCTGCCGTGCTTGACGCCGCCCTGCGGCGCCGCTTCTTCGGGAGCTGGCGTAGGTGCCGGCGCCGCCACTTCTTCGCCTTTCTGCGTTGCCGGCGGAGCCGCCGGGGGGACCTCGGTGGTGTCTTCAGGCGATTCGCAGTCTGGGTCTTCGGTGTCGACGAGCCCGTCGTTGTCGTCGTCGAGCCCGTTGGCGCAGGCGGGGGCCTGGAGCGACGGCAGCGGCGAGGTGACGGTCGTGGTCGGCGTAACCGCGCTGCTTTCGGAGACAGGCTCGGCTCCGGCCAAGGCGGCCGCCACAGCGGTGATCGCCATGAAGCCGGCAAGTGCGGCGAAGATGGATGCGACTTTAGATCTCATACCGAGGGCGTATCTGCGCTCTCTGCCCGCGCTGGTTTCCCCTCCCCGGGCAGTAACCGGTTGCAGGCTACCCACTAGTCCCAACGTCCACAACGGCTCCAGCCGCTCCCAACAAGTCCTTAATCAACGCCTGCAACATATTTGTGACGGGAGATTTTCAGCCGAGCCGGATGCGCTCGTTAAGCTGCTGTGACTTGAGCACCGAGGAATACGAGCAGGACGGCCTGCGGGCAAGGGCCGAGCAGGCGCTCGGGGAGCTGGCGCAGGCCCTGATCGACAACCCCACCCTCCACGACGCGGTCACCGCCGCCCTGGGGGCGCGGGAGAAGGCGCTGGAGGCCCAGCAGGCGGCGATGACGGCGCTCAACCTGCCCTCGGCAACCGACGTCGAACGGCTGGAGCGGCGGCTGCGCTCCTTCTCGCAGCGCCTCGAGGACGTCGAGGAGGCGATCGACGACCTCAGTCGCGAGCTCGGGGCGATGCGGCGTGAGAACGCGAAAAAAGCGGAGAAGAAACCGCCGAAAAAAGCCGAGGCTAAGGCTCAACCTTAGGTTGAGAGTAGGCCTGAAGCTGCCATTCCGGCGCGCTTCGCCGCCGCCTCCAAATCCTCGTCGCGCAGCTGCCCGGAATCGCTGCGCTCCGTGGTAATCAGAACCGCCGCCGCGGCCACCCCGTGATTCGACGCCGCCTCGAGCAACCCCGCCGTCTGCATGTCGGCTCCCTCGGCGACCATCGACGGTCGCTTCGCCTCCGGTCGGCGCAGCGAGTCGAGGCTGACGACGACTCCGGGGGAGGCGTCCGCCAAGGCCTCCGTGAGCTCCGCGGTCAGCGCCGGGTCCGGAAGCGAGCGGGCGCCGTCGGGGGTGTTGGCCTCGCTGACGATCAGCAGCTCACCGAGGCCGAGGTCGCCAAGCGCGGCGCAGGTGCCGATCCGGATCGCGCGCCTCACCCCGAGCTCGGCCAAGTCGGCGAGCACCACCGCGGCGCTCGGCCCGCCCATCCCGGTCGCCTGGATCGTCAGCTCGTCGCCCGCCGGAGTCAGCCCCGAGTAGCCCCAGAGCCCGCGCGCGTGGTTGCTCATCTTCGGCTGCTGCAGCAGCTCCTGGGCCAGCATCAGCGCCCGGCCCGGGTCGCCGACGAGGATCGCGTCGGCGGCGATCGGGGCGGTCGGGCGCAGGCGGGCCGGCATCGGCCGACCCTAGCCCCCTGGTCGCGACGGATGACCGGACCCCCTCTCCGCCAACCCGGTTAGCCTCGCCCTATGCCGGACACCCGAATCTCCCTCAGCGAGGCGGCGCGGCGGTCGGGGGTGCCGGCAAGCACGCTGAAACGATGGGCAGCGGAGAAGATCGTGCCGGTGCGGCGGGGGCGCTGGACCGCGGCGGCGGCGGCGCAGGCGCGGGTGGTGGCGCGGATGCGCGAGCGCGGCTACTCGCTCGAGGACTTGAAGGAGGCGGGGCGCGAGGGGCGGCTCGCCTTCGGTTTCACCGAAGAGCTCTTCAGCGATCCCGACGAGCAACGGCTGAGCGTCGAGGAGGTGGCGGCGGAGACCGGGCTGGAGCCGGAGCTGGTCGAGCGGATCCTGGTCATCCTCGGCACCCCGGCCGACCGCCGCCGCGAGGTCGGCCCCGAGGACGCCGAGGCGCTGCGGCACTGCGCCCGCGTGCTCGACGCCGGCTTCCCGCTCGTCGCCTTCCTGCAGTTGGTCCGCGTCTACGCCCAGTCGATGCGGCGAATCGCCGACGCCGAGGTGCGGCTCTTCCACCTCTACGTGCACGAGCCGCTGATCCGCGACGCGGTGCCGGAGCTGGAAATGGCCGAGGAGATGGGGGAGCTGGCGGCCGACATCCTGCCGCTGGCGGCGCCGCTGACCGACTACCTGCACCAGCGTTACCTGCGCTACTTCGTCGAGCAGGATGTGGTCGGCCACATGGAGGCCGACCCGACCGCCGTCGACACCGCCGAAATCGAGCTCGGGCACGTCCACGTCAGCCTCTGTTTCATCGACCTCACCGGCTTCACCCGCTACACCGAGGAGGAGGGAGACATCGAGGCGCTCGACGTGGTCGAGAACTTCGTCGCCTCGGTTGAAGCGACGTTGCCGCGCGAGGCGACGATCGTGAAGACGATCGGCGACGAGGTGATGGTGGTCTCGCCGGACCCGCTCTCGCTGACCGAGTGGGCGGTCGACTTCCTCGCCCGCTTCGAGCAGCGGCCGCAACCGCGGGTCGGGATCCACTACGGCGATGCCGTCTACCGCGACGGCGACTACTTCGGCGGCCAGGTCAACCTCGCCCACCGCGTCGTCAACCGGGCGCTGGCCGGAGAGGTGTTGGTCACCGACGCCGTCTGCGGCGCGATCGCCGCCAGCGACCGGCTCCGGTTCGAGGGGATCGGCCGGGTCAGCCTCAAGGGGTTCCCGACGCCGACCGAGCTCTTCGTCGTCCGTTCGGCATGAGCGCCGACGAGCTGCTGGAACGGGTCGAGGCCGGGGGCCTGCTGGTCGGGGCCAGGCCGCTGCTGGTGATGCTCTCCGGTGGCCGGGACTCGGTCTGCGCGCTCGACCTGGCGGTGCGGGTGCGAGGGCCGCAGGCGGTGCGGGCGCTGCACGTCAACTACGGCTTGCGAGAGGAGGCCGCTGAGGACGAGCGGCACTGCGTCCGGTTATGTGAGCGGCTGGGGGTGGCGCTGGAGCTCGAGCGGGTCTCGCGGCCCGAGGGCTCCGGGAACCGGCAGGCCTGGGCTCGTGAGGCGCGTTACGCGGCGGCGACGCGGCTGGCCGAGGCGGTCGGGGCGACGATCGTCACCGGCCACAGCGCCGACGACCAGGTCGAGACGATCCTCTACCGCCTCGCCTCCTCGCCGAGCCGGCGGGCGCTGCTGGGGATGCGCCCGCGCGACGGCCGCCTCGCCCGGCCGCTGCTCGGCACCAGTCGCGCCGAGACCACCGCCTACTGCGAAGAGCGCGGCCTCTCCTGGCGCGACGATGCCAGCAACGAGGAGGCCGAATACAAGCGCAACCTCCTGCGCCGCGAGCTGATCCCGGAGCTGGAGCGGATCCACCCGGCGGCGAAGGAGAACGTGCTGCGGACGGCGGCGCTGCTGCGTGAGGAGGCCGAGCTGCTCGACTCGCTGGTCGACGCCGAGCTGGCGGGAGGGGAGGGGGTCGAGCCGGGGACGATTCGCCACGCCCGCTTCGCCGAGCTGCACCCGGCCCTGCGGCGCCTTGTCCTCCAGCGGCTCGCCGATACCGCCGCCGGCCACCCGGTCGCCGGCGCCGCCCGCTTCGCCAACCAGGTCGCGAGCCTCACTCGCGGCGGCTCGGTCCTCGACCTCGGCGGTGGCGTCCGCGTCGTCCTCAAGGGGGGCGTTCTCCGCGCCGAGCTCTCCTAGCCCCCATATATCTAGACTGCGGCGCGTGTCGGACCCCGCGATCGGCGAGACCCTTGTCGCCCGAGAGGACCTGCAGAACCGCATCGCGGAGCTGGGGGCGGAGATCAGCCGCGATTACGCGGGCAAAGAGCTGATCCTGGTCGGGGTGCTGAAGGGCGCGGTCCTCTTCCTCGCCGACCTGATGCGACACATCGATGTCCCCTGCGAGATCGACTTCATGGCGGTCTCCAGCTACGGCTCCCAAACCGACTCCTCGGGCGTCGTCCGCATCCTCAAGGACCTCGACGCGCCGATCAAGGATCGCGACGTGCTGATCGTCGAGGACATCATCGACTCCGGCCTCACCCTGCAGTACCTGATGCGCAACCTCAACGCCCGTGAGCCGGCCTCGCTACGAGCCTGTGCCCTGCTGACCAAGCCCGAGCGTCTGCGGGTCGACCTCTCGCCCGCCTACATCGGCTTCGAAATCCCCAACCGTTTCGCGATCGGCTACGGCCTGGACCACGCTCAGAAGTACCGCAACCTGGACTTCGTCGCCGCCCTGGCCGAATAGCGGAAATTCCGCCCTGGTACGCTGATTTCTCCTCGTGAGGCGTTTCTTCAAAAGCGCAGCGTTCCCGATCCTGCTGGTCGTGATCCTGGCGTTCATCGCCCAGAAAGTGATCAGCGACGGCGGCGGCTCGGAAGCCCCTGGTTACCAGGAACTGGTGAAGCCGAAAACGGGCCTGATCGCCAGCAATGAAATCGAAGAAGTCGACGTCAACACGAAGGACAACACGCTTGACGTCAAGCGCACCAACGGCGAAAGCTTCTCCACCGGCTACCCGCCGAACACCGAGCAGAGCCTCCTCAACGAGCTCGAGACGGCCGAAGTCAAGACCGACGTTCATGGCTCCGGCAGCTCCGGACTGCTCTCGCTGCTGACCCTGGTCCTGCCCTTCGTCCTCTTCTTCGGCTTCTGGATCTTCCTGATGAACCAGATGCAAGGCGGCGGCAGCCGGGTGATGAACTTCGGCAAATCGAAAGCCAAGCGGATGTCGGTCGACGCGCCGAAAATCACCTTCCGCGACGTCGCCGGCGTTGACGAGGCGGTGCAGGAGCTCGAGGAGATCAAGGAATTCCTCGAGAACCCGAAGAAGTTCCAGGCGCTCGGTGCCCGGATTCCGAAGGGCGTCCTCCTCTACGGACCGCCCGGCACCGGCAAGACCCTGCTGGCCCGCGCCGTCGCCGGCGAGGCCGGCGTCCCCTTCTTCTCGATCTCCGGTTCGGACTTCGTCGAGATGTTCGTCGGCGTCGGCGCCAGCCGCGTCCGCGACCTCTTCGAGCAGGCGAAACAGAACTCGCCCTGCATCATCTTCATGGACGAGATCGACGCCGTCGGCCGC
>Ga0070685_10001178_pt1 | contig 13999 bp, 1 predicted proteins | sample KBSS13LmetaG_FD_65651 | JGI IMG/M metagenome (GOLD analysis project Ga0070685, IMG submission 65651) | Switchgrass rhizosphere microbial communities from Kellogg Biological Station, Michigan, USA - KBS S1-3L metaG | ecosystem: Host-associated > Plants > Roots > Rhizosphere ...
GTGCAGCCCCCGTACCCGATGCACATCCCCGTCGAGGAGCTGCGCGGCCCCGGCGGCGAGCCCGCGCCCGCCGAGCTGGTGCGGCGCAAGGCCAGCGACTGGGGCGCGCTCCCCTTCGACCTGGAGAACGGGCCGCTCTTCCGCACCAAGCTCTTCCGGGTGTCGGACGAAGACTACCTGATCATCTTCAACCTCCACCACATCGTCACCGACGGCTGGGCGATGCCGATCGTGACGCGCGAGATGGACGAGCTCTACGGCGCCTACTCCCGCGGCGAGCCCTCGCCGCTCCCCGAGCTCGCCATCCAGTACGCCGACTACGCCGCCTGGCAGCGCCGCCACCTCTCCGGGCCCACCCTGCAGCGGCTGACGGACTACTGGAAGGGGAACCTGGAGGGTGCCCCCAATGCGCTGGAGCTCCCCTACGACCGTCCGCGCCCGCCGGTGCAGAGCAACCGCGGCGCCATCCACCGCTTCGTCTATCCCCCCGCGGTGCTCGAGGCGCTGCGCGCGCTGGGGAAGACGGAGGGCGCGTCGGTGAACATGGTGTTCACCGCCGGCTTCGCCCTGCTGCTGCAGCGCTACAGCGGGCAGGACGACCTGGTGGTCGGCACGCTGCTGGGGAACCGCAACCGCGCCGAGCTGGAGCCGCTGGTGGGGTACTTCGTGAACTCCGGCGCCATCCGCGCGCGGATGGAGGGCGACCCCTCCTTCCGCGAGCTGCTGCGCCGCGTGCGCACCGCCGTGCTCGACGCCGACCAGCACCAGGAGCTCCCCTTCGACCTGGTGGTCGACGCGCTCAAGGTGCCGCGCGACCCGGGGCGCAACCCGCTCTTCCAGGCGATGTACTTCCACCACACCTTCGTGGGCTCGCACCACCTGGACGACGAGGCGGGGATGGCGGGGTCGCTCGACCTGCGCTCGCTCTACCAGGAGGCCGAGGCGGTGCTGGTGGACACCGGCGCGACCAAGTTCGACATGACCTGGGCCACGCTGGAGATGGACGACGGCATGCCCGGGATGGTGGAGTACGCCACCGACCTCTGGGACGACGCCACCATCGGCCGCATGGCCGCCCACCTGCGCGCGCTCCTGGCCGACGCCTGCGCCCGCCCCGACGTCCCCATCTCCCAGCTGGAGATGACGTCGGAGGAGGAGCGCCGCGCCCTCCTTTCCTGGGGGACGAACGAGCGCCCGTACCCCCGCGGCGAGACGCTCGCCTCCCGCTTCGCGCGGCAGGCGGCGGAGACCCCCGACGCCGTGGCCGCCGAGTTCGACGACGCCACCCTCACCTACCGCGAGCTGGACGCGCGCTCGGCCCGCGTGGCCCGCTACCTGGCGCGCCTGGGAGTGGCCGAGGGGACGCCCGTGGGGCTGGCGACCGAGAACTCGGCGCGGATGGTCACGGGGCTGGTGGGGATCGTGCGCGCCGGGGGGACGGCGGTGCCGCTCGACCCCAACTATCCCGCCGAGCGCCTGGCCTTCATGCTCGACGACACCCGCACGCACGTGGTGCTGACCGAGGGCGAGCTGCTGGCGTGGGTGAGCGGCCGCGAGGGCGCCACCGTGGTGCGCCTGGACCACGACTGGCCGGCGATCGAGGCCGAGCCCGCGGAGGCGTTCCCCTCGCCCTCCGGGCCGGAGAGCGTGGCCTACGTCGTCTTCACCTCCGGCTCCACGGGGACGCCCAAGGGGGTGCGGCTGCACCACCGCGCCCTGGTGCGCACGCTGGTGGACGTGGACTACGCGCCGCTGGGTCCGGGCGACCGGGTGGCGCAGCAGTCGTCGCTCTCCTTCGACTCGTCGATCTGGGAGATCTGGGGCACGCTGCTGGTCGGCGCCACGCTGGTGAACGTCTCGCGCGACTTCATCCTCTCTCCCGCGGGGTACGCGCAGGCGCTGCGCGAGCGCCGGCTGACCGCCTGCTTCCTCACCACGCAGCTCTTCAACCAGCTGGTGGGCGGCGCGCCCGACGTGCTGGGCTCCATGAAGCGGGTGCTCTTCGGCGGCGAGAAGGTGAACCCGGTGGCGGTGCGCCGCTGCCTGGAGGGCTCGCCCCCCGCCGAGCTGCTGCACATGTACGGGCCCAGCGAGGCCGCCATCTACACCACCTGGCACCGGGTGGAGAAGGTCGCGCCGGACGCGCAGACGGTGCCCATCGGCCGCCCCGTGGCGAACTGCCGCGTCTACGTGCTCTCCCCCGGCGGCACGCTGGCGGGGGTGGGGGTGCCCGGCGAGCTCTTCGTGGGCGGCGACGGGGTGGCGCTGGGCTACCTGCGCCGGGCGGGGCTCACCGCCGAGCGCTTCCTCCCCGACCCCTTCGTCCCCGGCGGGACGATGTACAAGACGGGGGACCGGGTGCGCTGGACGCCGGAGGGCGTGCTGGAGTTCGTCGGCCGGATGGACGACCAGGTGAAGGTGCGCGGGCTGCGCATCGAGCTGGGCGAGGTGGAGAACACGCTGCGCCGCCACCCCGCGCTGCGCGACGCCACCGTGGCCGCGCGCGAGGACGCGGGCGACGAGCGGCAGCTGGTGGGCTACGTGGTGCCCGCAGGCGCCGAGCCCACCGCGGCCGAACTGCGCGCGTGGATGACGGAGCACCTGCCGGAGTACATGGTGCCCACCGTCTTCGTCACCCTGGACGAGATCCCCGTCTCCCCCAACGGCAAGGTCGACCGCAAGCGCCTCCCCGCGCCCGACGCGCGGCGCCTGGCCGCGGGCGGCGGCTACACCGCGCCGCGCACCCCCGAAGAGGCGGCGCTGGCGCAGATCTGGGCCCAGGTGCTGCGGGTGGAGCGCGTGGGCGTGCACGACAACTTCTTCGCGCTGGGCGGCGACTCGATCCTCACCATCCAGATCGTGGCGCGCGCGGGCGAGGCGGGGCTGCGGGTGCTGCCGCGCCACGTCTTCATGCACCAGACGGTGGCGGAGCTGGCGGCGGTGGCGGGGCAGGCGGCCGCGCCGGTGGCGGAGCAGGGGCTGGTGGCCGGCCCGGTGCCGCTCACCCCGGTGCAGCACTGGTTCTTCGCGCAGGAGCTCCCCGAGCCGGCGCACTTCAACCTCGCGCTGGTCTTCGAGCCGCGGGAGCGGCTGGACCCCGCCGCGCTGGAGGAGGCCTGCGTCGCGGTGCTGGCCCATCACGACGCGCTGCGGCTCTGCTTCGAGCGCGAGGGCGGCGGCGGCTGGCGGCAGATGAACGAGGCGCCGTCCCCCGCGCCGGCGCTCGACGTCGTCGACCTCTCCGCCGTCCCCGCGGACGGGAGGGAGGCCGCGTTCACCGCGCGCGCCGAGGAGCTGCAGCGCTCGCTGGACCTGGCGCGCGGGCCGCTCGTCCGCTTCGCGCTCTTCGAGCGGGGCGAGGGGGCGCAGCGGCTCCTCGTGGTCGCCCACCACCTGGTGGTCGACGCGGTCTCCTGGAGCTTCGTGACGGCGGACCTGGAGACGGCGTACCGCCAGCGCGCGCGCGGCGAGGCGGTCCATCTCCCGAAAAAGACGACCTCGTTCCGGCAGTGGTCCGAGCGGCTGGCCGAGCACGCCAACAGCGGCGAGGTGCGGGCGCAGGCGCCGTACTGGATCGAGCAGGGCGGCGCGCCCCCGCTTCCGGTCGACTTCGAGGGCGGGGCGAACCCGGAGGGCGACGCCGCGATGGTGACGGTGGAGCTGGACGAGGAGACGACGCGCGCGCTGCTGCACGACGTGCCGCCGGTCTACGGCACGCAGATCAACGACGTGCTGCTGACCGCGCTCGCCCGTGCCTTCCGCGGGTGGACGGGCGAGCGGGCGCTGCACGTGGACGTGGAGGGCCACGGCCGCGAGGCCCCCTTCGACGGGGTGGACCTGTCGCGCACCGCCGGCTGGTTCACCGCCATCCACCCCCTGCGCCTGGAGCTGTCGGACGCGGGGGCGCCCGGGGCGGACCTGGTGGCGGTGAAGGAGCAGCTGCGCGCGGTGCCGGGGAAGGGGCTCAGCCATGGGCTGCTGCGCTGGCTGGCGGACGAGGGCGAGATCCGGCACGAGCTGGAGCTGCACGCGCGTCCGCAGGTGAGCTTCAACTACCTGGGGCGGATGGACGTCGGCGCGCCGGACGACGACGCGCTCCTGGTCGGCGCCGACGCGGACGTGGGCACCTCGCGCAGCCCCGCGGGGGAACGCACCCACCTGCTGGCCCTGGACGCGGCGGTGAGCGAGGGACGCCTCTCCGCCATCTGGACGTACGGCCGCCGCGTGCACCAGCCCGCGACGGTGGAGCGCCTGGCCGCCGCCTTCGCCGACGAGCTGCGGACGATGGTGGCGCACTGCCGCGACCCGCAGGCCGGCGGCCCCACGCCGTCGGACTTCGAGCTCGCCGGGCTGGACCAGGGTGGGCTGGATGCGATTCTGGCGCAGATCGGGGCGTGACGACGAGTGCGAAAGTGCGAAGTGCGGGAGTGCGAAAGTGCTAAGTGCTAAGTGCTAAGTGCTAAGTGCTAAGTGCTAAGTGCTAAGTGCTAAGTGCTAAGTGCTGGGTGCTGAGTCCCGGAGCGCTTCGGCGGCCGCGGGGGCGCCCTCTCCCTGCGCCTTAGAGCGCAAACCCTCTCCCGTACCGGGAGAGGGTGGGTGGGCGAGGCACCGGTGAGGCCTGCGATCGGTCTTGCGCGATGACCACGGCGCTGCCGGATGAGACGCGCGCAGGCGACGGGGAATTCTACCTCTCCCGGTACGGGAGAGGAGGCGAGCCTGAGCGAGCCGGAGAGGGCGCTGAGCCGACGAGCGCAGCGAGCCCAGCAGTGGTGGTTCAGCACTTAGCACTTGGCACTTAGCACTCAGCACTAGGCACCAGGCACCAAGCACCAGGCACTTGTACGGGCGCGCACCACCATCGCGCCCTCGAAATCGACTGATAAAGGCTCATGGACCGCAGAAACGTCGAAGACATCTATCCGCTCTCCCCGCTGCAGCACGGGATACTGTTCCATTCGCTGTACACGGGGGGGCAGGCGTACCAGGAGCAGTTCCCCATGCTGCTGCACGGGGAGCTCTCCGCCGACGCGCTGGAGCGGGCCTTCCAGCAGCTGGTGGCGCGTCACGGGGCGCTGCGCACCGGGTTCGTGTGGGAGGGCGTGCCCCAGCCGCTGCAGTTCGTGCTGCGCCAGGCCGAGGTGTCCTTCGACCGCCTGGACTGGACCGACGCGCCCGACGACTGGCGCGCGGCCCTCGACCGGCTGATGGAGGCCGACTACGCCCGCGGCTACGACCTCAAGCGGCCGCCGCTGGGCCGCATCTCCCTGGCCCGCATCGAGCCGCGGAAGCACCTGCTCCTCTTCTCGCTCCACCACGCGGTGGCCGACGGCTGGTCGCTCCCGCTGCTGATGGACGAGCTGAACGCGCTCTACGTCGCCGACCTCGCCGGCGTCCCCGCCGAGCTGCCGCCCGCGCCGCGCTACCGCGACTACGTGCAGTGGCTGATGACGCGCGACACCGGCGCCGCCGAGTCGTTCTGGCGGCACGCCCTCGCCGGCCTGGAGCGCCCCACGCCGCTCCCGCTGGACAACGGCGCCCCCGGCACCGAGTCCGTCTTCTGCGAGACGCTGAACGTGGACCCGGAGGTGATGACGCGGGCGCAGGCCTTCGCGCGGTCGCAGGGGGTGACGCTCAACACCCTGGTGCAGGGGGCCTGGGCGCTCCTCCTGGCCCGCCACGCCGGCTCCCGCGACGTGGTCTTCGGCGCCACCGTGTCCGGGCGGCCGGGGGACCTCCCGGGGGTGGAACGCGCGGTGGGGCTGTACATCAACGCCGTCCCCGTGCGCGTGAAGACGGACGACGACGCGCTCGTCGGCGACTGGCTGCGCACCCTGCAGCAATCGCAGGTGGAGACGCGCCAGTACGAGTACGCGCGCCTGGTGGACGTGCACGGCTGGAGCGGGCTCCCGCGCGACGTGGGACTCTTCCAGTCGGTCGTGGTTTTCGAGAACTATCCCATCGGCGCCTCGGAGGACGAGGACGACAGCGGCCTGCACACCGAGGTCCTCCCCGAGCCCGAGCGCACCGGCTACGGGCTGGCGCTGGTGTGTGCCCCCTTCAAGGGCCGGATGCAGCTGCGCCTCACCTGCGACGTGGCGCGCTTCACCCGGGAGGCCGGGCGGCGCCTGGCGGCCGGGGTGCAGGCCGCGCTCGCCGGCCTCACCGCCGACCCGTCGGCGCGGCTGGGCACCATCTCCGTCCTGGCGCCCGACGAGCGCGAGACGCTGGAGGCGTGGGCCGCGGGTCCCGCGCTCTCCCTCTCCGCCGGGGCCACGCTGCACGCCGCCTTCGCCGCCCACGCCGCCCGCGCGCCGCACGCCCCCGCGGTGGAGGACCACGGCGTGCGCTGGAGCTACGCCGAGCTCGACGCGCGCTCCCGCCGCCTGGCGGCGCGGCTGGTGGAGGCCGGGGTGCGCCCCGGCGCGCGCGTGGGCGTCTGCATGCAGCGCTCGGCGGCGATGGTGGCGGCGATGCTCGCCGTCGTCCGCGCCGACGCCGCCTACGTGCCGCTCGACCCGGCGTATCCCGCCGAGCGGCTGGCCTTCATGCTCGCCGACTCCGGCGCCGCCGCGCTCCTGGTCGACGCCCAGTCCCCCGGCTTCGGCGGATTCTCCGGCCCCGTGCTGCGGGCGGACGAGGACGACGACGCGGCCTCCGCCGGGGCGTGGGAGGACCGGGAGACGGGGAGCGAGGGCGAGGCGTACCTCGTCTACACCTCCGGCTCCACCGGGCTGCCGAAGGGGACCTCCGTGCCGCACCGCGCGGTGCTGCGCATGGCGGCGGACCCCGGCTTCGCGGCGGCGCCGGGGGACCGGGTGGCGCAGGTCACCAGCACCTCCTTCGACCCCAGCGCCTACGAGGTCTGGGGCGCGCTGGCCGCCGGCGCCGCCATCGTGGTGATCGCCCGCGAGACCGTGCTGGAGCCGCGCGCCCTGGCCGAGGCGCTGCGCCAGGGCGGGGTCACGCGGATGTTCCTCTCCACCGGGGTCTTCAACCTGGCGGCGCGGATGCGCCCCGACGCCTTCTCCACGCTGCGCCAGGTGATCGTGGGCGGTGAGGCGGTGGACGCCGCGGCCTTCCGCGCCGTCCTCGAGGCGGGGTGCCCGGAGCTGGTGAACGGCTACGGCCCCAGCGAGGCCACCATCTACGCCACCACCCACGCCGTCCGCGCCGCGGGCGACATCCCCGAGGGCGCCTCCGTCCCCATCGGCCGCCCCATCGTGGGGACGCGCGCCCGGGTGCTGGACGACGCCGGGCGCGCCGCGCCGCTGGGCGCCGCGGGCGAGCTCTGCCTGGGCGGCGCCGCGCTGGCGCACGGCTACGCGGGACGGCCGGCGCTCACCGCCGCGCGCTTCGTCCCCGACCCCTTCGCGGCCGAGCCCGGCGCGCGCCTCTACCGCACCGGCGACCGGGCGCGGTGGACGGAGGCCGGGGTGCTGGAGTACCTGGGCCGGCTCGACACGCAGGTGAAGGTGCGCGGCTACCGGGTGGAGCCGGGCGAGGTGGAGGCCGCCCTGCGCGCCCATCCCGGCGTGCACGACGCGGCCGTCGGCGCGCGCCCCGACCCCGCGGGGACGCGGCGGCTGGTGGCGTGGGTGGTCCCCGAGTCGGTGCAGGGGATGGATGTCGCCGGGCTGCGCGCCTGGCTGGGCGGGCGCCTTCCCGAGTGGATGGTCCCCGCGGCCTGGCTGGTGGTGGACGCGCTCCCGCTCACCGCCAACGGCAAGCTCGACCGCGCCGCCCTTCCCGACCCGGACGAGCACGCCCACGCCGCCGTGGCGGAGTACGTGGAGCCGGAGACGGAGACCGAGCGCGAGCTCGCCGCCGTCTGGCGCGAGGTGCTGAAGGTGGAGCGGGTGGGGCGCGGCGACGCCTTCTTCGCGCTGGGCGGGCACTCGCTGCTGGCCATGCAGCTCTCCTCGCGCGTGCACCAGGCGCTGGGGGTGGAGCTGCCGCTGCGCGCCTTCTTCGACCACCCGCGCCTGGACGACATGGCCGCGAAGATCGACGAGGCGAAGGACGCCGAGCTCGCCGCGCTCCTCGCCGAGGTCGAGGAGATGAGCGACGAAGAGGCCCGCGCGCTCGCCGGGGAGGGGGGATGACGATCAGCGACCGGCTCTCCGGGCTCTCGGAGGAGAAGCGCCGGCTGGTCGAGCAGCGGCTGCGGCTGGCCCGCGAGGGCGCCGCCGCCGCGCCTCGGCTGGTCCCGCGCGCGCGCCCCGACGGCACCGCGCCGGCCTCGTTCGCCCAGGCGCGGGTGTGGCTGGTGGACCGCATGGACCCCGGCGCGCCCGTCTGGAACATCCCCTTCTCCCTGCGGCTCCACGGCGCGCTGGACGTGGACGCGCTGGAGCGCGCGCTGAACGCGCTGCGCGAGCGGCACGCCTCGCTGCGCACCACCTTCGCCGAGCGCGGGGGCGAGCCGCGGCAGGTCATCCATCCCTACGCCCCCGTGCCGCTGGTGGTGGACGACCTCTCGCACCTCGACCCCGAGGCGCGGCAGGCCGAGGCCGCGCGGCGCGCCGAGGCGGACGCGGGGACCGGGTTCGACCTGGAGACCGGGCCGCTCCTGCGCGTCCGCCTCCTCCGCCTGGCGGCCGACGAGCACGTGATGCTGGCGTTCCTCCACCACATCGTGGGCGACGGGTGGAGCATGGGGGTGATCACCCGCGAGCTGACGGCGCTCTACGAGGCGTTCTCGCGGGGGCTGCCGAACCCGCTGCCGCCGCCGGCGCTGCAGTACGCCGACTTCGCGCAGTGGCAGCACGAGTGGTTCACGGGGGCGCGGCTGGCCGGGGCGGTGGAGTTCTGGCGGCGCGCGCTGGCCGGCGCCCCGCCCGCGCTGGAGCTGCCCACGGACCACCCCCGCCCGCGGACGCAGGGGAACCGCGGCGCGCGCGTCGGCGTCGCCCTCTCTCCCGACGCCGTGCGCCGCCTGCGCGCGCTGGCGCTGGAGGAGAACGCCGGCCTCTTCGCCGTGCTGCTGGCGGGGGTGCGCGCGGTGCTGGCGCGCTGGAGCGGCGAGGACGACGTGGTGGTCGGCTCCCCGGCGGCCGGGCGCTCGCGGGTGGAGACCGAGGAGCTGATCGGCTTCTTCGTGAACACGCTGGCGCTGCGCACCTCCACCGCCGGCGACCCGCCCTTCCGCGAGCTGGTGCGCCGCGAGCGCGCCACCCAGCTCGACGCCTTCTCGCACCAGGAGCTCCCCTTCGAGCGGGTGGTGGAGGAGCTGCGCGTGGTGCGCGACCCCAGCCGCAACCCCGTCTTCCAGGTGATGATGGCGCTGCAGAACGCCGCCGCCGCCGCCGCCGGCCCGGGCACGGGCGGCGCGGGGCCGGCGGTGGAGGGACTGCGCGCCGAGCAGGTGGACGTGGGCTACATCGTCAGCAAGTTCGACCTCTCCTTCGAGGCCCACGAGGTGGGCGACGCGCTCACGCTGGCGTGCGACTACGACACCGACCTCTTCGAGCGCGACACCGCCGAGGGGCTGCTGAAGCACGTCGCCTTCGTCCTCGACCGCGCCGCCGCGCTCCCCGACGCGCCGCTCTCCGCGCTCACCGCGGCCGACGAGGACGAGGCCCGCACGGTGGCTGCCTGGAGCACCGCCTCGTCCGGCTGCCTCCGCGGCGAGTCCGTCCCCGCGCGCTTCGCGGCGGCGGCGCGGCGCACGCCGGACGCCACCGCGCTGGTCTGGCGCGGCGGGGAGATGACCTACGCGGAGCTGGACGCGCGCACGGCCGCCCTCGCGGCGCGGCTGCGGGCGCTGGGCGCGGGGCCGGAGACGGTGGTGGGCATGTTCGCCGAGTGGAGCCCCGAGGTGGTGGTGTCCATCCTGGGGGTGATGCGCGCGGGCGCCGTCTTCCTCCCGCTCGACCCCACCCTCCCCACCGAGCGGGTGGCGTGGCTGCTGGCCGACGCGGACGCCCGCGCGGTGGTGACCACCGCCGCGCTGCGCGAGCGCCTCCCCGACGGCGGGCGGCCGGTGGCGCTGGTCGACGCGGCCGCGGAGGCGGAGCCGGCGCCCGCGGGCTGGGAGGTCGACCCCGACAGCGCCGCGTACGTGCTCTACACCTCCGGCTCCACGGGGAAGCCGAAGGGGGTGGTGGTGCCGCACGGCGCCCTGGCGGCGCACGTGGACGCCACCGTGCGGAAGTTCGGGATGACGGCGGCCGACCGCGTGCTGGGGATCGCCGCGCTCTCCTTCGACCCGATCGTGGAGGAGCTGTTCACCGCGCTCACCATCGGCGCCTCGGCGGCGCTGCGCGACGCGGAGCAGTGGACCACGGACGAGCTGGCCGAGCACGTGGTGACGCTGGGCGCGACCATCGGCAACATCATCACCCCCTACTGGCTCCCGCTGGTGCGCGACACCGCCGCGGCCGCGGCGGTGAAGCAGGCCGTCCGCCTGGTGACCGTGGGCGGCGACGTGATGAGCCCCGAGGCGGTGCGGGCCTGGCACGCGCTCCCCGGCGACGCCGTGGCGATGAACGCCTACGGGCCCACCGAGACGGTGGTGGTCGCCGTCGGCAACCTGGTGGCCCCCGGCGCGGCCGACGGCGACCCGGCGCGCATCCCCATCGGCACGCCGCTGGCCGGGCGCGAGCCGCGCGTGCTCGACGCGGCGCTGCGGCCGGTGGCGCCCGGCGTCCCCGGCGAGCTCTACCTGGGCGGCTACGCGATCGGCCGCGGGTACCTGCGCCGCCCCGCGCTCACCGCCGCCGCCTTCGTCCCCGACCCCTTCTCCGCCGTTCCCGGCGCGCGGATGTACCGCACCGGCGACCGCGCGCGCTGGCTCCCGGACGGCTCGCTCGACTTCCTGGGACGGCTCGACGCGCAGGTGAAGGTGCGCGGCGCCCGCATTGAGCCCGGCGAGGTGGAGGCCGCCCTGCGCGCGCTCCCCGACGTGGCGGACTGCGCCGTGGCCGCCCGCCCCGACGCCGCGGGGGCGCTGCGGCTGGCGGCCTGGGTGGTGTCCCGCGGCGGCGCGCTGGACCCGGGCGCGTTGCGCGCGGAGCTGGGCACCCGGCTCCCGGCGTTCATGGTGCCGTCGTCCGTGGTGGTGATGGACGCGCTCCCGCGCACGGTCACGGGGAAGATCGACCGCCGCGCCCTCCCCGACCCCGACTTCGCCGCCGACGCGCCGGGGTACGAGCCGCCCTCCACCCCGGACGAGGAGCTGCTCGCCGCGGTGTGGGCCGACGTGCTCGGCGCCGAGCGGGTGGGCGCGAGCGACGACTTCTTCGAGCTGGGCGGGCACTCGCTGCTCGCCACCCAGGCGGTCTCGCGCATCCGCGCGCTCTTCGGGGTGGAGTTGCCGCTGCGGGCGCTCTTCGAGGCGCCCATCCTGCGCGCGCAGGCCCGGCGCATCGCCGCGCTGCGCGCCGCCGACGAGGGCGCGCCCGCGGGGCCCATCCCGCCCGTCGGCCGCGGGGCGCCGCTTCCGCTCTCCTTCGCGCAGGAGCGGCTCTGGTTCATCGACCAGCTGGAGCCGGGGAGCGCCGCCTACAACGTTCCCATGGCGCTCGACCTGCGCGGTGCGCTCGACGTCTCCGCGCTGGAGCGGGCGCTGGGCGAGATCGTGCGCCGCCACGAGGTCCTGCGCACTGTCTTCGCCGCCGCCGACGGGGGCGAGCCGGTGCAGGTGATTCGCCCGTTCGACGGGTTCTGGCTCTCGCGCGTCGACCTGTCGACGGACGGGAGTGCGGAAGTGCGGGAGTGCGGAAGTGCGTTGGAATCCGCGCCGATCGAGCGCACTTCCGCACTCCCGCACTCCCGCACTGACGCGCTCGTCGCCGAGGAGGCGCGGCGGCCCTTCGACCTCGCCGCCGGTCCGCTGGTGCGCGGCATCCTGCTGCGGCTGGCGGACGACGCGCACGTGCTGGTGCTGGCGATGCACCACGTGGTGACCGACGCCTGGTCGGGCGGGATCCTCTTCGGCGAGCTGACGGCGCTCTACGCGGCGTACGCGGCGGGGGAGGAATCCCCGCTTCCCGATCCCTCCATCCAGTACGCGGACTACGCGGCCTGGCAGCGCGGCTGGCTGCGCGGCGAGGCGCTGGAGCGGCAGGTGGAGTACTGGCGGCGCCGCCTGGCCGGCGCCCCCGCGGTGCTGGAGCTGCCGACGGACCGCCCGCGTCCCGCCGTGCAGGACCTCTCCGGCGACCTCCTCCCCTTCGCGCTCTCGGCGCAGGCGGGGGCGGCGGTGAAGGCGCTGGCCAGGCGCGGCGGCGCCACGCCGTTCATGGTGCTGCTGGCCGCCTTCTCCGCGGTGCTCAACCGCTGGGGCGGCGACGAGGACGTCGTCGTCGGCACCCCCATCGCCAACCGCACGCGGCCGGAGGTGGAGCCGCTGATCGGCTTCTTCGACAACACGCTGGCGCTGCGCACGGACCTCTCCGGCGACCCGGGCTTCGGCGAGCTGCTGCGGCGCGTGCGCGAGGCGACGCTGGAGGCGTACGCGCACCAGGACGTCCCCTTCGAGAAGCTGGTGGACGAGCTGAAGGTGGAGCGCAGCCTGAGCCACGCCCCGCTCTTCCAGGTGATGCTCACGCTGCAGAACGCCCCCTCCGGCGGCGGCCTGGTGCTCGGCGAGGTGGAGATCGCCCTGCGCGCGGCGGAGACGGGGACGTCGCGCTTCGACCTCACCCTCATCCTGCAGGACGACGGCGCGGGGGGCTTCGGGGGATGGGCGGAGTACGCGACCGCGCTCTGGGACGCGTCCACCCTCCATCGTCTCACCCGCCACCTGGACGCCCTGCTGCGCGCCGCGGCGGCGGAGCTCGACGCGCCCGTCTCCACCCTCCCGCTCCTCTCGATCGACGAGCGGACGGAGGTGGTGGAGCGCTTCAACCCCGCCCTCCGGCCCGCGTCCGCCACGCCGGTGCACGAGCTGGTCGCGGCGCAGGCGGCGCGCACGCCGGACGCGGACGCGATCGAGTACGGCGGCGAGCGGGTGACGTACGCGGAGCTGGAGGCGCGCGCCAACCGCCTCGCGCACCGCCTGGTCCACATGGGCGTGGGACCGGACGCGCGGGTGGCGGTGGCGATGGAGCGCTCCGTCGACCTCGTCGTCTCCGTGCTCGCCGTGCTGAAGGCGGGGGGATGCTACCTCCCCGTCGACCCCAACTATCCCGCCGACCGCGTCGCCTACATGCTGGACGGGAGCGGCGCGCGGGTGGTCCTGGCGACGGCCTCCTCCGCCACGCGCCTCCCGGCGACGCAGGCCGCCGTGCTCCGCGTGGACGCCGAGCGCGACGCGATCGCGGCCGAGCCGTCGACGGCGCCGCGCGTCGACGTGCATCCCGAGAACCTGCTGTACGTCATCTACACCTCCGGCTCCACCGGGAAGCCGAAGGGCGTCGCGCTCCCGCACCGCGCGCTCTCGACGCTGCTCGACTGGCAGCTCGCGCGCTGGGGGCGCGGGGCGGCCGCGCGGACGCTGCAGTTCACCTCGCTCTCGTTCGACGTCTCGTTCCAGGAGATCTTCGCCACCTGGGCCGCGGGCGGCACGCTGGTGCTGGTGGACGACGACACCCGGCGCGACGGCGAGGCGCTGATCGCGTACCTGCGCGCGCACCGGGTGGAGCGGCTCTTCCTCCCCTTCGCCGCGCTGCAGAACCTGGCCGAGGCGGCGGAAGCAGGGGACAGGGGACAGCGGGAATCGGCGCATCTCCCCGACCTGCGCGAGGTGATCACCGCCGGCGAGGCGCTGCGGTCGACGCCACAGCTGCGCGCCTTTTTCCGCGCGAACCCGGGGTGCGCGCTGGAGAACCAGTACGGCCCCAGCGAGACGCACGTGATCTCCGCGCACGCGGTGGAGGGCGAGCCCGACACCTGGCCCGCGCTTCCGCCGATCGGCGCGCCCATCGCCGGCACGCGGCTGTACGTCGTGGACCGGCACATGGCGCCCGTCGCCGTCGGCATCCCCGGCGAGCTGTACGCGGGCGGCGCCGGGCTGGCGCGCGGCTACCTCGGCCGGCCGGGGCTGACGGCGGAGCGC
>Ga0070685_10001180_pt1 | contig 13988 bp, 8 predicted proteins | sample KBSS13LmetaG_FD_65651 | JGI IMG/M metagenome (GOLD analysis project Ga0070685, IMG submission 65651) | Switchgrass rhizosphere microbial communities from Kellogg Biological Station, Michigan, USA - KBS S1-3L metaG | ecosystem: Host-associated > Plants > Roots > Rhizosphere ...
CTCGCCGGGGCCCATCTCGAAGTCGCGGCCGTTGAAGTGGTAGAGCACGCGGCCGGACTGCAGGTACATCGTCTCCTGCTTGCGCTCGTGCTTCTGCAGCGAGAGCGCGCACCCCTTGGTGACCTCGATGATCTTTCCCGCGTAGCGCTCCTCGTGCGCGAACCAGACCTCGCGCCCCCAGGGCTTGGGGATGATGCGCGGGGCGTGGACGGGCGGCGCGGCCTGCTCTGGTTCCATCGTAAGTCGGTGTCGGGTGCGGGAGGGCTCAGCCGCGGCCCGGGCGGAGCACGCGCCGCCAGAGGGGCGGGCGCGGCCGGAGCGGCGGAACGGGGAGCGGGGCGCGGCCCGCCAGGAGCCGCGCCGGGTTCTCGTGCGTGAGCCGGTGCGCCTGCGGGGCGCCACCGGCGCGCGCGAGCGCCGCGGCCGCCTCTGCCGTGGCGCAGCGGCCGCGCGCGTGGAAGTCGCTGCAAAGGTAGTCCGCCCAGCCGCGTTCTACCAGCCCCCACGCGATCCGCCGGGGCCCTGGGCCGTAGCGCCCCAGGAGCGACCCCGCGTTCACCTGCAGCGCGGCCCCCGCGCGCCGCCACTCGCCCGCGTCGGCCAGCGAGGGGGCGGCGTTGGCGTAGCGCTCGGGGTGCGCGAGCACCGGGTGCCACCCCGCCTCGCGCAGCCCGGCCAGCGCCTGCGCGGCGTGCGGCGGCACCGCCATGAAGGGGAACTCCACCAGCACGAAGCGCGTCCCCGCCAGCCGCGTCCGCGGGTCGGAGAGGTCGGGCGCCGGCACGTCGAGCATCACCTCGGCGCCGCGCTCCAGCCGCACGCCGGGAAGGGCGCCCGCGGCGGCGCGGCGCAGCGCCTCCCACGCGCCGTCGATGCGCGCGAGGGTCCGGCCGAGGAGGACGGCGTCCAGGGTGGCCGCGCCGCTCAGGTGCGGCGTGGCGACCACGCTGTCCACCCCCTGCGCCGCGAAGGCCTCGAGCGCCGCCAGCGCCTGCGGCAGGTCGGCCGCGCCGTCGTCGACGCCGGGGATCACGTGGTTGTGGAAGTCGATCATCCGCCGCGCCCGGTGCTCGGCGGCGCGGCGCGGCGAACGGCACCGGCGGCGTGGAGAGGGCGGACGGCGCGCCCTGCGCGTGGGGTGCGGCCGGGGCGGCGGTAAAGGCGCAAGTCGGTCTGGGGCCGGGGTATGGACACTGGCGGACGGCTATGATAACATCCTTCGGGGTTTCGTCCAATGCGCCGCCCCGCGCCGCGCCACGACACACCCGTCCCACCCGGCACACCCCGGCCAGACCCCCGATGCCCGTCGTTTCCCGGCCGTTCCTCGCGCTCGCGGCGGCCGCGCTCGTCGTTGCCGGTCCGCTCCGCGCGCAGCGGACGCCCCCGGACCTGCGCTCCGAAGCCACCACCGGGAGCGAGGCCGAGCGCTACCTGCGCGTGCTGCAGGTGGCGGGGGTGGCGCCGCTCTACCCCTGGTCGCTGCGCGCCTTCTCCCCCGCCGAGCTCGACCGGCTCGCCTCGGGCACCGGTGACCATCCCTGGGCCGCCCGCTTCCCGTCCGCGGACTCCGCGCGGGGCGGCGTGCGGGGCGGGCTGCTGCGCCCGTCGCTGCGCGCCGTCTACAACACGGCGTTCCCGCAGGGGGGCAACGACGGGGCGATCTGGGCCGGGCGCGGCGCCACCGTCGCCGCGACGGCGGGGGTGGCGCTGCGCTGGGGCGCGCTCAGCGTGCGGCTGGAGCCGACGGCGTTCTGGACGGAGAACCGCGCGTTCCCGCTCCTCCCCAACGGGCTCGCCGACTCGGCGCGGCGCTTCGCGGACCCCGAGAACCCGGCCACCATCGACCTCCCGCAGCGCTTCGGCGACGGCGCGTACTGGCGGGTGGACCCGGGGCAGAGCACGGTCCGCATCGACGCGAAGGGCTTCGCCGTGGGGGTGTCGACGGCCAACCAGCAGTGGGGCCCCACCGCCGACCTGCCGCTGATCCTGGGGACCAACGCGGCGGGCTTCCCGCACGCCTTCGTGGGCACCTCGTCTCCCTGGCGGGTGGGGATCGGGCGGCTGCACGGCCGCGCGGTCTGGGGGAGCCTGGCCCAGTCGGATTACGCCATCACGACGGGGCACGGCAGCCGCCGGCTGATGGGGGGGCTGGTGGCGGTGTTCACGCCGCGCGGCCTGGACGGGGTGGAGATCGGGGGCTCGCGCTTCTTCCACGCGCCCTGGCCCGAGGGCGGGCTCGGGCTGTCGGACCTGGCCGAGCCCTTCCAGTCGCTGTTCAAGACGGGGCTCCCGGAGAACGGCGAGGGCCCCGACGACGCCACCAAGCCGGAGAACCAGCTCGCCTCGGCGTTCGCCCGCTGGGTGCTGCCGCGGGCCGGGTTCGAGGCCTGGGGCGAGTACTCGCGCGAGGACCACGCCTGGGACCTGCAGGACCTGCTGCTGCAGCCGGACCACACCGCGGCGTACACGCTGGGTGCGCGCAAGGTGTGGCGCCGCGGCGAGTCCCTGTTCTCCCTGCGCGGCGAGCTGCTCGAGTCGCAGCCGTCCGCCCTGCAGGTGGTGCGCAACCAGGGCCGCTACTACCGCCACTCCTTCGAGCACCAGGGGCACACGGTGGGCGGCCAGATCCTGGGATCGCCGGCGGCGTACGGCGGCTCGGGGAGCGTGCTCTCGCTCGACCGCTACACGCCGCACGGGCGGTGGACGCTCGACTGGACGCGCAACCGCGTCCGCACCCGGGGCGCCACCCTGGCCGACTCGGCGGGGCGCGGCGTAGACGTGGTGCACTCGCTCGGCGCCGAGGCGTCGCTCTTCGGCGGAGGCGCCGACGTGCTGCTGGGGATGCGCGCGAGCTACGAGATGAACCGCGGCGACGGCGGCGACGCCTTCAACCTCGGCGCCACCCTCGGGGTGCGCATCGGGCTGCAGGGCGCGCGGACGGGCGCGGCGCGGGCGCGGCAGGCGCTCGGCGAGCCTGCCGCACCACCCGTCGGCTCGGGACGCGACGCCTCTTCCCCCACCGTCGCGACCGCGCTCGCCTCCGCCCCGCCGGCCGCCGCGCGCGGCAGCGTGGCGACGGAGGTGCCCGCCCGGGGCGGCGCGGTGCGCGTGCTCGCCACCATCGGCTCGCGCACCGAGGAGCGGCTGCGCGACGGGCAGCTGCGGGGGACGGTGGACGACGCCGGGTGGCTGCTGCGCTCCCCCTCCAGCCTCACGCCGTGGGCGCCGGGACGGGGCGCGGCGAGCGTGGTGGCGCCGGAGATCTCGGTCGGCTGGAGCTCGCGCATCCCCGTGGTGCGCAACGACGGGGCGATGCTCCCCGGACGCGGCATCGGCACGCTGGTGATGACCGGGGTGTCGCTGCAGGCCGGCCCGCTGCGGCTGATCGTGGCGCCGGAGTTGTCGTGGACGGAGAACCGCGCCTTCGCCGACCTCCTCCCCGCGACGTGGACCGAGGCGCAGCGGGCCTCCTTCCGGGCGCCGTGGAGCACCGGCCGCAACTCGGCCGACCTCCCCTACCGCTTCGGCCCCGGCTCGCAGTCGAAGGTGCTGCCGGGCGAGTCGTCGGTGACGCTGCGGGCGGGGGCGCTGGCGATCGGCGCCGCGACGGAGGAGCAGTGGTGGGGACCAGGGGTGCGCAACGCGATCCTCTTCACCAACCAGGCGGCGGGGGTGCCGCACCTCTTCGCGCGCACCACGCGACCGCTGCGGACGCCGCTCGGCGGCATGGAGATGAAGTGGGTGGCGGGCGGGCTGCAGCGCTCGGAATGGGCGCCGGACAGTACGGCCGAGTGGCGCTCGCTCTCCGCCGCCGGGCTGGTGCTGCACCCGGCGCGGGGCTTGTCGCTCGGCGCGGCGCGCGCCGTCTACGCCGACGCGGGCGGCGCCGGGGACGCCCTCTCGCGGGCGGGCGACGCCTTCGCGCGCTGGCGCGGCGCGGGCGACACCTCCGCGACGCACCCGTTCGAGCAGATGACCTCGGTCTTCGGCCGGTGGGTCTTCCCCTCGGCAGGGGCGGAGGTCTACGCGGAGTGGGCCCGCTACCGCTTCCCCTCCCTGCGCCAGCTGATGGAGGCGCCGGAGAACAGCCAGGGATACGTGCTGGGCGGCCAGTGGCTGAAGCCCTCGGGCACGGGCGCGGTGCGCCTGCAGGGGGAGCTGACGTTCCTGGAGCGGAGCCCGGCCTTCGCCACGAACCCGCAGCGAAGCTGGTACGCGAGCGCGGCGGTCCCCGCGGGGTACACCCACCGCGGCGAGGGAGTGGGCGCGATGGTGGGCCCCGGCGGCTCCGGCCAGTTCGTCGCCGGCGACTGGCTGAAGGGCGACGGGCGGGTGGGGCTGTTCCTGGGCCGGGTGCGCTGGGCGGACGACGCCTTCTACGACGCCCCGGAGCACCTGGTCAGCCGCTACCGCGGGCACGACGTGAGCGTCTTCGGCGGCTTGCGCGGGGCGTTCACGCTGGGGGTGCTGAGCGTGGACGGAGAGTACCGGCTGGACCGGCGGATGAACTTCCTCTTCCAGAACACCTCGACGAGCTGGGAGACGCGCGAGAATGCCGTCAACGTGGTGAACCACTCGCTCCAGCTCAGAGTCTCGGCGCGCCCCTAGACAAGAAAAAGATCAACGGCCGTTGGTTTTTATCCGTTCCGCGCCTGCTCGGCCGCGCGGATCGCCCAGCGGGATACCTCGAGCACCTCGTCCAGCGGGATGGGCGACGGGCCGCCGGACTTGATCGCCGCGTCCCAGGCGGCGATCTCGGCGGCCCATCCCTTGTCCAGCTTGCCGCCGCGCTCCAACCACGCGCCGGGGACGCCGAAGCGCCGCAGCCGCCGCCAGTTGTCGATCTCCACCGTCTTCCCGTCCCAGAAGCAGGCGATCCGCTCCTTGGGATAGCTCTTCGCGCCCGTGGCCAGGTAGTGCACCACGGCGGTGGAGCCGTCGGCGAAGGAGAGGGCCAGGTGCGCCACGTCGTCCACCGCGCGGCCGGAGGCGTCGCGCGCGGCGGTCACCTGCACCCCCGCGATCGGCGCGCCGACCAGGGCGCGCGCCAGGTCCATCCAGTGGAGCGCCTCGCCCACGATCCGCCCGCCCCCGACCGCCGGGTCCTGCGTCCAGTGGTCGCGCGGGATGGCCCCGGCGTTCACCGTGGCGATCACCGAGAGCGGGCCGGAGCGGCCGCGCAGGTACCCCGCCACCTTCGCGGTCAGCGGCGCGAAGCGGCGGTTGAAGCCCACCATCACCCGCCGCCCGCTGCTGCGCGCCGCCGCCTCCACCGCGTCCAGCTCCTCCTCCGTCAGCGCCAGCGGCTTCTCCACGAAGACGTTCTTCCCCGCCAGCAGCGCGCGCACGGCGAGCCGCGCGTGCGTGTCGTGGCGGGTGAGCACGTAGACGGTGTCGACGGCCGGGTCGGCGAGGGCGGACTCCACGTCGGTGGTGGCGCGCTCGAAGCCGAACTTCTTCCCCGCCACCGCCCCGCTCGTCCCCCCGCCCGAGGCGACGGTCCGCAGCCGCACCCCGGCGTCCTTGAGCGCGGGGAGGAGCACGCGGGTGGCGAAGTTCCCCGCCCCGATCACCGCCGCGGAGTGCGCGGCGGGAGCGCTGGGAGCCGCGGCGAGCTCCACCGTGCGCTGCGCGGCGGAGGGGTGCGCGCCGCCGCGGTCGGGGTAGCCGAGCACCACCCCCAGGCTGGGCTCGCCGCCGCTGATCAGGTCGTACGCCTCCGCCGCGTCGCCGAAGCCGAAGCGGTGCGTGACCAGGGGGAGCGGGTCCACCTGGCCGGACGCCATCAGCCCCAGCACCGCCTGGAAGTTGCGCTGCTCCGTCCACCGCACGTACGGAAGCGGGTAGTCGTTCCCCCCCTCCTCGTAGGCGGCGTCGTACCTGCCGGGACCGTAGCTGCAGGAGACGGCGAAGGAGAGCTCCTTCTTGAAGAAGTCGTCGCGCGAGAGGTTGAGCCCGGTGACGCCAACCAGCACCAGCCGCCCGCGCTTGCGGCTCATCGCGGCCGCCTGGTGCATCGGCTCGTGCGACTCCGAGGCGAGGGTGAGGAGCACCGCGTCGGCGCCCACGCCGTCGGTGAGCGCGAGCACCGTCGCCACCGGGTCGGCGGACGAACCGTCGACGGCGATCGCCCCGAAGCGCTCCGCCAGCGCCAGCCGCCCCGCGTCGCGGTCCACGCCGACCACGCGGCAGCCGTTGGCGCGCAGGAGCTGCACCGTCAGCAGACCGATCACGCCGAGGCCGAAGACCACCACCGTCTCCCCCAGCGTGGGCTCGGCCAGGCGGATCCCCTGCAGCCCGATGGCCGCGAGCGGGGTGAAGGCCGCCGCCTCGAAGCCCACCCCTTCGGGGATGCGGGCCGCCAGCGTGTACGGCACTCGCGCGTACTCGGCGTGCGGGCCGTTGGTGACCACGCGGTCGCCCACGGCGAAGCCGGCGGCGCGCGGTCCCGCCTCCACCACCACGCCGGCGTGGCAGTAGCCCAGGGGGATGGGCGCGTCGAGCTTGGCGCGCACCGCCTCCAGCGTGGGGCCCACGCCGTCGGTGCGCATCTTGTCGATCACCTGGCGCGCCTTGTCCGGCTGGCTGCGCACCTTCTGCAGCAGGTTGGCGCGCCCGAAGTCCACCAGCATCCGCTCGGTGCCGGGCGACACCACCGTCGCCCGCGTCTCCACCACCAGGTTGGGCCCCGACGCCGACGGCACGGGGACTTCCCGCAGGGTGATCTTCCCCGTATCCAGCTGATTCAGGAGCTGCAGCACGTCTCTCTTCCCATCACGGTTGGTGCGGCCCGGCGCGGGAGCATCTCTCCGCGTCGGGCCCAGTATATCATCCCCCCGCCGGTCCGGCACGGCGGCCGACGCGCTACCGGCCCGCGGTCACGCCGCGAGGTGCGCGCCGCGGCGGCGGAGGACATCCCTCCCGGCCAGCAGCAGCGCGCACCCGACCGCGGCGAGCGCCAGCGCGCGCGGGCCCGCGCCCGGGAGGAGGCGGACGACGACCACCAGGACCGCGCCCGCGGCCGCGGTGGCGACGGCGCGGCGCACGGCGGCGCCGCTCTCCGGCACGCGCCGCCAGGCGAGCCAGTAGAGCGCGGCCGCGTCGGCGGTGACGCGGGCAACCCAGGCCATCGCCGCGCCCTCGACCCCGAACCGCCAGACCAGCGCCGCGAGCACGCCCAGGTACAGCGGGAGCTCCACCAGGTGCAGCCGCGCCGTGAGGTCGGGTCGGCCCACCGCCTGGATCATGGACGAGGGGACCTTGGCCAGGCCGTTCACCACCAGCCCCACCGCCAGCCAGGCGAGCACCGGCTCGCCGGCGGCCCCGTACGCCGGCCCCATCCAGAGGCGCAGCAGGTCACCGCCGAAGGCCGCGATCAGCAGGGTGAGCGGGAGGACGAGCAGGAGCACCGCGTCCACCCCGCTCTCCAGCAGCCGCGCCAACCGCCCGCGCTCCGCGGAGACGCGCGCGAACGCCGGGAAGAGCACCCCCACCACGGCGCCCGACACCATCCCCATCCGCAGCACCACCTCCTGCGCGGTGGAGTAGTAGGCCACGGCCGTGGCCGAGACCACGGCGCCCACCACGAAGCGGTCGAGGTACACCAGCAGCGGCGACACCGCGGCGCTCACGGTGGTCCATCCCCCGTAGTGGAGGAGGGGCCGGGCCACCGCGCGGTGGAAGACGGGGCGCGCCCGCAGCTCCGGCGCCTCGTGCAGGCAGAGCGCCAGGTACCCCGCCCACGCCGCCGTGCGCGCGGCCGCGAGCACGGCCACCAGCGGCACCAGCCCGGTGGTGAGGGTGACCGCGACGACCGGGCCCAGGTAGGTGACCAGCGCGCTCGGCACCACCACCCCGTTCACCAGGTCGAAGCGGCGCCGCGCCTCGAGCACCCCGATCAGCACCGGCGTGCTCACGGTGAAGGGGACGGCGCAGGCCAGCACGCGCATGGCCGTGGTCGCCTCCGCCGCCAGCGCGGGGGGGACGTCGAGCATGGCGACGAGGGCGGGGGCGAAGAGGAAGAGCGCGGCGCCGCCGGCCACTCCCGCCATCAGCGTCATCAGCATCGCCGTCCACACCGTGGGACGGAGCGCCTCGCCGCCGCCGCCCGCCTCGGCGGTGTCGCGGGCGACGGCGCGCCCCAGCCCCAGGTGCAGAAAGTTGGCGTAGCCGATCACCGTCCAGGCGAGCGTCAGGATCCCGAAGCGCTCCGTGCCCAGCGCCGACGCGATGCGGGGGATGGCGAAGACCGCCAGCACCGCGGGGGCGCCGGCGCCGGCCAGGCTGAAGAGGATGCTGCGGGCGTTGCTGCGCGGCGCGATCAGGCGCAGCACGGCCCCCTCCAGCGGCTCAGCCATGCTCCGCGCGGTACCACTCGACGAAGCGGGGGATGCCTTCCTCGATCCCCGTGCTCGGCGCGTAGCCCAGCAGCGCGCGGGCGCGGGAGATGTCGGCGCAGGTGCGCTCCACGTCGCCGGGCTGCGGGGGGAGGCGCTGCAGCTCGGGGGTGACCCCCAGCGCGTCGCCCAGCAGCGCGACGAGCCGCGCGAGCGTCACGGTGTCGCTCTCCCCCAGGTTCACCAGCTCGAAGCACCCCGGGTGCGCGGCCGCATAGGCGATGGCGCCCTCGATCCCCTGCACGATGTCGTCGACCCAGGTGTAGTCGCGCCGGGTGGAGCCGTCGCCGAAGAAGGGGATGGGGCGCCCCTGGCTGAGCATCCGGGTGAACTTGTGGATGGCCAGGTCCGGCCTCTGCCGCGGCCCGTAGACGGTGAAGAAGCGCAGCGAGACCACGCCCAGCCCGTAGAGGTGGGCGTAGGTGTGGCAGAGCAGCTCGCCGGCGCGCTTGGTGGCCGCGTAGGGCGAGATCGGCGCGGCGACCGGATCCGTCTCGGAGAAGGGGACCTCCGCCCGGTTGCCGTACACGCTGGAACTGGAGCCGAAGACGAAGGCCGGCACCCGCAGCCGCCGCGCGAGCTCCAGCGTCTGGGTGGTCCCCTCCACGTTCACGCGGGTGTAGAGGACGGGATCGTCGATGGAGGGCCGCACGCCGGCGCGCGCCGCCAGGTGGACGATGGCGTCGACGGAGCCGGGCTCGGCGCCGGCGGCTTCGAGCCCTCGGTCGAGCGCGGCGGGATCGAGGAGGTCGGCCTCCACCACCCGGAACGCGTCGTGGGCGCGCAGCTCGTCGACGGCACGGCGCTTGAGGGCGGGGTCGTAGAAGGTGTCGAAGTTGTCGATGGCGACCACCTCGTCGCCGCGCGACAGCAGCCGCCGGCAGAGGTGTGCGCCGATGAACCCGGCACCGCCGGTCACGATGATCTTCACGTCTGCTCCGTTATCTGGCGGCGCCGCTTCCCGCGCGGGGAGCGGCGCCCTCGTCGTCGTTCGTGCCGGCGGCTCCCACGACAGGCGGCGCCAGCTCTGCGCCTGACCCAGCCAAGTGGAGGCGGTCCGCCGCAGAAAAATACCCCCGCGCCAGACTCCGTGCGAGGGGCGCCGCTCCCTCCCCGCCGCCGATGCCGCGCAGCCCGGCCAGAGGCGGCGCTCGCGCTGAGTTATCGAAATTTTTTTGGAGAGGGGTACATCGCCCTCATCCGTCCGTCAGTCGCTCCGCATCATCCAGTCGACGCCGTGCCGGTCCATCCGCCGCGCGTCTGGTCGCCGCTCGCGCCAGAGCATCCGGCGCACCGAGCTTCCTGATGACGCAGTTGGCGATGGCTGGTCCACACAAGCGGCCGTCGCGCCGCCCGGCAGGCGGCGTTCACTGCGTATACACGGGCTCCGGGCGCATCGTTGGTCGCGGCAACTACGTGGCTCAGGTGGTGCGCGCCTGGGCTTCGGTGCTGGCACCAGCGACGATTGCTGCCGAAAGCGCGATGCGGCCGCGGCTGCCGTGCGGCTTCCGCGGCGGCCTCGGGCGTCCGCGGCTAGATCCTCACGGCCCTGCGAAGCGTGGCGATGGGATCAGAGAACGCGAGGTCGGGCCTCAGGATGACACCGGGTGAGGCTGAATGATCATTCGTCGGATTCGGATGATTCCGGGACGCTAGTGGGGCGTGTCTCGATACTCGTGATAGCGGTAGCCGAGCAGCGCGCTGGCGCATCCGGCGCCGTAGCAGACGCCCCAGAGCGCGCGCATCGCCGGCGCGCGGCCGAAGACGGCCGCCACGGGGAGCGCGGCGGCGGACGCGGCCATCCGCGCCACGCCCTTGAGCACCCGCTGGCCGACGCGGCGGCTCTCCGGCGGGAGCGCGCGCTCGCAGAACACCGCGCCGTTGCCGGTGCGGAACGCGCGACGGAGCACCCACCCCGCCCGCACGCGCTCGGGGGGGATGCTCTCCTCCGCGACCGCGGCCGCCGCGCCGACCATCCGGGCCCCCTCGCGTGCGCAGCGGAGGAAGAAGAGCGAATCGCCGCCGCCGCTGATGCCGAAGGCCGGGTCGAAGGGGCCGCCCTCGCGGCGCAGCAGCTGCGCCGACACCAGCGCGTTGTGCGTGGCGAGAAAGGCGACGGGCTCGCCGCTGCGGCGGTGGAGACGGGCGTAGACGCCGCTCCGCTCCGCCCACGCCGGCGTGCGCTCCGGGAAGCGCGGGACCACCGTCCCGGCGACCGCGTCGGCGCCGGAGCGGGCCTGCACCTCGAGGAGCTCGTCGAGCCAGGAAGGCCGCACCACCTCGTCGTCGTCGACGAACGCGACCCAATCCGCGCCCCACGCGAGCGCCCGCGCCACCGCCCGGTTCCGCGCCAGCGAGATGTTCCGCTCCGGCTCCACCGCGAACTCCAGCTCGAAGGGAAACCCGTCGCGCGCCGCCTCGACGACGGCCCCGGCCGAGCCCGCGGCGTCGTTGTCGACCACGATCACCCGCAGCTCCACGGGGTGCCGGCGCAGCTCCAGCCGCGCGAGGCTCGCGAGCAGCCCGCCCAGCAGCTCCGGCCGCCGGAAGGTGGCGACGCAGACGGCGACGCGCGCGCTCACCGCCGCCCCCGGCGCGCCAGCGCATCGGCGACGAGCGGCGCGAGGCGGTCGGCGATGGCGTCGACGCTCGCCTCGGCCAGGAACCAGCGCCGCGCCGCCGCCGCCCGCCGCGCCGCCGCCCGCGGATCGGCGGCGACGGCCGCCAGGGCGCGCGCCAGCGCCGCGGGGTCGTCGGCCGGCACCAGCCAGCCGCGCTCGTCCGCGCCCAGGATCTCGGGGAGGTCGCCCACGGGGGTGGCGATCACGGGGAGCGCCATCGCCATCGCCTCCAGCGCCTTGGCGGGGAGCTGCGCGCGCGCGAAGGGGACGTCGCGCTGGGGCACCGGCGCGGCGTCGCAGGCGGCGAGAAGCGCGGGCATGCGCTCGTTCGCCACCATCCCGAGCTGGTGGAAGCGCCCGCCGAGCCGCGCCTGCGCCGCCGCCTCCGCCGCGCCGGGGGGCCCGGCGGAGACCAGGTCCCACGCCGCCGCCTCGGGGCGCGCGAGCGCATCCACCAGCGTCTCCCATCCCTTGTGCGGACGCGGACGCCCGGCGAAGAGCGCGAGCATCCGCCCCGCGGGGAGGCCGAAGGCGCGGCGGAGCGCCGCCCCGTCCGCCAGCTCGGGGCGCGCGGGATCGAACTCCGCCGGGTCCGGCCCGTGGCGCACCAGCACGCCCTCGTAGCGCCGCTGCAGCGCGCGGCTCGCCACGGTGACGGCGTCCGCACGGCGCACCAGCGGGTGTGCCGCGCGCGCGATCCACCCGTGTGTGTCGCCCAGCCGCCGGAGCGCGCCGCGCAGGCCGCCGCCGGCCTCGTCCACCGTGGGCGACGCCCACTCGTCGTCCTCCACGTCCAGCAGCACCGGCCGCCCGCCGCGGCGCGCCGCCAGGAGCGCGGGGAGGAGGGTGGAGAGGAGCGGCTTGCAGGCGTAGAGCAGGTCGCCGGTGGCGAGCCGCGCCAGCCGGGGCGCCGCCGCCAGCACGGCGGGCACGGACGCGCCGCAGCGCACCGTGCGCGCCCGCACGCGGTGCCGGTACGGCGCGTAGACGTCGTCTCCGCTCAGCAGCAGCCCCACGACCTCCACCTCGTGGTCGCGCGCCAGCGCCGCCGCCAGCGGCGCGGCGCGGACGACGGCGTTCCCCGCCAGGTCGTGCACGAACAGCGTCACCCGCGGCCGGCCGCCGCGCGGAGCCGGCGCGCGGTCAGGCACCGGGCGGCGGCGGTCCCCCGGCCCGCGCCACCTGCTCGAAGAGCGCGCGGTTCCAGCGCACCGGCCGCTCGTCGGCGCTCGCCTCGCGGCCGAAGTGCGCCGCGTGCGCCGACCAGGGGCGGAACTCCTCCTCGTCCATGTCCACGCAGCGCTGCAGCACCGCGCGCATCCCCTCCACGTCGTCCAGCGGGAGGTCCCACCCCGCGCCGTAGCGGACCAGGCCGCGCCAGGGCGTGCGGTCGCTCACCAGCACCGGGCACCCCGCCACCAGCGCCTCCAGCACCACGTGCCCGAAGTTCTCGCCGTGCGTGGGGAAGACGAAGAGCTCGTGCGCGCGAAAGATCTCCGCCACCCGGTCGTGCGGCACCGCGCCGTGGAAGCGCGCCGTCACGTTGGGCGGCAGGCGGTCCAGCGCCGCCCGGCAGCGCGCCCCGTAGCGCTCGTCGAGCACCGGGCCGTACACGTCGAAGTGCACCGTGCCGCGCACCCCCTGGAGGAGTGCGATGGCGCCCTCCAGGTTCTTCTTGGGATCGATGCGCGAGAGGAAGACGGCCCGCAGCTCCCCGGCGCGCTTCGGCGCCAGGGGCGCGGGGAGGCTCTCCGGCGGGCGGGCGGTGAGGTCCGGCGCCACCACCACCCGCGCCCTCCGACCCACGTGGCGGCGGATCTCGTCGGCCTCCGTCTCGTTGGAGGCCTGCCAGGTGACGCCGCGGAAGAGTCCTAGCGCCCGCGCCACGGCGATGTACGCCTTCTTCTTCAGGTAGCGCCGCGAGCCCAGCAGCCGCGCGGCCGCGCCCGGGGCCCGCGGCGTCCGCGCGCGCCCCTCCAGCGCCCCCGGGTGCAGCTCGCCGCGCGGCGCGAGCACCACCGGCCGCCGGGGGATCGCCCCCGCGCGGGCCAGCAGCAGGGGGAGGATGGAGAGGCGGGGAGAGAAGAGGCTGTTGAGGTAGAGCACGTCGTGCTCCGTCCCCGCGATCACGGCGCGCAGCCCCGCCACCCCGAGCTGCGAGGGGGCCAGGTAGATCGCCTCGCCGCTCCCCACCGGGCTCCACTTCCCCGGCACCACCTGGGGGAGCGCCGTGCGGTCGCTCCAGTCGCGGTCGCAGGTGACGATGCGGAAGGAGAAGGGCTCGCCCAGCTGCTCCACCATGTGCTCCACGGTGCGCAGCGGCCCCCCGGCCTTGTAGGCCGGGAGGTAGTGCTCCAGCAGCGCGAGGATGCGGATCGGCGCGGGGGCCGCGAGGCGGGCGGGGGCGGGGCGGGGCGCCACGGACGGCCGAAGGGGCACGGGCCGCGGGGGGGCTAGAGGGTCCGCGCGTGCGAGCCGCGCTCCTCCACCAGCGTGCGGAAGTGCGGGATCGTGCGGCGCAGCCCCTCCACCAGGGGAACCGCGGGCTCCCACCCGAGGACGGAGCGCGCCACGCCGATGTCGGGGCGGCGCACCTGCGGGTCGTCTTCCGGGAGGGGGCGGAACTCCAGCGTGGAGGCGCTCTCCGTCTGCCGAAGCACCTCCTCGGCCAGCTCGCGCACGGTGAACTCGTTGGGGTTGCCGATGTTGGTGGGCTCGGCGCGGTCGGAGTGGAAAAGGCGGTAGATCCCCTCCACCAGGTCGTCCACGTAGCAGAACGACCGCGTCTGCCGCCCCTCGCCGTAGATGGAGAGCGGCTCGCCGCGCAGCGCCTGCACGATGAAGTTCGACACCACCCGCCCGTCGCCGGGGCGCATGCGCGGGCCGTAGGTGTTGAAGATGCGCACGATGCGCGTCTCCACCCCGTGGAAGCGGTGGTAGGCCATGGTGAGCGCCTCGGCGAAGCGCTTGG
>Ga0070685_10001182_pt1 | contig 13964 bp, 16 predicted proteins | sample KBSS13LmetaG_FD_65651 | JGI IMG/M metagenome (GOLD analysis project Ga0070685, IMG submission 65651) | Switchgrass rhizosphere microbial communities from Kellogg Biological Station, Michigan, USA - KBS S1-3L metaG | ecosystem: Host-associated > Plants > Roots > Rhizosphere ...
CCCCTTGAGCGAGCCGAAGATCTTCTTCGCCAGCTCCACCGCGGCGGAGGGGACGGAGGCCGCGCCGATCCCCAGCCCGGTCTCGCTGCGGACGCGCCCACCCACGTTGAGCGCGGTCTGGAACATCCGGTTGAGCGCGGGGCCGACCACGGGCCCGCGGCCCACCGCCACGTCGCGCGCGGCGGCGTAGGCGTCGCGCACCTGCCCCTGGATCTGCGGCTCGCCCACGATCATCGAGTCGAGCCCCGCGGCCACGCGGAAGAGGTGCTGCGCGGCCTCGCGGTCGCGGCGCACGTAGAGCGCCTGCGCCGCCTCGCCCGACGCGCCCAGGCGGGCCGCCAGCATCGCCTCGGCGCGCTCCACCGCGTCGGAGCCGTCGCCCGCGGCCAGGTAGAGCTCGGTGCGGTTGCAGGTGGAGAGCACCACCGCCTCGCCGCCCGGCTCGCCGGCGAGCGCGGCCAGCGCGCCCGGGAGCTCGGCCCGCCCGAAGGCGAGCCGCTCGCGGAGCTCGATGGGCGCCGTGCGGTGGCTCGCGCCTACGACTGCGACAGGCATGCGGAAATGCGGTGCTCCACGTCTGCGTCGCGGCCCTCGATGGCCGCGTCCAGGAACTCCGGGGTGACCAGGCCGAACCACGCCTCGCGGCGGCGCTCCTCGTCTTCAGGCCAGCGGGCGCGCACCTCCCCGCGGACCTCGGCCAGGCGGCGGGCGGCGCGCCCCAGCCCCGGCGTGACCACCGCCTCCAGCCGCTCCCTCAGCCGCCGCGCCAGGAGCGGGCTCGCGCCGCCGGTGGAGAAGGCGACCACCACCTCGTCCTGACGGATGGACGAAGGCACGTGGAAGGTGGATTGCCGGGGATCGTCGGCCACGTCGTGCAGGGCTCCGTCGTCCATCGCCTGCCGCCGCACGCGCTCGTTCACCTGGCGCACGTCGGTGGCGGCGAAGACCAGGTCGCACGCGTAGCCGTCGCCCTCCTGGTATCCCCGCGCCATCCACTCCAGGCCGTGCCGCCGGACGATCTCCAGCAGCTCCGGATGGACTTCGGGAGAGACGATGCGCGGCCTCCCGCCGGCCTCCACCAGCCCGCGCACCCTGCGCAGCGCCACCTCGCCGCCGCCCACCACCAGCACGGAGAGGCGCGAGACGTCGAGCATCACCGGGTAGTGCGCGCTCACAGGAAGGCCCCTCCCGCGGCCTCGCCCAGCCGCAGCACCACGTACCCGGCCAGCACCACGGCGAAGCCCACCACGCTGGCCATCGCCGCGCGGCGCGCCGGCCGCCCGCCGCCCAGCCGCGCGGCGAGCGCGGCGGCGAACACGAGCCAGCTCAGAATCCCCCACACCACCTTCGGGTTCCCCGGCGACATCGGCCGTCCGAAGCGCTCCGTCCACGCCCACCCCACCAGCAGCGCCAGCGTCAGGAAGGCCATCCCCGCCACCAGCCCGCCGCGCCCGATGCGGTCCAGCGTGTCGAGCGGGGGGAAGAAGCGGAAGACGGCCCCGAAGCGCTTGCTCTTCAGCTCGCGGAACTGGAGGAGGTACATGAGCCCCGCCGCGAAGGCCACGGTGAGCCCCGCGTACCCCAGGAAGGCGAGCACCACGTGGAAGACGAACCAGGGCCCCTGAAAGGCCAGCACCTGCCGCGAGGGCTCCACCCCCACCACCTCGGCGATCGCCGCCACCGCCGCCGCCACGGGAACGAGCACGAGGCCCACGGGCCCGGTGCGCCCGAGCGTGGCCAGCCCCAGCGACCCCGCGGCGATCAGCAGCGCGAACACGGAGAGCGAGGGGCCGAGCCCCACCAGCGGCAGCTCGTGGAACTCGCGCACGTACACCACCAGCTCCGCCGCGTGCGCCACCATCGCCCCGCCCAGCACCGCGGTGGCGATGCCGGGCAGGCGGCGGTCGCTGCGCGCCATCGACACCCCCAGCAGGGCGGCGGAGAGGGCGTACAGCGCGAGGGAGACGAGGTGCAGGGTGGCGGCGTTCATCGAGGGGAAGATGCGTTCCCGCGCGGCTTTACGGAAGGGGAACTGCAGGGGACAGGGGACAGGGGACAGGAGACAGCCAGCGACCGCACACTGATCGCTGGCTGTCCCGTGAAGTTCGAAGCGGCGGGGCACCGCTGCTCCATGCCCCGCCGCCCCCGCGCTCATGCCTTTGCGGCCTCGCCGGCCTTATGCCCCTCCACAGACGCGACAGCTGTCGTAACAACTGTAACAAGTCTCAACCCATCCACAGAAGGTGTCGCAGGAGTCGAGGCAAGAGGCAGCCACGCAGCTTCCAAAGTCCCATTCGAGGTGGGTGTAATTGCAATGATAGACCTCCGTGTCTCCTGTCTCGCACGTTTCTTCGCCACAGGTGCCGCACGTGTAGGTGTACGGCGGCTGCGCTTCGTTTGCTTTCACCGTGCCCAACTCTGCTCTTCCGCCCTCGCTCGCGCTGAACGTCTCGACGGTCAGGTCCTCGAGGTTGAGCTGGAACTTCTTCATCCGTTCCTCCAGAGGGTTGGTGCGTGGACGTGAACGCCGCGCCCCGAGCATGAGACGCGGAAAAGAGAGAGCCGGCTCTCCACGGCGGAGCCGGCCTACGCACGTTTCGCACCTGTTTTTTTGCATCGAACGCCATGACGGAAAGACTGCGCGCCGGCGGGATCGCCGCGATCGCCGCTGGCCGTCCCCGAAATCGCCTGGACGCAGCTCCTCTAACGACATACGAGGCACCAAACAGGGGGCAGCCAGCGATCGGCGTGCGGTCGCTGGCTGTCCCCTGTCCCCTGTAACCTGTCCCCGGCAGTTCCCTCAGGGCATCGCCGCCACGCGCCGCACCGGCTGCCCCACCGCGATCGCCGGCTGCTCCAGGTGGGTGATGCGGGCCGAGGCCGTCCCCTGCGTCACCTTCACCACCTGCAGCCGGCCCACCGGGATCTCGGGGCGCGTCCCCCAGTCGCGGCGGTTGCGGGGGAGGAAGACCTCGAACACGTCGCCCTCCTTCACCCCCGCCTGCCGGCCCACGTCCAGGAAGGCGATCTCCTCGTTGGCCTGCACCGGGTGCGGGCGCTGGAAGGCCACGATGCGCCCCTGCAGCCCGCTCGACGCCGCGGGGCGCGTGCCGGTGGGCACCGGGAAGGCGGCCACGGGGACGGCCAGGTCGCCCGGGAGCACCTGACCGTACATGCGGATCACCACCGCGGTGGCGGTGCCGCCGTCCACGTTGGTCACCGTCGCCAGCCCCGTGGGGTTCCAGACGCGCCCGTAGCGGTCCAGCTCGCGCCCCGGCCGCAGGAACTGCACGCGGTCGCCGATGGCCAGGCGGGCGCCCGCCTCGGTGGCCACGAACACCCGGTCGTACACCTGCACCGTGGGCTGGCGCTCCAGCGGCACCACGGTGGGCGACACGACCTCGGCCACGCGGCCCAGGAGCGTCACCTCGTTGTCGCGCGCCACGTAGCCGGCGCCGTAGAAGTCGCCCGGGCGCACCACCGGGTACTGCGCCTCGTTGGCGGCGAGCACGGTGTTCAGGTCGGTGACGCGCTGCACCTGGTTGAAGAACACCGTGCGGCCCTCCCGCTGCTGCCCCACCGCCGCCACGCCCGGCGGGAGCACCAGCCGCTCGTTGGGATAGATGCGGGCCGGGTCGCGCACCACGTCGGTGTTGAGCCGGAAGATGTCGGGCCAGAGGAAGGGGTCGGCCAGGTACTGCCGCGCCAGGTCCCACAGCGTGTCGCCGGGGCGCACCACGTGCACGCGCCCCTGCGGCACGGTGTCCTGCTGGGCCGCCACGGGGCCCGCGGCGGCCAGGGCTGCGGCGACGGCGAGTGCGGCTCTCTTCACGTGACCTCGGGGGTGCGTGGACGCATGCGCGCGGTCCCGGGGCGGCTCCACGGGGAGCGCCGGGCGGCGGTTGCAAAGGTGGAAACGGTGCAGGGGGTGATGGAATGGTAAAGCGGGCGCGTCATTCCCGTCAAGACAAAGGGAAAAACGGCCTCGCGCGGAGACGCGGGGGCATGGAGAGATTTTGCCCGCTTTCTCTCCGTGCCTCCGCGTCTCCGCGTGAGATCTACTGCGCCTGGGGAGCGATGAGCTCGGGGCCGTCGAAGACGGGGCGGTTCACCGCGGTGGAGACGGCGTGCATGCGCAGCAGCCCGTCGGGCGCGGGGCGCAGCAGCGGGAGGAGCGCCTCGGCCGGCGTGTCGGCGCCGAGCCAGGCGTCGCGGTCCGCGGCGGCCACCACCACCGGCATGCGGTCGTGCACCCCGGCCACGTCGGCGCTGGGGGTGGTGGTGAGGATGGTGAAGGAGAGCACCGGCTCGGCGTCCTTCACCGGGCGCCACGCCTCCCACACCCCGGCGAAGGTGAGCGGCAGCCCGTCGGCGGGATGGATCCAGTGCGGCACCTTCCCGCCCGGCGTCTTCTTCCACTCGTAGAAGCCGGTGGCGGGCACCAGGCAGCGGCGGCGCTGGAAGGCGGCGCGGTAGGCGGGCTTCTCCACCACCGTCTCGGCGCGCGCGTTGATCATCTTGTTGCCGATGGAGGGGTCCTTCGCCCACGACGGGATCAGCCCCCAGCGGAAGACGTCGAGCACGCGCCGCCCGCCGGCGGAGAGGAGCACGGGCACGTGCTGCGTGGGCGCCACGTTGTAGCGCGGCAGCTCCGGCTCCGCGCACTGCCACGACGCCTCGAAGGCCGCCGCCAGCTCCGCGGCGCTCGCCGTCTGCCCGAACCGTCCGCACATCGCCGCCTCCCCGTGCCCATTGCGCCACCGGCCGACCGCAGATTTCCCCAATCTACATCCGGCGGGCGCGGCGGCGCACCGGAATCTCCGTGCGCTTCTACTCCGCCGAGACGGCGTCGCCCACGCGGATGTCGCCGCCCTCCAGGACCTCGGCGCGCAGGCCGCCGCGGTCGCGCAGGTCGCGCTCCACGCCGCGGTAGGTGAGGCGCGTGAGGCGCGAGCAGGGGTCGCAGCGCTCGATGCCGCGCAGGCGCGCGCCGCCCACGCGAAAGGTGCGGCCCACCAGGTCGTTCAGGCCCACCCCGCGCGTGACCACGTTCCGCCGCCCGTCGCCCGGAGCGAACTCGACCCCGGTGGCGCGGACGGCGTCCACGGCCTCGCCCTCGATCAGCGTCACCTGGCGCCCGGGCTCGCTCTTCCCCGCGGCACGGCGGCCGAAGTAGCGGTCGCCCTCCAGCCCCATCCCCGCCACCGCACGCACCGCCTCCACCTCCGTCCGCGGCGCCCCGCGCTCTCCCGCGAGGAAGATCGCCTCCACTTTCCCCTGCTCCATGGCTGTCCCGATGGTCTCTGTCACTCTTCCAGGAATCCGTCCTCCCCAGACGTCATCCTGAGGCCGGCCACGCTGCGACTTCGGCGTGCTCGATCCTCCGCAGACCGAAGGATCCATAAAACGTGCAGGCACCCAGCTGGGGAAACGCGCTGCCGGCTTCGTATTTCGCCACGGCGCACCTCACCGGCTCACGTGCTGCCGCGGTTATGGATCCTTCGGCCTGCACGGACTTTCGCAGACGCGTTTGCGGTGAGACCGGCCTCAGGATGACGTCACGGGAGGCCGCGCGATTCAAGTATCTCTGTGTTCCGCCCTTTCGATCTACTCGTGCGCGGTGTTCGCCGGCGTGGCCGCGGCGGTGGCGGGCTCCACGCGGGAGAGGTGCGAGACGATGCTCCAGCTGCCGAGCACGTCGCGCCGCAGCACGAAGACGTCGAGGCCCGCCACGGCATGGCGCGCCGCCCCGTCGCCCGCGGTGTAGCCCACCTGCACCGTGGTGTAGGCCATGTCGCCGCTGGCGCGGAACTCCACCATCTGCGTGCGCAGCGGCTCCGCCGCGGGGAGCAGCGCGCGGAAGTAGTCCGCGACCGCCGCACGCCCGGTCCGCATCGGCCCGTCCGCGGGGTAGAAGGTCGCGCGCGAAGCATACAGCCGCGCGAGCGCCCCCGCGTTGCGGCTCCCCCAGGCCGACTCGTAGTCCAGCAGGAGCGCCGACACCTGCTGCCGGGCCTCGGCCTCGAACTGGCGCCGCACGTCACCCGCGCTGGTGCCGTTCATCCCGAAGATCTCGCGCTGCGCGCGGAGCGCCGGCGCATGGGCGAGCGCCAGGAGCACGCCGCCGGCCGCGAGGAGCCGGACGCGGGCCGTACCAAGAGCGATCAGGGCGGGGGATTCACGCATCATCCGAAATGAAACGACACCGGGGACAAGTCGCGGAACGAGGGAAGGCGGCCCGGCTGCGGGCCGCCTCCATTTACTCCGCACTGCATCCAAACGTTTCGGCCGCGTGCGAATCAACCCTGGCGGAAGACGAAGGTGACGGGGCCGCTGTTCCCCGGGACGGTGTAGGTGATCCACCCGGGCGATGCGGTGGCGTCCCACTCGGCGCCGTCGGAGGCGCGGAAGTGGACGTGCGTGCCGGTCACGGTCACCGTGCCCTGCGCGTAGCTGTCGCGCTGCACCGCCAGCCCCGCCGGCGGGGTGGAGACGATCATCATCCGCTGCGAGAAGGTGGACGTCGTCAGCGCGAGCTCTCCCCCGGCGAGCGTCACCGTCTCGTTGTCGTCCTTCCGAATCTCCGCCGGAACCGCCTGGCCGTTGACGGTGACCAGCGAATACGACGCGCCGCTCGCCGGCACCACCACCGCGGTGGCGTCGGACCACACCGCGTCCGCGCACCCGGCCGCGGCGACCGCGACGGCGGCCAGCGCGAGCGCCGGCCACCACGCCGCCCGCACCGCCCTCGCGACGAAGCCCCTTCGAACCGTCGGCATCCACTTCATGGGTCTCAGTCCTGCCTGCGTCTCTGAACGCCCGGGCCCCACCCCTCAGCTTCCGGCCAGCCCCAGCTGCGGCGCCACGCCGCGCATCGCCTCGATCACGAACTGTACGTGCTCGCCCAGCTCCACCCCCAGCTCCTCGGCGGCGCGCCGCACCTCCTCGCGGTCTACCCCGGCGGCGAAGGCCTTGTCCTTCATCTTCTTGAGGACCGACCTGGCCTCCAGGTCCATCACCGAGCGCGAGGGGCGCACCAGCGCCGCCGCGGTGACCAGCCCGGTGATCTCGTCGCAGGCGTGCAGCGTGCGCTCCAGCCGGCTCTCGGGCGACACCCCCGTGCGGCTGGCGTAGTGCGAGAGGATCGCCCGCACCAGCACCTCGGGGTAGCCGCGCTCGCGGAGCTCCGCGGCACCGTGCAGCGGGTGCTCGTCGGGGTGCTCCTCGTAGTCGTAGTCGTGCAGCAGCCCGGCCATCCCGTAGAGATCCTCGTCCTCGCCCCAGCGGCGTGCGTAGGCGCGGCAGGCGGCCTCCACCGAGTACATGTGGCGGCGCAGGCTCTCGCTCTGCACGTGGCCGTGCATCAGCGCGAGCGCCTCTTCGCGCGGGGGAAGCTCGGGCATCGGGCGGTCGGGTGCGGGTCGGGCGGCGCGGCGGCTCCACGCCATCGGCGCGCAAGATATCGCCCTCCGCCCCGCGCCGGAATCACCCGTTCCGGGCCCGTCACCCCCAGAACGCCCGCCCCCCCGTGATCGTGACGCCCTGAAAGAAGCGCCTCTCCGGCACCGGCCGGGCTACTGGCACCGGCAGCTCAGCGCCTCGGTGCAGAAGCAGGCGTTGGGGACGGAGCTGCAGTCGCCGCCGCCGCAGCTGGCGCAGTTGCTCTGGAGCCGCGTGAACGCCTGCGCCTCCACCGTGCCACGCAGCCGCGGGTCGATAGCCTCCACGGAGAAGGTCTCCACGCGCAGGGACTCGGCATCGAGCTGGAACTTCCTCATCCTTCGCCTCCTGACGTTGTGGGCGGAAAGGCGCGGTTCGATCCACGTTAACCCCGACCTCCCGAACGATCAAGAGACGCAAGGGCCGCGGAGGGAGGCTGGATGGCTCTCTCCGTGCCCCTGCGTCTCCGCGTGAGACGAACTGTCGTGAATCAGCGGCCGAACCAGCGCCCCAGGTTGGCGGTGAGGCCGACGTACGCGGCGTTCCCGCCCAGGTGCTGGAGGTTGACGATGGCGCCCGCGTCGAGCACCAGCGAAGGCCGCAGCGCGAACGTGGGCCCGAAGAGCAGCCCCACCTGCGGCGGCCCGCCGGCCACGCCGCTGGTGCCGGGGAAGCCGAACACCTCCACCACCGCGCCGAGCGGCCCCGCGATGGAGCGCCCGCCGGCGATGGCCCACACCGTCGAGGTCTCGGGCGCGTCGGTGCCGTCGCCGTCGCTGAAGGTGATGCCGGCGTTCGCGTCGATCTGCCCGCCCAGCACCTGGTGGCTGGAGACCAGCAGGATCCCGCCGTCCGTGGTCCCCGTCCCGAAGCCGCGGTCGGTGGACCCCGTGGCGAGCTTGAGCGAGGGCTGCACCGCGAAGTCGCCCAGCACCGGGAGCCCCGTGCCGACCACGAGCTTGGCGGCGACGGAGAGATCGCCGAAGCCGGCCTGCAGGTCACCGTCCGCGTCGCGGCTGGAGGTGAACCCTGGGCTGACCGCGAGCTGCAGCCAGCGCGTGACGCCGAACTTGACGTGCACGGGCACGTCGAACGTTCCGTGCTCGGTGGGACGGAAGTACGTCACGCCGGTCTCCACCTCCACGAAGCCCGGCCTGATCACGTACGCGTGCGTCGCCACCGTCGGGCGCTCCGGGAGCACGGCGGTGCTGTCGCGCTCCTCCTGCGCGCGCAGCAGGGCGGGCGCGCAGCAGAGCGCCAGCGCGGCGGCATAGCAGAACGTGCGGGGGACCGGTGGGAGTCTCATCTGCCCTCGATTCGGGAAAGTGGAGAGATCGTCTCGCGCAGGGACGCAGAGCCGCGGAAAGAGGCGGTGTGGTTCTCTCCGTGCCTCCGCGTCTCTGCGTGAGATGCTTTAGAAGTCGGCGCTCCCGGGCGTGCGCGGGTAGGGGATGGCGTCGCGGATGTTGGCGATGCCGGTGGCGTACAGGATCAGCCGCTCGAAGCCCAGCCCGAAGCCGGCGTGCGGCACCGTGCCGTAGCGGCGCAGGTCGCGGTACCACCAGTAGCCCTCGCGGTCGAGCCCCATCTCGTCCATCCGCCGGTCGAGCACGTCGAGCCGCTCCTCGCGCTGCGAGCCGCCGATGATCTCGCCGATGCCGGGGGCGAGCACGTCCATCGCCGCCACGGTGCGGCCGTCGTCGTTCAGCCGCATGTAGAAGGACTTGATCTCGCGCGGATAGTTCATCACCACCACCGGGCGCCCCACCAGCTTCTCGGTGAGGTAGCGCTCGTGCTCGCTCTGCAGGTCCGACCCCCACTTCACCGGGAACTCGAAGCTCTCGCCCGAGGCCTCCAGCAGCCGCACCGCCTCGGTGTACTCCATCCGCTCGAAGCTGCTCTCGATGAAGCGCTCCACCCGGGCGATGCACTCCTTGTCGACGCGCTCGGCGAAGAACGCCATGTCGTCGGCGCGCTCGGCCAGCAGCTCGGTGAGGATGGACTTCAGGAACGCCTCGGCCAGGTCGGCGTCGTCGTTCAGGTCGGCGAAGGCCAGCTCCGGCTCGATCATCCAGAACTCGGCCAGGTGCCGGCTGGTGTTGGAGTTCTCCGCCCGGAAGGTGGGCCCGAAGGTGTACACGCGGCCCAGCGCCTGGCAGTACGCCTCCACGTTGAGCTGCCCCGACACCGTGAGCGATGCCTGCCGCCCGAAGAAGTCCTGGGAGAAGTCCACCCCGCCCTCCGGCGTGCGGGGGACGTTCAGCAGGTCGAGGGTGGAGACGCGGAACATCTCCCCCGCGCCCTCGGCGTCGCTGGTGGTGAGGATGGGGGTGTGCACCCAGAAGAACTGGTTGCGGTCGAAGAAGCGGTGCACCGCCATCGCCAGCGTGTGCCGCACCCGCGCCAGCGCCCCGAAGGTGTTCGTGCGCGGGCGCAGGTGCGCCACGGTGCGCAGGAACTCCATGGAGTGCTGCTTGGGCTGGATCGGGTAGCTCTCCGGGTCCTCCACCCACCCCAGCACCTCGATGGAGGTGGCGCGCACCTCCACCGGCTGCGGGCGCCCCGGCGTGGCCACCAGCTCGCCCTCCACCCGCACCGAGCAGCCGGCGGTCAGGCGCACGACCTCGCTCTCGTAGTTGGGGAGCTCCTTCGGCGCGACCACCTGGATCGTGGCGAAGCCGGAGCCGTCGCTCACGTTGATGAACGAGAACCCCGCCTTGGAGTCGCGGCGGGTGCGCACCCATCCCTGCACGGTGACGGCGCTGCCGGCGGCGGCCGCGCCGGAGAGGAGCTCGCGGATGGTCGGACGAAGCATGGAAACGCGGCGTTCGGATCGGGCGAAAGCTCGCCCGGCGCGGATCGGGTCGGCGCCGGGCGCTGGTTCGGGGAAGCTACAGCATCGCCCGCCGCCGCGCACCCCGGGCGAACGGCATCTCACGCGGAGACATGGAGAATCTCCGCGTCTCCGCGTGAGACGATCTTTTCCCTAGTACTAATAGGTGGCGTCGCCGCCGCTCTCGCACCCGCCGTTCGTGGGGTAGATCCCGCACCCGCTCACGCAGCCGGAGCAGCAGAAGCCACCGCCGTTGGGGAGCGCGTGGTTCATGCCGTCGACCGGCTGCATCGCCGGCTCCGTGCCGACCTCGAACGAGCTGACCTCAAGCGAATCGATCTCCAGCTTGCTGCGGTCCATGGGAACCTCCGTGGCGCGGGGCGAGAAAGGATGGACGCGGAGAATGCGTCCGGGTGGCAGCCATCGCCGCCTTTGTGCACCGGGGCGTTCCACCCGTGGCCTGAAAAGCGCCGTACAGCCGTGGCGCGGAGCTACGGCCGGACGCATGGGGTGGCGTCAGAGCGCCATCTCCTGGATGGTGCCGCCGCCGCAGTTGGGGTACTCGTAGGTCTTTCCCTGGCTCTGGCAGCCGCCGGCCGTGGGGTTGATGCCACAGCCGCTCACGCAGCCCGTACAGCAGCCCAGGATGGGATCGGTGCCGTCGGTGGTGGAGAACGACTGCACCTGCAGGGATTCGGGGTTGAGCGCCACGGGAGCCTCCGGGAGACGGGGGGAGGGGGCCTGCGGGAAGGGTCGGAGTTCGACCGGGGCAGCATGATAACAATCCGATTCTGTAGGTACAAGAATGTCGTGAAACGAGATTGAACTGCTACGAAATTATCCCACAGAGACACGGAGTCACGGAGAGGGGTTCTCTCTGTGCCTCTGCGTCTCTGTGTGAGGCAAAAATCAGTCGGCGGCGGCGAGGGCCTCGGCGTGGAAGACGACCGGCGCGGTGGGGCAGAGCCGCGCGACCACGCAGCGCTCGCAGTAGGGGCGGCGCGCGGTGCAGACGGCGCGGCCGTGGTCGATCATCAGGTGGGTGAAGTGCACCCGGCGCTCGGGCGGGAGGAGGGGGATGAGGTCCTGCTCGATCTTCTCCGGATCGTCCGCCTTCGTGAGCCCCAGGCGGGCGGAGAGGCGCTTGACGTGGGTGTCGACCACCACGCCCTCGGCGATCCCGAAGCCCACGCCCAGCACCACGTTCGCCGTCTTCCGCCCCACGCCGGGAAGGGTGGTGAGCTCCTCCATGGTGCGCGGCACCTCGCCGCCGAAGCGCTCCGCCAGGGCGCGCCCCAGCCCGATCAGCGAGCGGCTCTTGTTGCGGAAGAAGTTGAGCGACTTGAGGTACTCCTCCATCTCCTCCTGCGCCGCCCCGCCATAGTCCGCCGCGGTGCGGAAGCGGGCGAAGAGCGCCGGCGTCACCCGGTTCACCGACGCGTCGGTGGTCTGCGCGGAGAGCACCGTGGCGACCACCAGCTGCAGCGGGTTCTCGTGGTCCAGCGAGCAGCGGCTGTCGGGATAGGCCTCCTCCAGCCGGTCCAGCACCCTCCCCAGCCGCTCACGGCGCGCGGCCCTGCTTTCTCGTGGCAAAGATCTCCTCCACCTCTTCCAGTTCGTACGCGTTCAGCACGTTGCGCGGCCCCAGCCACCCCTTCCGCGCCACCCGCACCCCCCACTGCACGTGGTCGAGCGACGCGGTGGAGTGCGCGTCGGGGTTGATGGGCACCAGCACGCCGCGCATGGCGGCGTAGCGCGCGACCTTCCAGTCCACATCCAGGCGCGCGGGGTCGGCGTTGATCTCCACCATCACCCCGTGCTCGGCGGCGGCGTCGATCACCGCGCGCACGTCCACCTCGTAGCCGTCGCGGCGCAGCAGCAGGCGCCCCGTGGCGTGGCCCAGGATGGTGAGGCGGGGGTTGGAGACGGCGCGCACCATCCGCTCCGTCATCGCCCGCTCGCCCTGGTTGAAGGCGGAGTGCACGGAGCCCACCACGTAGTCGAACGAGGCGAGCACGTCGTCGTCGTAATCCAGCCGCCCGTCGGGAAGGATGTCGCTCTCCACCCCCTTGAACAGGCGGAAGCGCTTCTTCCCCTTTCCCCCGTGGGCGCGGTTCCAGCCGTCGATCTCGGCCTGCTGGTGCTTCACCTTCACCGGCGGCAGCCCCCCCGCGTACCCGGCGGACTGCGAGTGGTCCGCGATCCCCAGGTAGCGCCACCCGCGCTCCTTCGCCGCCTCGCCCATCTCGGCGACGGAGGCGCGCCCGTCGGAGTACGTGGTGTGGCAGTGGAAGGTGCCGCGCAGGTCGCCCACCTCCACCAGCCGCGGGAGCGTCCCCGCCGCGGCCGCCTCGACCTCTCCCCACCCCTCGCGCAGCTCGGGCTCCACGAACGCCATCCCCAGCGCCCTGTACACCGCCGCCTCGTCGCGCGCGGCGACGCGCCTGCCGCCGCGGAAGAGGCCGTCCGCCGCCAGCCGCAGCCCGAGCGACTCCGCGCGCGCCTCGAGCTGCGCCAGGTGCTCGGCGCTCCCGGTGGCGTAGAGGAGCGCCGTGGCCCAGCGCGCGGGGGGCACGCACACCAGCCGCACGCGCAGCCCGTCCGAGAACTGGATCTCCGCGCAGTCGTCGGAAGCCGCGCAGGAGGACGCGGCGCCGCTCAGGTCGCGGAAGGCGGCGAGCACGGCGGCCGGGTCCTTCGCGGCGGCCACGAGGTCGACCGAATCGACCACCTCCAGGTCGCGGCGCACCTCGCCGGCCGCCTCGGCGCGCTGCACGGTGCCCAGGGTGTCGAGCCACTCCAGCAGCCGCTCGGCCACCTCCACGGCCGCGTACAGCCGCCTGCGCCCGCGCGCCGCCCGCGCGAAAGCCACGCTCTCCAGGATCTTCTTCTCCGTCCCCGCCCCGATCCCCGGAACCGAGGCGAGGCGCCCCGCGAGCGCGGCCTCCTCGAGCTTGTCGATGGAGTCGATCCCCATCTCCGCGTAGAGGGTGCGGACGCGCTTCGGCCCCAGCCCCTTGATCCGCATCAGGTCATAGAGCCCGATGGGGGTCTCGGCCGCCAGCCGGTCGTAGAGCGACGAGCGCCCCGTCTCCACCAGCTCCCGCAGCACCTCGGCGATGCCGGCGCCCACGCCGGGGAGAGTGGTGAGCTTCCCCTGGGCGGCGAGCGCGGCGAGGTCGGCGCCGCTCGCCTCCAGGCGGCGCGCGGCGGTGGCGTACGCCTTCGCGCGGAAGGGGTCGCCGCCCACCACCTCCAGGAGCATGGAGATCTCGGAGAGGACGCCCGCCGCCTCCGGGGCCTTCATCCCGTGGAGCCCTCCGGCGCCATCCCGCCGTCTCCGCCGGCGGCGAGCGAGACGCGGTGGAAGGGGAGGCGCGAGAGCGGCACCTGCCCGGGGCGGTCCTCGCCGCGGCGCTCGGGCGCGGCGAAGGGCTCCACGTCGGCGGGGTGCGTCTGCACGTACCAGAGGGCGCGCGCCAGCAGCTTGAGCGCCTCGGTGGTGGTGAGGATGGCGTAGAGCCCCGCCATCTCCCCGCCGGGGAGGATGTTGGCGAAGTCCCTGGCCCCCTCGCGCCCCGGCGCCTCGGCCCAGGTGGCGGGGATGCCGGGGCCCGCCTCGGTGGCGAAGGGGATCACGCTGAAGCCGGCGCGGGCGCGGCGCAGCCCCAGCACCATCAGCACCTGCAGC
>Ga0070685_10001183_pt1 | contig 13955 bp, 11 predicted proteins | sample KBSS13LmetaG_FD_65651 | JGI IMG/M metagenome (GOLD analysis project Ga0070685, IMG submission 65651) | Switchgrass rhizosphere microbial communities from Kellogg Biological Station, Michigan, USA - KBS S1-3L metaG | ecosystem: Host-associated > Plants > Roots > Rhizosphere ...
ACCGGGTTGCGCATAGCTTTCAAGAAAGCCGCAGCTGCCGCAACGCCAGGTGGTTATTTCAATCGGCTTCTTACCTTCAAGCTTAACCCCGACCCAGAAGCTCTTGTTCGGGGCGCCTTCGAGCCAACTGCTGACGGTGCGGCCGCCATGCGTGTTGTCGATGACAAAGCCTCCTGCCATCGACGCTTGGCATTTCGGGCATGACTTTGATCGGGCCATTCCATCCTCCGCATTGAGATGCGCGTGACCCGCTGCAAAGTGCGCGCAATCCGTGGAACGCGTGCCTGTCGCATCGGCAGGATCAAAATTGCTGCTCTCAAGTGCAGCATAATGCATTGGCATCGGACTCTCAATTGAGCGGTCAGCCCGACTTCCTCGCGCGCTCCTTATGGACGTCATCCCCGCGAAAGCACCAGAGCCCGAGGCCACGTTGCGGTCGGGTGCGATGGCCATCGCACTCCTACGCGTTCAGCTTGCCCATTTTTGACAGTACCACTGGGCAAGTATCAACGCCCGCCACAGCGTGTGTTGTTTTTGCAAGGAAGCTCGGATACGGACCGGCGCCTTTTTGTTGTGACTTAGGCCATCACTTCCGTAATGGCCTTGGACGTCTTCATTGCGCCGACGCCGTACTGTCCGACGGGAAGGCCAGCCAACTGCTGCACCGTGAGAGAAACCCGGCTGACGGGCTCGTTATTGCCGTTGACGTGGCCGGGCTTGTGACGACCGCCTGCGCCACCGGCGATGAACATCGGGATGTTCTCGGTGGAGTGGATCTTGGCGTTGCCAGTGTCCGAGAAGCCGAGGACGACGGCGTTGTCCAGCAGCGTGCCATCGCCTTCCTTGATCTCGTCCAGCGCGGCCACGAAGTCGGCATAGCCCCGGAAGGCGGCGGTGGCGAGCTTATCGGAGACGACCTGGTAGCCGAGCTCCGGATGCAGCGGCTCATCATGGGTGTGGGAGTGGTAGATCGAGGTGTCGCCCGGTAGGTAGGTTTCGGACGTGGCGCTGGAGTGAACAACGTTGAAGATCTTGGTCTGGTTGCAGGCCAGCGCCATGGCGGTGAGCTTGGCCATCAGCTTGGAGTTGTGGTTCACGATATCGACCTGGCCGCGGACATTGGGCGCCTCCGGCTCGGACGGGACGACGCAGCTTTCGCACTTGGCCGGACGCTCCAGCTGCACGGCGAGCTGTTCTTCGGTCTCGCGCAGAGACGTGTAGTACTGGTCGAGCTTGATGCGGTCGGCGGCGCTGGCCTGGACGTTGAGGGCGATGCGCTGGTCGTTGATGGCGGAGAGGACGGACTTGCGCAGCATCACGTTGACGTCCGGGCTCCAGTTCGGATCGTTCGGATCGGAGAAGCCTTCACCGAAGACGCGGCGGTAGAGGGCCTGAGGGGTGACCTCCGGCGTATTGAACCCTGCCCCGGTGCGCGTGGAGTAGCTGAGATTCTTGTCGCCGAACGGCGTCATGTAGAGCGAGCGGAAGCGGACGCCCCCGCCGATGGCGTCTGCGGCCTGCACGTCGAAGCTGACGCGGTCGAAGGCGTTGACGCGCGAGGCGGCGATGCCTGTCATCACCGAGGCCTGGCCGGTCCAGTGCTGGATCGGGGGGCGGCCGTCGAGTTCGACCTTGAAGTTGGAGAAGACGGAGGTCTTCTTCACGAGGGCGCCGAGGGGCTGCATCTGCGGGGTGACGTCGTAGTTGGACCCCGTGGCCTTGGGCACCCAGCGGCCCGGCGTGAGACCGCAGCCCCAGAAATAGGTGCCGAGGCGGGTCGACAGCTTGGCCCCGTCGGCCCAGGCCTTGCCGTTGCCATCGAGGAAGATGTCGAGCGCCGGGATGCCGACGGCGATGCCGGCGCCGCCGAGCAGGCCGCGCATCAGGGAGCGGCGGTTGAAGGTGGAGCTCATTTGGCTTCTCCTGGAATGGCGGTGGCCAGCGCGGCGGTTTCGGCTTTGGACTTTTCAGTCGGAGTCTGGGCCGGCGGCTTGGGAATGACGACGCGATAGAAATCGGGGCTGGAGGCGATGTCCTTCATCAGCGGACGCAACTTGTAGCCGGCGTCGGCAAAGGCCTTGTATTCGCCCGTGACGAAGCGCGTCTCGCCCGGATCGCTTGGCAGGCGGCCGGCGCCGTAGGCGAAGACGTTGCGCACGAGGCAGTTGGGCGCCTCGGGGTTCTTGGCGAGCACCTTGCCGAGGCCCTTGGCGCTTTCGAATTTCTCACCGTTGAGTTCGGAGGAGGCGTCGATGCGCTCGCCATTTTCCAGCGTGCGGTGCTGGCCGATCGAGTCGAAGCGCTCAAGCGCGAGGCCGAGCGGATCGGTGAGCTTGTGGCAGGCGGCGCAGGTGGCGTTGCTGGCGTGGGCGCTGAGGCGGGAGCGGACGGTTTTAAGGACTCCGTTGGAAGTGTCGTTGATCAGCGTGAAATCCACATTGTCCGCCGGCAGCGGCATCACGTGGCAGAGGAAAACCTCGTGCACCGCAACGCCGCGCTTGGTGGGGGAAGTTCTCCCCGGGTGGGAGAACATCGACAGGAAGGCGGCCTGCGAGATGACGCCGGCCTGGTCTGCATCGTCCGGATAGCGATAGGGCATCCAGTCATTCGCCGAGAGGAAGGGCACGTCGTAGAGTGCGGCCAGCGGGCGATTGATGAAGGTGTTCGGCGTGGTGAAGACTTCGCGGTAGTCGCCATTGCGGGTGACGAGGTGGTCGACCAGCGTGCGCAGCGTCTGTTCCTGCGAGGCTTCAGCGATGGCGAAGGAGTATTTCGGGAAGGTCTTGCCGTCCTTGATCGTGTTCTCGAAGCGGGAGAATTGCAGCATGTCGCTGAAGAAAGCGCGCGTGCCGCGTTCGATCTTCTGCGAGGCCGCGAGGCGCTCGACCTGCTTCTTGAGGCCGGCTTCGGTGTGGATCTCGCCGCTGTCGGCGGCATCCAGGAGTTCGGCATCGGGCGTGGTGTTCCAGAACAGATAGGAGAGGCGCTGCGCCTTGGTGTAGCCGTCGAGGCGGTATTGCTTCTTGGCGCCCGGATCGGCCTCGGCCATTTCGACGCGGAAGAGGAATTCCGGCGCGGTGAGAAGGCTGACGAAGGCGAGCTTGAGGCCGCCCTGATAGGTCTTGAGCTGATCTGACGCCTTGCGGGCAAGGTCGACGCGGGACTTGATCTCGGCATCGGTCAGCGGGCGGCGGAAGAGATAGCGGCCGTTGGCTTTCAGGAATTCCGTGGTGCAGGCGTCATCCGCGGCCTTGTCGTCGGCGGGCTTGCAGGGCGCGAATTTGGCGCGATGCTTGTCGTCCAGCACCTGGTCGGAGACGGAGCGGGCCATCGACAGGTATTGCTCGAACCCACCGGCAGAGATGGAGAGTTCTGCGCTGCCAACCGCCATCAGGCCGTCGCGGCGATTGTCCGGCTCGAAGCGACCGACAACTTCGATGTCGGTTCCGTAGAGGTCGGCGATCGTCTGGCGGTACTGGGATTCCGTCACGCGGCGCATGGCGACAGTGCGCGGCTGGCCATCGGCGGGAAGCGGAAGTTGCTGCACGGCGGCCGGCGTTGCCGTCTTTGCGGCGACCGCCCCGGCCTTCATTGTGGTGTCGGTCTTGTCGGTGGAGCAGCCGACCAGAACGCCGGCGAGCCCCACTGCAAGGGCAATGGCGCTATAGAGTCTCGGCCTGACGGTGGGCGATTTCAACGCAACTGTCTCCAAGGCTCTAGTTCTTTTCGGCGGAGATCGGCGTCAGTGCGGGCCGGCCGCGCATCGGAGGCGCGGCTTCCGCAACAGCAGGGCCTTCAATCAGCTTGGCTTCGGTGACGGCTGCGGAAGCATCCGGCAGGATCACGTGGGCGGGTTGGCCGAAATAGCGATAGGCCATCGAGATCATCGAGTTCTCGCCGCCTGCGATCGGCTTGTAGTCGGCCTGGCGCTGGAGCGAGTACCAGACCGCAGGCGTGTCCATTCGCATGGTGAGTTCGTAAGTGGCGCCGCCGCCGGAGAGCTCCTTGTACATGTCGTCAAGGCTGCGATAGCCGCCAATGAAGCCTTCGAGGCTGCCATCCGGCTGAGTCACGAAACGCAGCTGCGCTTTTTCCATCTTCATCGGAATGTTGTCGATCGAGCGGACGTTGATGAAGGTCGGCGCGCGCGTTTCGATCACGCCCTTCACCGTCTTGGCCGGCACGACCGCCTGCAGCGCCGCCGGGTTGATGCGGAAGCTGTAGCCTGCGGCGATGCCGCCATTGGCGTCGCGCACAAGCTTGTCCTTCGACAGGTACAGGCCGACGGTGGCGGTGGGATCATTGTCGGGATCGGCGCCCTTTCCGGAGACAACCATCACCATGGAGAAGGAGCCGTTCTGCATGCTCTCCATGACATACTTGGCATGGTGCTGTTCGCCGGGCGGGCCGCGCCATGTGCCGAAGCAGCCAATGGCCTTGTAGTAAGCATTGTCGACGCCCTTGAACTTGCCATCGGGCGAGGTGAAGCCGGTCTTCTCATCGCCATCGAGATTGAAGCCGTAGGAGAGATTGCCGGTGACTTCGACCGCGCCGGGATCGGGCGCAGTCCAGGGTTGGGCGTAGATCGAGATGTCTTTCGCAGGGCCGCGATAGCCGCCATCCCGCTGGCGGCTCGGGCCTTCGGGATCCATGATCTTCACGACGTCGGGGATCGTGCGCCACTGCGTCTTGAGCATCTTCGCCCAGTCGCTCTCGGGCATCGTGCCGAGCGGGCAATCCGTGCCGGGGTTCGCAACGCCCTCGTCCGCGCCATAGTAGAAAGCGGGAGCGAAGTAGCTGAACACGTAGGATTTATGCCAGTCGGCGTAAGCTGGAGAGGCCAACGCTGCACAGGCGCAGACAGCCGCAAGCCCTGCTCCGACTTTCATATTCCCTCCGGCGTGTTCTTGTTATCGGCCGTGAAGCCCCGATTTGGCCGGAAGGATTCGCCAAAACGCACTAACAGTCAACTCTGACGGCAGATGACTTCAGGCGTGACACAGGAATGTGTGTCAGCTTTTCTCTGCGTAAATCAGGGCGGCTAAAACTATACGGGTCCAGGGTTCGAGCATGCGCTGTGTGGTCCTTTCTCTTCTTGCGCTCGCGGCCTGCGCGCAGACGCCTGCGCCGCAGCCGGCTGCTCAGCCTGCGGCGCAGGCCAATGTCGCACCTGCACAATCGGAATACTCGAGTGCGGATTCCCTCCTGTTATTGCTGAATACGCGCGGGACTTTCGACGTGCTGCGCAAGCACATCCCGTATTTCGTCAACCTGACAGAGCACGGAATCATCCCGGCCTTCCCGACCGACATGACGCTGGACGATCTGCTGAACGTTCCGGAGGCCAGGCTCACGCCGGAACTGCTGGTGGTCATCAACATCGAACTCGCTGCAGTCGAGCGCCAGAACTAGACGGAAAACAGAGGTCTTACTCTGTAGGCGCTGCGAGCGCGGCACCGGCGGCCTGTGCCGGGGGACGTGCAAATCCAGCGCGCGCCGGACCATTGGAATTCATCTCCGGCTCGGTGAGCCAGCCATCATTGTTGGTGTCGCGGTTGAGCCAGATGCGCTCGATCGACTGCTGCGCCGTCGGGTTGAGAACCGTCTTGAACTCGGCCTTGGTGACCTTACCGTCGTGATTGGCGTCTGTGGCCGCAAAGCGCTCGGCCGGCGGCAGCTGGAATACGCTCGGCGGCGGCTTGCCCTGCATCGGCATGGGTCCTTCCTTGGGAAGCAGTTCCTGCGCAAAGGCCGGAACGGCAAGGAGCGCCAGGAGAGGCAGAAAAGCAGCGCGCATGCAGATCCTCCGCAACAAGTGAGCGCCACGCTACAGGCCCCACATATAGTCAGTCTAGACTGTTCTTGCGGGTGAGGCATAACTGGCGGCGCAACAAGACGAGAGCGGGTTCATGCGTATCCTGGGTTTGGTGGGTCTGACGGCAGGCGCGGCAGTGCTTGCCTCTGCAGCTGTTGCACAAACACCGGTGTCGGCGGTGCAGCATCCGGTTGCGGGCTATGTCGCCCAGCCGGGCACGTCGCTGATCCGGCTTGAGACCAAGTGGGTCGATGCCAAGGGTTATCCGCTCTATGTGCTCGACCGTGAATGCAATGCGCAATGCGCGCGGCTGTTTCCGCCACTGACGCCGATCGTGGGGGCTGCACCGCCCTCGCCTGTCTGGTCGATCCGCACGCGGGAAGAGAATGGCGACATGCAATGGGTCTACAAGGGCAAGCCCGTTTACGTTTACTCGGGCGACTATGTGGACCGGCCGGAGAAGAAGCTGCCCGATGGCTCGACCCAGCCTGCGAGCAAGGCCCAGCCGCCCAAGGGCGACCTCATCGTGCCGTGGGTGCACCTCGCGCGGCCGTGAACGCCTCATGATGGCTTTGGGCCGAATCCGGCCACTGCCCGTGCCTTCCACGAGTAACAGTCGGCCTCTTCCGACCAGTCTTCGTATGCCGGCGGGCGGCCGTGGCTGCCCGCCGGCGTCAACTGGCCGAAAGACCTCGGTGGAGATCCGATGGTCCTCCTGGTCCAGTTCAACTTCTCGAAAGTCCCGCCGCTGGCAGAATTTCCCGACTGCGGCCTGCTTCTCTTCTTCGTCGCCACGGACGATCGCTTCGGCAATGTGTCGCGATGCCTTCTGATGTGGAGTTCGAGCGCTTCGTGAAACGTAGGTGGGTCCTCCCATTCCCCAGCCAGCGGCTCGGGGAACTCCACGATGGCATTTCTCTTCCTCGCACGACGCAACTTGCTGGTTCCGATCGCGAGTGACTGCGTTCTCGGCATGAAGCCTCCTTCGAAATTAAGGAGACAACGCGAGTTCGGTTCGAAACGGCGGTCGCTAGATGCGGTTTTTCAGGCTCTCGCCCAGGCGCCCGATGAGCGGGCGCTAGAAGGTGATCCCCGCCGCGCGATAAACCTGACTTCAAGAACCTTTAGGGCACGAGAGCATGACAATGACATTGCCCGCCGACGCGTCTAACGCCCAGCGCTGCTTAGCCGGGTGATCTTCCTAGGCCGAACTAGCGCATGGGGTTTTTGGGGTATTGGCGGTTTTGCCGGTGGCGTCTTCGGTTGGTCGGAAGGCAGGGCTGGCTTCGCGCGGTTTCGCGCGCGGGCGTCTGCTGAGAAATGCTTAGATCGGCAGAATGGCGGAGAGGATGAGATTCGAACTCACGATAGGGTTACCCCTATACGCCCTTAGCAGGGGCGCGCCTTCGACCACTCGGCCACCTCTCCGCGCTGCTAGCGAGGGGGCTTTCCTAGCCGGTTTCGGGGCAGGCGCAAGCCTTTGGGGCCGGGTGTCGTGAAACCGCAGGAAATTGGCGCGGAATGGCCCTGCCCGGCTTCCGCCTTCAGGCCTGATTCCGTCCCATGGCCGTGGCGCCTCAGCCCAGCGTCCAGCGAGCGCTGAGTTCGATGATGACCTGGCTGTCGCGGTGTTCGTTCTCGACTTCCCGCAGAGCGCCAATGTCGCGCGTGTTGTTGTAGATGCGGCGGGTGATGTCGAACTGGTAGGGGACGAAATTATTGATCTCCCCGCGCAGGGTGAAGTTCGGGGTGGGCTTGTACTCGAGGAACGAGCCCCAGAAGGAGCGCAGGTCGAGGAGCTGGATCTCCTGCGGCAGGTAATGCCGCTCGCGCCAGCCGGCGTAGAAGTTGACGCCGTAGGTGAGCTTGAGGTCCGGCAGGTCCTGGCGGAAGGAGACGTTAATGTTGTCCGGCCGCTGGCCCGAGATGCGCCGCGTCTGGCTAGTTGTCGGATCGCGTACTTCACTGTCCTGGTAAACGACATCGGCCTTGAGCTCGGCGCCCTTCAGGCCGAAGCGCTCGAGCGGCAGGGTGGCATTGAGCTGAATCACGTCGTTCTTTCCATCGCCGATATTGCCTGGGCCGGAGACCAGCACCGTGTCCGGAATGCCGTCGGCAGGATTCAGGTCGTCGGTCACGCCGTCATTGTTGTCGTCGACGGGGACGCGGAATGGGAAGACGTCGATGACGTCGGTGATGTCCTCATGGCGTAGCGTGAGGACGATCGCGCCTTTTTCCCAGAAGTGCTTCTCGAACGCCATCTCGTAGACCCAGGTCTTATCGGGGCGGAGATCCGAGTTGCCCGCGGTGAGGACGTTGGAGTTGAGGCTGACGCTGGAGGCGAAGTCGCCGAAATTGAGCTGGCCAACCTCGCGCTCGATGCGCAGGCGGACCTGGTCTTCCTTGGTCGGCGACCAGGTCGCTAGGAACCGTGGCTTGGGATAGGTGAAGGAGCGTTCCTTCGCCGTGTCGCCCGACTGGGTGATGGTGGACTCCTCGACCCGGATGCCCGCTTCGAGGGACCACTTGTCGCTGGGACGCCAGGCGCCCTGGGCGAAGAGTTCGCCACGCAGTTCCTCAACGCGGACGTTGGAGGCGAAAAGGGTCACGGCGGCGTTGTTTTCTGAATAGGTGTTGCTCTGGTCACGGTAGTTGAAGGCGGCCTCGCCCCCGCCTTCGAAGGAGAGCGTGGGCGACATGGCGTAGCGCAGGACTGTGCGGCCGATGGATTCCCCTGCCTCGGCTTCCTGGATGAATGTGGCGGTCGTGACGGCAGGCGGCGGTACGGCCGGAAACTGGTTGGCCCCGGAGACGCCCCGGCCGAAGGCGATCTTGGAGAGGGCCAGCGCCTCGATTTCCAGCTTGTCGTTGACGTCCCGCGTGTAGTTGAGGCCGATCTCGCCGCGGTCGTTGTTGGACCGCCCGGAGAAGCGCAGGTCGCGGGTGGGCGTGTAGAAATGGTTTTCGTCCTTGAACTCGTCGGTCGAGATCAGGGCGTTGGCGCTGAACGTGCCGCCGAACTGCGGGCCCTTGTAGTTGGCGCGGGCGGAATGGACGAAACCATCGGCTTCGGTGTCGGCGAATTCGAAGGTTTCGGTCTGGGCGGGATACTCGGTGGTGCGGCGGAAGCCGAAGCCGACGCTGTCGTCATAGGATGTGCCGCGGCTCAGGGAGAGGTCGAACTGGTGCTCGCCGGAGCGCTTGGTGGCCTGGTAGCTCCAGCCCGGTATGGTGTGGCCGGTCTTGGCGAAGATGAAGGAGCGGCCTTCGAGGACCTGCTGGAAGGTGTCGGCGCGCTTGCGGATGACGTTGGCGATAACGGCCTTGCCCTGCATGTCGATGCCCGGAGCGCCGCCGCGGATAACGTCGATCCGTTCGACCTGGTTGATCGGGATGCGGGCGAGCGTATCGCCCAGGGAATCGGTCTTGATGGTGGGACGTGCGCCATCGATCAGGACGTTGCCTGCGGCGCCGGCAAATCCGCGGACACTGTCGCCGCCCTCGAAGCTGAAGCCCGGCAGGCGACTGATCATGTCGAGCGCGGTGTTGGGCCGGGCGTCGGCGAAGTCTGCGGGCGTGTAGGAGATGACGCCGGATTGGCCAGTCGTTGGCTGTGGCAGCGTCTTGGGCGCCTCCTGAGCGAAGGCTGGCGCTGTCAGGACAGCGAGGGCGACTGATGCAAACGCCTGGTATTTGAGCCCGGACATGGCCACTCCGCACTGAATTGGCGGCCAAGCCGCCTGACCTTGCGGGTATCGATATTCGATAAAGAAGCCGCAGGCCAGTAGCCTCCTACTAAAAGAATAGTTTTTGTTTCGAAGCGCGAGCAGGGGCCGGATCAAGCACGATTATTTCCCTGCCCGCCGGTTTGCCGGGCGCGGCTTGCCCGTCCTCAGCGGACCTTGGTGGCGCTGGCCTGCTTCTTCAGGTCCTCGCCGTCTTCCTTCGTGATAAAGCGGGCCTTCACGAGGCTGTCGACGCTCTTCTTGAAAGCGCTCTCGTAGGCCTTCTGGCTGGGATAGAGGGCGGCGAGCTTGTCGGGGGTGAGCGGGATTTCGTGGCCGGCGATTCGGCAGAAGCTGAGGCCGGTGGAGTTGCCGTTCCAGATCGAGGTTGGCACATCGAGAAAGGGTGAGCGGACGCCGCCCTTCACATTGCCCTGCGCATCCAGGACGGGCTTGCCGTCTTCGACTTCAATGTTCTGCGACGGCGGCGGGGCTTTGCCTTTCTCGAGCCAGTCTTTGAGGTTTCGGTAGATGGCGTTGAACGCGATGGCGCTCGGGAAGCGGCTGCGGGCGCCCTGATCGCACATCAGCGCGGGCGGCGTGCGGCCGGCTTTGACGATGTCTTCCGAGCGGGCTGCGAACAGGAGTTCGTCGGGCGTGGCGTGGCCGGCGCCGGAGAGATCGTAGTGGCGATATTGGTCGCCGTACTTGTCGCTGTCTTCGCGGCGGTTGGGGACCCAGCCCATGTAGTCGGACTGGCTCATGATATGGATGACGGGCGTGACGGCGTTGCGGATCGGGCGGCGCGGATCGCCGGTCGGGATGCGTTCGGCGCACTGGTTGATGTTGGCGGGGCCGGATGAGACCGCGACCATGTAAGCGTCGAACGGCGACTTGCCCTGCTTGGCGATGACCAGCGGCTGGATGGCGTTGATATAGGTGAACAGGAAGCTGCCGGTCTGCGAATAGCCCCAGCCATACAGGCGCTTGGTGCGCGAGGATTTCTCGCCATAGCGGAAGGGGTTCGAGGCGTCGGCGCTGCGCAGCCAGTTGGCGACCTGTGTGTGCATGTCCCAGACAAGGCCATTCTCGGTGTTCGTGGTGGTATCGCCGGTGACGGCGCAGTTTCTGGGATCGTCGGCGGCGAGAGGGTTTTTCCACGAGATCGCGGCATAGCGTTGCGGGTCGAACGCCTTGAGCGTGACGACAGCCACGGGCTTTGCCGTGATGCCGACCCAGGCGTCGCCTGAGCGGACGAACTCCTTGTGGTGGAGCGCCCAGCCGATGTTGAGGTCGAACAGGTTGGACGGGTTCAGCATCTCGACCACGATGCGGCCGGAGAATTTGCCCTTGGACTTGGGACGGCGGACCAGCACGCGCGTCGTATAGGGCGCATCGGGCGTGCGGATCACGGCGCCGGATGCCGGCCAGTCGTAGACGTTGGCAGCGCCCGAGACGAAGAACTCTTCCTCGAGATAGCCTTGGGTATCGAGGTTTTCCGGGCTCAGCGTCCAGGCCGCGCCGCCAAAGGCGTGGCTGTCTTCGGTCTGGGCGATCGGGCCTTCGACCTTGAGCTGGGCTTCAGCCATCGGCGCCCCCATCAGTGCAAGCAGCGCGAGCGCGGCGAATACACGATTTCCCATAACTCTTTCCCCTTCCTTCTGGCCATCACCCTGCAGTCGGCCTCGGCGGAGGCGCGGCGCGCGGCGGCGGTGCTGCCATTTCGGGCGTGATGAGGCCGACATTTGTCGCCTTCGAGACGGTGTTGAAGAACATGAAGATGCGTTTCATGTTTTCGCCGCCGCGGCGGATCCAGAATTCGTGGTCTGCTCCCGGCGCCTGCACATAGACGTGCTGGGCGCCTGCCTGCTGCAGGTACATCGAAGCGCGGCGCGAGGTGTCGGCAGAGACGATCGAGTCCTTCTCGCCGTGCGAGATCAGGATGGGCACGCCCTTGTAGGCTTGGGCGGCCTCGAGCGAGTTGATGCCGCCGGCGCCGGAGATGGGCGCGAGGCCGGCCCAGACGTCGACGTATTTCGAGCCTAGGTAATACGTGCCGGCGCCGCCCATCGAATGGCCCATCAGGTAGATGCGGTCGGGATCGATGTTGTACTTGTCGCGGATCGACTTCATCAGCGTCATGGCGTCGATCTCGGAGAGCTCGCCGACCTTGTAGGGCTCTTCCGTGCCCGGCTTCTTCACAGCCGTCGGCACGGCAGCGCCTGCGCGGGCGCCCCACCAGCCTGCGAGGCTGAAACCCATTGGGGCGACGACGATGTAGCCATTGGCTTCCGCAAGGTCCGTCGTGCCGTCGAACAGGATCTGCTGCAGCGGCGTGATGTTGAGGCCGTGCAGGTCGACGATCAGGGGCGTGGGCTTCTTTGCGTCGTAGGTGCTCGGGATGAACAGCGTGTACGGCATGTCGGCGTTGGCCTCGGCCAGCTTGTAACTGCATTCGAGGATGCGCTTCTGGCTGGCGGTCAGTTTTGGCTGGGCCGAGCGAGGGATGCCCTGGAAGCCCTTGGAGATGTCGGGCGCCGCTATGTCTTTCAGCGGAGTGCCGTCGTGATTGATGTTGGCCGTGCCTGCACTGTCGGCCGCGTTCTTGGCCGTGACGAAGGCGCAGGTCTGGCCTGGCGCGAGCTGGGCTGCGGTTTTTGCAGCCTGGGCGTGGGCTGGCGAGGCAACCAAGGCAATCGCCAGCGTGCACGCAGCGAACGTAGTTCTTCCCATAACGAACGTCCCTCTCCCGATTTGGGCTCTGGCGGCCCTATTCATCCCCGGCGACGTTCGAGCGCCTGCACGAGCACGTCAAGTCGGCCGAGATTCCACGCGGCCCCCAGAGCGTCCATGTAGTCGCGGAGATGGACGATCTGCCCGTTCTTCACCTGCATGACGATGGCGAAGGCCAGGCTGAAGGTCTTGGCTGGGCCCTCGGCAGTGAACTCGGCTTCGGAGACGATGACACCGGGATCAGCGGTTTCGTGGAGGGCGACCTGCCGGATCTCGGTGATGCGGATCGGCGATCTGCCCCAGACGGCGTTGTAGTGCTGGCGCACTGCTTCCCGGCCGTGAAGGCGCTGCGGGAAAAATGGCGAGAGCAGCGGGAATTCGTGGATGCCAGTCTCGGCGTAGAGGCCGGCGAGCGCGTCTGCATCCTTCGCCAGCATCGAGGCGTGGTAGCGGGCGACCAGCTCTCGGGGCGTGGCTTGCGGCTGGGCCATTGGGGCATCGGCCATTGCGGTTCCTTTTGGGGTTTGCACCGCCGGACCGAAGCGCGATTGGGCGAGCAAGCCAAGTGTGGCCGCCGGAGCGGATGTGTCCAGAGCGTAGCGCCCCGCTCGATCACGTCGTTGATTTCTCTGGCAAGCGCAGGAATGGATCCCGGATAAGCGCTGGCGCGCTTTCCGGGATGACGTCCTACTTCTGCCAGCTCTTGATCAGCGTGTCGTAGTCGACCGTCTCGGGCTTGGGTTTCTCGTTCGCGAGCTTCGGCTTGGGAGCGCCGGGGCGGTCAAACCAGACCTTCGGGTCTTCAGGCGCATTCAGCTTGGGGCCGAGATCGCCTTGCACGCCTGCGCGTTCGAGACGCTCCATCACGTCTTCCTGCGCGGCGCAGAGGGCATCCATCGCCTGCTGCGGGGTCTTAGCGTCAGCTGCGGCGTCGCCGATGTTCTGCCACCAGAGCTGGGCGAGCTTGGGATAGTCGGGGACGTTGGTGCCGGTGGGAGACCACTGCACGCGAGCCGGGCTGCGATAAAATTCGACCAGGCCGCCGAGCTTCGGAGCGCGCTCGGTGAAGGACTTGTCCTGGATCGTGCTCTCGCGAATGAAGGTCAGGCCCTGATGGCTCTTGGCGAGGTCGACCGTCTTGGACGTGACGAATTGCGCATAAAGCCAGGCGGCCTTTGCCCTGTCGGTCGGCGTGGACTTCATGAGGGTCCATGAGCCGGCGTCCTGGTAGCCGAGCTTCTGGCCGGGCTCCCAATAGGCGCCGTGCGGAGACGGGGCGACGCGCCATTTCGGCGTGCCGTCATCATTCATCACTGGCTGCGCCTTCACGAGGTCGGCGATGAAGGTGGTGTAGAGGAAGATCTGCTGCGCGATCTCGCCCTGGCCGGGCACGGGGCCGGACTCCGAGAACGTCATGCCCTGGGCCGCGGGCGGCGCGTACTTCTTGAGCCATTCGAGATATTTGACGATCGAGTAGACGGCGGCCGGGCCGTTGGTGTCGCCGCCGCGGGCGACGCATGAGCCGACTGGCTGCGACTTCTCGTTGACGCGGATGCCCCATTCATCGACCGGCAGGCCGTTGGGCTCGCCCTTGTCGCCATTGCCGGCCATGGACAGCCACGCGTCAGTGAAGCGCCAGCCGAGCGACGGGTCCTTCTTGCCGTAGTCCATGTGGCCGTAGA
>Ga0070685_10001184_pt1 | contig 13939 bp, 16 predicted proteins | sample KBSS13LmetaG_FD_65651 | JGI IMG/M metagenome (GOLD analysis project Ga0070685, IMG submission 65651) | Switchgrass rhizosphere microbial communities from Kellogg Biological Station, Michigan, USA - KBS S1-3L metaG | ecosystem: Host-associated > Plants > Roots > Rhizosphere ...
GATCTCGGCCACCGGGGTGCCGGCCAGGCGCACGTTGAGCTGGCGCAGCAGGATCACGCTGCGTCCGCCCACCACCTCCATCGCCAGGGCGAAGAGCACCGCCGCCAGCAGCGTGGCGCCCGACCAGGGCGCCGGCGCCTGCGCGGCGTAGACGGCGCCCGCCACCGCCGCCGCGGGGCCGCCCTCGGGGTAGCGCGAGGCGCCCACCGGGAGCACGGCCAGGTGCAGCGCCTCCAGCACCACCCCCGCCGCCATCCCCTGCGCGGGGTGGCCGACCAGCGCGCCGCCCAGCGCGGCCGCCACGAAGGGGCGCGAGACCATCAGCTGCCCCACCGACGTCCCGTCGAGGGCGAGGAGGCCGCCCAGCACGGCGGCGGCGGCGGTCTGCGCGGGCGAGAGCATCATCTCACCCGCCCGGGAGCTCGTCCAGCGGCACCCGCCGCGAGGCGGGGAGGTCGCGCGCGGCCACGGTGGCGCCCAGCTCGGCGATCTCGTGCAGCGCGGCGCGCTCGGCGGGGCGCAGGTGGAGGTAGGGGAGCACCTGCGCGCGTCCCTCGGCGTGGTGGATCCCCCCCAGGTTCACCTCCTCCCCCGCCAGCGCGCCGCTCTCGGCCAGGCGGCGCGCGGTAGCGACGTCGCGCACGAGGACGATGGTGCGCTTCGGGTCCGCCTTCCATCCCTCCACCTCGCCGCGCGCCTCCTCCACCGAGCGGAAGCGGGCCTCGATCTCGGGGGGGACGCCCAGGCAGTAGAGCTCCTGCTCCCAGGAGCTCGCGGCCAGCGTGTCGTCCACCACCACCATGCGGTCGGCGTGCAGGGGGCCGCCCCAGCCGACCACCACCTGGCCGTGGATCAGGCGCTCGTCGACCCTAAACAGCACGATCGGCATGCGCCGCCGCCTCCCGGTGGGCGCCCGTGATCCCGGCGCGGCCCTTCTCCACCAGCCGGTCCACCAGCTCCGGCAGCGGCATCTCGCGGTGGAAGACGAAGTCCAGCAGCACGGAAAGGTTCACCCCGGTCACGATCCCCGTGTCGGGGCGCTGCAGGGCGAGGCGGCGCGCGGTGAAGGCGCAGCTCCCGCTCCCCAGGTCGGTGAAGACGATCGCCGGCCCCTCGCCGGGGAGCGCGGCGTCGACCAGCCCCTGCAGCGACTCGGGGCCGCACCCCTCGTTGCTGAGCGGCACCAGCGCGTCGCCCTCCACCCCCGAGATGGCGCGGACCGACGAGACCAGCCCCTCCGCCAGCGACGCGTGGGCGAGCACCACCCCGCGGACCGGCTCACTCATAGTCTTCCTCCAGGTACTCCGACGTCCCCGACATGCGGGCCTGCAGCCGCTGGTTGAAGAGCGCGGCGGTGTCGTGCCCGGCGAACTTGAGCAGGTGGTTCATGGCGACCACCTCGCAGACCACGGTGATGTTCTTCCCCGGCACCAGCGGCACCGTCACCAGGGGGACGGGGACGCCCAGGATGTCGATGGACTTGGGGTCCAGCCCGGTGCGGTCGTACTCGGCGTCGGCGTCCCACACCTCGAGCTGCACCACCACCTCGATGCGCTTCTGCAGGCGGATGGCGCGGATGCCGAAGAGCTGGTGGATGTCGATGATCCCCACGCCCCGGATCTCCATGTGGTGGCGCTGCGCCTCGTGCCCGCGCCCCATCAGCACCTCGTGCCCGCGGCGGGAGACGACGACGTAGTCGTCGGCCACCAGGCGGTGGCCGCGCTCCACCAGGTCGAGCACGGCCTCGCTCTTCCCCACCCCGCTGGCGCCCACGAAGAGCAGCCCCACGCCGTACACGTCGGCCAGCGAGCCGTGCATGGTGGTGGTAGGGGCGAAGCGCTCCTCCAGGAAGGGCTTGATGCGGGTGTAGAACTCGCTGGTCTTGAGCTGCGAGCGGATCACCGGGGTGCCGGCGAGGTTCGCGGTCTCCACCAGCGGCTCGGGCGCCTCCTGCCCCTTGGTGATGAAGATGACGGGCATGTCGAAGGAGAGGAACGCCACGATGGCCCCGCGGCGCCGGTCCTCGTCGAGCGACTCCAGGAAGCTCACCTCGGTCTCGCCCAGCACCTGCACCCGGTCGCTGGGGAAGCGGCCAGTGTAGCCGGTGAGCACCAGCCCGGGGCTGGAGATGTCGGGGTTGTGGATCTCGCGCACCAGCCCGCGCCCGTCGGTCAGCAGCTCCAGGGCGAGCGAGTCCTTCTTGATGCGCAGCAGCTCCTCGACCGTCAGCTTCGCCATCGCTTCCTTCTTCGCGGGGACAGGCACAGGATGCGGCGCGTCCGAGGACCCGGCAAGGGGCCGGCCACGGCAACTGCAACGACAACGGCAGGTCTCACGCAGAGCCGCAGAGGAACAACGGAGAGGCGGGCGTCTTTCTCTGCGGCTCTGCGTGAGATCAGGTCGGTCTAGGAATGCCCTACCTCGGCCAGGTGCGCTTCCGTCAGGTCCGCGGCGCGGTCCCAGGTGAAGGACTGCGCGAAGCGGTGCGCGCCTTCGCCGAGGCGCGCGACCTCGGCGGGGGCGGCGGCGAGGCGCTCCAGCGCGGCGGCGAGCGCGGGGACGTCGCCGTGTGGGTAGAGCAGGCCCGTCTGCTCGTGGACGACGGACTCGCGCAGGCCGGGGGAGTCGCTGGCTACCGTCGGCGTGCCGCAGGCGGCGGCTTCGACGTTGGTGATCCCCCACCCCTCCTTCGGCGAGGGCTGCACCGTGGCCCAGGCGGCACGCATCAGGTCGCGCTTGCGCGCCTCCGTCACGAATCCCTCGAAGCGGACGAGATCGGCGACGCCGAGAGACTGCGCGATGGCCTTCAGCCGCGGCTCGTCGTCGCCCTTGCCGGCGACGAGGAGGCGGACGGGGCGGCCTCGGGACTTGAGCGCCGCGACGGTCTCGATCGCGTGGTCGATCCGCTTGTACTTCTTCAGCCGGCCGACGGAGAGGAAGGTCGGCTCCTCTGCGCGCGCGACGGACGGATCGGGACGGAAGAAATCGACGTCGACGCCGTTGTGGATCACGCGGATGTCCTCGCGCCGCAGCCCGCGCACCACCAGGTCGTCGCGGGTGCTCTCCGAGACGGCTTCGGCGGGGAGGCCGCGGTAGACGAGGGGGATGGGGCGCTCCAGCAGCCAGGTCGCCGCCGCGAACGGGGCCGACGCCTCGCGGAACGCCGTCGCGCCGAAGAGATGGTGGACCAGGACGACCAGGGGGCGCTCGATCCAGTACGGGGTGAAGAGCGGGACCTTGTTGAGGTCCTCCACCACCACGTCGAAGCGCTCGCGGGCCAGGTGGCGGCGGTAGTACGGCGCGGCCGCGAGGGTGAAGGTGTGGCGGCCGCCGGTGCGGTGGATGCGCATCCCGTCGGCCTCGTCCACCGCCTTTGCCCCGGGGAAGCCGGAGCAGAGGAGGGTGACGTCGTGGCCGCGGCGCGCCAGCCGGCCGAAGATCTCGTGCAGGTGGACCTCGGCGCCGCCCGACTGGGGATTCGCCAGGTCCTGCCAGTTGATGACGAGCAGCTTCACCGCGGGCCGGACGCCGCCTCCGGCGCCACGCGGCGCATCACCGCGTCCAGCACGCCGTTCACGAAGCGGGGCGACTCGGTGGTGCCGTACTTCTCCGCCAGCTGCACCATCTCGCGGATGGTGATGCGCGGCGGCACGTCGTCCACGAAGAGCATCTCCGCCACGCCCAGGCGCAGCACGTTGCGGTCGATGGCCGCCAGCCGCTCCATCCGCCAGTTGGTGAGCGCGTCCAGGACGATCTCGTCCACCTGCTTGAGGTTGGTGGCGACCAGCCGCACCAGCACCTCGGCGTACGGCCGGTTTGTCGGCGACACGCGGAGCGTGGAGAACAGCGTCTGCAGGATGCGCATCGCGTCTTCCGGCTGTCCCCCGCGCGACTCCCAGGCATAGAGCCCCTGGAGCGCCCAGCCCCTGGCCTTGCTGCGACTTCTCACCCGGCCTTCCCCCCGTCCCTGAGCTTCGCGTAGAGGTCCGCCATCTCGAGCGCGGCGAGCGCGGCGTCCCACCCCTTGTTCCCCGCCTTGGTCCCCGCGCGCTCGATCGCCTGTTCGATGGTCTCCGTCGTCAGCACGCCGAAGATCACCGGCAGCGGATGCGCAGCCGCGACGGCGGCCGTGCCGCTGGCCGCGTGCCCCGCCACGTAGTCGAAGTGCGGCGTCGCCCCACGGATCACGCACCCCAGCGCGATCAGCGCGTCGAAGCGACCCGACTCGGCGAGGAGCGAGAGGGTGGACGGGATCTCCCACGCGCCGGGGACCCACACCGCCTCGATGGCGTCGTCCGCCACGCCGTGGCGGAGCAGGCAGTCGCGGGCGCCCGCCAGCAGCGGCCGGGTGATGAAGTCGTTGAAGCGCGCGACGACGATCCCGATCCGCCGCCCGGAGCCGTCGAAGTTTCCGGCGTGTTCGATCATTCAAGTGCGAAAGTGCGAGAGTGCGAAAGTGCGAGAGTGCGTCGAACCTCGGCGCTCACGCCTGCCTGTGCATCTGTCCGTCATCCAAAGCGTGTCCGCCGAGCCGAGAGGTCAGCGAGCGCGAAGTTCACTTTCGCACTCCCGCACTCTCGCACTTTCGCACTCGCCGTCACGCCGCCTGCTCGTCCATCGCGGGCCCGCCGTCGCCGGGGAAGACGTGGCCCATCTTGTCGCGCTTGGCGCGCAGGTAGTCGGTGTTGTGCGGGTTCGGCTTCACGCCGAGCGGCACCTGCTCCGTCACCGAGAGGCCGTACCCGTCGATCCCCACGATCTTCTTGGGGTTGTTGGTGAGGATGCGGATCTTCGAGAGCCCCAGGTCCAGCAGGATCTGCGCGCCGATCCCGTAGTCGCGCAGGTCCGGGCGGAAGCCCAGCTTCTCGTTCGCCTCCACCGTGTCCATCCCCTCGTCCTGCAGGGTGTAGGCGCGCAGCTTGTTCACCAGCCCGATGCCGCGCCCCTCCTGCCGCAGGTACACGATCGCCCCGCGCCCCTCCGCTTCGATCTTGCGCATGGCCGCGTCGAGCTGCTCGCCGCAGTCGCAGCGCAGCGAGTGGAACACGTCGCCGGTCAAGCACTCGCTGTGCATCCGCACCAGCACGTCGTCCACCCCCTCGATCTGCCCCTTCACCATCGCCACGTGCTCGAACTGGTCCACGTCGTTGCGGTAGGCGATGATGCGCCACTCACCGTGCGGCGTGGGGATGTTCGCCTCGGCCTCGCGGTGCACCAGGCGCTCGCGCTGCAGCCGGTACGCCACGATCTGCGCCACGGTGATGAACCGCAGCCCGTGCCGCCTGGCGAACTCCTCGAGCTGCGGGCGGCGCGCCATGGTGCCGTCTTCGTTCAGGATCTCGCAGATCACGCCGCCGGGCTTGAGCCCCGCCAGCCGCGAGAGGTCCACCGACGCCTCGGTCTGCCCCACGCGGCGCAGCACGCCGCCGGGGCGCGCCCGCAGCGGGAACACGTGCCCCGGCCGGCGCAGGTCGTGGGGCGCCGAGTCCTCGTCCATGCAGACGCGGATGGTCGCCGCCCGGTCCGACGCGCTGATCCCGGTGGTCACCCCGAAGCGCGGCGCGGCGTCGACCGAGATGGTGAAGGCGGTGCCCATCATCTCGGTGTTCACGTCGGTCATCGGGCGCAGGTCCAGCGCGTCCGCGCGCTCCGGCGGGAGCGCCAGGCAGATCAGGCCGCGCCCGTGCGTGGCCATGAAGTTGATGGCATCAGGCGTGACCATCTCGGCCGCGAGCACCAGGTCGCCCTCGTTCTCGCGGTTCTCGTCGTCCGCCACGATCACCATCTTCCCGTGGCGGATGTCGTCGATGGCTGCCTCGACGGTATCGAACGGCATAGTCAAACTTTCGCTGGAAAACATCTACCGAAGTGCTAAGTGCAAAGTGCTAAGTGCTGAACTGCAACAGCCCGCCGAGTCTTTCTGCACTTAGCACTCAGCACTTAGCACTTGTTGTTCAGTACCCCCACCCGCGAACGACGTGCTCCGCCCCCGGCTGCCCGAGGAGGTGCCGCACGTACTTGCCGATGGTGTCGCCCTCCAGGTTCACCCGGTCACCCTCGGCCAGGTCGGCGAGGTTGGTGTGCTCCCAGGTGAAAGGGATGATCGACACCTGGCAGACGTCCGGCCGCGGGAGCTCGTTCACCGTCAGGCTCACCCCGTTCAGGGTGATGGAGCCGTGCAGCACGGTCACCGCCGCCACGTCCTCGGGCATGCGGAAGTCGATCAGCACCAGCTCCTCGCTGCGGCGGATCGACTCCACCTCGCCCAGCCCGTCCACGTGCCCCTGCACCACGTGGCCGCCGAGGCGCTGCCCCAGCGCCAGCGCCCGCTCCAGGTTCACCCGTCGCCCGACGCTGAAGCCGCCGAAGGTCGTCCGCCCCAGCGTGGTCCCCACGGCCTGCACGGTGAAGGCGTGGTCCGGGAGCGAGGTCACGGTCAGGCAGGCGCCGTCCACGGCGATGCTGTCGCCCAGCCCCATCCCCTCGCGCACCGTCTGGGCGGAGATGGTGAAGACGGTGCCGTTCCCCTCGGGACGCACCTCTTCCACCGTGCCCACCTCTTCCACGATCCCCGTGAACACCCCTACTCCCGTGCCAGCGTGACCAGCGTGTCGGCGCCGAAGGCCTGCGTCGCGATCCGCCGCCAGCGCCGCGCCTCCGCGATCGGCGGGCTCTCCAGCGCGGCGAAGGGATCGAGCCCCCGTGGCCCCAGGAAGAGCGGCGCGTAGAACAGGTAGAGCCTGTCGACCACGCCCGCGGCGAGCAGCGCGCCGGCGATTTCGGCCCCGCCCTCCACGAACATGGACCGAAAACCCGCCTCCCGCAACGTTTCGAGCGTTTGTTCGACCCCTTCCGACGCGCGCAGCACCTGCACGCCGGCGGCCTCGAGCGCCCGCTCCCGCTCCGCGGATGCCTCCGCGCCCGCCACCGCGACCACCGGCACCTCGCCTGCGCTCCGCGCCAGCTTCGATTCCACAGGAAGCCGCAACCCGCGGTCGAACACGACGCGGGCCGGGGGGATTCGGGGGATGGTCTCGCCGCGCACGGTGAGCTGGGGATCGTCCGCCAGTGCGGTGCCGATCCCCACCGCCACCGCTTCGAACCCTGCGCGCAGCCGGTGCGTCTCGGCGCGCGCCTCCTCTCCCGTAATCCACACCGAGCGCCGGTCGCGGTCGCCGATCTTCGCGTCCGCCGAGAGGGCCAGCTTCAGCGCGACGAACGGCCGCCGCTCGCCTTCGGGAGAATGCGCGTGGAAGAAGACGGCGTTCTGGTCGCGCGCGGCCTGCACCTCCACCCCGCTACGCACCTCGATGCCGGCCGCGTGCAGCACGTCACCACCGCCCCGCGCCTTCGGATTCGGATCGGACGCCGCGAAGACGACCCGGCGCACGCCCGCCGCGATCAGCGCATCGGTGCACGGCGGCGTCTTCCCGTGGTGCGCGCAGGGCTCCAGCGTCACGTACGCCGTCGCGCCGCGGGCGGCCTCGCCGGCCTGGCGCAGCGCCTCGACCTCGGCGTGCGGGGCGCCGTACTCCGTGTGCCACCCCTCGCCGACTACTCGGCCGTCGTTCACGATCACGGCGCCGACCATGGGATTGGGCGCGGTGTGGCCCCACCCGCGTGGAGCCAGCTCCAGCGCGCGCCGCATCCACTCCCCATCGCCCAGCAGAACGCCGCTCATCGCGTCTCCCCTGAACGCACACGGGCGAGGTCGCCCCTCGCCCGCCGCATCACCCACCAATCTATCGAGCCTGTCCAGCCTTCGATGCACTTAGCACTTAGCACTAGCTAGCACTTCAAAGCTGTATCCGCAGGGCGATGCTCCCGAACAACGTCCCCTGCCCTGGATCGTAGCCGCCGGGCGGGGGCGTGTACCCGTTCACGGCGTCGCCGCCGCTCATCCACCCCGCTTCGGCCACCACCGATCCGATCGTCAGCCCGTACGACAGGTTGGCAAAGGCGGACCAGCGCGATTCATGGACGTCCACCGCCACCGTGCCGCTTGTCGGCTCGAAGCCGTCGCTCCCCTGGTACGCGATGACGCCGTGGGTGGTGGAGAAGCGGTCCCACCCGGCGCCGCCGAGCAGCCCCACCGGACCCACGCGCTTCCCCACCGTGAGCCGCGCGCTGAAGTCGTTCACGCCAGAGTCGGCCTCGCCGCCCGGGCCCACGCCGCAGCCGGGAAGGCCGACGCATCGCTCGCCGTAGCGCACCGGCCCCACGTGGCGGAACGCCCCGGAGAGCGCCACCCCCGGGGTGCCGAAGGTCTCGCGCAGCAGGCCCAGCCGCCCGCCCGCGCCCAGGACGGCCGCCGTGCGTCCGCCCTCCCCCGTCCCCGTGAGCATGCCGCCCTCCAGCAGCAGCTCGAGGGCGCCGGTGCCCGCCGCGTTCCCGCCGTACAGCTGCGTGGCCGTGGAGAGCTTGAGGGCGAAGGGAGCCAGGGTGCGCTCCGCCTGCGGGTCGTCGAGCTCCGGCAGCCGCACGCGCGCGGTGCTCATTCGCAGGCTCAGCGAGGTTCTGGGGATGATGCCGAGCGTAAGGCCGCGCGTGCCCTCCACGCCGGGCACCGGGTTGCCGCCGGCCGCCACGATCCCGACCTGCGGAGCCGCGGACGCGAGCGCCTGGAGCGCGACCGCGCACCCGGTGCTCTGCGGATGGTTCTGGCACGCCGGCATCGTGGGGAGCTGCGCCGTCGCCGTCCTTGCGGAGAGCCCCAGGGCAGCGGCCGCCGCGGCGGCGATCCTCCACATCTTCACGCCAGCACCACCTTTCCCTCGCCGCTCACGATCTCGCCCGCGACCCACGCCGTCTCCCCCGCACCGCGCAGCTCCTCCACCACCGCATCCGCCCGTTCCGCGGCGACCACGACGACCATCCCGATCCCCATGTTGAAGGCGCGGAACATCTCCCGCTCCTCCACCCCGCCCTCGCGCTGCAGCACGCGGAAGAGCGGCGGCACCGTCCACGACGAGAGGTCGAAGCGGGCATCGACGCCCTCGGGGAGCACGCGCGGCACGTTGTCGACCAGCCCGCCGCCGGTGATGTGCGCCAGCCCGTGCACCTCGCCGCGCTCGATCAGCGGCCAGAGGGGCTTCAGGTACGAGCGATGGACGCGCAGCAGCACGTCGGCCACGCTGCCGCCCTCGCCCGGGAAGGGATCGTCGGGGGAGAGCCCCATCCGCTCGAACACCACCTTGCGGGCGAGCGAGTAGCCGTTGGTGTGCAGCCCGCTCGACGCGAGGGCCACGATCGCGTCGCCGGCGCGGATCGCGGAGCCGTCGATCAGCCGGTCCTCCTCCACCAGCCCCACGATCGTCCCCGCCAGGTCGTACTCGCCGGGGGCGTAGAAGTCCGGCATCTCCGCCGTCTCGCCGCCCAGCAGCGCGCACCCGTTCTCCCGGCACCCGCGCGCGATCCCGCTCACGATCTCCTCCACCACGCCGTCGTGCAGCCGCCCCACGCCCACGTAGTCGAGGAAGAAGAGCGGCCGCGCGCCCTGCACCAGGATGTCGTTGACGCAGTGGTTCACCAGGTCCTCGCCCACGCTGCCGTGGCGCCCGGCCATGAAGGCGACCTTGAGCTTGGTGCCCACCCCGTCCGTGCTCGCCACCAGCACGGGCTTCCGCGCATCCCGCGGCACGCGGTAGAGCCCGCCGAAGGAGCCCAGCTCGGAGAGGGTGTCGGGGGTGGCGGTGGAGCGCACCAGCGCGGCCACCCCCTTCATCGCCCGCGCGGCCGCGTCGATGTCGACGCCGGCCGCGGCGTAGGAGAGGCCGCCCGGCTCCTCAGACACCGGCGTCCACCGGGAGCTCGAACACCGTCATCTCGCGGAAGGCGCGCACCCGGTCCTCGATCTCCTCCGGCGAAAGGTCCTTGAAGCGTTCGACGGAGAAGCGCTCCACCGCGAAGGAGCCCAGCACCGAGCCGTAGATCACCGCGCGGCGCAGGTCGCCGTCGTCCAGCCGCCCGCACTGGGCCAGGTGCCCCATGAACCCGCCCGCGAAGGCGTCGCCCGCGCCGGTGGGGTCGAACACCTCCTCCAGCGGGAAGCCGGGGGCGAAGAAGGTGGAGTGCGGGGTGAAGAGGATGGCCCCGTGCTCGCCCTTCTTGATGATCAGGTAGCGCGGCCCCCGGTCCATGATCCAGCGCGCCGCCCGCGCCAGGTTGTGGTCGCCCGAGAGCTGCCGCGCCTCGGCGTCGTTCACCAGCAGCAGATCCACCCGCCTGAGCAGCTCCAGCAGGCGGTCGCGCTTGATGTCGATCCACAGGTTCATGGTGTCGCACGCCACGAACCGTGGCTGGTACACCTGGTCGAGCACCCCGAGCTGCAGCTCGGGGTCGATGTTCCCCAGGAACACCCATTCCGCGTCGCGGAACGCCTCCGGGATCTTGGGCTCGAAGTCGGCGAACACGCCCAGGCGCGTCTCCAGCGTCTCGCGCGTGTTCAGGTCGAAGCTGTAGACGCCCGACCAGCGGAAGCTCTCGCCCCGCGCCTGCTCCAGCCCCGCCAGGTCCACCCCGCGCTCGGCCAGGAAGCTCAGGGCGTCGAGCGGGTAGTCGTCGCCCACCACGCCCACCAGCTGCACCGGCCCGAAGAGGCTGGCGGCCGAGGAGAAGAAGGTGGCGGAGCCGCCCAGCGCGTCGTCCGCGCGCCCGAACGGCGTCTCGACGGTGTCGAGCGCAACACTGCCAACGACCAGGATAGACATTGAGTTAGCTGGTTGGATATCAGGCTGCTTCGAGCGCGGCATCGTCGCCGCTCTCGCGCTGCATGCGTTCGGGGGCGGTGATGCCGAGCACGGCCAGGCCGTTGCGCAGCACCACCTGCACCGCGCGGGCGAGCACCAGCCGCGCGCGCGACGTCTCCGGCGGCACCCCTTCACCGATCACGCGGAGCGCGGCGTCGCGGTTCCCCGCGTGGTACCACGAGTTCACCGCGCCCGCCACCTCCTCCACGTACTCGCACACCGCGTGCGGCGCGTGGCGCTCGGCCGCGGCGGCCGCCACCTCGGGGAAGCGGAGCAGGAGCTTCACCAGCTCCGCCTCGCTCTCCTGCGAGAGGAGCGACAGGTCGGCCGACGCGGCGTCCAGCGCCGCCGGGTCCACCTCCGCGCGGCGGAAGATGCTGCTCATCCGCGCGTGCGCGTACTGCACCTTGTAGACGGGGTTCTTGTCGGACTGCTCCAGCGCCAGGTCGATGTCGAACACCAGCTGGGCCTCGGCGCGCCGCATCAGGAAGAAGTAGCGCGCCACGTCCACCCCCACCTCGTCGTACAGCTCGCGCAGCGTCACGTAGCTCCCGGCGCGCTTGCTGAACTTCACCTCCTGGCCCCCGCGCACCGCCAGCACCATCTGGTGCAGCGCATACTCGGGGTACCCCTCGGGGAGCCCCAGCGCCTGCAGCCCGGCGCGCACGCGGGCCACGGTGCCGTGGTGGTCGGAGCCCTGCACGTTCACCGCCCGGTGGAAGCCGCGCTCCCACTTGGAGAGGTGATAGGCCACGTCGGGAAGGAAGTAGGTCGGGTGGCCGGTGCTCTTCACCATCACCCGGTCCTTGTCGTCGCCGAAGGCGGTGGTGCGCAGCCACACCGCGCCGTCCTTCTCGTACACGTGCCCCGTCTCGCGCAGCCGCCGGATGGTCTCCTCCACCCGCCCCGACGAGTAGAGCGACGATTCCAGGAAGAACTCGTCGAAGCGGACGCGGAAGCCGTCCAGGTCGCGGTTCTGCTCCGCCCGCAACCGCGCCACGGCGAAGCGCCGCATCTCGTCCAGCGCCCCGGCCGAGTCGTCGCCCCGCCAGCGGCCGCCGTGCTCCGCCACCAGCTCGCGCGCGATCTCGCGCACGTACTCGCCGTGGTAGCCGTCCTCGGGGAAGGCCGCGGCGCCGCCGAGCTCCTGCTGGTAGCGCGCCCACACGCTGCGCGCGAGCCGCATGATCTGCTCGCCCGCATCGTTGTAGTAGAACTCGCGGTGCACGCTCCACCCGGCCCACGCCAGCAGCTCGGCCACGGCGTCGCCGAGCGCGGCCTGCCGCCCGTGGCCGATGTGCAGCGGCCCCGTGGGGTTGGCGGAGACGAACTCCACGTTCACCTTCGCCCCCGCCCCGCCCTCCGAGCGACCGTAGCCGTCTCCGGCGGAGAGGATCGACGCGAGCCCCTCGGACAGGTAGTCGGCGGCCAGGCGGAAGTTGATGAACCCGGGCCCGGCGACCTCCACCGAGCTGACGCCGGCCGCCGACGCGTCCAGGCGCCGCGCCAGCTCCTCGGCGATCTGCCGCGGTGGACGCGCCAGGGGCTTGGCCAGGGTGAGCGCCACGTTGGTGGCCCAGTCGCCATGGTCGGGGTTGCGCGGCCGCTCGAGGGTGACGGGAGGGTCGCCCTCCACCCCCATCTCGCGCAGCACGCGGCCGATCTCGGCCTGCAGCGTCTCCAGCGGCATCAATCGGCCTTCGGAGCCGGCTTGCTCTCGGGCTTCGGCGCGGGCTTGCTATCGGTTGCGGGCTTCGCGTCGGATGCAGGCTTCGCCTCCGACGAGGAGCCGCCCTTCTCCGCTTCGGCGGCCTTCTTGTAGCCCTCGCCGCGGTAGTCGGTGATGTAGAAGCCGCTCCCCTTGAAGAGCAGCCCCGCGCCGGCGGAAAGGCGGCGCTCGGCATCGGCCCCGCAGCTCGGGCACTCGGCCACGGGGGGATCGCTCATCTTCTGGAACTTCTCGAACTCGCTCCCGCAGGAGGGACAGCGGTATTCGTAGGTCGGCATGGTCGCACGCAAAAGCTTCGGCCAATTCGCTTGCGAATCGGTCGCAAACCCGAGAAACCTAACCGACCCGTGGCGGTGCGGCAACAACGGATGGCCCTCACGCGGAGACGCAGAGACACGGAGAGCGTCGGCGGGTTTCTCTCCGTGCCTCTGCGCCTCTGCGTGAGGCGCTTTTGCGGTTGGAATCGGTGATCAGGCGTTCTGGTCCGCCCACTCCTGCACCAGCGTGCGGAGCTCGGCGAAGAGGAGACGGTCGGGCTCGAGGCGGAGGTCGCGGCAGAGGACGGGAAGGTCGGACGAGAACTCGCGGAAGCGTTCGCACATGTGGGCGTCGCCGGGCACGGTCACGCCGCTGTCGCACAGCCACGCGGCCAGCCAGTCGCGCACGGCCGTCACCACGAGCTCCAGCGAGCCGCCGTGCGCCGAGATGTCCTGTCCCGCCAGGTCGGAGCAGAACACCTGGTACCGGTACGGCACCTGGTCCAGGATCAGGCAGCGCTTCTGCGTCTGCAGGCCCACTCCGTACTCCCGCGCGCCCAGGAACAGCCCCAGCTCCAGCGGCATGTTGAAGCGCGGCAGCCCGCTCGCGGAGTCGAGCTCCACGCGCGAGATGTCGTGGACGCCGTGCCGGCACTCGCGGATGATCCGCATGATCTTGGTGATCCGCACCTCGCCGCTGTCGTGCACCTCCAGCGCGCAGCGTGGCATGAAGCCGCAGTCCTGCACCGCGAACACGATGGCGCGGAGCAGAGGGCGGTACGCCGCGTCGAACGGGCAGTTGATGAAGACGCTCGCATCGTACGGCGCAGGCACCGAAAAAAGGCCCCGGCGGGGTACCGCCGGGGCCTCCTGCGCGTGGGCTGGCTTCCGCCTCACGGCTCCTCTCCTTCGTCGCCCCCGTCCGGAAGCGCCTCGGACGTCCCGTACGGCACGATGGGCCGCTCCCGCGCAATCATCACCCCGGTGCCGGGCCGATAACGGTAGCGGGAGGGCGGAGCTCCGGCCTCCGCGCGCTTCCGGTCGCGCAGCCGGATGACGGCCTCACGCACGTGGCCGCGGTCGAGACTGCCGGTGTCGCCCGTTCGCAAGATGGTCCGGAAACTCATCGCCCCCTCCCCGATAGAAGTTGATCCAACGCTAGCAATATGGACGTCGCGCGTCAAGGGCCTTCATTGAACCAATTA
>Ga0070685_10001187_pt1 | contig 13922 bp, 11 predicted proteins | sample KBSS13LmetaG_FD_65651 | JGI IMG/M metagenome (GOLD analysis project Ga0070685, IMG submission 65651) | Switchgrass rhizosphere microbial communities from Kellogg Biological Station, Michigan, USA - KBS S1-3L metaG | ecosystem: Host-associated > Plants > Roots > Rhizosphere ...
TCCTGCCCGGGCTTCGGCTTGGGCTTCAGCCACGGGCCGGCTGCAAACAGCGCTGTTGCGGCGAGCAGCAGCCATGGCACCAGTGCACGGAATTGCGGGTTATCCAGCGAGAGCAGCAACAGCGCTCCGCCCAGCGAGCCCACCGCCGAGACCGCGGCAAGCACGATGGCCCCGCGCCAGAACGTCCTGATGTCGCTCCAGTAGGCGAGGGTCGAGGTGACGTAGCCGGGGAATTGCGTGATCGATGACGTGGCATTTGCGACAACCGGCGGCACGCCCGACAGGGTCAGCGCTCCGAACGACAGGAAGGTGCCGCCACCGGCCACGGCATTGACCATGCCAGTGGCGACGCCGGCGGCGAAGAGCGTGGCGATGTCGAGAGGCGTCATGCGGAAGGCCTCGTCAGCCGAGCCTCATCTGCCGGAAGAACTCGCCGATGGATCCCGGCGCGTAGACACCGAACAGGATCAGACCCAGCAGCAGGACATGCAGCGCCGTTATCAGGGCAGTCACTGTCATGAAGTCCGGCTTGCGCGTCTTGTGGCGGAAGACGTGCTGGGCGAAGAGGCCGCCGACGATACCGAAAGTGAGGTCCATCAGGTGCAGCCGGATCTCAGGCTTGCGCCAACCGCCTTCGCGCGAGGCCTGTTTGTCCATGCCGTAGAGCAGAAAGGAGCCGACCCCGGCGATGAGATAGAGGATGGCAACCCATACCGGCAGGCGTTCGGCAAAGATGTTGGCTGACAGGAGGCCGAGGATCACCGCGGCGCCGAAGACGCGCGTGGCGATGCCGCCGACCGTGTGCGTCGCGTTAGAGTGTTTTTCGATCAGGGGGGCGGGAGGCGGAGGCGCCGGAGCGTTTACGAACTCCACATCCACAGCGACAGGCCGCCCGTCCTTGCCGGGCTGGACAGTGTATTCGAGCCAGTCGCCGGCCTTGGGCCGCTCGATGCTCTTGCCGATCGATTTCATATGGACATAGAGCTTGCCCGCCCCGTGCGGCCTTCGGATGAATCCGAAGCCGCGCTGGTCGAGCCAGTCTTCAAGCTGCCCGCGTTCGCGTGTCACATCTCCCCCCAACGGGTCACTTGTTCGCGCGATTGTTCACCAGATCCTGCACGACGGCAGGATCGGCGAGCGTTGATGTGTCCCCGAGGTTTGAAAAATCGTTTTCTGCAATCTTGCGCAGGATGCGCCGCATGATCTTGCCGGAGCGGGTTTTTGGAAGCCCCGGAGCAAATTGAATCAGGTCGGGCGAGGCGATCGGGCCGATCTCCTTCCTCACATGGTTGACCAGTTCTTTCTTGAGGTCGTCCGTCGGCTGTTCCCCCGCCATGAGCGAGACATATGCGTAGATGCCCTGTCCCTTGATCGGATGCGGATAGCCCACCACTGCCGATTCCGCGACCTTTGGGTGCGAGACCAGCGCGCTCTCCACTTCCGCCGTGCCGAGCCTGTGGCCCGATACGTTGATCACATCGTCCACCCGGCCAGTGATCCAGTAATATCCGTCTGCATCGCGCCGGCAGCCATCGCCTGTGAAGTACTTGCCGGGGTAAGTGCGGAAGTAGGTGTCGACGAAGCGCGCATGGTCGCCATAGACGGTGCGCATCTGGCCGGGCCACGAGTCGAGAATGCAGAGATTGCCGGCCGTGGCGCCTTCGAGGACCGTGCCCTTGTCGTCGACCAGTTGCGGCAGGATCGAGAAGAACGGCTTTGCCGCCGAGCCGGGCTTGAGGGCGTGGGCGCCGGGCAGGGGCGTCATCAGCGTGGCGCCGGTTTCCGTCTGCCACCACGTGTCCACGATCGGGCAACGTTCTTCGCCGACAGTGCGGTAATACCATTCCCACGCTTCCGGGTTGATCGGCTCGCCGACGGAGCCCATCAGGCGGAGCGACTTGCGTGAGGAGCCGGTGACGAACTGGTCGCCTGCGCCCATCAGCGCGCGCAGGGCGGTGGGGGCGGTGTAGAAGATGTTGACCTTGTGCTTGTCGATCGTCTTCCAGAATCGTGAGGCGTCCGGCCAGGTGGGGATGCCTTCGAACATCAGCGAGGTCGCGCCGTTCGCGAGGGGGCCGTAGACGACATAGGAGTGGCCTGTGACCCAGCCGACATCGGCGGTGCACCAGAAGACTTCGCCGTCGCGGTAGTCGAATACGATCTCATGCGTCATCGACGCCCAGACGAGATAGCCGCCGGTGGTGTGGAGGACGCCCTTGGGCTTTCCGGTCGACCCCGAGGTGTAAAGGATGAACAGCGGGTCTTCCGCATTCATCTCCTCGGCTTCGCAGTCGTCAGAGACGGTCTTGGCGAGGGCTTCGTACCAGTGGTCGCGGCCTGCGCTCATGTCGATCTTGCCGCCGGTGCGTTTCACGACGATGACGGATTTGACCGTCGATTTGGCGCCCAACTTGTTGAGAGCCGCATCGACATTGGTTTTCAGCGGGATCGGCTTGCCGCCGCGCACGCCTTCATCGGCGGTGATCACGCAGTTGGACTGGCAATCCTCGATCCGGCCGGCGACGGAATCCGGAGAGAAGCCGCCGAAGATCACGGAGTGGATCGCGCCGATGCGGGCGCAGGCGAGCATGGCGTAGGCCGCTTCGGGGATCATCGGCATATAGATGGTTACGCGGTCGCCCTTGGTGACGCCCTGGCCCTTCAGCACGTTGGCGAAGCGGCAGACTTCCGAATAGAGCTCGGCATAGGTGATACGTTTTGAAACCGAGGGATCGTCCCCCTCGAACAGGATGGCCGTCGTGTCCGCCTTGGCGGGCAGGTGGCGGTCGATGCAGTTGGCGGAAACGTTGAGCGTGCCGTCCTCGAACCACTTCACGAACAGGTCCTGCGGATTGCCTGTTTTGGAAATGTCCCAGTTGACGTTCTTGACCTTGGAATAGGGCCGCATCCATTGCAGCCGCTTGCCATGCTCGCGCCAGAAGCTTTCCGGGTTCTCGGTCGAGGCCTTGTACATCGAGGCGTAGGTCTCAGCGTTCACCCGCGCCTTCGCAGCGAATTCCGGCGGGACGGGGTAGACGCGATCCTCGGACATGGGGAACCTCAGCGTTATAAAGGCTTCTTGGCAGGCGATGCTTCTCGAACGGGTGTTCTGGCCCAATTTGACGGGAAGTAGAAGCTCTCAGCACAAGCCCGAGAGCGTCAATTTCTCCTGTATTGACAAAGGAGCGCCCGCTCAAAGCCAGTCAGGCGAGCAGCGCGCCTCGCGGGAACCTAGCCCACGAACGCCTTCTCGATGACGAACTCGGCTGGGTTGGCGTTGGAGCCTTCCTTGAGGCCAGCTTTTTCGACCAGCGCCTTGATGTCGTTGATCATGTCCATCGAGCCGCACACCATCACGCGATCGACGGCGGGATCGAGCGGTGGAACGTCCAGGTCGGCAAAGAGAATGCCCTTCTCGATGCAGGTCGTGATGCGCTCCTGGTTAGGCCAGGGCTCGCGCGTGACCGTGGTGTAGTGGACGAGGCGGCCGAAGTGTTCGCCGACGAGCGGGTCGTCGCGCAGGCTCTCGACCAGATCCAGCCCGTATTTCAGCTCACCGACTTCGCGGCAGGTGTGAGTGACGATGATCTGCTCGAAACGCTCATAGGTTTCGGGATCGCGGATCACCGAGGCGAAGGGGGCGAGGCCGGTGCCTGTCGAGAACATGTACAGGCGCTTGCCGGGCGTGAGGGCGTCGTGGACCAGAGTGCCTGTCGACTTGCGGCCGAGCAGGACCTTGTCGCCGGGCTTGATCAGCTGGAGCTTCGAGGTGAGGGGGCCGTCCGGGACCTTGATCGAGAAGAATTCCAGTTCCTCGTCCCAGCTCGGGCTGGCAATGGAGTAGGCGCGCAGGAGCGGTTTGCCGTTGGCGCCTTCGAGGCCGATCATCACGAACTCGCCGGAGCGGAAGCGGAAGGCGGAGGGCCGCGTGATGCGGAAGGCGAACATCCGGTCGGTATAGTGTTTCACCGACAGAACGGTCTCCTCGGTCGGCGCATTGGGCGACCGGGCAGGTTTTTCGGCAGGCTTGTCCGCAGCTTCAGTCATCGGGGCGTCCCGCACCGACTGCCCAACCCCGTCCGGAGGGCTTCTCAGCGCCGGATGGACCTAAGGGGCAGGGCCGCCAAATGCAACTAAATCGAGCCTTTAGGCTCCGGTTCGGACCTGATTCGGGCCCCTGGCGGCCTTTCCGCGCCCCGCGTCATATTCTCGCCCCGCCAGGTCTTTGGCACGCCATTTTGATACCTTTGGCTAACCTTGGGCCGTATGCTGGGCTTTAACGCGAACGCCCTTGTCCGGCGGGCGCAATACGGAGGATGCGGTTGCCCCGCTTCGTCACGATCCTTCTGGGCGCTATCGCCCTGGTCGGCGCCGTCATCGGCATCCGCGCCCTGATGCCGTCCGGCGACCAGATCGCCACGGTGCGCGCCGAGACCGTGCCCACGCTCGACAAACCCATGTCAGGCTCAACCCAGGTGCGCGACGGAATGCGCGTGGTCGTGCGCCGCTCGGTGGCAGAAGTGCGGCCGCTGTTCGTTACGCTTTCTGGCCGCACTGAGGCTGCGCGCGCCATTCCGATCAAGGCCGAGTCCTCGGGCACGATCACCCAGGCGCCTGCTGAAGAAGGCAAGGTGGTCGACAAGGGTGCTCTTCTCTGCGCGCTCGACGTGCAGGGCCGCAATGCCCGCGTGCGCGAGGCCGAGGCCGACTTCGCGCAGAAGCAGCAAACCGTGAAGCAGACGGAAGAGAATTTCGAAAAGGGCTGGGCCTCGCAGGTGCGCGTCGATCAGGCGAAGTCCGCGATGGAGCAGGCGCAGGCGAGCCTGGAGATTGCGCGCTCCGAGTTCAACAAGACGCAGATGCGCGCGCCCTTCAAGGGCGTGTTCGAAAAGCGCATGGCCGGCGTCGGCGAGTTCCTCGGCCTTGGCGGCTCGTGCGGCACGCTGGTGCAGCTGGACCCCATCACCGTCATTGCGGATGCGCCCGAGCGCGCCGCCCTGCAGATCAAGCCTGACGCCAATGCGCGGCTGCGGCTGGCCGATGGGGCGGAGGCGACAGGCCATGTCCGCTATGTTTCCAAGACGGCGGACGCCGCCAGCCGGATGTTCCGCGTCGAGATCGAGATCGCCAACCCGAACAACTCCATCCCGGTCGGCCGCGTTGCCGATATCCGGGTGCAGGTGGGCAAGGGGGACGCACACAAGGTGAACCCGGCGTTGCTGACGCTGGACGGACAGGGCCGCATCGGCGTGCGCTATCTCGATGTCGGCGGCGTGGTGAGCTTCTCGCTGGCGGACATTGTCGATGAAGGCCCAGACGGCACGTGGGTCGGCGGCCTGCCGCGCGAGGCGCTGATCGTCGCCGAAGGGCAAGAGGGCGTGAAGCCCGGCATGCGCGCCGTGCCGGATGTGCTGGACGACTAGCGGCTGGCTTACTCTTCAGATCGGCCTGCAGCATCGCGGTCGTGCTCGTACCGCTTCACGAGCGGGAAGGGCGGCAGCCAGGACTCGCGGCGGACAGTCCAGCATTCATAGGTCGGTGTCAGCTGATCAGGGGCATCCAGCGCGCCCAGGTGGATTTCGATCTCGTCTCCGCTTCGTGCAAAAACGGATGAGCCGCAGCGCGGACAGAAGTTTCGCCCAGCATAGTCGCGGGTTTCGCCTTCGATTGTCACTGCATCGCGTGGAAACATGGCGGCGGCGAAGAAAAGCGCGCCGTGATGCTTGCGGCAGTCGAGGCAGTGACAGAGGCCGACGCGGTAGGGGCGTCCCAATGCTGCAAATCGAATGTCGCCGCAGAGACAACCGCCGGTGAACCGATCCATGCCGCACATCCTTCAATGCTCATAGCCAATCTAGTCGTGCGGCTCGCGCCTGGAAGGAAGGTGACGGACGAGAGTAAGGATGAGCATCCACGACGGCCGCCGGGCATTAACCTGCGGCTTACCTTAACGGGTCTTCACCACCATGATCCTTTATCCATGAGATAGCCGTGGCGGGAACGCGCGACACGCGGGCGCTTTCTATCAGCACGCACCCGATTGGGAGGCTGCTATGAACATCGTGGAATACCTGCTCAAGTCCGAGAACTTCTCAGTCGCTGCGCGTCTGGATCCGCTTGGCCCCGAGGCGACGATCTGGCTGAAACTCGCCGCCAAATGGCGCATACGCGCGCTCGAGGAGAATCGCGGCTTTGTCCGGGGGCGTCGCGCCTTTCCTGAGCGCAAGAGCGAAATCGAATTGTGGGACTCCATCGCCCCGCCACCGGGCTTTCGCCACTGAGCCGGTTCACTTCGCTTGAAAGCGCTTTTCGAATTCCGCTGTGCGCGGCTGCGGGTGATAGCCCGAGGCCATGAACATGTGGAGCTCGCGCTCCTTGCCTGGGCCTAGCGGCACGGTGAGCTTTCCAACCGGTTCGATCTTCTCGAAGTCTGCGGCAATCATCGGCTCGAATTCGCGGTGGATGCTGGCGACCAGGACGCGGCTGTCGTCTCCGGGCTGCATCGCGCCGGCTTCTTCGGCGTGGCTCTTGGGCGTGTCACCCCTCTGCCATGCACGCACCGGAGGAATGTCCATGTCGCGGCCGTAGTAGTCGAGGCCATGCCAGACTTCCCGCTCGTCCAACATGATGGCCGAGGCGTCCAGTTCCGTCGCACGGGCGCCTAGCCCCCTCGTCGTCGCCTCCCAGCCGCGCACGCGCTTGTAGGCATTGGTGGCGCCGAGCGCATCGCCGAGCTGGGGAGCGGTCCACAGCACCACGAAAACCACGCCGATCAGGGCATTGAGCGCGACGCCGGCCTTGATCGCAGGGCCGGCTTTCCACTTGCCCGATTTCATGAACGCCCGCGTGATCCACGAGGCCAGCAACACGCTCGCCGCCGGATAGGCCGTGGCCGCCCAATTGGCGTGGGCGCGCGACATGATCTCCTGCACCAGGATCACCGCCAGCGGCAGCAGGGTGAAGCAGAGAAGCCAGATGTCCCGTGTGCGCCTCTCGGGGTCGCGTCCTGCAATGAAGGCAAAGCCGGCCAGCAGGACAAGCATGGTGATGGGCCCGAACACGCCCATCTGGTCGGCGAGGAAGGAGAAGACGTTGAGCGGATGAAAGCCCGCCTCGCTGACATTGGCGTTGTCAGCCGTGTGCTTCACCGTTTCGAAGCCGTGGAGGTAGTTCCAGATCAGGTTCGGCGCCATGACTATGGCCATCGCCACAAGCATCACGGCGCCGGCCGGAGAGAGCAGGGCCTTGCGCATCTCCTTGTCGAACAGGGCGGCGAGCACCGCGCCGCCGAGGATGTAGAGCGCGGCATACTTGGCCAGCACGGCAAGGCCGATGAAACCTCCCGCAGCAAATCCCCACGCCAGCTTCGGGCTCTCGCGCAGGCGCCAGAGGAAATAGAGCGAGGCTGCCCACATCGGTAGCAGCACGGCGTCGGTCGACATGATGGTGGAGGAGAGCCAGATGCCAGGCATCATCGCATAGATGGCAGCCGCCCACGCGCCGGTCGGCGCGTCGAACGCTCGCCTGCCGAGCAGGAACAGGAAGAAGGCCGCGAGGCCATGCAGGATCGGCGAGAAGAACCGGATCGCCCATTCCGCGCTCCCGAACATGCCGGTCGATATAGCGATCAGCCAGGCCATCAGCGGCGGCTTGGAATAATAGCCGAAGTCGAGCACGCGCGACCAACGCCAGTACTGGCTTTCGTCCGGCCCGATCTCCAGCGGCGTGGCGATCACCGAGATCAGGCGCACGATCACCAGGAGGCCGATGACGAGGGCGGCCGCCGAGGCCGAATCGCGCTTCCAGAGAGTCTTCAGGGCCTGCATGGGGCCGGACCCTAGTTCCGGCCCTCCTGAAAGAGAAGAGCCGCGGCGTTTCCGCCGCGGCCCTGAAGTCTATCCCCTGGTCTGCGGCCTAGAAGCCGTAGCGCAGCGAGACCGTGTAGGTGCGCGGGGCGCCCACGTTGCCGAACGGCGTGCCGGCGCCGAGCGAGCCGACCGTGGAGCTCGTCACCGAGCCGATCGAGCCGATATAGTTCTTGTCGAACAGGTTGATGACGTTGGCCGAGAGCGAGGAGCCCTTGAAGCCGAACTGCTCGAGATCCCAGCGCGCGTCGAGATCGACCACGCTGTAGGAGTCAACAACCAGGTCGTTGTTGTCGGTAGCGAAGCGGTCGCCGACATACTTCAGCTGGCCGCCGAAGGTCAGGAATTCCGTCGGGCGGACTTCGACGCGCGACGACCAGGCCCATTCCGGCGTTTCGACGATTTTCTTACCTTTGATGAAGACCGTACCGTTGGAAGTGCCGTTCAGGATCAGGTTGTCCTGCACTTCGCTGTCGTTGTAGGAGACGGTTCCGTAGATCGAGATCTCCTCGACCGGCGACCAGCCGATCGAGCCGTCAACACCCCACTGCTGCACTTCACCGACGTTGCGGTCGACGGAGACGCCGAGGTCCTGGTCGAACGAGTTCACGATGCGATTCTTGAAGCTCGTGTTCCAGGCGCTCGCCGAGGCGATGATGTCGCCCTTGCTGTAACGATAACCGCCCTCGAACGTCGTGCTCGTTTCCGGCTCCACGTTGGAGAGTTTGAAACTGCCGTCCGCAACCCGAACCGGCTGGTAAAGGTTGTCGGTGCGCGGCAGCGATGTGGACTCGGTGTAGTTGCCGTAGATCTGGCTGTCGCCGAAGAAGTAGCTGACGCCCACGTTCGGCAGGAAGTCGTCGAACTTCACCGTGCGCGAGAACGGCGCGATGTACTGGTTGCCGCTGGGCGCCCCCGTGGTGGCGTTGGGCGCGGCGGCTTCGGCGAACTGCACGTTGCCAGCGGCGTAGGTGGTAATGCCATTGACCGTGACGTTGTTGGCGGCCGTGAGCGTCCGAACCGGCGTTTCCGTCGTGCAGCGCACGAAGGTCGTGCTGGCCTGCGAGTAGCAGTACTGATTCAGCTCGCGCTCGAAGTACGGAGCGCGCGCGCCGATGCTGACCGTCAGCTTGTCGTCGAAGAACTTGCCGCGGTATTCGGCGCTGATCTGGTTCAGCATCGCTTCCGAGTAACGGTCGCGGTTGCGCATGAAGCCGTTTCCGTCGGCCGTCAGGATCTTCCGGCCCCAACCGTCCTTGCCGCCGAACGGGCTGGCGTAGGAATTGTAGCCGGGATTGACGAAGCCAAACTCGCCGGTCTGGCGGTGCTTGGCGCGGTCATAGGTGTAACCGACGCGGATGAGCTGGTCGTCGGCGAACTTCCAGATCAGCGAGCCGAGCAGGCCGACGCGGCGGGTGTTGGTGTTGGACGGGTTCATTACCCGCACAAGGTCGTTCGCGTCGCCATCGCCGTTGAGGTCGACGCCGGCCCCTGTCGCGCCGGGCGTTGCCGTGCCGAGCAGCTGGCGCGTCAGAGCCGGGCAGTTAGCCGCCGTGTTGGCGCTCGTCGAAACGCCGCCGCCAGCGCCGATTGCCGATCCGTTGCAGCTTTCCCACATCGTGAGGTTCTGGGTGCCGCCATTGGCCATCACGTACTGGAACGACGGATCGACCGTAAGCGTGATGTTGTCGCCGAAGTCGAAGCGCGACTGGACGCGGATGTTCCCCGTGTCGGACGGGTTGATACGCAGCTTCCAGTAATTGGCGTTGTTGGCGCCGGTGGCCGGTTCGACGTCGATGTCGCCGACAACGCCTGCGCGGGTCGTGGTGACGATCGGGTTGTAGTTGGTGTTGAAGTCGAACTCGTAGCCGCGCGGATCGGAGACGTACTGGGCTGGCGTGGCCACAGCGCCTGTGATCGTGCGCGTTTGCAGGTTCGGGCCGAAATAGGCGTTGTTGCGGTTGGTGTTCCAGTGGAACGCCATCGAGATGAAGTCGTTACCTTCGCCGATCGGCTGGTAGATCTTGCCGTTGTACTGGGCCTTCCTGAGTTGGCCTTCGCCCTTGAACTTGTCGTACTCCTGGTAGGAAGCCGCGACCCAGCCCTTCGTGCCCCAGGGACCGAGTTCGCCGGAGTCGATGAGGCCAAAGACGCGGTGGTAGTTGAAGTCGCCCTGCGAGGCCTGGACGAAGCCGCCGAACTCGTCGTCCGGCAGGCGGCTTGAGAGGCCGATCGTGCCGCCGGTCGAAGCAGCCGTCGGGCTGTCGACGTCGGTCGAGCCGGTGTTGACCTGCGCGGAGGAGATCAGCTCCGAGTCGACCAGCTGGTTGGTGAAGGTGGCGTAGTTGCCCGAGTCGTTGAGCGGCATGCCGTCGAAGGTGAGGGCGACGCGGTTGCCGTCGAAGCCGTGTAGACGGATGTTGCCGCCCGAGGTGCCGTACGGGTCGTTGTTGGTGAAGTTGAGGCCCGGCGTCACGATGCTGAGCGTCTGCAGGATCGTCTGACCGGCCGTCTGGGTCTCAATGTACTCCTGGGTCACCGTCGTGCGGTTCTTCGCAACCGTCTGTTCGGTGATGCCGCCAATGTCTGCGGGGCCAACGCTGCCGGTGACGATGACCGTCTCGGCCGCATCGAGCGCGGAGGAGGCGGTCGACTGTGCAGAGGCCGTTGCGGCGATAAATGCGTTGCCGACCAAGGCTGTAGTCGCCCAGAAGGCGAGCTTGTTCCTAACCATAACGATGAAACCCCTCGATTTTCCCGCATATTGCGGGGCCCGTTTTTCGCGCGATGCGATACCACTTCGCACCATGCCCAAAAGTTCGCGCCTGCTTAATCCCCCTGTCCGACGGTTTGGTGACGCAGTTGTGCGATAGCGAAGAAGTGTGCCGCTAAAAGCACGTGCTTGCCGCTGAATCGTGCAACGTTTTTGCGCGCGTGCGGCGTGGGGTCGCGATCATCAGGCGCGATCGCGTTCGTCGCGATTCTTGTGTGTAAGAAGTGCATAAGCTGCGGGACTGAACCCGACCCTTGCGAGTGGGGACCGCGATGATAGAGCGACCGCGCAGATGCCTGAGATGGGGCGAACGAAAATAGTGAGCGAAACCAACCTCCATCCTCCTGCCGAGTGGTCTGCGCACAGCGCGATCTGGACGGCCTGGCCAGCCGATGGCGATCTCTGGCTCGACAATCTGGAACCCGCACAGGCGGAAGTCGCAGCGATGGTGCGGGCGCTGTCGGCGGCCGGACCCAACGGAAAGCCGGGCGATTCGGTGCGGCTCCTGGTTCACGGGCCTGAAGCGTTGCTTTCAGCCGAGAAAGCCGTGGGCGACGTGTGCGAGATCGTTCTGGCCCGCTATGGCGACATCTGGCTGCGCGACACCGGACCGATTTTCTCCAGCAATGACCGCTGCAACCTCTTCATCTTCAACGGCTGGGGCGGGAAATACGTCCTCGATCATGACGACGAGATCGGCGAGTTCGTCGCCCGTGGCTCGGGCGCGGAGTTCGTCCGCCACGACAAGGTCCTCGAAGGCGGCGCGATCGACTGGGATGGGGAGGGCACGGTGCTCACCACCACCGAATGCCTGCTCAACCCGAACCGCAATGGCGAGACGAGCCACGAGTTCTACGAAACGCTGCTGCGTGACACGCTCGGCGTGAAGAAGGTCATCTGGATCCCGCAGGGCCTGATGAACGACCACACCGACGGCCATGTCGACAACATCGCGCGCTTCGTGGCGCCGGGCGTCGTCGTCGTGCAGTCGCCCGCCGACAACAAGGATCCCAACTCCGAACGGCTGGACGCCATCGCCATGGCGATCTCGGGCCAGCGCGACGCCCGCGGCCGCCTGCTGCAGGTGATCCGCATTCCGTCCCCCGGCCTGGTCGAGGATGAGGATGGCGAGCCCGTGCCAGCCAGCCACATGAACTTCCTGATCGGCAATGCGACGGTGGTTGTGCCGACCTACGGTACGAAGACGGCCAATGCCGCTGTCGAGGCGCTGAAGCCGCTCTTCCCGGGAAGGGCTGTAATCGGCCTGCCATCACGCCATATCCTCACCGGCGGCGGCTCCTTCCATTGCATCACGCAGCAGCAGCCCGCTTAAGGAGGCGATCATGTCCCGCAAGATCACCCTCGCCGTGCTGCAGACGGCCCTGACCGACGATGCGCAGAAGAACATCAAGCGCGTTAGCGAACTCGTGCGCGAGGCGGCCGGCAAGGGCGCAGACGTGATCCTTCCGTCCGAACTGTTCGAGGGACACTACTTCTGCAAGACGCAGGAAGAGAGCAATTTTGCGCGCGCCCACGAATGGCGCTCCAGCCCGGCCGTGATCGCGATGGCGAAGCTGGCCAAGGAACTCGGCGTGGTGATCCCCGTCTCGATCTTCGAGAAAGCGGGCCCCGCCTATTACAACTCGCTGGTGATGGTGGATGCCGATGGCAGCCTGCTCGGCGTCTATCGAAAATCCCACATCCCCGACGGGCCGGGCTACCAGGAGAAGTACTATTTCCGACCGGGTGACACCGGCTTCCGCGTCTGGGACACCAAGAAGGGCCGTATCGGCGTCGGCATCTGCTGGGACCAGTGGTTTCCCGAGGCCGCCCGCGCGATGGCGCTGCAGGGCGCGGACGTTCTTCTGTACCCGACCGCTATCGGCTCGGAGCCGCACGACACCTCGCTCGACACCGCCGCGCGCTGGCGCAAGGCGATGCTGGGTCACGCTGTCTCCAACGTGACGCCTGTCGCTGCAGCCAACCGCGTCGGCAATGAGGGTGGGCAGGTGTTCTACGGCACCTCGTTCATCTCCGACCACACCGGCGAAATCATGTCGGACCTCGACCGGAAGGAAGAGGGCGTGATCCTCGCCACCGTCGACATGGACGAAGTCGACCGCGCCCGCGCGGCGTGGGGCTTCTTCAGGGATCGCCGCACCGACCTTTACGGCGCGCTGGTCGGCCCGCAGAGCGACAAGGGCTGAGCCTTATTGGGGGGAGCGGTTTGTCACGCGAATACAAGTTCGCCCCACGGCCGACTGACGGTGCTGGTTTCCGCAAGATGATCCGCGAGGCTGGGTACAACGACTATATCGACAGAATTCTTATCCATGGCGGCGACTGGCCTGGCCCGCCGCTGGACAAGGTCGTGATCCAGCCCGGCTTCGATCGGCTGATCAGGTTTCTGGGCGCGGACGGTCCCGTCGGGCCTCACCCGAAGCGGATCGAAATCCTGACGAATGATCCCGGCCTGACACTCGAGCGAGCGCTCGACGTAACGGAGCTGGTCGACTGGTCCGTGAAGTTTGGCGTTACCAGCTATGTCTACAAAGGCGTTGTCGCGGCCGGGAAGGATGCCGGCGCGATCCAGTTCTGGCGCACCGAATACGAGCGCTGAAGACGGCTCGGCTGGCCCTGCCGCCCGGCCAGCCTAGATTCCGAAGGGCTGAACGTGGCGGACCCCCATGAAGACGCTACTATCCCTGCAATACCTGCGGGCCGTCGCCGCGCTTGGTGTGGTGCTGGTCCATGCCGTGGAACGGCGCGACTGGCGCTTCGATCTCGGTCAGATGGGCGTTGACCTGTTCTTCGTGCTGAGCGGCCTGATGATGTGGCTGATATCGGATCGCGCGGACCGCAAGCCCGGCGAGTTCCTCGCCGACAGGCTGGCGCGCATCGCCCCGACCTACTGGATCGCGACGGTCTTCGTGCTTGTGATGTGGTTCGCCGGGATCAAAGCGGGCCTCGACCGTCCGGAGGTCTGGCACACGATAAAGTCGTTCCTGTTCGTTCCCGCCGAGTATCCGGGGAAGGAGAAGATCTATCCGCTGGTGATCCCGGGCTGGACGCTGAACTACGAGATGTTCTTCTACGTGATCTTCGCTGCGGCCCTGTTCACGGCGCGTACGATGCGGCTGGTGATCCTGACGCTTGCGATCGCCGGTCTGGCGATCACCGGCCTGATCTTGCGCCCTCGGGGTGATCTGGCGGCGACCTACACCGATCCGATCATGCTCGAATTCCTCGCCGGCGTATGGCTGGGCGTGATCTGGACCAGCCGG
>Ga0070685_10001188_pt1 | contig 13920 bp, 13 predicted proteins | sample KBSS13LmetaG_FD_65651 | JGI IMG/M metagenome (GOLD analysis project Ga0070685, IMG submission 65651) | Switchgrass rhizosphere microbial communities from Kellogg Biological Station, Michigan, USA - KBS S1-3L metaG | ecosystem: Host-associated > Plants > Roots > Rhizosphere ...
GCGGTGATGGACCTGGGGATCGGGTTCAAGGGGTCGCTGGAGCGCGAGCACTCCGCCCGCTTCGGCGACCGCTGGGGCGACGCGACGGCGCTGGAGGCTGCGTTCATCCACGGCGTCACCCGCTTCCGCGATCCCGGCCGCGGGCAGGGGCTCAAGCAGATCCGCAAGAAGGTGGGGCGCTGGGGGGGGAAGATCTCCATCCGCAGCGGCACCGCCCGCATCGCCGACGTCCCCGAGTGGGACGACGCGCCGCCGATGGAGAAGGACTTGCCGTACTTCCCCGGCTCGCAGATCCAGATCATCCTCCCCGCGCGGGAGCCGGCGCCCCCGCAGCCGAAGCACGCGGCGCCCGCCGCCCGCCCCAGCATGATGCCGCCGCGGCGTCCGCCGCCGGGATGATGAGACCGCCACGCAGCCGGCGCACGCCGCCGGGCGCACCTTCGCACCCCAGCACCATCGAACCGATGAAGACCGTCACCTTCGAGACCAACAAGGGCACCGTCACCGCCGAGCTCTTCCCCGACGAGGCGCCGGGGACGGTGGAGAACTTCGAGAAGCTGGTGAAGAGCGGCTTCTACGACGGCATCGTCTTCCACCGCGTGATCCCCGACTTCGTGGTGCAGGGGGGCGACCCGCTCACCAAGGAGCTGCCGGCGGGCGACCGGCGCATCGGCACCGGCGGCCCGGGGTGGAAGATCAAGTGCGAGACGGCCGGGAACCCGCACCGCCACGAGGCCGGGTCGCTCTCCATGGCCCACGCGGGGAAGGACACCGGCGGGAGCCAGTTCTTCATCGTGCTGAACGAGGCGAACACGCGCCACCTGAACGGCGTGCACACCGTCTTTGGCAAGGTGACCGAGGGGATGGACGTCGTGCGGCAGATCGCGGCCGGCGACAAGATGGAGAAGGTGACCGTCACCGACGCCTGAGCCGGTGCTCCCCGCGCCCGCCACCCGCCACCTCTTCCGCTCCGCGGCCGTGCAGCGACGCTCGGTGACCTCGCTCTTCAGCAACCTGGTGACGCGCCCCACGGGGCGCGCCATCCGCAGCGGCGTGGAGAGCCAGATCGCGGAGATGGACGGCCCCGCCCACGCGGCGTGCCTGTCGATCCTGGACTTCTCGCAGGTGCGGGTGCTGGACTACTCCTGCGCCGACGAGATCGTGGCCAAGCTGCTGCTGCGCTTCAGCGGCGACGAGCGCCCGGCCGAGGCGTTCTTCGTGGTGCTGGGGATGCAGGAGCACCACGAGGAGGCGATCGAGGCGGTGCTGGAGCGCCACAGCCTGCTGCTGGTCGCGCGCGACGACGAGGGCCAGGTGAAGCTGCTGGGCGAAGCCGGCCCCGCGCACCGCGCCGTCTGGGAGGCGCTCACCCGCCGCGGCCGCGCCCGCGCGCACGACGTGGCGAGCGACACCGGCCTCTCCCCCGACGCCGTCCAGGCGACGCTGGCGGCGCTGCTGGACCACCGCGTGGCGACCGCCCATCCGGACGGCACCGTGTCCCCCCTATCCGTGCTGCTCGATGACTGAGGACCGCTCCGGCCCGTCCACCCGCGCCGTGCACGCCGGCGAGGGCCCCCGCGGGGTCAACGACCCGGTGGTGAACCCGATCGTGCTCAGCACCACCTTCTACAGCGAGCCCGACGGCCAGGGCCCGGTGCTCTACCAGCGCTACGGCAACGGGCCCAACCACGTCTACGTGGAGGAGCGGTTGGCGGCGGTGGAAGGGGCGGAGGACGCGGTGGTGCTGGCCAGCGGGATGGCGGCGATGGCGTGCGCGGCGATCTCCGTCGTCTCCGCCGGCGACCACGTCGTCGCCACCGATGCCATCTACGGCGGCACCCGCGCGCTGCTGGAGAAGGAGCTGCCGCGCTTCGGCATCGAGACCACCTTCGTGGACTTCTCGGCGGGCGGCTGGCGCGACGGCTTCCGCGCGAACACCAGGCTGGTGATCGGCGAGAGCCCCTCGAACCCCCTGCTGCGCGTGCTCGACCTGCGCGCCATCGCCGACGAGGCGCACGCGCGCGGCGCGGTGATGGTGGTGGACTCGACCTTCGCGTCGCCGGTGAACTGCCGGCCGCTGGAGCACGGCGTGGACCTGGTGATGCACAGCGCCACCAAGTACCTCGCCGGTCACACCGACGTCACCGCCGGGGTGATCGCCGGGAGCCGCGCGCGCGTGGGCGCGGTGCGCGAGCGGGCAAAGGTGTGGGGCCCGGCGCTGGACCCGCACGCCGCGTGGCTGCTGGAGCGGGGGATCAAGACGCTCGCCCTGCGCATGGAGCGCCACAACCGCAACGGGATGGCGGTCGCGTCCTGGGCCGAGGGACATCCCGGCGTGGTCCGGGTCCACTACCCCGGCCTCGCGTCGCACCCCGACCACGCGGTCGCGGAGCGGGTGCTGGACGGCTTCGGGGGGATGGTGGGGATCGAGGTCGCCGGCGGCGGCGAGGCGGCGGCGCACTTCGTCCGCGCGGTGAAGGTGGCGAAGCTCGCGCCCTCCCTCGGCGGCGTGGAGACGCTGATGAGCGAGCCGCGCTACACCTCGCATGCGGGGATGTCGCCGGAGCGGCGCGCGGCGAACGGCATCCGCGACGGCTTCATCCGCCTGTCGCTGGGGATCGAGGACGCGGACGACCTGATCGCGGACTTCGAGCAGGCGCTCGCGGCCGCCGCGGTGAGCCCGAACCCCGAGGCGGCCGCGGCTGACTGACGGCTGTTTCACGCAGAGACGCAGGGGAACGGAACGAACGCAGAGGGCTCACGTGAGTCCTCTGCGTTCTCTTTTTTTCCTCCGAGTTCTCTGCGTGAAACGTTCCGTAAAAGCCTGACGCGCTCCTGACGTCTTCCTGCTCCGCACGTTCCGGCGAGGCGGGAGCGGGTCCGGGCGTGAGCCGCCTGCGCGGAAGCTGTCCCACTGGCCGATTGAGCCAATCAAAAACAGACGATATTCAATCAAGATGCTTGACTTTGCCCGTCTCCGGCCCCGAACTTGGCTGCGGTGCGGGAAGCGTCCTGCCGGCCACCGTCACCTGCCCGCACGCGTTCCTCGCGTGGGCGCTCTTCCGCACCTTCGTCGCTCTTTAGGTGCCTGCGTTGAACCAGGTGAGGCCCCGCGCGTGCCTCCCTGCTTTCCGTCCCTTGCTCTTCTCCGCGAAGGCGCGGATGGAGCTTCCGCCGCCGCCGCCGGCTTCCCCGCCGGCGGGGTGGCACGCACCCGGTGAAGGAGGGCACGTCACATGGGCGACATGGATCGCAGGGACTTCCTGCTCGCGGCGCTGAGCGGGCTGGGCGGGCTGGGCCTGGCGGGGTGCGCCGACGGCCCCGGCGTGGTGGGCGCCGCCGGCCCGAGGGCGGACCTGGTGGAGACGGTTCCGACGCAGAAGATCTGCGCGAACGTGCGCACCCGGAAGAACATCTACTGCCTGAGCGCGAGCAGCCCGGACGTGGTCGCCTACTGCACGGCCGTGGCCGTGATGAAGGCGCGGCCCGCCACCGACCCCACCAGCTGGGAGGCGCAGCGCGCCATCCACTACACCATCGGCATCCCGCCCACCCTCATCTACGACCAGTGCCAGCACGGGACGGCGTTCTTCCTCTCCTGGCACCGGATGTACCTGTACTGGTTCGAGCGGATCGTGCGGGCGGCCTCGGGGAACACCAGCTTCGCGCTTCCCTACTGGGGATACTCGCCCACCGGCGCGCGCAACCTCCCCGCGCCGTTCCGCGTCCCGGCGGGCGCCGGCAACCCGCTCTACGACGGGTCGCGCAACTTCGCCAGCAACAACGGCGACCCGATGCCCGCGTCGCTCGTGGACCCCGGGTTCGCGCTGCTGGAGCTGGCGTTCTACGACTTCCAGGGCGAGCTGGAGAACACGCCGCACAACGTCGTGCACACCCCCGGGGTGGGAGGCAACATGGCGGGGGTGCCGACGGCGGCGCTGGACCCGATCTTCTACCTGCACCACGCCCAGATCGACCGGCTGTGGGGCGTGTGGCTGGCCCAGGGCGGCGGCCGCGCCAATCCCACCGACTCGCCGTGGCTGAACACCGTCTGGCAGTTCTACAACGAGTCGGGCGCGGTGGTGAACATGACCGGCGCCCAGATCGTGAACACCGCGAACCAGCTCTGCTACCAGTACGGCCCCCTGCCGTGCGTGGCCGTGGACGGCGCGGTGGAGGCCACGCAGATCTACGCGCTGGACGCGCGCGCCGCCGCGGTGGCCGGCCCCATCGGCTCGCGCCCGCCGCGGACCTCACCCTTCACGCTGGCGGAGGAACAGGTGAGCGTGGCGCTGGGTGGGACCCCGGTGACGGTGAGCGTGCCGATCCCGGCCGAAACGCGGGACGAGCTGCGCACCTTCGCCGACGCCGGGGCGGGGAACCGGTTCTCGCTCCTGCTGCAGGACGTGGTGCTGGCGCGGGACCCGGTGCTGTACTACGAGGTGTACGTCAACCTCCCCGACCCGAAGGGCGTGCAGTACACCAGCCCGCAATACGTGGGGAACCTGACCTTCTTCGACCTGACGATGCCGGACGCGCACGAGATGCACGGAGCGTACGTGCGCCGCATCAACCTGCTGCGCGTGTATGCGTACCAGCACAGCCGCGGGGAGTGGAAGGACGAGGCGGTGCAGGTCACCTTCGTCCCGCGCGGCGGCTCGGAGAACGATGACCCGGCCCGGCTGGTGGCGGGCGTGCAGGCCACGATCGGGCGGATCACGCTGCAACTCCAGTAGCGCCGGCTTCGATCGCTGGAATGGAGCGGGGAAGCCCCGGTCGACTGCGGCCGGGGCTTCGCGGGGCGACCGCCCCCTTCGTCCGCGCGGGAGAGGCTCGCCTCGAGACGGCCGCGGCTGACTGACGGCCGTTTCACGCAGAGACGCCTGAGGAACGGAGAGGAGGCCTCGCCGCGCGGCGAGGCCTCCTCTTCTCCACGTACTCCGGTGACGCCGGTCTGCGACTCAGCAGAGCTCGGTGCCCACGCAGCCGTTGCACGGCAGGGTCGCGCCCCAGACGGAGGGGCAGGCATCGATCGCCGACGGACAGGGGTAGCAGGTGTTGTCGATGGTCTTCGCGTTGGCGAAGACGGTGCCGTTCCCCCGGTCGGTGGGCGCGGTGGCGAACGAGTCGACGCGCAGGCCTTCGAGGCTCAGCTTGATCTTCCTCATCGTGGTGTCTCCGGTGGGCTGGGTGGGAGGATCACCCGGGGGCGGTCCACGGGTGACGACAGGAAATGATAGCACGCCGCCATTCGCAAACGTAGCCCGGCACGGTCGATCGACCGTGCTCGGCCACTTACGGCATGGTGTGTAGATGCGCCGCACGTCTTGCCTCTGCCCCGGCCGCCGACCGGCCGGCCTTGGCGGGCGGAGCGGCGGATGGTATGCTGACGTCGCCTCGCGGCATGGTGCCGCGGGGCGATGCTTCGTATCGGCGGGAGACGACGGAATGACGGCTGGCGATTCGCAGCCTTTCGACATCGCGGTGGTGGGTGCGGGGCCGTGCGGACTGGCGGTGGGGGTGGCGGCGAAGGAGCGCGGGCTATCGTGCGCCATCTTCGACCGCGGACCGGTCACGTCCTCCGTCTACCGCTATCCTACCTACACGACCTTCTTCAGCGGGCCGGAGAAGCTGGAGATCTCCGGCGTGCCCTTCACCACCGCGGGCGACAAGCCGACGCGGCGCGAGGCACTGCGCTACTATCGCAAGCTGGTGCAGTACTTCGACCTCACCATCCACCAGTACGAGAACGTCGAGGCCATCACCCGCGACGGCGACGGCTTCGTGCTCGACACGCGCATCCGCGACGCGGACGACGCGCGCTACCGGGCGCGCAACGTGGTGATCGCCTCCGGCTACTTCGACACGCCGCGAAAGCTCGACACGCCGGGCTCGGAGCTGCCGAAGACGGTCTACTACTACACCGATCCGTATCCCTACTTCGACCAGGACGTGGTGGTGATCGGGGCGGGGAACAGCGCGGTGGACGCGGCGCTCAACTGCTGGCGCGAGGGGGCGCGCGTGACCATGGTGCACCTCTTCGACGCGCTGGACCGCGGCATCAAGCCCTGGGTGCGCCCCGACATCGAGAACCGCATCGCCGAGGGGTCGATCGCGGCGCTCTGGCGCCACCGGGTCACCCGCATCCGCCCGCGCGACGTGGAGATCGAGAGCCTCGTCACCGGCGAGCGCCGCACCCTCCCCAACGACTGGGTGCTGGCGATGACCGGCTACGCGCCCGACACCGCCATCCTCCGCGGCCTGGGCGTTTCCATCGACGAGAAGACGGGGATCCCCACGCACGACCGCTCGACGATGCAGACGGACGCGCCGCACGTCTACATCGCCGGCGTGGTGGCCGCGGGGCTCGATCCGAACAAGATCTTCATCGAGAACGGCAAGTTCCACGGCCCGCTGATCGCCGACTCCATCCTCGGCCGCGCCCCCGACCCCGACACCGTCACGAAGGCGAAGTCGCTGGCGTCCGCGACCTGAGCCATCTTGAGAGGCTTCGGCCGTCACAAGTGTCATCCTGACGGTTTGCTGGCCCGGCGGACCCAGGCGCGCGTCCACGGTCGCGGTGCCGCCCTCTCCCTGCGCCTGAGAGCGCAAACCCTCTCCCGTACCGGGCGAGGGTGGGTTCGGCCTGCAAAGAATCATGCGAAGGCAGATGCAGCGTTGCCGGTGCGAATCGCAGCGAGCCGCCGGCGCGGGCCGGTTCCGGTTGTCGCACATCGCCTCCGGCGGCGCGATCTGTCGCACGGAAGGCTTCCGGTCCGGCGTATCTCCCCGCTAACTTCTCGCGCGTCAGACAGATCTTCGTTCCCACCACTCCTTGGACCCGCAACACACCATCCTCCGATGCGACCGGGAAGATCCGCGCTCACCCGCTTCGTGGTGCTGCTCTCCCTGCTCCCGTCCGCCGACGCGGCGCACGCCCAGTCCGCCCCCCCGGCGTCCGCGATCCGGATGCGCGTGCGGCTGGACGCCGAGCACCGCGACCTGGTGATGGAGATCGGGCCGCTCGACCTGCCGGCGCAGAGCGGCCACCGCCAGCTCCCCGCCTTCCACGGCGTCGTCCCGATGGACGGCTGGATGCACGGCTATCGCGTGGAGATGATCGACGGAGAAGGAGAGGCGGTCCCGCGCAGCACCATCCACCACGTGAACGTGATCGCGCCGGGGCAGCGGGAGCTGTTCAGCCAGATCATGCTGCGCGTGGCCGCCGTGGGGCAGGAGACGGCGCCGGTGGTGCTCCCCCGGATGATGGGGTACCGGGTGCGGCGCGGGCAGGAGTTGATCGTGACCTCGATGGTGCACAACCCCACGGACCGCGCGTACCACGACGTCTACCTGCGCGTGCACTTCCCCTACACGCCGTCGAGCGTGGTGGTGCGCCCGGTGTCGGTGCTCCCCTTCTACATGGACGTGATGCCGCCCGCTTCGCTGCACTCGTACGACCTGCCGCCGGGGCGCTCCCGCCGCAGCTGGGAGGGGCGGCCGGCGGTCGCGGGGCGCATCCTGGCCGTCGGCGGGCACGTCCACCAGTACGGCACGGCGCTGCGACTGGAAGACGTCACCGCGAAGACGGTGATCTGGCAGGGGCGCCCGGTGGTGGACCGCGAGGGCCGGGTCGTCTCCATGCCGTTCGCGCGCTTCCTCTGGACGCTCGGCGTCCCCGTGCGCCCCGACCACGTCTACCGCGTGACCGCCGAGTACGACAACACCTCGGGGGAGACGATCCCCGGCGGCGCGATGGGGGCGCTCGGCGGCGTGTTCGTTCCCGACGACCCGGCGCGCTGGCCCAGCGTGGACCCCAACAGTCCCGAGCTCAAGCTGGACTGGCGCCTGGTGCACACCGGGAACCAGGGCGGCCACGGGCACGACCACGGCCACATGCACATGCCTCCGGCCACGAGCGGTACGCATTGATCCACGTCCCGCGCGGGGCGCGCCGCTGATGCGCGTCGTCCTCACCACCGGCGACAGCGCGCACGGCCAGCGGGTGCTGCAGCGGATCTACGAGCGCGGCATCATGCTCGACGCGGTGCTGATGCTCACCGGCAGCTTCGGGCCGCCGCGGGCGCGGGGGAGCGAGACGCGCGCGAGGCGGCTGCTGCGCTGGCCGCGCGCGGCGGCGTCCGCGGCGCGGCGGAAGTGGCGCTTCCAACACAGCCGGCGCGCATCGTACGCGAGCCGGTGCGCGCAGGTGATCGCGACGGGCGACATGAACAGCCGCCGGCTTCGCCGCGATCTGCAGCGGCTCGCGCCGGACTTCCTGGTGCTGGGCGGCGGCGGCATCCTGCGCCCGGAGATCATCGAAACGGCGCGGATCGGCGTGCTGAACGTGCATCCCGCGCTGCTGCCGTGGGTGCGCGGGTGCGGCGTGGTCGGCCACTCGCTGGAGCAGGGTGTCGCGCTCGGCGCCACCGTCCACCTCGTCGACCGGGGGATCGACACCGGCGCCGTGGTCGCGCGCCGCCTGCTCGCCGTGGCGCCGGGCCCCGCATCCCTCGCCACGCTGGAGCTCGCCGCGGACGAGCTGGCGGCGGAGATGATGGCCGAAGTGGTGGAGGGGATCGTCCGCCGCGGCGAGCTTCCCGTGGGCGTGCCGCAGGCGGAGCGGCACCCGCTCTACCGCTGGCCGCCCGTCGCCGAGCGTCCGCGCCACGAGGCGCTGGCGACGTCCGGCCGCGCCTTCGAGCTGTTCGAGCGCTGGCGGCCGCTGTGCATCGACCCCGAACGGTGGACGCTCCCCGCGTCGCCGTTCGACGCGCCGATTTCCCCGGTCCAGGTGGGATGAACGGGATGATGACGACGATCCGACCAATGATGGCGACGATCCCGCGGATGATCGCGACGATGCGAGTGAGCTCGCGGCTACAACGGCACGCAGTCCGCCTGCGCGGACATCAACGGCCGGGGGTCATCGTGTGGGCGAGAGTCCTCGTGTGCCTGGCGGGGTTCGTGGGAGCGCTCGGGTGGAGCGAGGACGCCGCGGCGCAGCAGGTGATCTGGCGCGGGCGGTCGGCGGGGTACGACGTGACCTGGAGCGACCGCGACATCGCCGCGAGGCGGGCGAGCGACGGCGCGCTCGTCTTCTCCGCGCGCAGCATCACGGACGCCGAATGGCGGGAGATGCAGAGTGACCACGACGATGAAGTGCCGGTGCGCGAGTACGAGCGCAAATACCGCCTGCTCTCCGTCGTCGGATCGATCCTGAGCCTGGAAGAGGCGACGTACTGCGACTGCGGCGGCGCGCACCCCATCTCCTGGACGCGCTTCGTCTCCTACGACGTCGCCCGGGGCACAGTCGCGCGCCCGCACCCCGTCGCGGCCACGGAGGCCGTGCCCGAGGGCGCCCTGCTGCGCGCGCTCACCGCCGACCGCCTGATCCGCCAGGCGATGGACGCGGCGCAGGTCCGCTCCTTCCCCACGCTGCGCGCGCTAGCGGAGGCGCTGAAGACGCAGGCCATCGAGCCGGCGGGACAGGATTGCACCTTCGCCGTCGGCGAGGAGTTCCCGACCGAGTTCGCGTTCCACCACGTCGAGAACGGCCGCGTCGCCGTCCGCTTCAGCCTGGGGCACTACGTGGAGGTGTGCCGCGGGATGATGATCCAGGTCGGCGTGCTCGTTCCGCCGCTCCCGCGGTGGAACGAGGCCTTCCGCACCGCCGATGCCAGCCGCGCCGGCTACCTGATGAAGAACCTCGCCGCCATCGCCGGCCGGCGGCGCACGGTGTTCAACTATCGCCCACGCCGGTAGCCGAAGGCGATGCGCGAACCGACCGTCCCGCGGCCGTCGCCCTCAAAAATGTCATCCTGAGCGTCGCCGCTGCTCCACGACTGTCGACATGTGGCAGCCGGGCGGCGACCGAAGGATCTGTAGCCGGCGGTCGCGCAACCGCCCGTGGCGCGCATGGTCTCTCGCGCGAGCCGCAGTGCGGGTGGCGTGTCGCGTAGACATGCGATAGATCCTTTGGCCTGCTGGGTTTACGGCGGTGACGGGCACCGGCCGGCCGGCCTCAGGGTGACGTCGGTGGGGGTCCGGGGTAGTGGTGCATCGTCGGCTACAGGTCCTTCGGCCGCCGCCATGTGAGGGTGCGGACGCGGTTTGGGCGATGCGGCGGCGCTCAGGATGACATTTCGGGGGCGGGGATGGTGGGGTGGGTGGTGTCCGCGAAGGCGAACTGCGTGCCGTTGTAGCGGCACTCGCATCGTCACACGGAAGTGCTCGAACGACGAACGATCCGGCGCTCGCAGGGGAGTGCCGGATCGTTGATTCATCCCGACGGATCGACAGCGGGGTGGCTCAGGAGTTCTGCTGGCGCCGCTTCGCCTCGCGCTGGTCTTCGATGCGCACGAACCACATGCAGATCAGGAAGATCACGAAGGTGACCAGGGCGAAGACGCCCATGTGGAAGAAGAGCTTGCCCATCGCGAGTCGTCGGTTCGGGTGATTCGGCTTCGGCGCGCAGGAAGATACAGCGCGTCCGCGGGTTGGGCCAGTCGGCGGGCGCGCCGCGTCAGCGGAAGGCCGCCTCCACGCTGTTCTCGCCCTGCTCGCCCTCGGAACCGCCATCGCCGCCGCTGTCCTCATCCATCCCCAGCATCGCGTCGGCCTCGTCGTCCTCCGACTTCTCCAGCGCGCGCTCGGCCTGCATCTGGGCAGCCGCCTTCTCCAGGTCCACCGTATCCAGCGCGCAGAGCACCTCCCGGGTCGGGTCCGTCTCCTTCGCGATGCGGTTCGCCTGCTGGGCCACGGCGCGCTCGAAGAGGTTCCGCACCGCGCGCCCGTTGGCGAAGGTGCGGTCGCGGTCCTCGTACATCGCGTGGAAGAGCCGGTCGGCGGCGCCGGACGCGTCCTCCGTCAGCGTATACGCGCCCTCGCCGCAGAGCTTGTCGAAGATGGCGCGCAGCTCCTCGGGCGAGTAGTCGGCGAAGTCGATGTAGCGGTTGAAGCGCGATTCCAGCCCGGGGTTGGAGCCCACGAACTCGCGCATCGGCTTGGGATAGCCGGCCACGATCACGACCAGGTCGTCGCGGTGGTCCTCCATCAGCTTCACCAGCGAGTCCACCGCCTCGAAGCCGAAGTCCGTCGACCCGCGGCTGGTGGTGAGCGCGTACGCCTCGTCGATGAAGAGCACGCCGCCCAGCGCCCGCTCCACCACCTCCGTCACCTTGAGCGCCGTCTGCCCCACGTACCCGGCGACGAGCCCGGAGCGGTCGACCTCGGTCAGGTGGCCGCGGCTCAGCACGCCCAGCGCGCGGAAGATCTCGGCCAGGATGCGCGCGACCGTCGTCTTCCCCGTCCCCGGGTTGCCCATGAACACCATGTGCAGCGACATCGGCGCGCTCGGCAGCTCCTTCGCGCGGCGCATCGCGCGGACGCGGATGAGGTTGGTGAGCGTCTCCACCTCTTCCTTCACCCGCTTGAGCCCGACCAGCGCATGCAGCTTCTCCAGCAGCGCGTCGAGCGCCACCTGGTCCACCGGCTGCGGCTCGCCCGGCGCGGCCGTCGCGCGCGCGGCGTCGGTCGCCACGGCGGAGGAGGGCTCGGGGGCCAGGCGCAGCCCCGCGGACTCGGCGGCCTCGCGCAGCAGCGACAGGTGCTTCGTGAGCCACTCGACCTCGCGCGGGTCGCTGTTGCTGTCGGCCGCGATCACGCCCAGGCCGAGCTCGCGCAGGCACCAGAGCACGTCGCCCGCCAGGCGGCCGCCGGTGGCCTTGTCGGTCTGCACTACCGCGCGGAAGTAGTCGGGGACCTTCGCCAGGTCGGTGCGGCGGGCGGCCTTGCGGACGATCTGCGCGGTCTCGCCCTTGGTCGGCTCCTGCGGCTGGAACGGGCGCGCCATCTCGATCACGTACGCCAGCTCCTCGTCCGACGTGGTGTCGTCGGCGGCGATGAGGGTGCCCACCAGGCCGAGGACGTGGTCGGTGAGCTCGGTGTAGCGCCCGTCGCCGGTGGTCCAGAAGCCGCGGTCCGCGGCGGCGTCGACGGCGTCGAAGAGGCGCTCGGCGTAGCGGGAGGGTGTGCGCTCGATCATGCTCGCGGGCTTTCGGGGGACAGCCGGGCCGGGGCGGGGAAGGTGGCGCTTCGAACGGGTGTCGCGCAACCTCGGCTCAGCCAACGGCCGTTTCACGCAGAGCCGCAGAGGGAACAGAGAGAACTGCTTTTCTCCGCGCCTCCGCGGCTCTGCGTGAGATGCAGTTGGGGGGACGCGGGATGATGGAAAGGACGGACTCTTGCGCCAGGCTGCCGGAGGTTGTATCCTTCAATCCGGTTGAACGGATGAATACTCTCGCTGCCCCCCCGATATTCGAGCGCATGTCGGCACTGGCCGACAGCACGCGCTCCCGGCTGCTCCTGGTCCTGGAGCGGCACGAGTTGACCGTGGGCGAGATGTGCGCGGTGCTGCAGCTCCCCCAGTCGACCGTGAGCCGGCACCTGAAGACGCTGGCGGACGAGGGGTGGCTCGCGTCGCGCGCGGAGGGGACCAGCCGGCGCTACCGGATGGTGGCCGAGCGGCTGGAGCCCTCGGCGCGGCGGCTGTGGACGCTGGTGCGCGAGCAGGTGGCCGCCTTCCCCGCGGCCGAGCAGGACGCGCAGCGCCTGCGCAGCGTGCTCGCCCAGCGCAGCACGCGCTCGCAGGAGTTCTTCTCCACCGCGGCGGGGCAGTGGGACCGGCTGCGCGAGGAGCTCTTCGGGCGGCGCGCGGACCTGCTGGGGCTGCTGGGGCTGCTCGACTCCGCCTGGGCCGTCGGCGACCTGGGGTGCGGCACGGGGGCGGTGAGCGAGTCGCTGGCGCCCTTCGTCTCCCGCGTGGTCGCCGTCGACAGCTCGGCCGCGATGCTCTCCGCCGCGCGGACGCGGCTGTCGTCCGCCGAGAACGTGGAGGTGCGCGCCGGCGAGCTGGAGGCGCTGCCGCTGGCCGACGCCGAGCTGGACGCCGCGTTGCTCTTCCTGGTGCTGCACTACGTTGCCGAGCCGGCGGCGGCGCTCACGGAGGCGCGCCGCGTGCTGCGCCCCGGCGGCCGCCTGCTGGTGATCGACATGGCGCCGCACGACCGCGAGGAGTACCGCCAGGCGATGGGGCACGTGTGGCTCGGCTTCGGCCCCGAGCAGCTCGAGGGGTGGATGCGCGAGGTGGGGCTGACCAGCTTCCGCTACGTCCCGCTCCCCGCGGACCCGGCGGCGAAGGGGCCCACGCTGTTCGCGGCGTCGAGCGGGGCGTAGGAAGCGGACGAGAGAATCCGGAGGCGGGGGATGCCCAGGCTGATCGAGGCGCCGTCGGTGATCGAGGCGGCGGGGAACAAGCCGAAGCGGATCGAGGAGTACGCGGGCCGCGTCAACTCGGGCCACGCGGAGGTCAGCGTCGCGCGGATGCGCTCCCCCGAGGGATGGGTGGAGCCCGGCCAGCGTCCCGAGTTCGAGGAGATCACCGTGGTGCTGGCGGGGATGCTGCGCGTGGAGCACGAGGGCGGCGCGCTGGAGGTGCGGGCGGGCCAGGCGGTGGTGACCGCCCCCGGCGAGTGGGTGCGCTATGCGACTCCGGAGCCCGGCGGCGCCGAGTACGTGGCCGTGTGCCTCCCCGCCTTCTCGCCCGACACGGTGCACCGCGACGGGTAGAGGCGATGATGGAGTGCGGAAGTGCGAGAGTGCGAGAGTGCGAGAGTGCGGAAGTGCGAGAGTGCGAGAGTGCGTTGGAATCCGAGTGAGCGCAGGACAGAACCCGATAACCGGAGAGAAACCGTGAGCGCAGTCGCCGAGCTGACCAGTCCCTTCGAGGCCGCCCGTGAGGCGGGCCGCGAGCCCTTCAAGGTGAAGGACCTGTCCCTGGCCGATTTCGGCCGCAAGGAGATCCGCCTGGCCCAGCAGGAGATGCCCGGCCTGATGGCGCTCCGCGAGGAGTACGCCGGC
>Ga0070685_10001190_pt1 | contig 13897 bp, 12 predicted proteins | sample KBSS13LmetaG_FD_65651 | JGI IMG/M metagenome (GOLD analysis project Ga0070685, IMG submission 65651) | Switchgrass rhizosphere microbial communities from Kellogg Biological Station, Michigan, USA - KBS S1-3L metaG | ecosystem: Host-associated > Plants > Roots > Rhizosphere ...
GATGCTTCCCGGTGCGATGGAGTTGACCGTGATCCCCTTCGGGCCGACCTGCCGTGCGAGCGACTTCGCCCAGCCCACGACACCCGGCCGCACCGCGTTCGAAAGGGCGAGGCTGTCGATCGGCTCCCGCACGGTGCTCGAGGTGATGTTCACGATCCGTCCACGGCCGCTGCGCTCGAGGTGGGGGAGGCAGAGCTCTGTCAGACGGACGATCGAGACGAGCAGCAGGTCGACCGCCGCTCGCACGTTGTCCGCGTCGAGCTCGGTCGCCGTCGCACGGGGTGGCCCGCCAGAGTTGTTCACGAGGATGTCGATGCCTCCGTACGTGCCGACGACCGACGCGACGAGTCGTTCGAGATCGTCGGAGCTCGTGACGTCGCCGGGCACGGCGAGGCCGCCGATCTGCTCGGCTTCACGCTCGAGGAGATCGGCTCGACGTGCGAACATCGCGACGTTCGCTCCTTCGCCGCGGAGCGAGCGCGCGATGCCGAGCCCCATTCCCGACGATGCACCGCAGACGATCGCCGTCCGGCCGCTGAGACCGAGATCCATCCCTATTTCTTCTTCAGCACGCCGACGACCTCGCGGACGGCGGCAGCGGAAGCGCGCAGCATCCTCTTCTCGTCCGGGGTCAGCCGGAGCTTCACGATCTCCTCGACACCGCGTGTGCCGAGCTTTACCGGGACGCCCATGTAGAGGCCGTTGATCCCGTACTCGCCCTCGAGGTATGCAGTGCAGGGCAGGATCCGCTTCTCGTCGAGGCAGATCGAATCGACCATCTGTGCGGCTGCGGCGCCGGGCGCATACCAGGCAGACGTGCCGAGCAGTGACACGAGCTCGCCGCCGCCGACCTTCGTCCGCTCGACCAGCTTGTTGATGCGGGCCTTCGGAAGAAGTTCCGGAAGCGGCACGCCGCCGACGTTCGTCGCCGAGACGACCGGCACCATCTGGTCGCCGTGTCCGCCGAGGACGACGGCTGTGACGTCCTTGACCGATACGTCGAGTTCCTGGGCGATGAAGGTCGAGAACCGTGCGGTGTCGAGGATGCCGGCCATGCCGACGACGCGATGCTTCTTGAAGCGTGACGCCGCCTTGGCGACATGGCACATCGCGTCGAGCGGGTTCGAGACGACGACGAGGACCGCGTCGGGGGAGTGCTTGACCGCCTCCTTGGTCACCGACGAGACGATCGCCTCGTTCGTCGTCACGAGATCGTCGCGGCTCATCCCGGGCGACCGCGGCTTGCCGGCGGTGACGACGATGACGTCCGAGCTCGCGGTCTCCTCGTAGCCGTTCGTGCCCACCATCGCCGGCTCGTAGCCGAGGACCGCCGCGGCCTGGTTGATGTCGAGCGCCTTGCCTTGCGGAAACTTCGGGATGATGTCGACGAGGACGACGTCGGCGTAGTCGCGCCGAGCCAACTCCTGCGCGCAGGTCGCGCCGACGTTCCCGGCTCCGACGACCGTGATCTTCTTTCGCATGGTTCGCTAAGCCTCCAGCCTCTCGATGATCGCGTCTGCGTACTCGGCGGTGCCGACGGCCGTCGGATCGTCGCGTGTCGGCTTGAGGTCGTACGTCACGCGCTCCCCGGCGGCGATGACGTCCGCGACTGCGGCCTCGAGGCGCTCGGCCGCGTCGCGCTCACCGATGTACTCGAGCATGAGCTTGCCGGAGAGGATCATCGCGGTCGGGTTGACCTTGTTCTCGCCCGTGTACTTGGGAGCGGAGCCGTGTGTCGCCTCGAAGACCGCCGCATGCTCGCCGATGTTCGCCCCGGGGGCCACTCCGAGCCCGCCGACGAGCCCTGCGGTGAGATCGCTGATGATGTCGCCGTAGAGGTTGGGGAGCACGAGCACGTCGAACTCTTCGGGCCGCTGGACGAGCTGCATGGTCAGCGCGTCGACGAGGACCTCGCGCGACCGCACGTCCGGGTATTCGGCCGCGACCTCGCGAAAGACGGAGAGGAAGAGCCCGTCCGTGAACTTCATGATGTTCGCCTTCGTGACGCCGGCGACCTCGCGCCGCCCGTTCCTGCGCGCGTACTCGAATGCGAAGCGGATGATCCGCTCCGACGCCGCGGCGCTGATCGGCTTCACGGAGATGCCCGACTCGGGAGAGATCTGCTTCGCCTGGAGCGCGTTCAGCGTGTCGATGACGTGCTTCGCATCGTCGCCGGCTGCCTCGTACTCGATCCCCGCATACAGGTCTTCCGTGTTCTCGCGGACGACCACGATGTCGACGTCCTCGTAGCGCGAGCGGACGCCTTCGTACGACTTGCACGGCCGCAGGCATGCGTACAGCTCGAGCTCGTGCCGGAGGGCGACGTTCACGGAGCGGAACCCCGTGCCGATCGGCGTCGTGATCGGGCCCTTCAGTGCGAGGCCGTTCTCCTTCACGGAGCTGAGCGTGCCCTCGGGGAGCGGCGTGCCGGTCTCCTCCATCACGTCGACACCCGCCTGGCAGACGTCCCATTCGAACGCAACGCCCGTCGCTTCGAGGACGCGGCGGGTGGCTTCGGTGAGCTCGGGCCCGGTCCCGTCGCCGGGAATGAGGGTGACGCGGTGGGCCATCGGCGGCGCCGATGGTACCTGGATGCCTGTTCAAATCCGCTCAGGTAGCGTCTCCGTGAGATGAGCGAGGTCGCGGACTTCAAGCCGGGACTCGAAGGCGTCGTCGCGGTCGAGACGGAGATCGCCGAGCCCGATCGCGAAGGCGGTGCGCTCCGCTATCGCGGCGTCGACATCGAGGAGCTGGTCGGGCACGTCCCATACGAGAAGGTCTGGGGACTGCTCGTCGACGAGAGCCTCGAGCCGGGCATGCCCGAGCCGGATCCGTACGAGCCGGTCGAGCTCACGGGAAGCGCGCCGGCCGATGCGCAGGCGGAGATCGCGCGTCTCTCCGGAGTCTGGGAGCTCGGAAAGATGACCGACATCTCGGACGAGCAGGCACGGGACGACCTGGGCCGGCTGTCGGCGCAGGTCATGTCGATCGTTGCCCGGTCCGCACGGGTGGCGGACGGCCACACGGATTCCGTGCCGGACGACGTGGTCGCGGCCGGCAAGACGGCGGCCGAGCGCTTCCTGCTGCGCTGGCGCGGTGAGGCAGACCCGCGACACGTGACCGCCATCGACACGTACTGGATCTGCACTGCCGAGCACGGCCTGAACGCGTCGACGTTCACGGCGCGCGTGGCGACCTCGACGGGCGCGGACGCCGGTGCCGCGATGTCGGCTGCGATCGGGACGCTCTCGGGGCCGCTTCACGGCGGCGCGCCCGCGCACGTGATCCCGATGATCGACGAGGTCGCGGAAGCGCAAGACGCGGAGAAGTACGTCGACGATCTTCTGTCGCGCGGCGACAGGATCATGGGCTTCGGCCATCGCGTCTACCGCGCGGAGGATCCGCGCGCCCGCCTTCTCTCGCGCACGGCGGATGAGCTCGGCTCGTCAAGGGTCGAGTCGGCGCGCGCGCTCGAGTCGGCCGCGCTGTCGGCGCTGCAGGAGCGCCACCCGGAGCGGGTCCTCGCGACGAACGTCGAGTACTGGGCCGCGATCGTCCTCGACGTCGCGGACATTCCCGCGAAGCTGACCCCCGCGATGTTCGCGTGCGCGCGCGTCGCCGGCTGGTCGGCGCACATCCTCGAGCAGAAGCGCGTCGCGCGGCTCATCCGCCCGTCGGCCCGCTACACCGGCCCCGGTCCGCGCTCCCTCTCCGACGTCGGATGACGCTGGCCGAGGCGGCTGCCGAGGCGGACGCCCTCGCACAGGCAGGAGACGAGAAGTCTCTCGCTTCCCTCCGGTCGCAATGGGACGAGGAGATCGAGGCTGGTGCCCGAGACGCCGACTACCGCGTTCGCGCGCAGGCGTATCGCGCCATCGCCCAGTTCCGGTTCCGTCAAAAGCTCGAATTGCTGCGCCGCGGCCTGGAGGACGACAGCCCTGCCGCGCGCGGGTCGGCGCTCATCGCGCTCGAGAGTCTGTCGCGAACGCATCCCGGCGACGTCAACGCCTTCCGGCCGCTCCTGCACGAGCTGGCGGCTCGAGATCCGAACGCCGCCGTCAGGCGCCTCGCAATGGTGTGTCTGAAGAACGGCACGCCGCAGCGCGACACGATCCAGATCCTCGAGGGGATCGCCGAGAGCGACGAGGAGGACGCCGACCTGCGCAAGACCGCCGGCTCGGTCGCCGCGCTCCTCGTGAAGAAGTCCAGAACGAAGTAGGCGTTGTGTGAGAGCTGTGATCGCGGCCGTGAAGCGGCCGCGCTTCAGGTCATTTTGTCCTGCGCGACCCGAGTCCGCGCTCGCGGATTCGGGTCTTGCCCAAGTAGTGTCCTGCCCGTGAGCGACGCGCCCGTCGTCGGGATCATCATGGGCTCCCGCTCCGACTGGGAGACGATGCGCCACGCGGCGGAGACGCTCGAGTCGCTCGACGTGGCGTTCGAGACGGAGGTCGTCTCGGCCCACCGGACCCCGGACAAGCTCTTCGCGTACGCGGCCTCGGCCGAGGAGCGCGGCCTCCAGGTGATCATCGCGGGCGCCGGAGGCGCGGCCCACCTGCCGGGGATGACGTCGTCCAAGACCCTGCTGCCGGTGCTGGGCGTCCCCGTCGAGTCGAAGGCGCTGGAGGGCCTGGACTCATTGCTCTCGATCGCACAGATGCCCGCCGGCATTCCCGTCGGGACGCTCGCGATCGGCCGGGCGGGTGCGGTCAACGCGGCGCTCCTCGCCGCCGCGATCGTCGCTCGGGGAGACACTGGCGTGCGAGCGCGTCTGGCGGCGTTCCGGGAGGAGCAGACGGAAGCCGTGCTCGCTGCGCCCGATCCGGCCGCGTGACGGCGCTCGTCGGCTGCCTCGGCGGGGGGCAGCTCGGACGGATGCTCGCCCTCGCCGGTGCTCCTCTCGGCGCGCGTCTCCGCTTTCTCGATCCCGCTCCGGACGCTTGCGCCGGCGACGTCGGCGAGTTGCTCGTCGGTGCCTACGACGATCCCGCGTGCCTCGGGCGGCTCGCGGACGGCGTGGACGCCGTCACGTACGAGTTCGAGAACGTGCCCGTCGCCGCGGCGCGCACCGTCGGCGCCGTCCCCGACCCGCGCGCGCTCGAGCTGGGGCAGGACCGGCTCGTCGAAAAGGAGCTGTTCCGGCGCCTCGGGATCGCGACCGCGCCGTTCGGTCTGCTCGACGACGTCGGGCTTCCGGCGCTCGTGAAGTCACGTCGCCTCGGCTACGACGGCAAGGGACAGCGCGTCGTCGAGGCGGCAGAATCGCTCGGCGAGGACGAGCTGGCCGAGGGGATCGTCCCGTTCGAGCGCGAGCTGTCCATCGTCGCGGTACGCGGACGCACCGACGAGACCGTGTTCTACCCGGTGACGGAGAACGAGCATCGCGGCGGGATCCTGGCCGTGTCGCGCGCGCGCGCGCCGGATGCCCGGCAGCGCGAGGCCGAGGAGATCGCGGCGCGTCTGCTGGACGAGCTCGGCTACGTCGGCGTCCTTGCCGTCGAGCTCTTCGAGGTCGGGGGCAATTTGCTCGCGAACGAGTTCGCGCCGCGCGTTCACAACACTGGTCACTGGACGATCGACGGCGCGGAGACGAGTCAGTTCGAGAACCATCTCCGCGCGATCCTCGGGCTCCCTCTCGGCGCGACGGCGGCCCGCAGCTCGAGTGTGATGGTCAACCTCGTCGGCGCGCTTCCGCCGCTCGAGCGTCTCCTCTCGATCCCCGGTGCGCACGTCCATCTCTACGGCAAGGAGCCGAGGCCGGGGCGGAAGCTCGGCCACGTGACGCTCGTCGGTGCGAGCGACGAGGCTCTGGCCGAGGCGATCGCGCTCGCGCGCGTCGCCTGGACGGTCTAGGCGGAGGAGGTACCGCTCGGGCGCGGTCGGCTGCGCGCGTGCGGGTGCGCCTGGAAGTAGACGTCGCGCCGCCGTCGATCCGAGACGTGGGTGTAACGCTCGGTCGTCCCGAGATCCGCGTGCCCGAGCATCTCCTGCACCGAGCGCAGGTCCGCTCCGCCCTCGAGGAGGTGCGTCGCGAACGAGTGGCGCAACAGGTGCGGATGGACGCGTCCGGGCTCGAGTCCCGCTCGGTCGGCGAGCTTGCGGAGAATGAGGAACGCACCGGCGCGTGTGAGCGCTCCCCCCCGGGCGTTCAAGAACAGCTCCGGCCGGTAGCGACGGTCGAGGTGAGGCCGCCCGAGCGCCAGGTAGCGGCGGACCGCCTCCGCCGCCGGGCGACCGAGCGGGACAAGTCGCTCCTTGCCGCCCTTGCCGAGCACGCGCACCACGCGCTCTTCGATTGCGACGCCGTTCTTCTCCAGCCCGACCGCCTCGGAGACCCGTAGGCCGGCTCCGTACAGGAGCTCGACGAGAGCACGGTCGCGTAGTGCGCGGGGCATCGTTCCGGTCGCGGCATCGATGAGCCGCTCCGTCTCGGCAGGTGAGAGGGCGCGCGGTAGGGTGCGGCCGCGGCGCGGTAGCTGGAGTGAGGCAGCCGGGTTTTCGTCGCGCATGCCGATAAGGACGAGGTGACGGAAGTACGCACGAACCGCGGAGACGCGCCTGGCGATCGTCGAGGCCGCGAGCCCCTGGGCGCGCATCGAAGCAACCCACGACTCGAGTTCGTCCGGAGTCACGCGGCCGACGTCCTTGCCGAGGAACCCGTGCAGGGCGGCCAGGTCGCGTCGGTACGCGTCGACGGTCCGCGGCGACCGCTGGGCCTGGAGGGTGAGCAGATAGCGCTCGACGTCGGGGTCGGAAGCACTCACGGCGCCCGGAACGTTTCGCCGAACGGCGCCCGGCTCCTCTTGCGCCGTCATCCCCGTCGGCTCGCGCGAGGTCTCGCACTCGCGTTGGTGCTCGTCGGCGGACTCGTCTCGTTGACCGGTTCGGCGTCCGCAACCGCAGTCGCGGACTCGGTTTCCGTGTATCCGTCGTCACAGTCGATACCAGCGAGCGGCGGTCTTCCGCGCGGCGGAGCGCCGTACGTCGCTGCCAACGCCGCGATCGGCGAGCGCGAGGATGCGATCGTCGTCGTGCGCGGCGCCGAGCGTGTTGCGGTTGCGGTGGCGACCGCTCCGGCAGGCGGCGTTGCGGTACGGCTCTTCTTCGCGCACTTCGTCGCAGTCGAGGGCCGTGCGATTCCCGACGCCCTCGAGCCCTGGGACGGGGGCGAGCGCGCGAGCGAGCGGGCGAACCAGCCGATCCACGTGCAGGTCGACGTGCCGTACGGGACCACGCCCGGTCGCTACGCGGCGTCACTCGCGGTGACGGCCGACGGGAAGCGCACGGTCGTGCCCGTGCGGATCACGGTCTTTCCGGTGACGCTGCCGCGGCCGGGCTCTCGCGTCGGAAATCTCCTGACGTCGTTCAACCTGAGCCCGGAGTCGTACGTCTCGAAGTCCGCCCAGCTCTACGGCTTCACGAGTCACGACCAGCGCGTTGCGGCGAATCGCGCGCTCTTCGGCCTGCTCGGCGACTACCGGGTATCGCCGGGCTCGTGGGGATTCGGCGAGCCGCGCACGTCGGCCGGCTACGCATCGGACGCGCGGTGGTGGCTCGACTCCGCCGGCAACTTCCTCGCCCAGTTCCGCGCGTCGCCGGGTTTCTCGGCCCTTCGGATCCCGATCTCGAGCAATCGGACCGCAGCGCACAACTACATCGCGCAGATGAGCCCCTTCGCGCCGGAGACCTGGTGCGAGTACCTGGGTCGCGTGCGCTCGTTCTGGTCGGAGAACGAGGTGCTCGGCGCAGGCCCGCTGCCGTACCTGTTCGGCTACGACGAGCCCAGCCTCGCGGGGCAGCGACTCGTCGCCCGCCAGGCGAGGGCTCTGCACGACTGCTTCCCAGGAGGCGCGCAGATGATGACCGGCAATCCGACGCCGGCCAACACGTTCCTGTGGGACGGCAAGGGTGGCGACGACCTCGACGTCTGGACGGTGCTCTCGCGCCGCTACTACGGCACGTGGACGAGTCCGGGTCACACGCGCGCCGGGATGTCCCGTGCGCGCTCGAATCTCGCGCTGATCGACAAGGTGCGCTCCCGCGGGAAGATGGTGTGGGCCTACACGTACACGGGCACTCCCGGCACACCGGGCTTCGCAGCGACGGAGCCCCTCTCGAATGCGCGCATGCTCATGCTCTGGACCGCGCTCGAGAACGTCCAGGGGCTCTTCTACGCCCAGGGGATGACGAGCTATACGGCGACGAACCCGCGCGAGTCGATCGGAAGTGGAGAGAAGATCCTCGTGTATCCAGGGCCGAACGGGCCGTGGCCGAGTGCCCGCCTCACGCAGATCCGGGACGGTGTCGAGGACTGGGCGATCCTCAACCTCCTGCGCCGGCGCCGAGGTCAGGCGGAGGTTCGAGCGGTCCTCGGGAACGCCGGCCTGTTCAGTGCGGGACGCCAGGGCGTGCGGCTCGCGTGCGACCTCGGGTGCGAGCTCCGCTCGCCGACGAAGTACGCATGGCCGCGCTGGTCACGCGACGTCTCGACTCCTCGGCGGATCGAGGTGGCGCACCTCGCGGCGCTCCGCCGCCTGTAGCCGAGCTCAGGACCGCGGGTGCGAGCGGTCGTAGACGCGCCGCAGACGCTTTGCGTCGACGTGGCTGTAGATCTGGGTCGTGGAGAGAGAGGCGTGGCCGAGGAGCTCCTGAATGACGCGAAGGTCAGCACCACCCTCGAGCAGGTGAGTGGCGAACGCGTGGCGGAGCCGATGGGGATGGCGGAGGAGCCGCCGGACCGTGCTCGTGTCGAGCCGGCGCCCTCGTGCGGAGAGGAAGACGGCGTCGTTCGCGCCCGCCGCGAGCTGCGGCCGACCGGACCGGAGATAGCGCGCGAGCTGCAGCGCAGCCTCCTCTCCGAGCGGGACGACACGCTCCTTCCCGCCCTTGCCGCGCACGTGCACGACCTCACGCTCGAAGTCGACGTCCCGGAGGTCGAGCGTGACTGCCTCCTGGCTTCGTAGACCGGCCGAGTAGAGGAGCTCTAGGAGCGCCCGGTTGCGGAGCGCGAGCGGCGACCCACCGTCGACGAGTTCGAGGAGGTCGTCGATCTCCGCGAGTCTCGGAGCGTCCGGGAGACGGCGTGCGCGTCGAGGCGCGAGAGACGCCTCGGGGACCGATGCGGGGCCGAACGTGTAGCGCAGGCACGAGCGGATTGCGGAGAGCCGGCGCGCGATCGACGGTGGGGCGAGGCGGTCTCTGCCGCTACCCAGCTCGGCGACCCAATCTGAGAGAACGCGCGCGTCGACTTCGTCCAACGTCAGATCTCGCCGGTCGAGCCAGGCCGAGAACGAGCGGAGATCGGAGCCGTACGCGCGCCTGGACGCCGGCGACAGGCCGCCGTGCTCGAGGAAGCGGTCGATCGCCTCGTCGGTCGTCACTACGACGGATTCGTCGGCGGCGTCGCGCTGCCTGCCTCAGGCAGGCCCGCGGCGGCGCGCGGCACCGGCCTCCGTGAGCACGACGAGCGACCGGCCGTCGTGGCGTTCGATCGCGATCAGGCCCTGGTCGAGCGCGTCCTCCCACGGCGAGATGCGCGGGCAGTGCGTCCTCCAGGCCTCGATCGTCTCGGCGTACGGCCTTGGGCCGGGCACGAGCCAGTCGATGAGCTGCTGGACAGGCTCGCTGACGACGTCGACCGACATGCCTCGAATGGTATTTCCCGGGCCTCACGACGCTGCGGGCAGGCACGCTTAGCTCGTGCCAGGCCGTCGCTTCGACTCCTTTTCCACCGAGGACGCTCCCGAGCGCCCGTCCGACCCCGAGGTACGTCGGGCGAACTTCCGACGGATCGTCCGCCTGTTTCGCCCGTACCGGGCGCGTCTGACCGCCGTTTGCACGCTCATCTTCTTCGCAGCGGCGATCGGCGTGGTGTCGCCGTTCCTCCTGCGCGAAGTCCTCGACGTCGCGATACCGGACGAGAACGTCCGCCTGCTCAGTGCGCTCGTCGCGGGCATGGTCGCCATCCCCGTCGTCACGGGCGTCATCGGCGTGTATCAGACACTGCTTTCGAACCAGGTCGGCCAGAGCGTCATGCACGACCTGCGGACGGAGGTGTATCGGCACCTCCAGCGCCTGTCCCTGGCGTTCTTCACCCGCACGCGAACCGGCGAGGTGCAGAGCCGGATCGCGAACGACATCGGCGGCATCGAGAACGTCGTCACCTCGACGGCGACGTCGGTGCTGTCGAATGTCACGACGGTCATCGCGACGATCGCCGCTATGTTCCTCCTCGACTGGCGCCTCGCGGTCTTCGCGCTGGCCCTCCTCCCGCTGTTCGTGTGGCTGACGAAGCGCGTGGGCGCACAGCGCAAGAAGGTCACGGCCGAACGGCAGGCGTCTCTCGCGGACGTCTCATCGATCGTGCAGGAGTCGCTCTCGGTCTCCGGGATCCTGCTCGGAAAGACGATGGGCAGGACCGACGACCTCGCAGAGCGCTTTGCCGGCGAGTCGCGGCGCCTTGCCGATCTCGAGGTGCGAAGCCGCATGACGGGCCGTTGGATGATGGCCTCGATCCAGATGACCTTCGCGATCATGCCCGCCCTCGTCTACTGGTTCGCGGGCTTCTCGATCGCGAACGGCTCGCAGGCGATCACGATCGGGACGCTCGTCGCCTTCACCACCCTGCAGACGCGCCTGTTCTTCCCGATCGGGAGCCTGCTCGGCGTGCAGGTCGACGTGCAGAGCTCGCTCGCGCTCTTCGACCGGATCTTCGAGTACCTCGACCACGAGGTCGACATCGTCGAGGGGACGCACGAGCTCCGCGTTCCCCGAGGCGAGGTCGCCCTCGACGGGGTCTGGTTCCGGTACGACGATGCCGCCTGGACGCTCCAGGAGGTGTCGTTCACAGTCCCGCCCGGGACGAAGACCGCACTCGTGGGGGAGACCGGCTCGGGGAAGACGACGTGTGCCTATCTCGTCGCGCGGCTCTACGACACGACGCGGGGCGCGGTCTCGGTCGACGGCGTCGACGTGCGGGAGATGACGTTCGCGAGTCTCGCCGACACGGTGGGCGTCGTGTCGCAGGAGACCTACCTCTTCCATGCGACCGTGCGCGAGAACCTGCGGTTCGCTCGCCCGACGGCGTCCGACGACGAGATCGAGGAGGCTGCCCGCGCCGCGCAGATCCACGAGCTCATCGCGACGCTGCCCGAGGGCTACGAGACGATGGTGGGGGAGCGCGGCTACCGCTTCTCCGGCGGCGAGAAGCAGCGCATGGCCATCGCGCGGACGATCCTGCGTAACCCGCCCGTACTCGTCCTCGACGAGGCGACGTCGTCGCTGGATACGCAGACGGAGCGGCTCGTGCAGGAAGCGCTCGAGCGTCTTTCCGAGGGGCGCACGACGATCGCGATCGCCCATCGGCTGTCGACCGTCCGCGACGCGGACCAGATCGTCGTGCTGAACGATGGTCGGATCGCCGAGATCGGGACGTACGACGAGCTGATCGCGGCCGGCGGCAAGTTCGCCGAGCTCGTCGCCGGCGACCGGCCGCTGGAGGCGGAACTCGCCTAGACGCCGTCGAGGGCGATCTCGGACGGGAGCTCGTCGATGCGCTCGACCGGCTCCAGCTCGAACCGCGCCCGCGCGTCGAAGTAGACGTAGGCGGTCACGAGGGCCACGAACGGCATCGCGAGCGCGTAGACGACCCCGGCCACGATGTTGAGCATCGCGAGCGGCAGGTCGGTCAGGAAGATGAGAATCGCGCCGAGCAGCGGACCGAGGAGGAGAGCGGTCGCCCCGCTGACGCCGACGAGCGAGCCGACCCGGATCCAGCGCCCGCGGACGAGCTCGCCGCTTCGGCGCAGCGTCGCGAGCGGACGGCGATCGGCTTCGAGTGCCACGACCGCCGCCACGAGCGCCCACCTCACCGCGAGCCAGATGGCGACGGGGATGAGGAACACCGTCGCGGTGAGCACGACCCAGATGGCCACCCACAGCACGAGCGCCCGCAGGAGTGGCCGGATCCGCCGCCAGGCGAGCCGGTATGCGCCGATCGGCCCGATGTCGCGGCCGGAGTCGATCTCGACGAGCGCGAGCGCCGCTGCAGCCATGACGATTCCGAGCCCGAGGAGCGTGAACGTCGTCCCGATGACTGCGGCGACGAACGCCCACGTCCCCGCCGCGTCGCCCGTGACCACTCCGACGAGGTCGATGCCCTTGAGCAGGAGCCACTGGAGGAGCGTGATCGCGAACGAGATCGGGATGAGGAGCAGGCCTATCCCGAGGAAGAGCGTGGCTCGGCGGAGATACATGCGCCCGGAGGCGGCGACGATCTGGCCCCACGCTCGGCGCCGCCCGAGTCGCAGCGGCGCAACCGGGGTCCAGGTCGCCTTCACTGCGGCGAAGACGATGATGGCGACGATGCCCAGGAGGAAGACCAGCGTCGGCAGCGGGTTCCGAAGGAGCCGGATGAGGCCCTCGGAGCCACGGGCCACGGCCGAGCAGAAGAAGTCGGTCGTGCCGGTGCCGAACAGGCCGACGGCAGGCACCGCGTAGCTGCGGTCGCTCCAGCCGTCCGACCACGAGATGGGCTCCGTCCACTGGCGCTTCAGGTTCGGCCCGGTCGGGCCGTTGAAGAAGGCTTTCTGCAGCTCGCCCCAGCGACCCTGAAACGCGATCCACGGATACGCGGCACGGGCGGCGGCCGGGTCACTCGGGATCGTCTCGACTCGCGGGGAGAGCTCGCGATGCGGGCCGCGCGTGTCGTCGCAGCCGACTCCAGCCTCGGCGGAGCTCCCGAGCCACAGCGCAGCGGAGTACTTGTTCGCGTGCGATCCCGCGGCGGGATAGACGACAGGCCGCGAGCCGACGACCTCGAGCTTGTCGTCCGCCCAGGCAGAGCTCGTGGCCCCCTCGTGCGCGCTGTAACCGACCTCGACGGGAGTCGTGTCGAGCGCCTCTGCCGCGTCGTCCGCGTCGAAGTTGAGCTGGATCATCTCCCAGTCGCCCTCGTGCGTGTTGTTGAAGTCGTTGAACGGGTAGAAGAACCAGTACTGCAACGCGAGCTTCCGCGGACGGCTTGGCTCGGTGACGACATGGGCGTACACGACCGGGCCCTCGGACGCGCCGATGTGGTTTGCCCAGTGCTCGTACGTGCAGCCGGGGTCCAGGGCGTCTCCCGGGAAGTCCAGGTGGTACTCGAAGCGGCCGACGAGGTCTTCGGCGACGGGTCCGATCTTGACGAGGTCGGTAGGGCTCCACGGCCCGCGCAGCGCAACCGTGTCCTGGCCGAGGATCCGATCGATGTCGGTCGGGACGAACGGCTCGCCGTGACCGCAGTCCTCCGTTTGCTCGACCACCCGTACGATCGGCGCGAAGTGCTCTGCGAGAGCGCGCTCGTCCGCGAGATCGGCGCTCGCGACCGGAGCGAGAACGAGTGCCGCGAGGACGACGAGAGCCCAGCAGGTGATGCGCCTCACGCGCGCCATTCTCGGCTCGGCGACGGACGTTCGTCCCTGAGCGCCCGTCTCCGCGTAGGATGGGGTTTCGTGATCGCGATCGTTCCCGATCGGGACGAGCTCGCCCAGCACGGAATCTCCGTTCGAGGGCACGTCTTCTGGCACCCGACCACCTCGCAGCTCTACGAGCATGCGCTCGCACGGGGCGAGGCGCGGCTCGGCGAGGGCGGCCCGCTCGTCGTCGACACCGGTAAGCACACGGGCCGCTCGCCGAAGGACAAGTTCGTCGTGCGGGAGCCGGGCTCCGAGTCGCGTATCTGGTGGGGAGACGTGAACGCGGAGATCTCCGAGGAGAGCTTCGAGCGCCTGCGCGACAAGGTCGTCGCTCGACTCGGCGAGGGCGACGTCTACGTCATCGACGCCTTCGCCGGCTCGGATCCCGCCCACCGGATCGCCGTCCGTGTGATCAGCGAGAGCCCGTGGCATGCGCTGTTCGCGAA
>Ga0070685_10001193_pt1 | contig 13886 bp, 11 predicted proteins | sample KBSS13LmetaG_FD_65651 | JGI IMG/M metagenome (GOLD analysis project Ga0070685, IMG submission 65651) | Switchgrass rhizosphere microbial communities from Kellogg Biological Station, Michigan, USA - KBS S1-3L metaG | ecosystem: Host-associated > Plants > Roots > Rhizosphere ...
TGCGGCATGGGGCCGTCCGCGGCGGAGACGACGAGGATGGCGCCGTCCATCTGCGCCGCGCCCGTGATCATGTTCTTCACGTAGTCGGCGTGGCCGGGGCAGTCGACGTGCGCGTAGTGGCGCTTGTCGGTCTCGTACTCCACGTGGGCGGTCGCGATGGTGATGCCGCGCTCGCGCTCCTCGGGGGCGTTGTCGATCGAGCCGTAGTCGCGCACGGCGATCTTCGGGTTCTTTTGCGCCAGCACCATGGTGATCGCTGCGGTCAGCGTGGTCTTGCCGTGGTCCACGTGCCCGATCGTGCCGACGTTCACGTGCGGCTTCGTGCGCTCGAACTTCTGCTTCGCCATCGCGACGGACTCCCCTCGTGGGTTCTGGTTCGTCGAACTGCTTCAGGCGCCGGCTGGCCGGCGGATCACTTGCTTCGGCGGCTCCTTCCGCATGCAGATGGAGCCCACGATCGGAATCGAACCGATGACCTTCTCCTTACCATGGAGATGCTCTACCGACTGAGCTACGTGGGCGCGCACGACCGCGACCATCCCAGCGGACAACGTGGCTCGGATGCGGAACGTAAGGAGCGATGGACCGGCCGAAGCGGGAGGGCTTGTGGAGCCCGGGTGTGCGAGGAAAAGACACACCACCCCGAAGGCGACCTCCTCGATCGAAGGCCGTCTTGGGGTGTCGCGCGAATCCGGGAATCTAGGCCCAGGAGCCCCCGCCGTCAACGCGAAACATCGGAAAAATCCCGGCTTGCGGCGCCGGCCGGGATCCATTCCTCAAGATGCGACGACCTCGCCGGGGAACGAGAAATACCTCGCCGGACCAAAATTCACCGGATGGAGTATGGAGCGGGAAACGGGATTCGAACCCGCGACCCTCGGCTTGGAAGGCCGATGCTCTAGCCGCTGAGCTATTCCCGCGCAATGCCTTGCGTTAGAGAGCTGGTGGAGGGGGAAGGATTCGAACCTTCGAAGGCGTGAGCCGGCAGATTTACAGTCTGCTCCCTTTGGCCGCTCGGGCACCCCTCCGCAGGGCGCGCAAGCTACCACCCCGCTCCAAGTGGCAACAAGCCCAGGTGCCGCGTTTCGCGCGTACGGACCCTGGCCACGTGATCACGGTGCGCCCGACGGGCGATCCCGCCGACTCGGCACTTTGCTGGACGGACCAGCTGACCCGCTCGCCCGGCATATCTGTCTTGACGATAGTCGTTGCGACGACTAGTATGGTGGGCATGACGTCCAGGATCGCGGAAGAACTCAAGCAGAAGAGCCCGTTCGACTCCGTGGAGCAGGAGGTGTTTCTCGGCCTGCGACTCGCGGCCGCTCGCGTGCTGGATCCGTGGGCCGCGTTCCTCAAGACGGCGGCTCAGCTCTCCCCCGTTCAGTACAACGTGCTGCGCGTGCTGCGGGGCAGCCACCCGGGAAAGGTGGCGAGCAGCGATCTCGGGGAGCGATTGATCGCGCGCGACCCGGACACCACGCGCCTGGTGGACCGCCTGAGCAAGCGCGGTCTCGTGAAGCGCAGTCCGGGGCTCAAGGATCGACGCGTGGTGGAAGTGGCCATCACCGAGAAGGGACTCCAACTCCTTCGCGAGCTGGACCCCCATGTCGAGCGCATGCCGAAGGCCGTCCTGGGCGGACTCGGTCGTACCCGGCTGCGCCAACTTCGAACGCTGCTCGACGCCGTCCTGGCCGAGCGCGGCCAGTTCCCCTGATCCCGCGCGAATCGCCCCTGGGCACCCAACTCCCCGAGGCGAACGCGCAATAGTCGTTGCAACGATAGTCGGCTAAACGATGTCATCCAGCCTGCGAGATGCCCGGCCCATCTCCTCGGCAGCACTGGCGAACCGACCGGAGTGCGATCCACCGAAGGAGGCTCTCATGAACACCCGTCCGCTGATCCTCGTCACCGGCTCCACCGGCAACACGGGTTCTGGGCTGGTTCCTGCCCTTCTCGCCGGGGGCGCGCGCGTGCGTGCCCTGGTCCACTCCCCGGCCAAGGCCGCCCCGCTTCGCGCGTTGGGTGCCGAGGTCGTGATCGGAGATCTCGGCAAGCCCGAGACCCTGACCGCGGCCGTCGCCGGGGTCGATCGCATCTACCTCTGCCTGTTCAACGGCCCCGACCAGGCGACTCACGGCCGAAACCTGATCGCCGCCGCGCGCGCTGCGGGACGCCCCCACGTCGTGCACCACTCGGCGTCCGGCTCGGACCGCAGCCGCATCATCCGTCACATCGCCGAAATCGAGGCGGAGCTGCGGGCCTCGGGCCTGCCGTGGACGATCGTCCGGCCGACGTTCTACCTGCAGAACATGATGATGGCGATTCCGACCGTGGCCTCGCAGCGCACGATCTACCTGCCGATGAAGCAGGGTCGCATGGCCATGACCGACGTCCGGGACATCGTCGACGTCGCGACCCGCTTGCTGTTGGACGGGGGGCACGTGAGCCAGGATTACTCGCTGACCACACCCGAGGCGTTCACGATCGGCGAGTTCGCGACCGCGCTCGGGACCGAGCTCGGCACTCCGGTGCAATACGTCGACGTGCCGATCAGCGCGGCGCGGGAGTCCATGGTCGGGATGGGCATGGAGCCGTGGGTCGTCGACGGATACATGGAGCTCTTCGAGGGATTCGCCGGCAACTGGGGCAACAAGACCTCGAACGACACCCAGAAGATCCTCGGACGGCCGGCGCGCGGATACCGGCAGTTCATCGCCGACTTCAAGGGCGCATTCGCGGGCGGGGCGCCGAGCCTGAGTTCGCGCTGAATCAGCCGGGAGGGGTGCGCGATCGGCTTACTGCCCGCCGCTCGGGCACCCCTCCACGCCGGCGCGGCGCCCTTCGGGCGCGTCGATCCGGCCACCCGCCCGCTGAGCTGGCGAAGGGACTCGAACCCCCAACCACCTCATTACAAATGAGATGCTCTACCAATTGAGCTACGCCAGCGGAACCGTCGAAAAAAGAGCCCGCGGAACATAGTCAGGGCCTCCGGGGGCGTCAAGAATCGAAAAGGCAGCCGGTGGTCGAGTTACCTCGACTCCGACTGCCTCTTCCCGAGAGAACAGGGAGCGACCGGGATGAACTCCGCTGTCCTCACGGCTTCGTTGACCGGGCGTATTCAGTTTTTTTACTGCGTTGCGTTGCTGCGAAACGACTCAACCACTTCTGCTACTGCTGCTACGGCCAGCTCGTGATGCGTCCATCCCCCCTTTGCTGAACAGGCACCTCGCTGCTTCACCGGGCCCTCGCCCGGATCGACTTCGAAGTGTGAATCGAGGGTACGAGCCCCCGGGCGCTCGGTGCGCCCGTCACAACCAGACATCCTGGGGGATGTCCCTGTTACCTGCGGTGGAGGTCCGGAAGGCCACGCGCCGATGGAGGTGCCCGACCTTCGCGCGGCCTTTCCGAACTTCTGGGATCCCACTCCCCCTGCGGAATCCCCTGCCACCGTCGGTTCGCGAGCCGGAGTTCCTCGCGTCCCGTATCCGGCGGCATCACAATGCAGAGCGCATGCCAATCGCCGCCGCGCCGGGAGCCTGACTTGATGCGCTCGCACATCCTCAACATTTCCATGGCGTTAAGGATGTGGTGCCAGAGAGGGTTCAGGGCCCGTAAGGCATCCGGGGAGGCACGCTGTCACCCCCTTCGAGGTAACGGGCAAGCATGGCCGACCCACATCAAACACAAGCGCCGCAAGGCGTTCGCGACTGTCACCCCCGGGGTGACAGTTCACGCGGCGGTGACATCGGCCTGACCTTAAAAGAAGTTGCGGGCGGCGCCAGACCCATGCTGCGCATGGGTGCCCCGGCGCCGCCCGCTCTGGCGAGCATGAACAGCGTGGTCAGAGCTTCAAGTCGAGCCGCTTGAGCCGCGCGTAGAGCGTCTTCCTGCTCACGCCCAGGAGATCGGCGAGCCGGCTCTTGTTGCCGTGCGCCTGGCGCCACGCGGTGACGATCTCGTCGCGCTCGTTGGCGCGGCGATCCGCCTGTTCCGCGGCGCGCTGCGGCGGATCGGCGAGCAGCGGCAGGATGGCGCGCGCGTCCAGCTCGCCGCTGTCCGAGTGCAGAGCCGCGAGCCGCTTCATCACGTTCTCGAGCTCGCGCACGTTGCCCGGCCAGCCGTAGGAGACGAGAAGGCTCTCGCCATCGTGCGCGAGGCGCGGCCCGTCGAGGCCGCCGTAGAACGACAGGAAGTGCTTCGCGAGCGGCACGATGTCCTCGACGCGCTCGCGCAGCGCCGGGAGCCGGATCTCGATCTCGTTCAGCCGATAGAGCAGGTCGCGACGGAACATGCGCTCGGCATCGCCGCCGCGCAGCACGCGGTTCGTGGCCGCGATGATGCGCACGTCGGCGCGGCGCACCTGGGTCTCACCCAGCCTCAGATACTCGCCGCTCTCGAGGAAGCGCAGCAGCGTCACCTGCACGTCGAGCGGCAACTCGCCGGCCTCGTCCAGGAACAACGTGCCGCCATGCGCGGCTTCGACCAAGCCCACGCCCTCGGCGTGGGCGCCGGTGAACGCGCCCTTCCGGTGGCCGAACAGCTGCGACAGAGCGAGATCCGCCCGGAGCGCGCCGCAGTTGACGGCGAGGAAGGGGCGTGCGGCCCGCGGAGACTGCGAATGGATGGTGCGCGCAACCAGCTCCTTGCCGGTGCCGGTCTCGCCGGTGATCAGCACCGAGAGCTCGGTCGCGGCGGCGCGGCGGGCGAGCGTCTCGGCGGTGCGCATGGCGTTGGACGCCCCGACCAGGCCCGGCGCGCGATGGCGCTTGCCGAGCAGCGAATCGGAACGCGTGGGCGCGGTGACGAGCCCGGGACCCATCATGCGTGCCAGCTCGGCCTCGGCCTGCTCCATCCAGAACTGCGAGCCCACCTCGGCAAAGAGCGAGCAGGCGCGCAGCGCGTGCGTGCGTGCGGCGCGGGCGTCGTCGGTGGACCGCGCGAGCAGGAGTTGGACGCGCGCGGACTCGAAGCGCTCGCGGCACGCCGAGAGCAGCGTGGCCGCCTGCTCCCAGGACTGCCGGGCATCGAGCCTGCGGCCGCGGGCCACCGCGATCTCGCCGGCCACGCGGTGCGCGATCGCGTGCTCGAGCTTGTCGTCGGTGAGCCGCGCCAGCCGGGTCGCGCGGTCGAGCGAGCGTTCCGCTTCGTCCAGGCGCCCGAGCGCCACCAGGGCTTCGGCACGCCGGCGCTCGATCTCCACGATCAGGTCGCCCTCGGGCGCCGAGCGCTCCGCGAGCGTCATCGCCTCGTGGTAGCGCGACACGGCGCGCTCGGGCCGGCCGCGATCGAAATCCAGCTCGCCGAGGAACTCGAGCGCCAGCACTTCTTCGCGGTTCGCCGCCTTCCGCCTTGCCCGGTCGAGCGCCGCCAAGAGGTGCGTCTCCGCCTCGGGGAACTTGCGCTGCAGCCGCGCCACGTTTCCCAGGCCGATGTAGGTGCGCGCGAGGAACATGTCGTTGCCGAGCTGGAGCATCACGGACTCGCAGGCCCGGTAGTGCTCCTCGGCCGCCGTCCATTCGCCCATCTTCTGGTGGACGATCCCCATGTTCATGAGCGGCAGCGCCGTCTCGCCATAGAGCCCAAGGCGTCGCTGAATCTCGAGCACCGATCGGAATGCCGCGAGCGCGCTGTCCCACTCGCAGAGCTGCTTGTGGATCAAGCCGATGTTGTTGCGCGCGATGGCCACTCGACCTTCGTCGCCGAGCCTGCGGAACAGGCCCAGCGCCTGTTCGGCATAGTCGCGCGCGAGGACCAGGTCGCCATTGCGGTACGCGGCGATCCCCAGCACCAGGAGCGACAGCGCCGCCTTGGGCTGGTCGCCGATCTTGTCGGCCAGCTCGAGCGCGCGCGCGGCCGACGCCGCGGACTCGTCGATACGTCCCAGCTCGAACTCACAGCGGGCGCAGTAGTAGAGCAGGATGGCGCGCAGCGCATCGGGCGCGTCGGGGACATCGCGCAGCAGCTCGCGCGCCTGCGTCACCGCCGCCTGGGCCTCGCCGCGTGCCAGCCGGCACGCCACGGCCTTGACCTCGAGCGCCAGGCGCCGCTCCGGGCCGAGCCGGCGCGACGCCGGCAGCGACAGGAGCCGGTCGATCGTCTCCAGCGCCGGAAGGTAACTGTCCGACTGCATGTAGAGATCCGCGAGCATCTCGAGCTCAGCAGGTTGCGGCCCGTCGTCGACAGCCCGATCGGGCGACAAGCGCTGTTCAAGGTACGAGATGCGTTCTCGGTCGTCCTTCAGCACGCCGAATCTCCAGTCAACGTGATACACCGCCCCCGTCGTCCGCGCTGCACCGCATCCAGCCCGGGAAGGCTAGATGCGGAACCAGACGCGGTACACGGCGGCGAAAGCCATACGCAGACGCAGCATCCACATACCGAACATGCCCGGGGACACGTTGCGGTACGAAGGCTGGCTGGAAGCGCCACGGCCACTTCCTGGCTTGGGCAGCGACTTGCCACTGCCCGGCGCATCCGGATCCCCAGCCTGCGGGTCACCCGGCGGCGCGCCCGGAATGGGATCGACCGGCGACTGATCCGCGCGCGCAACGCGCGTAGCCGATGCCATTCCCGCCCCGCAGAGCGACAACATCAGGATGAGCGTCCACAACCTGTTCTGTGCTTTGCGACGCATGTTCCCTTTCTGCATTCCCAGTTCGGTCCACGCCTCCGAAGGGGGCGTTCAAAAAAACCCGAACGTGCAGGCCATCGATTCGTGACGGGTGGATACGGGATGTCCCGCTCACGAAACTGTGGCCCACAGGCGCCCGGGTCGGCTAAAGGCTAGTCCCGTGGGCCGATGGCGAGCAAGGGCTTTGTTATTGCTGACCGGCCGGCCTCTACCTGGTTTACTTCCGGCGCAGCTTCTGGCCCCCGGGGGCATCCTCGACGGCCACGCCCATGGCCCCGAGCTGATCGCGTAACTCGTCTGACAGCTTCCAGTTACGCTCTTTTCGCGCGCTCGCCCGGCGGTCGGCCAGCGCGGTCACCTCGGCCGGCCAGCTCTCGGCACCCGGTGCTCTCCAGAAGAGACCGAGGATGTCGCCCAGCCGGTGGAGTGCCCGGGCCCCCTGGGCGGCCTCGGCGCCGCCCCCCTCGTCCAGCGCACGGTTCACCGCCCGGGCCAGGTCGAACAGGTGGCCCAGGGCGCCGGCCGAGTTGAAGTCGTCCTGCATCGCCTCGTGGAATAGCCGTTCGGCCTCGGCCACGGCCTGGCCCAGCGAGCCGCCCGGGGCAGCACGGTCCGCGAGCGCCCACGTGTTCGCGCGCTCGAGCGGCCCGCGCAGCCGGGCGTACGCGATCGCCGCCTCGCCCAGCCGCTCGGTGCTGAACTCGATCGGGCTCCGGTAGTGCGTGCTCATCAGATAGAAGCGCGTCACCTCCGGATCCCAGTCCTTCGCGATGTCCTCGATGAAGAAGAAGTTGCCGACGCTCTTGGACATTTTCGCGCCGGAGAGGTTCACGAGGCCGTTCTCGCACCAGTAGTTGGCGAACGGCTTCCCGCAGTAGGCCTCGCTCTGGGCGATCTCGTTCTCGTGGTGCGGGAAGATCAGGTCCTGGCCGCCGCCGTGGATGTCGAACGTCTCGCCCAGGTACTTCATCGCCATGGCCGAGCACTCGATGTGCCAGCCCGGCCGCCCCGGGCCCCACGGGCTCTCCCACGCCGGCTCGCCCGGCTTGGCGCCCTTCCACAGGGCGAAGTCCAAGGCGTCTCGTTTCGCCTCGCCGGGCTCGATCCGGTAGCCCTCGCGCAGCTCGTCGACGCGACGGCCGGAGAGCTTGCCATAGTCGCTCTTCTTCCTCACGTCGTAGTAGACGTCGCCGCCGGCCGCGTACGCAAAGCCCTTCTCGATCAGCGTCGCGATCATGCGGTGCATCTCGGGGATGTGCTGCGTCGCCCGCGGGTAGTGCGTCGCGCGCTTGATGTTGTGGAGGTCGGCGAAGCGCAGGTAGGAGTCGATGTTGCGCTCGCTCACGCTGCCATACTCGATGCCCTCGGCGTTCGCCCGCTCGATGATCTTGTCGTCCACGTCGGTGAAGTTGTAGACGTACGTCACCGTGTGCCCGAGGTGCTCGAAGTAGCGACGCATGACCTCGGCCGAGAGCGAGGCGCGGATGTGCCCCACGTGCGGCTTGTTCTGCACGGTCATGCCGCACACGTACATGCCCACGTGGCCGGGCTTCACGGGCACGAACTCGCGCTTCTCGCGCGTCAGCGTGTCGTAGATGCGAAGCGGCACGCGCGTCAGGCCAACCCCGCGACCGTCTTCGAATCCAGCTTCTGCACCAGCGCCACCAGCAGCGTCACGGTGGACTCGTAGTCGCGGCGGTCGATGATGCTGACGTGGCTATGGATGTAGCGCGCGGCCACGCCCATGGAGAGGCTCGGCACGCCCTCGCCCGTCATGTGGATGCGGCCGGCGTCGGTGCCGCCGCGCTCGATGGCCTCGAACTGGAGCGGGATCTCCATCTCGGCCGCGGTGTCGATCACCAGGTCGCGAAGCCGGCGGTTGGGAATGCTGCTCGAGTCGTACACGACCACGAGCGGGCCGCCGCCCAGCTTCTCGTCGCCCTCGGTGCCGGGCGTGTCGTGGGCGATGCCGACGTCGAGCGCGAACGCCACGTCGGGCTGGATCTTCTGCGCGCTCGTCTGCGCGCCGCGCAGGCCGACTTCCTCCTGCACCGTGGCCACGGCGTAGAGCGTGTTCGGGTGCTTCTGGTCCACGAGCCGGCGCGCGGTCTCGGCGGCGAGCGCGCAGCCGATGCGGTTGTCCCACGCCTTTGCCAGCAGCAGGTTCGGGTTCGCCATCACCGTGAACGACGAGTCGGGCACGATCGCGTCGCCGGGGCGGATATCGAGCTGCTTCTTCACGTCCCAGTCGCCCGCGGCGCCGACGTCGATGTACATGTCCTTGATCTCGAGCACCTTCTTGCGGTCTTCATCGCGAAGCTCATGCGGCGGCTTGCTGCCGACCACGCCGAGCACGTCGCCCGTGCGCGTCTTGATGATCAGCCGCTGCCCGAGCACGACGTGTCCCCACCAGCCACCAAGCGGCAGGAACTTGACGAAGCCCTCCTTGGTGACCGACTTGACGAGGAAGCCGACCTCGTCGAGATGCCCCGCGAGCATCACCTTCGGGCCCTTCCCATCGCCCGGCTTCTCGCAGATGAAGCTACCCAGACGGTCGCGGGTGATCTCGCCCACGCCCTTCAGGTACTTCTGCATCACGCGCGCGACGTCGTCCTCGAAGCCGGGCACGCCGTGCGCGTCGACGAGTTCCTTGAGGAACTCCAGGGTGCTGTCCATGGACGTCGAGTCTCCGAGCGACGGTCGGGCGGCGGTCTTCATCGCGGTCCTCTTCGTGAATCAGTGTGCGGCCGCGCGCGCGGCGTTGGCGTCGGCGCGGGCCATGTCGAGCATGCGCCCGACGAGTTGGTCGTAGCTGATCCCCTTCGCCTGCGCCGCCATGGGCACGAGGCTCGTGGGCGTCATCCCGGGAACGGTGTTCACCTCGAGCACGTAGGGCTCGTCGTCTTCCGAGAGCCGGAAGTCCACGCGCACCACGCCGCGGCAACCGAGCACCGCCGCGCACTCCACGGCCAGCTCGCGCACGTGGCGGCCGAGCTCCTTGTCGAGCACCGCGGGGCAGGTGTACTCGGTCTTCCCCTTCGTGTACTTCGCCTCGTAATCGTAGAAGCCGCTCTTCGGCTTGATCTCCACGATCGGGTAGGCCTCCTCGCCCACCACGGCCACGGTCAGCTCGCGGCCGTCGATGTAGCGCTCCACCATCACCTGCTGGTCGTGGCGGCCCGCCTTCTCGATCGCCGGATCCAGCTCCGACGGATGGCGCACGATCGAGAGCCCCACGGTGGAGCCCTCGGCGTTGGGCTTCACCACCAGCGGATAGCCGCCGAGAAGGCTCGTGTCGATGCTCCGGCCCGGCACGCCCGCCTCGAGCACCACCCAGTGCGGCGTGGGGATCGCTTCGCGCTCGAACACGCGCTTGCTCATCGCCTTGTCCATCGCCAGCGCGCTCGCGAGCACGCCCGAGCCGGTGTAGGTCTTCCCCGCCAGCTCCAGTGCCGCCTGGATGACGCCGTCCTCCCCGTACGTGCCGTGGAGCGCGATCATCACCACCTCGGCCGTCTGCACTGCGGGCACCTGAACCGCCGCGAGCATCGCCGAGAGCGGCAGCTTGAGGACCGCTTCCCGCTTCGGCGCCGCCGTCTCCTCCTTGCCGCCCGGCAGCATCGAGCCGTCAGCGGCGTCGATCGAGGTCACGTCGTGACCCAGGTTCCTGAGCGCCTGCGCCATCCCCTGTCCCGAGCGCAGCGAGATCTCGCGCTCGCTCGAGCGCCCTCCCATGAGCACCGCAACCTTCATCGGTTCTTCCTCCATGATTTTCGTGGGAATGTCCTGCGCGGCCGCCTTTCCCTGCGACACCGCCCTGCCGTCAGCTCCGGGCCCCTGCAGCGCCCGCGCGCTCGAGGCGCGCGAGCGAACGCTCGCGTCCCAGCAGCTCCGCGACCAGCGGCAGCTCGGGGCCGTGCGTGCGCCCCGTGAGCGCGGCGCGGACCGGCTGGTAGAGCTCGCGGCCCTTGACGCCCAACGCCGGAGCGACGGACTGAATGGCCGATTTAACCGCGTCCGCGCGCCACTCCGCAAGCGTGGACAGCGCGGCGGCGGCCGCGGCGCACACCGCCGCGGCGCGTGGCGCGCCCAGCGCGTCCCGGGCATCGGCCTCGAGCGTCGGCGGCTCGTCCAGGAACGGCGCCAACTCGCCTGGCAGGTCGGCGAGCCTCGCCAGGTTGCCGCGGAGCGCCTCGAGCACACGCTCGAGCGTCGCGGGAGGCCATGCGGCCGCCGCGGGCGGCAGGAAGCCCGCGCCTGCGTGCTCGATCCACTCCCGGATCTTCGCGCCGCTGGCATGGTGGAGCCAGTGGGCGTTCATCCACGCCAGCTTCGCCGGATCGAATACCGAGCCACTCTTCCCGAGGCGCTCGAGCGTGAATGCCTCGGTCATCTCGTCGTCCGTGAGCACTTCGCGATCGTCACCGGGATGGAATCCGAGCAGCCCGAGATAGGCGAGCAATGCCTCGGGCACGTAGCCCGCCTTCCTCCAGTCGCCCACGGCGACCGCGGCCTCGCCCTCGCGCTTGCTCATCTTGGTGCGGTCGGCGTTCAGGATCAGCGCCACGTGCGCGAACTCGGGCGGCCGCCAGCCGAAGACCTCGTACAACATCAATTGTCGTGGCGTGTTGGCGAGATGCTCTTCGGCGCGCAGCACGTGTGAGATCGCCATCAGGTGGTCATCGACGACGCAGGCGAAGTTGTACGTGGGAAGCCCGCTCGAGCGCAGCAATACGAAATCGCCCACCATACCCGCCGGGAACACGACCTCGCCGCGCACGGCATCCGCGAGCGTCCAGTCGCGCAGCGGCACCTCGAAGCGGATCGAGTGCGGCTCGCCAGCGCCGGCGCGGGCGGCGGACTCCTCGCGCGCGATCCGCCGGCAGCGGCCGTCGTACTGCGGCGGCCGGCCCGCCGCGAGCGCCGCGGCGCGCCGCACCTCGAGCTCGGCGTCGGTGCAGAAGCAGCGATACGCCCTGCCCTCCGCGAGCAGCCTGTCCGCGTGTTCGCGATAGATCGCGAGCCGCTCGCTCTGGCGATAAGGCGCGAACGGGCCGCCCACGTCGGGCCCCTCGTCCCAGTTCAAGCCCAGCCAGCGCAGGTCGTCCAGCACGCCGCGCTCGCTCTCGTCCGACGAGCGGTCGGCATCGGTGTCCTCGATGCGCAGCACGAAGACGCCATGGTGCTTCCGCGCGAACAGCCAATTGAAGTACGCCGTGCGCGCGCCGCCCACGTGCAGCCAGCCGGTGGGGCTCGGGGCGAAACGGACGCGGACGGGGCTCATGGGGCACGCAGGCTACTACCTGCGCGGGGCGTTACGCACGGGCTTCGTCGCGGGCCGCCGCACCGGGAACGTATGCTGGCACCATGTCCGCACCGCGATCCGAGTTCATCGCCGGCGCTCGCGCCACGCTGCCGCTGCTCGCCGGCGATCTCCCTTTTGGCCTCATCTATGGCGTGCAGGGCGCCGCCGCGCACGTACCCGCCCTCGTCATCGTCGCCATGTCCAGCGTCATCTTCGCCGGCTCGGCGCAATTGATCGCCGTCACCCAGCTGGGCGCGGTGCCGCCGGTGCCCTCTCCGGTCATGGTGCTCACCACGCTCGTGGTCAACCTGCGCCACATCCTCTATAGCGCTTCCATGGGCCCGCGCTGGCGGCACCTCTCGCGCGGCTGGAAGTGGCTGCTCGCCTACCTGCTCACCGACGAGGCCTACGCCGTCGGCAACGGCCGCTACCTGCGCGCCGACGACAGTCCGCACAAGCATTGGTACTACCTCGGCGCCGGGCTCGCGCTGTGGGTGTCGTGGCAGCTGGTCACGCTGCTCGGGGTGCTGGTCGGTGGGCAGATACCCGGACGCTGGGACCTCGACTTCTCGGTCGCGCTCTCCTTCATCGCGCTCACCCTGCCCGTGCTGCGGGACCGCGCGGTCGTCGCCTCTGCCACGGCGGCCGGGCTTGCAGCGGTGCTCGCCAACGACCTGCCGCTCAAGCTCGGGCTGATCGTCGCGGCGGCCGTGGGCATCGTCACCGGCATGGTGGTCGAGACGCTGGCGGGTGGGCCCAAGCCCGTCCCCGCGCGAGGAGTGGACGGATGACGCTCTGGCTGACCGTGCTCCTCGGCGGCCTGATCACCTACGCCGAGCGGCTCTCGCTGATCGTCCCCCTGGGGCGTGTCACGCTGCCCCCGGTGCTCGTCCGCGGGCTTCGCTTCGTGCCGCCGGCGGTGCTCACCGCCATCATCGTGCCCGAGCTGCTGCTGCCGCACGGCGAGCTGGACTTCTCGCTCGGCAACGCGCGGTTGCTCGCCGGCGTGCTGGCCGCGGTCATCGCCTGGTGGAGCAGGAACGTCATCCTCACCGTCGTGAGCGGCATGGTGACGCTCTGGGTGCTGACCGCCCTGCTCCCGCGCTAGTTAGCGCTCCACCAGCGCCACGGCCAACGCGGCGAGGCCCTCGCGGCGGCCGATCGCGCCCAATGTCTCGTTCGTCGTCGCCTTCACGCTGACGCGATCGGGCGCGATGCCGATCGCGTTCGCGATGTTCGCGCACATGGCAGCACGATGGGGCGCCAGCTTGGGCGCTTCTGCCACGAGCATCACGTCCACGTTCTCCACGCGCGCGCCGCGTTCGCCGAGCAGCTTCACGATGCGCTGCAGCAGGTCGATGCTCGAGGCGTTCTTCCATTTGGGGTCGCCTGCGGGGAAGTGCTCGCCGAGGTCGCCGAGCCCGGCTGCACCGAGCAGCGCGTCGCCCACCGCATGGATGAGCACGTCGGCGTCGCTGTGGCCCTCGAGCCCCCAGTCGCTCTCGAACTTCACCCCGCCCAGGACCAGCGGGCGGCCCGCCTTCACCCGGTGCACGTCGTAGCCCAGTCCCACGCGCAGGCTCATGCGGTCGCGCCTTTCTCCGCCGTGCGTTGCGTGAGCCACGACTCCGCGAGCGCCAGGTCGGTCGGCGTCGTGATCTTGAAGTTCAGGCTGTCACCGATCGCCAGGCGCACGGGGTGCCCCAGCCACTCGACCAGCGCCGCGTCGTCGGTCGCCACCTCGCTCGCCTCGCGGTGTGCGCGCTCGAGCCAATCCCGACGGAACACCTGCGGCGTCTGCGCCGCCCACAGGCCCGCGCGCGAGACCGTGCCGGTGATGACGCCGAGCGTGCCCTGCTTCAACGTGTCCGCCTGCGGAATCGCCGCGATCGCCGCACCGTGCTCCAGCCCCTCGGCCACCGCGCGCGCGATCACCTCGGGCGTCACCAG
>Ga0070685_10001194_pt1 | contig 13880 bp, 9 predicted proteins | sample KBSS13LmetaG_FD_65651 | JGI IMG/M metagenome (GOLD analysis project Ga0070685, IMG submission 65651) | Switchgrass rhizosphere microbial communities from Kellogg Biological Station, Michigan, USA - KBS S1-3L metaG | ecosystem: Host-associated > Plants > Roots > Rhizosphere ...
GGCCGCGGGACCGTTCGAGAACGGCGGCGACCTGCGCGGCGTGTTCGTGTGGACGCCGGAGGCCACCGCGCTCGACAGCTTGCTCGCCGGCGATCCGGCGATCGTGAGCGGCCGGCTCGAGTGCCGGCTCTCGATCTGGGTCGCACCCCCCGGGATCGGGGACGACTACCGGCGGCGCGCGGCCCAGGGCTTGCGCGACTCCATGGTCACGTTCGGGTGGGTGATGCTCCGCCGCGGCCCCAAGTACGACTCGCGTCCGACTCCAGCGGTGGAGCAGTTGATCCGCAAGCACTTCGAGTACACGGAGAAACTGCGCGCGAGCGGCCAGTTGGTCTACGCGGGCGCGATCGAGGGCACGGGCGAGCTGCGCGGCGTGCTGCTGATGCAGGGCGACAGTACCGCCACGGCGCGCGCCATGAAGGACGATCCGGCGGTCAAGGCCGGCCGGTTCACGCCCCAGGTCCTGCGCTGGTGGACCGCGCTCGGGAACGTCCCGGGGCACTGAGGAGAGAAGAGGAGCCATGGCGACGACGGGAGTGATCGAATCGCTGGCGCTCGAAGCGATGAGCAAGATCGTGCTGCTCGTGCTCGACGGGCTGGGCGACCTGCCGGACCCGGCGCGAAACGGCCAGACGCCGCTCGAGGCGGCGCGCACGCCGAACCTGGACGCGCTCGCGCGCGCGAGCGCGCTCGGCCGGCTGACGCCGGTCGCGCCCGGCATCACGCCCGGGAGCGGCCCCGGGCACTTGGGGCTCTTCGGCTACGACCCACTCACGCACTTGGTCGGCCGCGGCGTGCTGGAAGCGCTCGGCGCCGGCATCGACCTGAAGCACGGGGACGTCGCGGCGCGCGCCAATTTCTGCACCGTCGATCCTGCCGGCGTCGTCACCGATCGGCGCGCCGGCCGCATCGCGACCGACGTGTGCGCGCGGCTCGTGGACAAGCTGCGTGCGAGCGCCGCCCGCATCGACGACATCGAGATCGTGCTTCAAGCGGGGAAGGGGCATCGCTTCGTCGCCGTGCTGCGCGGGCCCGGCCTGGGTGGCGCGGTGAGCGACGCCGACCCGCACAAGGAAGGGAAGCCCATCCCGAAGTCGCACGCGCTGGAACCCGGGGCGACGAACGAGAAGACGGCGCGCGTGGTGAACACGTTCGTCGCCCGGGCGAGCGAGGTGCTGAAGGGCGACCACCCCGCCAACGCCATCCTCGCGCGCGGCCTCTCCGAGCGCCCGAAGTTCGCCGGCTACGGCGAGCGCTTCAAGCTGAGGGCGGCCGCGATCGCCGCCTACCCGATGTATCGCGGGGTCGCGAGCCTCGCCGGCATGGACCTCTACGTGCCGCCCGGTGAGGGCGCCGCCGAGGCGTTCGCCACCGCGGCCCAGCAGTGGGCCGGCCACGACTACCTCTTCATCCACGTCAAGGGCACCGACATGGCGGGCGAGGACGGCGATTTCGACGCCAAGGTGCGCGTCATCGAGGCCGTGGACCAGGCCCTGCCGCAGCTCCGCGCGCTCGCGCCCGACGTGCTCTGCATCACCGGCGACCACTCGACGCCGGTGCCGATGCGCGGCCACTCGTGGCACCCGGTGCCGGTGCTGCTCCATTCCAATGTGTGCTTCCCCGACAACCATGCCCGTTTCCACGAGACCACGTGCCGGACGGGCTCGCTCGGCGACCTTGCGAGCAAGGACCTCATCGCGGTATTGCTTGCCAACGCCGGGCGTCTCGACAAGTACGGAGCCTGAATGCTCGCCAGACGCCTCACCCAGATCCGAGCGGCCCTCTTCTGCGCCGCCCTGCTCGCGCTTGCCGGATCCGCCGTACGCGCCCAGACGCTGCCGCCGCCGCTCTCGAACCCGGCCTTCGGCTTCCCCGTTCCGGGCGACTACGTGACCCCGGCCACCGCGGCGAGCGCCGGCCTCGCGCTCTCCGACCGCTGGCTCGGGAAGTCCGTGTACGAGAACCCTGCCGCGAACGTGCCCAAGGGCGTCGAGGTCTCGCCCGTCTACCAGCGCACGAGCCGGCAGGACATCTCGTCCACGAATCGCGACTTCGACCAGACGTTCGGCTACATCGACATCGTCGGCGCCTCGCTGTCGATGCCCACGGGCAAGTGGGGGCTCGTGCTCTACGGCTGGCAGCCCGTGCTCCGGCTCGAGGAGCAGACCTACACCACGGGCCCGCAGATCTCGCCCGCCGAGGTTCGCCAGCTCGACAGCCAGCGTGAGATCCGCGGCGGCGCGGCGATCTCGCGCAGCTTCGGCACCTACCGCGCCGGTGTCTCCGGCGAGTGGGTGCACCGCGACGACAACTACGAGACCCACCTCCAGTCGGGTGATCCGCTCGCCGGCGACCAGGTCACCACGATGAGCGGCGACGGCTACGGCGCGAGCGGGGGCGTGACCTACGCGAAGGACCCGGACAAGCTGCACGGCATCTGGGTGGGCGCGGCCGCGCACTACGGCGCCGAGATCCCACTCACGGGCACGGTCGATCAGCACCTGGCCGCGTTCGACACCACGTGGTCGTTCGACGCCACCCGGGGCAGCGAATGGTCCGGCGGGCTCTCGGCGCGGATGACCGTGGCGCCCTCCACGCGCGTGCTCCTCGGCCTCTCGGGGCGTTCGGGCCAGACGTGGGACGGTTTCGGCATCGAGACGACGTCGGGCACCGGGTGGAGCGCGGGGCTCGACTGGAAGGACGAGGAGCTCCCCTGGGGCGCGCGCTTTGGCGTGGGGCAGGAGTGGAACTCCGGCGCGCTCGAGGAGCGGGCGGGGCTGTTCTCGTTCGGGTTCACGTACGTGTCGGGGGGATTGGTGATGGACTTTGGGCTCTTCCACCGGAACCTCGAGCGCGAGGGCTTCGCGCACTCCGCCGACGACCGCGCGGTGCTGACGGTGCAGGTGGGCTTCTAGGCACGCCCGTCGCGTTTCGCAACGAAGGCCCCGGACGCCCGGCGCGCCCGGGGCCCTGTGCTATGATGGCCCGCGCTTTCGCAGCGCCGTGGAGCGCTCCCCGTCCGGGCGCGACCCCCGCGCGTAGGGACCGCGTGCGAGAGTGGCGAAACTGGCAGACGCGCCGGATTTAGGTTCCGGTGGGGCAACTCGTGGGGGTTCGAATCCCCCCTCTCGCACCAGGCTCCGACTGACCCGCCCGGGTGCATCCCTTCGCGCCTGGGCGCATCTTCTATTCCCTTGCATGCCGGCATCGGTCGATCCCAGAGGACTCTTCCCACGATGATGCACACGGTTCGCGAATCTGGGCAGTGGCAGCACACGCTCACGGTCGAGGTGCCCGCCGACGAGGTCGAGAGCCGGCTGCTCGCCGTGGCCCGCCGCTTCCAGCAGGCGGTCTCGATGCCGGGATTCCGAAAGGGGAAGGTGCCGCTCGACCGCGTGCGCCAGGACTACGCCGCCGAGATCGAGCGCGACTTCCTCGAGCGCTTCATCCCCGAGATCGCGCACCAGGCCATCCACGACGCCTCGCTCCATGCGGTGGTGCCGCCCAGTGTCCAGAACCTGCGCTTCACGCCCGGCCAGCCGCTGTCGTTCGAGGCGGTGGTGGACGTGGCGCCGCAGATCCAGGTGAAGGACTGGAAGGGCTTCCCGCTCACGCGCCGCGTGCGCGTGGTCACCGAGGCGGCCGTGGACGCGATGCTCGACCAGCTGCGCCAGGAGTCGGCCGTGTTCGCCGACGTGCGCCGGCCGGCGGGCCCGGGCGACATCGTGCTCCTCGATACGCAACGCCTGGACGCGAACGGGAGGAGGCTCTCCGGCACGCGGGCCAAGGGCACGCGCATCCAGCTCGGCGCCCCCGAGCTGCTGCCCGACCTCGAGACGGGGCTCTCCGGGGCCGAGGCGGGCCAGGAGCGCACGGTCGCCGTCACCTACCCGGCGGACTACCGCCAGCAGGAGCTGGCGGGCCAGCAGGTGCGTTACGTCGTCCAGGTGCGCGCGGTCCAGGAGAAGAAGCTGCGCGAGCTGGACGATGCTTTTGCCAAGGACGTGTTCGGGCTGGAAACGCTTGGCGAGCTCCGCAAGCGCGTGCGGGGGAACCTTGAAGGCGAGGACGCCCAGCGCTCCCGGCGCGACCTCGAGGCCCAGGCGATCGACGAGTTGATCCGCCGGCATCCGCTCGACTTGTCGCCCAGGCTCGTGAGCTACATGCTGGAGCAGGTGGTCCACGAGCAGGTCGGCGATCGCCAGGTCTCCGAGGACCTCCACAAGCAACTGGAGGAGCATTACCGTCCGGGTGTCGAGCGCTCGCTCCGGCGCGAGATCCTCCTCGGCGCGCTGGCGAAGCAGGAGTCGATCACCGTGACGAGCGAGGAGGTGGCCGAGCAGATCCAGCGGCTCGCCGAGTCGGATCCCAAGAACGCGGCGCGCGTCCGGCAGCACTACGCGTCCGAGGAGCGCCGGCGGTCGCTGGCGGAGTCGATCATGGAACGGAAGGCCCTGGACCTGTTGATCGGTGGTTCTCAGGTCAGGGAGGAGCCGGTGGCAGAGCCCGCAGGCGCGGCCTGAGCGGCGACGGACCGGACAAGCGATTCCAGGCAAAAGAACAAGGACCTGTGTGCCGATGACCCGAGCGACTGAATCAGAAAGGACTCCGATGGCCTCCGTTCCGTTCGTGGTGGAGCAGACCGGTCGTGGCGAACGCGCATATGACATCTATTCGCGTTTGCTCAAAGACCGCATCATCTTCATCGGGACGCCGATCGACGACTACATCGCGAACCTGGTCATCGCCCAGATGATCTTCCTCGAGGGCGAGGACCCGGACCGCGACATCAACCTCTACATCCAGAGCCCGGGCGGCGTGGTTTCGGCCGGGCTGGCCATCTACGACACGATGCAGTTCGTGAAGTGCCCGGTCTCGACGTTGTGCATGGGACTTGCGGCGAGCATGGGCGCGGTGCTGCTGACCGCCGGCGCCACCGGCAAGCGTTACTGCCTGCCGAACGCCAAGGTCATGATCCACCAGGTTCTGGGCGGCGCTTCCGGCCAGGCCACGGACGTGGAGATCGCGACCAAGGAGATGCTCAAGACCCGCGACCAGCTGAACCAGATCCTCGCCAAGCACACCGGCAAGTCGATCGAGCAGATCGCCAAGGACACGGATCGCAATCACTGGATGACGTCCGAGGAGGCCAGGGCGTACGGTCTGGTGGACGAGATCATCGAGAAGCGCCGCTGAAATGACGAGGCCCCGGGAGACCGGGGCCCGCGAGCTCTGTCCCGGAGTCGAGGAAACCCAACACCCATGAAGAAGCGCATCGCGACGCCGCACCCGATCCGCTGTTCGTTCTGCGGGCGAGGCCAGGACGAGGTGGCCCGGCTCGTCTCCGGACCGTCGGTGTACATCTGCAGCGAGTGCGTGAAGCTCTGTAACGACATCCTCGAGGGGGAGAGCGAGCGCGAGGCGCCCTCGGCGAACGGCCAGCTGCCGAAGCCGTCCGAGATCAAGCGCATCCTCGACGACTACGTCGTCGGCCAGCAGCGCGCGAAGAAGACGCTCGCGGTCGCCGTCTACAACCACTACAAGCGCATCTATTCCCCGCCCACGGCGGGTGAGATCGAGCTCGAGAAGTCGAACATCCTGCTCATCGGGCCCACCGGCACCGGCAAGACGCTGCTCGCGCGCACGCTCGCCAAGTTCCTGAAAGTTCCGTTCGCGATCGTGGACGCCACCAGCCTCACCGAGGCCGGCTACGTCGGCGAGGACGTGGAGAACATCCTCGTGCGGCTGCTGCAGTCGGCGGACTTCAACCTCGTGAACGCCGAGCACGGCATCGTCTACATCGACGAGATCGACAAGATCTCGAGGAAGAGCGAGAACCCGAGCATCACCCGCGACGTCTCCGGCGAGGGCGTGCAGCAGGCGCTCCTGAAGATCCTCGAGGGCACGGTGGCGAACGTGCCGCCGCAGGGCGGCCGCAAGCACCCGCAGCAGAAGTACATCGAGGTCAACACGAAGGACATCCTGTTCATCTGCGGCGGCGCGTTCGAGGGCCTGGACAAGGTCATCGAGAAGCGCGTCGGGCAGAAGGTGCTGGGTTTCGGCGCCGACGTGAAGACGCGCAAGGAGCGGAACGCTGGCGAGCTGATGGCGCTGGTCGAGCCCGACGATCTGCTGCGCTACGGCCTGATCCCCGAGCTCGTCGGCCGCCTGCCCGTGGTGGGCACGCTCGACTCGCTCGACGAGGCCTCGCTCATCCGCATCCTCACCGAGCCCAAGAACGCGATCACCAAGCAGTACGGCCGGTTCATGGAGATGGAGGGCGTGAAGCTCGACTTCACCGAGGACGCGCTGCGTGCCATCGCGCAGCTCGCGATCCAGCGCGGCACCGGCGCGCGCGGCTTGCGCGCGGTGATCGAAGAGGCCATGCTGGAGGTGATGTACGACATCCCTTCGCGGTCCGACGTGATCGGCTGCACGATCTCGAAGGAGTGCATCGAGAAAGGCGCGGCGCCGCTCCTGACGTTCCGCGGCGAGCGCGAGAAGCGGCGCAAGGAAGCCTGATCCGGCTCGGTTCACGCCTGCGGGCATGATCCGCAACGGGCGGCGCGACCCCGCGCCGCCCGTTTTGCGTCCGGCCCCAGGAGTCGAGTCCGTGGCAGCGAAGTCGCGATCGAGGAAGTCCCCGCCCGTCCCCGCGCCCGCGCGCCCCGCGCCGCGCCGCCGGCCGGCGAAGCGCGCGCCCGAGAAGATGCAGCCCGTGCGTCGCGGCGGCCTCGCGCCGGGCTCCGGCGCCCGGCTCGCCGGCGCGACCCACGAGTTCCGCCGCGGCGACGAGGTGGTGCGCATCCCCGACCGGCTGCCGCTCCTGCCGCTCCGGGACGTGGTGGTGTTCCCGACGATGTCGATCTCGCTCCTGGTCGGCCGGCCGCCGAGCGTCAACGCCATCGAGAAGGCCATGGCGCGCGAGCGGCTGCTGTTCGTGACCGCGCAGAAGCGCAGCGAGGTCGCCGACCCGCAGCACGATGAGCTGCATCGCACGGGCACGGTGGTGCGCGTGCTGCAGCTGTTCCGGCTCCCGGACGGCACGTTGCGCGTGCTGGTCGAGGGACTCGTGCGCGCCGAGGCGCGGCGCTTCCAGTGGTCGAACGACTTCTACACCGTGCAGGTGGAGTTGAAGCCCGATCCCGAGCCCGCGGGCGCCGAGCACGAGGCATTGACGCGGCACGCGCTGCAGCTCTTCCAGGACTACGTGCACCTGAACCGCCGCATCCCGGACGAGGTCGTGGCCTCGACGCAGGCGGTCGTCGACCCGGTGCAGATGTCGTTCACGATGAGCGCGCACCTGCTGGTGAAGGTGCCGGTCAAGCAGGCGCTGCTCGAGGCCCCGGACGCCGCGGCGCGGCTCCGCCAGCTCGCGGAGACGCTCTCCGGCGAGCTCGAGATCGTGCGCCTCGAGCGCAAGATCGAGGGCCAGGTGCGCTCGCAGGTGCACAAGAACCAGAAGGAGTTCTATCTCAACGAGCAGCTGAAGGCGATCCGCAAGGAGCTGGGTCACCAGAACGAGTTCGCGAGCGAGCTCGAGGACCTCCAGGACGCGATCCGCAAAGCCAAAATGCCGCGCGACGTGCGCGCCAAGGCGATGAAGGAGCTGGAGCGCCTCACGCGCATGAGCTTCATGTCGCCCGAGGCCACCGTGGTGCGCAGCTACATCGACTGGCTCGCGGCGCTGCCGTGGCGCACGGTGACGCGCGACAACCTCGACATCAAGAACGTGCAGCAGGTGCTGGACGAGGACCACTTCGGGCTCAAGAAGGTGAAGGAGCGGCTCGTCGAATACCTGTCGGTGCTGAAGCTCACGGGCAAGAACAAGGCGCCCATCCTCTGCTTCGTGGGCCCGCCCGGCGTGGGGAAGACCTCGCTCGGCAAGTCGATCGCGCGCGCGATCGGCCGGCGCTTCGTGCGCGTCGCCCTGGGCGGGGTGCGGGACGAGGCCGAGATCCGCGGCCACCGCCGCACCTACATCGGCTCCATGCCCGGTCGCATCATCCAGAGCCTGCGCCGCGCCGGGGCGAGGAACCCGGTGTTCCTCCTGGACGAGGTGGACAAGCTCGGCGCCGACTGGCGGGGCGATCCCTCAAGCGCGCTGCTCGAGGTGCTGGACCCCGAGCAGAACCACACCTTCAACGACCACTACCTCGAGGTGGACTTCGACCTCTCGCAGGTGATGTTCATCTGCACCGCGAACACGCTGGGCGCGATCCCGCCGGCGCTCGCCGACCGCATGGAGGTCATCCGCCTGCCCGGCTACCTCGAGACCGAGAAGCTGGAGATCGCGAAGCGCTTCCTGGTGCCCAAGCAGCGCGCCGCCGCGGGCCTCGAGGCCGGCGACCTGGAGATCACCGACGAGGCGCTGCGCGACCTGATCCACGGCTGGACGCGCGAGGCGGGGGTGCGGAACCTCGAGCGCGAGCTCGCCGGCGTGTGCCGGAAGGTCGCGCGCCAGAAGGCGGAAGGCACGCTGGAGAAGACCGCGGTGGTCGGGCCCACGGAGCTCGCGGCGTGGTTGGGCGTGCGCCGCTTCACCGACTCCGCCGTGGAGCGTCGCTCGCGCATCGGCGTCGCGAACGGGCTCGCCTGGACCGAGACCGGGGGCGAGCTGCTGACGATCGAGGTGAGCGTGCTGCCGGGGAAGGGCGACCTGCTCTTGACCGGCAAGCTGGGCGACGTGATGCGCGAGTCGGGGCAGGCGGCGCTGTCCTACGCGCGCGCCCGCGCCACGCACCTCGGGCTCGACCGCTGGTTCCACCGCGACATCGACGTGCACGTGCACATCCCCGAGGGCGCGATGCCCAAGGACGGCCCCTCCGCCGGCATCACCATGGCGACCGCACTGGTCTCGGCCCTGACCGGCATCCCGACGCGCGCCGACGTGGCGATGACCGGAGAGATCACGCTCCGCGGCACGGTGCTGCCGATCGGGGGCCTCGTCGAGAAGCTGGTCGCCGCGCGCCGCGCCGGCGTGCGCACCGTGCTGGTGCCGCGCGCCAACGAGAAGGACCTGGGCGAGGTGCCGGAGGAGGTGCGCGCCGACCTCGAGTTCGTGATCGTGGAGACCATGGACCAGGTGCTCGAGCACGCGCTCGACCGCAGCACTCCCGCCGCGGGCGAGCCGGCTTCACTCCCCGACGCACCGCCGCCGGGGCAGTACGCCCACTGACCCGGGCCGCGCGCGACGCGCGCGGATCCCATAAGGAGGCAGTCGCACTGCCATGACCGTGACGTCGCCGCTCATCGTCGCCCGCACCGCCACGCGCCCGCGCCTGTTCACGCCCGGCCCGGTGGAGATCCCCGTGCGCATCCTGCGCGCGCTGTCCCAGGTGCCGCCGCACCACCGCACGGAAGTGTTCCGCGACACCTACAAGCGCGTGAGCGAGGACCTCAAGTGGGTGCACCAGACCCAGGGCGAGGTGCTCATGCTCGCGGCCTCGGGGACCGGCGCCATGGAGGCGACGGTCGTGAACCTGATGGAGCCGGGGAAGAAGGCGCTGTGCCTGATCGGCGGCAAGTTCGGCGAGCGCTGGGGCAACATCTGCAAGGCGTACGCCGTGCCCTACGAGACCATCGACGTGCCGTGGGGCCACGCCGTCCCGGTCGCCGAGGTCGAGCGCCGGCTCGACGCCGACCAGTCCATCAGCACCGTGTTCGGCACGCACTCGGAGACCAGCACCGCCACGCTCCACGACGCGCAGGCACTGGCGAAGGCGACGCGCGCGCGCGGACGCCGCATCGCGCTGGACGCCATCACCAGCCTCGGCGTGCACCCGCTGCCGCAGGACGAGTGGGGCGTGGACGTGGTGGTGACCGGGTCGCAGAAGGGGCTCATGTCCCCGCCCGGGGTCGCCACGGTGAGCCTCGCACCCTGGGCGCTGGACGCCATCGAGGGCGAGCGCTACCCGCGCTTCTACTGGGACCTGCGGAAGGCGCGGAAGAGCCTGCCGAGCGGCGAGAGCGCGTTCACGCCCGCGGTGAGCCTGATCTTCGCGGTCGGAGAGGCGCTGGCGATGATGAAGGAGGAGGGCCTGCAGAACGTGCACAAGCGCCACGCGCGGCTCGGCGCCGCGGTGCGTGCGGGCGCGCAGGCGATCGGCTGGACGCTGTTCTCGAAGAGCCCGGCGAACTCGGTCACCGCGCTCGAGCCGCCGGCGGGCGTGGACGCGAGCGCGGTGATCAAGCGCCTGCGCGACACGCACGCCATCACCGTCGCCGGCGGCCAGGACCACACCAAGGGGAAGATGCTGCGCATCGGCCACATGGGCGCCTACGACCTCTCCGACGTCTACGTGATCCTCGGCGCGCTCGAGGAGTGCACCGAGGCGCTGGGCCAGCGGAAGGCCACGGGCGCGATCGAGGCGGCGCGGCGCGCGTGGGAATCGGCGTGAGCGGCCTCGCGTGAGGGTCCTCGCCTGTGACGGCATCGATCCCTCGGCGTTGCAGCGGATCCGCGAGGCCGGCCACGAGGTGATCGAGGCCAAGGGCCTCGCCGCGCCCGACCTGCTGACGGCGCTCAAGGGCGTCCATGGCCTGCTCGTCCGCAGCGCCACCAAGGTGACCGCCGAGGTGCTCGCGGGTGCGCCCGACCTGCGCGTCGTGGTGCGCGCCGGCACCGGCCTCGACAATGTCGACCTCGCCGCCGCGGACGCGCGCGGCGTGGTGGTGCGCAACACGCCCGACGCCAATACCATCTCGGTGGCGGAGATCGCGTTCGGCATGCTGTTGGCGCTCGAGCGGCACCTGGCGCCGGCCGCGGCCGACCTGCGCGCGGGGCGCTGGGAGAAGGGCAAGTACCCCGGCCGCGAGATCTTCGGGCGCACGCTCGGCGTCATCGGTTTCGGCCGCATCGGCCGCGAGGTGGCGAACCGCGCGCGCGCGTTCGGCATGCCGGTGATCGTCTACGACGAGCTGGTGCGCAGGGGCCCCGCGGGCTTCGAATGGGCGCGCCACGTCGATCGCGACGTGCTGCTGCGCGAGGCGGACGTGGTGACGCTGCACGTGCCGCTCACCGACCGCACGCGCCACTCGCTGTCCACGGCCGAGTTCGCGCTGATGAAGCCCGACGCCGTGCTCGTGAACGCGTCGCGCGGCGGCGTCGTGGACGAGACCGCGCTCCACGCGGCGCTCACCTCGGGCCGCCTCCGCGCCGCCGCCGTCGACGTCTTCGAGCGCGAGCCCGCCCCCGCCGACCACCCCTTGTTGCGTCTGCCGAACGTGCTCGCGCTCCCGCACCTCGGTGCTTCCACGAGCGAAGCCCAGCGCCGCGCCGGCACCGACGCCGCCGGCGCCCTCCTCGAAGCCCTGGCCGCCCTCCCGACGCGCTGACTCCCGCCGTGAGCCGCAGCGGACCGCACAAGGGACCGCCTGCGCCACCGGCTGCGGCACCAGGCAGGAGCCCCGTTGGACACCCGCAGACAGCGAGCGTACGTTCCCGCGTCTTTTTCGGCGGAGGTGGGCAACATGCCGTGCACGGTGGTCGTGGGTGCGCAGTGGGGAGATGAAGGGAAGGGCAAGATCGTCGATGCGCTCGCCGAGCGCGCCCAGCTCGTCGCCCGCTACCAGGGCGGCCCCAACGCCGGCCACAGCGTCATCCATCGCGGCGAGACCCTCGTCCTTCACCTCGTGCCCTCCGGCATCCTGCACGCCGGCTGCCGCTGCCTCATCGGCAACGGCGTGGTGATCGATCCCGCGCGACTCCGCGACGAGGTCACGAAGCTCGAGGCGCGCGGCGTGCCCGCCTCGCGCCAGCTCGGCGTGAGCGCCGCCGCGCACCTGATCCTCCCGTACCATCGCGCCGTCGAGGCGTCGTTCGAGCGCGGCCCCAGCGCCATCGGCACCACCGGCCGCGGCATCGGCTTCGCCTACCGCGACAAGGCCGCGCGCACCGGCTTGCGGGTCGCCGATCTCTTCGATCCCGCGTACTTCGCCGCCCAGGCCGATCGCAACCTGGCGCGCCTCCGGCAGGAGTATCCCGAGGCCGCGGCCGAGTTGTCGCCCATGAGCGGCAGCGGTCTCCGCCGCGAGCTCGCGGACGTGGCGACCTGGCTCGAGCCGCTCGTGACCGACGTCGGCGAGGAGCTCAACGTCGCGCTCCAGGCCGGGCGCGGCGTGCTGCTCGAGGGTGCGCAGGGCACGCTGCTCGACTTGGACCACGGCACCTATCCCTACGTCACCTCGTCCCCGGCGAGCGCCGCCGGGGCGCCCCTGGGCGTGGGCCTGGGGCCGCGCGCCGTGGACGAGGTGATCGGCGTCACCAAGGCCTACGCCACGCGCGTCGGCCACGGTCCGTTCCCGAGCGAGATGCCGAGCGAGCTGGGCGCGCGCCTGCGCGAGGCCGGCGACGAGTACGGCGCCACCACCGGACGCCCGCGGCGCTGCGGCTGGCTCGACCTGCCCGCGCTCCGCTACGCGGCGCGCGTCAACGGCCTGTCGCAGATCGTGGTGACGAAGCTCGACGTGCTCGATGCGTTCGAGGAGATCCGCGTCGCCGTGGGCTACGAGTGCGAGGGCCGGGCCGTGCGCGGCTTCCCCGCAGGCGCACGCGCGCTCGAGCGCTGCACGCCGGTGTGGCGCGCGTTCCCGGGTTGGCGGTGTTCCACGGCGGGTGCCCGCCGCTGGGACGACCTGCCGCGCGAAGCGCGCGACTACCTCGAGTGGGTCGAGCGCGAGGTGGGCGTGCCGATCCGCGCCATCTCGGTGGGCGCGGCGCGCGATGCCGAGGTCACGCGCGGCTGAGGCGGGTGGCGCGGGCGATGTCATGCGGTGGTTTCACCGGCGCCCGTAACCAACTGTCCCTGCGATGGCTGCGGCCAGGCGCCCCGGCAGCCCTCAGGCCGCTTCGCGGCGCTCCGGCGCCGGCGCCGGCGAGCCGGTGAAGAAGCCCGCGCGCACGCCCTCGTCGCGGCTCACGAGGTAGGCCGCCGTCCACGTCGAGAACATGAGCCAGACCTGGAACGTGTAGTTCCCGTTCCGCAGGAAGTCGATCTTCATCTCGTTCACGCAGAACATCAGGAGCTGCGCGCGCGCGATGATCAGGTAGGCGTCCGCATAGCTCGGATGTCGGAGGTCGTCCACGACCGGGCGCAGCATCGTGAACAGCCCGAACAGGATCATGAGGAAGAAGGCCAGGCCCGGGAAGCCGACGATGTTCGCGAAGAACAGGTAGATGTTGTGCGGCCACCACAACGCGTAACCCGGCAGCTCTCCATAGTAGGGGCCCTGGCCGAGGATCGGGTGCACGAGCGACCGCTGCAGGGCGTTGGTCCAGGGCGCTTCGCGCGTATCGGGCACGACGCCATGGACGACATGGGTCCCGGACATGCGCTGAAACAGGTCGCCCGAGTTCGTGTACCTGGCGACGAAGAAGTTCATCGCCAGCATCAGCGCCGTGATCGTCGCCGCCGCGGTCATGACGCGCACCGGGTTCAGGTGCCGGCGGATCGAGTACAGGATGACGGGGGTCACGGCCGCCAGCGCGATGAACACACCGCGGGTCACCGTGGTGAACATGGTGTAGACGTTCAAGAGCCCGAACAGCGTGAACAGGGCGCGCTGCGTGTTCGTGCGGGCGCGGACCCAGCGGAAGATGGTGAACAGGAAGAACAGGCCGCAATACTCGCTCAGCAGCTCGAAGTCGCGGAAGCTCGCGCCCACGCGCACGTCGCGCGTGTTGAACTCGTTGCCGTAGGTGCTGGTGAAGTCGAGCAGGCCGGGGATCAGCACCTTCCCGGGGTGGTGGGCCTCCCACAGCGCGATCAGGAACACGCCCAGCGCGGTGACGATCTGCGCGAGGTGGAACCGCTGCAGGTCCTGCTGCGTGCGCACGCTGTTGACGATCATGTAGTACATGAGCACGCAGCCCAGGAACA
>Ga0070685_10001196_pt1 | contig 13854 bp, 9 predicted proteins | sample KBSS13LmetaG_FD_65651 | JGI IMG/M metagenome (GOLD analysis project Ga0070685, IMG submission 65651) | Switchgrass rhizosphere microbial communities from Kellogg Biological Station, Michigan, USA - KBS S1-3L metaG | ecosystem: Host-associated > Plants > Roots > Rhizosphere ...
TCGACCTCTCGCGCGGCGACCTCTCGAACGTGATCGGAGCTTTCGCCTGGGTCGCCGCCGCGGGAGACAACGGGAACCGGCCCATGACGTTCTACGTGGCCGATCTTTGGGTGAGGTAGAACCTTCCCAGTTTCGAGTGAATGCGCGCGACAAGCTCAGTTTACGGCGTCAGGAGAACTCAGCCGGGCTGTCCGGCATGGCCTTTGGACGTGAGGGGGAGAAAATGGGCACTGCAATCGACGGCCGCACGAAGGATCTTCCGACCAATTGGACAAAGATCATCATTCAGATGATCGTGTGCCTGGGAATAATTGCGGGCGTGATGATACAGGTGGGGCCGCACCGACGTGACGGAACACCCCAGGTACAAGCTCCGTCCGGCACCCCTGCTCCTTTTGTTCCTCCCGGGGTTTCAGCACAACCTGGAGCAGTCAGAACGCCCTTGCGCCGCAGCGGGCCGGCCATTCCGTTTGCCGTCCGCGAGTGGTATACGCCTTCCGGCTGGATGGGTGACGGCGTGCATGGTGGAACGTACGTGACCGTTGGGCAAAGGAGTGAGGAGGTAAACGGACGACCGATGCTCGTGGTGAGAGTCACCTATGCGCCTGGCGATTCGGGTTGGGCAGGGGTTTACTGGCAGCACCCCCCCAACAACTGGGCGACAGAGCCGGGGCTGGACTTGCGGGGCGCCCGGGAGGTGGCGTTCCTCGCGCGGGGTGAGGTGGGTGGAGAAATCGTCGAGTTCAAGTCCGGCGGGATCTTCCGAGGGGGACCGTACCCGGACAGCTTCGAGGCGTCCCTCGGCAGCGTTGCCCTCGCGAAGGAGTGGCGTCCGTACCGGATCGACCTCTCGCGCGGCGACCTCTCGAACGTGATCGGAGCTTTCGCCTGGGTCGCCGCCGCGGGAGACAACGGGAACCGGCCCATGACGTTCTACGTGGCCGATCTTTGGGTGAAATAGAGTGCGGCGGCGCAAGGTGGGGCGGTCTCAGAGGAGGGTGCAGGTAAGCAGGATCCCGCCCGGGGTGCACGTCGGTCACGCGAACCTTTCAAACGACCGGGAATGATGTCTTGCGGCTGGCGCAGAGATGTGGCGAACGTGGGGTGAATCAGCGTAACTCCTGGGGAGCAACGATGTATGGTCCTGTCGCCCCTCGCGGGCGGCAGGGCCGGTTCGTCGGGGGTGACAGAACGAGCCACAGCCCCCGCCCCACGTACATCCTCTCGCGTCCGCCAACCCGGCGGTGATACACCGGCCGTGCGATCGCAGCCACCGCCGGTCGAGGGCGCTGGCAGGGTGTTGGTCGCGCCGCCGTTGACCCGCGGAAAAGCTTTGCCTCGCCTCGCCAGGTGCGTTACTCGTATGCGCAGGCGTTCCTGCTGCCGCTCTCAGCCCTCTCCTCCGGGCTCGGCCATCCATGAGCACCCTCTTCATCAGCTACAGCCACACCGACGACCTGTTCGTGCGGAGACTGCGCGACGACCTGATCGCGCGGGGGCACGTCGTCCATTGGGACATGGATGCGTTTACGGAGGAAGACCTTCCCGCGCGGCTGGACCAATGGATCCGCGAGTCTCCCGTGCACCTGGCCGTCCTGTCGCACCGCTACCTCCAGTCCACGCTTCCGATGCAGGAGCTCGCCAAGTTCCTGCGAGCCACCGGCGACTGGGGAACCACGCTGGTCCCCGTCCTGTTGCAGAAGGTCGAGCTCCCGGAATCACTCTGGGGAATTCCAACCGTCGACTTCACACGCGGCTACGAGACGGGCTTCGAGCGGCTCGAGGCGCGGCTCAAGCTGCTGGACGAGCCCGAGCATCAGCTTGCGGATGCGGCCTCCGCCACGACCGCCGAGATCGAGTCGCGAGACCCCGAGCCCGGCGCGGAAGCGGTTTTCGCCGTGGTCTCGGGCACGACGGCAGGCCATGCGCTGGGAACGGAGACGGAGCGGGTCCTGGCCATTGCCCGCGTCCTCGCACGGACGGACGGCGGTCTCACGACGCCCGTCGAGCCCGAGCACCTGAGCTGGGCAGTGTTCCTGCGGGGACGAGAAACCCAGGAACACGTGACCGCGTGGTTCTGCTGGCGATGGCTCTCCGAACGAGTCCGGCCGAACGCGTGGACGGAAGCGCTCACCCGGCGATTTCCCCACCTGCTCGAGCCCTTCGACCTCGACGCACCGGAACCGGGCCCGCTCGACGAGCGCACGCTCCGCGTCCTCGACGGCGCCGAGGAGATTGCGCGCAGGACCACCAACGGCAATCCCTGGATCCACGTCCGCCACCTGGTGGCCGACCTGTTCCTGGTTGCACGGGATGGAGCTTCGGTCCCGCCGCTCCTCGAGGTCATCACCCGGCTGAACGCCGACACCGCCGGTTTCGCGGACGCCCTCGTACAATTCGTCGAGCGCACGGTCCCCGGCGACGATCCGCACGTCTGGGCCGACCTCCTCACCCGCCGCCCGGCGGCGGACGGGCCCGGTCCGGCCGGCCTCCCTCCCGCGGCGCCCGCGCCTGACGCCTCCGCCGCCCCGCGTCCGACCGCCGGTCCGTTCTCGATGCTGCGCGGGAGCATCTCGGACCAGTCCACCGAGACGGACGTGCTCGGGTTCGGGCCGTACGTACGGGCCGTCGCCGAGTTCCTCACCAGCCCGGACACGAAGCCGCCCCTCACGCTTTCGATCGAAGGCGAGTGGGGGAGCGGCAAATCGTCGTTCATGAAGCAGCTCCAGGGACGCATCCGCGACCTGGAGAAGGAGCACGGCCGCAAGGCGCCGGTGACGGTGTGGTTCAACCCCTGGCGGCACGACAAGGAAGAGGCGGTGTGGGCGGCCTTCGCGCTGGAGTTCCTGCGGGGCGTGACCCGCGAGCTCCCGTTCGGCCGGCGATGGGCGGGTCATCTGCGCCTGCTCTGGCGCCGCTTCTCGTGGCGTGACGGGTGGTGGGATTTCGCGCGGGCGGTGGGCGTGGGCATCGGCGCGCTGGCCGCTACCGGCCTGATCGCGTACCTGCTCTGGAGCGGAGGCGGCCTGATCGACGCGTTCACGCGCGCGCTGCGGCTCGAGCAGGGAAACGGGCCCGTCGGCGCGCTGCTGAAGCTCGGCGGCATCGGCGGCGGGCTGGCGGTCGCGGCCACGCTGTGGAAGGAGGTGATGTCGTTCGTCGGCAATCCGCTCCGCTTCGACCTGAAGCGCTACGTCCGCTCGCCGGACTACCAGGCGCGCATCGCCTTCATCGAGCACTTCCACGAGGACTTCGGGAAGATCGTGAAGGCCTACGTCGGGAGGCGCCGGGTCTACGTGTTCATCGACGACCTGGACCGCTGCCAGACGCCGAAGGCCGGCGACCTGATGCAGGCGCTGAACCTGATGATGGGTGCCGACGAGCAGCCGATCACCTTCATCCTGGGGATGGACCGCGAGAAGATCGCCGCCAGCCTCGCGGTGAAGTTCAAGGACCTCCTCCCGTTCGTCACGGCCGACCCCGCACGTCCCGGCAAGGCGGACGACGGCGAGGCGGCGTTGCGCGGGCTGGAATACGGATCGGAGTACATCGAGAAGTTCGTGCAGCTCTCCTTCCGCGTCCCCCAGCCGCGCGACCACGACGTTGCGGAGCTGCTTCGGTCGATCTCCGGCAGACCGGGGTCGTCGGCGCGTGCCGCACCCTCCACGCCCCCCGCGCGCAGGGCCGCGTCGCCAGCCGACTCGGCCCTGGTCGCGGAGGTGGGAATGGGCATGCTGCGGAACGAGCCGGCCCGCACGCTGTTCGAGGAGGGCGAGGCGGCCACGGCAGGGAAGCCGGCGGGATCACCGGAGCCTGCCGATGCGCGTCGGCGCGCGCTGCAGGAAGCGGTGTCGGTGGACTCCGAACGGCTGCACGGCATCGTGCGGATGGTGGCGCCCGCGCTGGACTACAACCCACGGCGGGTGAAGCAGTTCGTGAACGTGTTCCGGCTGCGCGCCTACCTGGCCATCGCGACGGGGCTGATCACCGGAGCGGAGCCCTCGCCCGCCGGCCTCACCTTCGAGAAGCTGGGCAAGTTCGTTGCGATCGGCCTGAGGTGGCCGCTGCTGCTGGTCGACCTCGACAGCGAGCCCGATCTCCTCCACAGGCTGCAGCAACGCGTGCTCGCACACCCGCTCGACAGCGACGAGCTGACGCATCCGGGTGAAAACGGCACCGTGAAGGTGGGGTGGGTTCGTGGCGCGGAAGGTTTCTGGGCCACTCGCCTCCGGCTGCTGGAGCTGCTCCGCGCGAAAGTGAACGATTCGGAGGATGCCGTGGCCGCGTGCTACTCGCTCGAGGGAGTCCCGCTGGGTCCGCTCCTCCAGGTCGCAGCCTCGCCTTCGGTGCACGCGGACACGCACGCAGCCTGAGACGGTGGGGAGCCCCATGCACCCGAAATGCGGCGGGCGCAAGCCGGGGTTCGAGCCCCTCCCGGCTCCGTTATTGTGGTGCAACGATTTACGGCCCCGTCGCGCTCACGAGCGGCGGGGCCGTTTCGTTTGCGTCAAGCTCGCAATCATCGTCAGCCGGCCTTCAGACGCAGTTCAGTGCATCGCGGCTCGCGGCCGACCGCGCGTCACGGCGTCCAGAAGCACACCGTCAGCCCGGTGCAGCGTTCGAGCTGGGAGCAGTTGCCGTCGTACGAGCAGCCGGGATAGTAGGTGCACACGTCCGAGCAGAATTCCACCGAGCAGGCCTGGTCCCACGAGCATTTGCCGTTGCCGGAGCACCCGATGTCCATGGTGCAGCCACCCCCGTCGCCGTCCGTGGGGACGCAGTTGCCGGTCGCGGCCCCCTCCACCGTTCCCCGCCGCTCGCCAGGAATCGTGGACGTGGGAAACGACTCGACGGCCACCTGGTCCAGGTTCAGCCTGAGCTTCTTCATCTTGTCCTCCGGGGTGTGTGGATGATGGGGGATTCACGCACAGCGTGGACTTCAGCGGATTCCACGACACAACGGGGTAGTGATTTGGTCGTTATGTCGCTGAAAGAGCGACCATGGTAGTCGCGGCGGATTCCTGTCGCAAGCGCTGCGTGCTCGCGCGGCGCGGTGGACCCGCGATCCAGGAAACTTCGCACGTTCGGCTTTTCCTGGCACCGCCGCGTGGGAATGGGGTGGCTGGGGACCGGGGTGGTCGCGCGCCTCGCGTCTTGCGACTCGCCTTGCGCGCGGCGGTGCACGCTCGCTAAATCCTCACGCGGGTCGTGCCGATCGGCCTCTATCTCTCCGACGGCGCGACTTCCCTCACGGTTGGCTCCTTCGTCCCGCCGCTGCGCCTCGACCGCACTCTTGCCGATGAAACGCCTTTCGATGCTCCTGGCATTCTGCGCCCTTCCGCGGGCCGCCGGCATCCTGGGCGCGCAGACGTCCGCGCCCTCCGACACCTCGCGCTGGACCATCGTCCTGGGCGAGCGACATGCGGGTGAGGTGCGGGCGTGGACGACGGCGGATGGGGAGCTGCGCTTCACCTCGAGGATGAACGACCGCGGACGGGGGGCGGAGCTGGAGATGCGCATCCGCCTGGGCGCGGACGGGCTCCCGGCGATGGTGCACACCACCGGGGTCGACTACTACAAGAACCCGGTGGACGAGCGGTTCGAGCTCGCCAACGGCCGGGCGGCCTGGCGGAGCGCCGCGGAGCACGGCGACACCACCGTCACCGGCCCCGCCTGGTTCGCGCCGATGAACGACGCGTCGGACCCCGGCCTGGTCGCGCGGGCGCTGCTCGCCTCGCCGGACCACTCGCTCGCGCTGCTGCCGGGCGGGCGCATCACCATCGAACGCGTCGCCGATCTGCGGGTGAGCGCCGGCGGCCGGAACCGCACGGTCACCGGGTACCGCATCAACGGCTTCGGCTTCGAGCCGTACGCGATCTGGCTCACCCCGGAGCGGCGCTTCTTCGCGGCCGGCGGAGGCTTCGGCGGCACCGTGGAGGCGGGGTGGGAGTCCGTGCTCCCGCAGCTCACCGCCGCGCAGGACGCGGCCGACGAGCGGCGCTACGCGGACATGGCGCGTACCCTCGCCCGCCGCCCCGGGCACCCGCTCGTCTTCCGCGACGTGGCGGTGTTCGACCCGCAGGCGCGCGTCCGCCGCACGGGGATGACGGTGGTGATCGACGGGAACCGCATCGTCGCCGCGGGACCGTCGGGCTCGGTCGCCGTCCCCGCGGGGGCCGAGGTGGTGGACGGGGCGGGGAAGACGCTGCTGCCGGGGCTGTGGGACATGCACACCCACAACAGCCCGCTCGACGGGCTGCTGCACCTGGCCGCGGGCGTCACCAGCGTGCGCGACATGGGGAACGACACCACCCTCGTCACCACCCTGCGGCGGCGCTGGGCGTCGGGCGAGCAGCTCGGGCCGCGGCTGGTCTGGGCGGGTTTCATCGACGGGCCCGGGCAGTTCACGGGGCCCACGGGGCTCAAGGCGGCTACGCCGGCGGAGGCGATCGCGGCGGTGGAGACGTACAAGCGGCTCGGCGCGGAGCAGATCAAGGTCTACAGCTCGCTCGACACCACCCTCCTCCCGGTGATCATCCGGCGCGCGCACGCGCTGGGGCTGCGCGTCAGCGGCCACATCCCCTGGCACCTCACGGCCGAGCGGGCGGTGATGATGGGGATCGACGAGGTGCAGCACGCCAACTTCCTGGTGCTGAACTTCCTCGGCGACAGCATCGACACCCGCACTCCGGCGCGCTTCACCGCTCCCGCGCGGATGGCGGCCGACCTGGACCTCGCCTCGCCGCAGGTGCAGCGCTTCGTGGCGCTGCTGCGCGACCGCCACGTCGCCGTCGATCCCACGCTCAGCGTGTGGGAGGGGATGTTCACCGCGCGCAGCGGCCAGGTTTCGCCCGACTTCGCGGCGGTGGCGGGGAGGCTGCCGGTGAACGTGCGGCGCGGCCTGCTGAGCGGCGGCCTCCCCGTGCCCGAGGGGATGGACGCGCGCTACCGCGAGAGCTTCCGGCGGATGGTGCAGCTCGTGGCCCTGCTCCACCGCCAGGGCGTGCGCGTGGTGGCGGGGACGGACGCGCTGTCGGGATTCGCGCTGCACCGGGAGCTGGAGCTGTACGCCGAGGCCGGGATCCCGCCGGCGGACGTGCTCTACCTGGCCACCCTCGGCGCCGCGCAGGTGATGAAGCGCGACGACGAGCTGGGCACCATCGCCGCCGGCCGCCTCGCCGACGTGGTGCTGGTGGACGGCGACCCGACGGTGCGGATGTCTGACATCCGCCGCACGCGGCTGGTGGTGAAGGACGGCGTGGTCTACGAGCCCGACCGCCTCTACGCCACCATCGGCGTCACGCCGTCAACGGACGGCAACGAATTGCGGGCGCACGTTCCCTAACGGAGCGCGGTGCGCGAACGTACCTGCACCGGAAACTGCCTGGTCTCATATCACACGGACACGGAGTCAACGGAGTCGGCGGAACAGCAACTCCGCCGACTCCGTTGACTCCGTGTGAGATCCATTCTTTTCGGGATTCGCGCTGATCCGGCTCCTATCGTCCAGGGGCTCGGACGTGGCTCTCGTTCACGACGGACATCATCGCCGGGACGGTGGTAAGCTCCTTGAGCGGGCCGAAGCGAAGGTTCCCGGCGGCGTCCAGCACGTAGTAGCTGGGCGTGCCCCAGTTGCGGACGGCCTCTTCCAGGTCGTTCCACGGGTCCTCGTAGACCGGGAGCGTGAGTCCCTCGTCACGCAGGTAGCGGCGGAACTCCGGGGTCAGGGGCTCGGCGACGGTGACCACGGCGAAGCCCCGCGCTCGCAGCATGGCCACGACCTGCTGGAGCTGCGGGACCTGCGCGGCGGACGGCGGGCAGTACCGGTACCAGAAGGCGACGAAGGTCGGGCGCCCGGCGGCGACCTCGCGCAGGGAGACGGTTCGCCCTTCGCCATCGCGGAGGCGGACGCGGGCCGGCAGCGGCCGGCGCGTGGCGTGGACCATGACCCGTTCCCGCATCTCGTGCCGCGCGCCCTCCAGGCGGCCGCGCCACGCCGCCTCGTCGAAGCGCGCGCCGAGGAGGCGGCGGGCGGAGTCGGCCAGGGCCGCACCGAGCAGCGGGTCCGCCGCGGCCAGGGAGAGCGGCGCGACGGCGCCGGCGGTATCGCCCACCTGCAGGCGAAGGTCGGCCACGCGGCGGAAGAGGTCCGCGTCCCACCCGGTGCGCGTGGCCCGGCCGAGGGTGTCGAGCGCCGCGCCGCGCCGGCCGTTCGCGAGGAGGGCCGCGCCCAGGTCGGCGAGCACCCGCTGGGCCTCCTCGCGGCGCGCCAGCCGCTCCTCGGGCACGCTGCGCTCCAGCGGCCGCACGGCATCGTCCACGCGCTCCAGCGCGCGGAGCCGGGACCGGAGCCGCTCCATTCCCTCCTCGCGGAGCGCGGGGACCTGCGTGAGCATCGCTCCCAGCCATCCGTCCGCCTCTCCCGGTTCGTAGCGGGATGCCCGGTCCGCCCAGCGACGGATCGCCCCCGTGTCTCCGGTTGCCACCGCGACGTCGAGCGCGACCGGCATGTAGATCAAGGCGCCGCGTCCGAGCCCGACGTCACGCCAGATCGAGTCGAACGCCGCGAGCATGCCGCGGGGCTCCGGCCGGGAGACGGCGTCGAAGAACCGCTCCTGCACCCCCCAGATACTGTTCGGCGCGCGGTGGAGGAGGCGCGCGCGCCAGTAGCGGTGCAGCGCGGTGTCTTCGACCTCGGCGGCGAAGCGGGTGATGACCCCCAGCTCGCTCTCCACGTCGAGGTCCCGCCGCGCGCGGAAGCCGCGGTCGAAACCGGCCAGGCGCCGCCGCGCCCGCGCGGTGGCGCTGTCCGCGGCGGGGCCGGTGAAGGACGCCCGCTCGTCCAGGTAGAGCATGAACCAGGCGTCGATCCGGCCGGGGTAGAGCTCGGTGGCGTGCCGGGCGTTCTCCAGGCTGAGCTCCCAGTTGCTCGACTGGTGATCGAAGAGACGCTGGGCCAGGGCCTCGAACCGCGGGCGCCCGTCGGGCCCGTGCACCAGCAGCTCCCACAGCCTCCGATCGTTGCTGTCCACCCGGCCGCCGTCCCCGTCCTCCACGGCGAAGGCGGCATACACCACCGGGTCCGGCAGGCGGATCGTCCCCTCGAACACGCCGTTCCTGCCGCGCACCAGCTCCGCCACCGTCGCCTGGCGGCCCTGCCCCGGCGCCGGCACTCCGTCCTGGCGGAGGTAGCGCGCCCGCAGCCGGAGCCTCGCCTCGCCGGCGAACAGCGATCCGGGCCGGTACGCCACGTGGACGACGTCCCCCAGACGGGGCGCCGCGGGCGTGAACACCAGCTCGCTCCGGTTGGCCTCCAGCCCCGCGCCGGGGACGAAGAAGGGAACGCTGACCACCGCCAGCAGGATGACGGCCGCCGCGGTGACGGCCATCGGCCAGCGCGCTCGGGACACACCGCGGACGGGCGGGTCCGCGACCGGGAGGATCACGCTCTCTCCGGCGGCCAGCCGCGCGAGGACGCGGTCGCGCAGGTCCGGGGGAAGCGGAGACGTGGGGAGGGCGCGGACCTCCTCCTCCAGGCGGCGGACGCGGCCGAGCGTCGCGCGGCAGCGCGCGCAGCCGGCCAGGTGGGCGCCGACGCTCCCCATCGCGGACGAGTCGAGGTCGCCGTCGGCGTAGAAGGAGATGCGCCGGAAGGTCGGGTGGAGGAGTGCGGGTCGCGTCACGGGTCCTCCGAGAGGAGGCGTTGAAGGAGCTTGCGGGCGCGGAAGAGGCGCACCCTGGACGTCCGCGGAGTGATGCCGACCAGCGCGGCGATGTCCTCGTGGGCGTAGCCTTCCACCACCTTGAGGACGAACACCGCCCGCAGCGAGTCGGGAAGGGCGGCGAGGGCCCGCTCCAGCGCCACGCGGTCCACCGGACTGTCTCTCGGCGCGCGCGGCGCGGCATCGGGACCAATCGCGTCTTCGCGGCGGCGCCGCCGTGCGCGCATCCGCATCAGCGCCGTCCGGGCGGCCACGCGGTGGATCCAGGCTTCGAGCGAGCCACGGCCGGCATAGCTGCGGAGGGCGCGCGGGAGGCCCAGGAAGACGTCCTGGACCGCGTCTTCGGCCTCGGCGGCGGAGTGCAGGAGGGAGTGCGCCAGCCGGTGCACCCCCGCGGCATAGCGGTCGTAGAGCGCCGCGAGCGCATCGGGGGATCCCCTGCTCGCGTGCTCGACCAGCTCGGCGTCTGTGGCGGGCTCGCTCACCGTGGGTGCCACGATTCCTCGTCGCGTGGACGTGGCCAGCGCCTCTGGGTGGATGATGCCGGCGGGCGTAGAAACGTTACCGTGGCGGGAGATGGTTTTCCATCGAGCGCAGGGGGATGCGGGATCGGCTCCGCCGCCGTTATCCTGATGCAACGAAAATCTCCCTCGCGGTCCCTAACGGATCGCCGGTCGAGTGCGACGCGGCGCGTCGTGGACGCGATCGACTCGTGCAAAGCTGGCCACGGCCGCGGCCTGCCTCTTCCTCCGTCCCCTCCCTCGCCGACACCCGGAACCATGCATCCCACTCGAATCCCCAGGCTGTGCGCGGCACTCGGCCTTCTCCTGCCTGCCTCCGGGCTCGCCCAGGCGGCACCGACCGGCGGCGTACGCTGGCAATGCGTCGCGCCCGTGGCGCAGGGGCGCGACCATCACGTCGTCTTCAGCGCGCGGTCGGGGCGGAGCGACGTGATCTACGTGGGCGGCGGGACGAACTATCGCGAGCTCTTCGACGGCCTCCAGCGCAGCGTGATCGGGGCGGATGGACTTCCCGGCCCGTGGGTCGCGAGCACGCCGCTGCCGCATCCGCTCGCCGGCGCCAGCGCCGTCGCGGCGCGCGGATTTGTGGTGCTCACGGGCGGGCAGCTCGCCGGCCCCGGCGGGCTGAGGGACCTGCGGCGCGTGGCGGAGACGTACACGGCGCCCATCGCCGCCGACGGCTCGCTCGGCGCGTGGACGGCGGGGCCCGCGCTGCCGGCGCCGCGGTTCCATCACCCGTCGCTGTCCCACGAAGGCTGGGTGTACGTGGTCGGCGGGCAGGGCGCCACCGAGGCCGAGGCCGGCGTCTTCGCGGCGAGGCTCGGCGCGGACGGCACCCTGGGGCCCTGGCAGACGCTGCGCGCGCTCCCCGAGCCGCGCTCGCACCACGCGATCGTGATCGACCACGGGGCGCTCTACGTGATCGGCGGGCTGGGCGGAAACCCGGCGCGTCAGCCGGTGCAGCACAAGAGCGTGCTTCGCGCGGCGATCGCGCGGGACGGCACGCTGGGCGAGTGGCAGACGGTCAGCGAGCTGCCGCACTCCTACGCCACGCACTCGGCCTTCGTCTCTGGCGACGCGCTCTGGGTGGTCGGCGGGGTGGAGGACAACACCACCTTCAGCGCGCGCGTCTGGCGGGCGCCGCTGAGCCGCTCGGGCGTCATCGGGGCGTGGAGCGAGGTCCAGTCGCTCCCCTTCGGCCGGGGCCACGTGCACAACACGCCGGTGATCGGGGGACGGGTCTACTCCGTGGGCGGCCGCATCGCCGCGCAGCAGGGCTCGCCGCCGGTGACGGGCGCGGTGGTGGTCGGCGTCCTCGGCGACGGCGCGGCGGGCGGGGCGCAGGCGAGCGGGTGTCCGGCGTCATAGAGGTCGTCCGTCACCCGGGCTTCCTCGCCCTCTGTCGTCCTGGTGCAATCGGTTACGGCCCCGTCACTCCTGGTGGTGGCGGGGCCGTTCTCGCGCTCCGTGATCCCATTCCGGCGAATTGACTGTGCATTCAGGCAGACAGATCGATCTCACCCAGAGAACCAGAGGACCAGAGGAAAGACGCGCATTTCTCCGGTCTTCTGGGTGAGACCGTCTTTCCTTCCGATGCACAATCGATCGGTGGAATTGGGGAATTGGAGCCGTGTGACCGTCTGGTAAGAAGGGAAACGATTTCGCTGAAGCCTGTCCAGCGATATCCCGGGTCGGCCCTCCCTCCGCCACAGCCGTCGCTGTCGTGGGCGGCCCCCGCGGTGCAACCCCTCTCATGTCCCCAAGGAGACAATCATGCTTCCGTTCATCAGGACCACACATGCGGGACCTTACCGGATGCTCGTCCTCGCGCTCGCTGGAGTGATGTCGCTGGCGACCGTACAGCGGACGCCTGCGCAATGCTCGTCCGCATTGAACGACGGTGACTTCGAGCAGCAGACGAGGCTGACGGTGAGCAACCCGTGGGTTCCCGAAGGGACGACGGGAATCGACCTCCGGCGCCAGCTGAGCAGGAGCGGCTTGAACAACGCGTGGTCCCGCAACGTCACGGGGTGGAACGCAATCCGCCAGCGGGTGCACCTCTCGGCTGGAGTTCTCTACACGCTGACCGGATTCGTGCGTACCTCGGCGAACGTGCGCGACGGGTACTTCGGCTTCCGTGACGCCCGCCAGCACCCCGTTTCCGAGATCAAGTTCGGGCCTCTCCCCGGCTACCGCGAGCTCCGCGTCCGGTTCCGTCCCGCACAGACCGGCGACTACTTCATCTTCACGGGATTCTGGGCGCCGAACGCCGACGGATGGATCCGGATGGATCAGTACACCCTGTATTCGCCCTGCGAGGACGTGCAGCTCATCCCTGTCGACGGCTGAGTCGGAGCCACGAATCCACGTTGCGCCCGGGTCGGTGTTCCGCTGGGTGCTTCGTTCGGGATAGATCTTCTCACGCGGAGCCGCAGAGAAACCCATCCGGGATCTCTGCGGCTCCCCGGCTCTGCGTGACCATCTTGGTCAGGTTCGTGATGATCACGGCTTGTCGGCGTCCGTGCGTGCCAATATCTTCGCGGAGACCTGAAACCCTGCCATCGTGCGCGCTTCGCCCCTCTTTCGCCTGAGTGCCCTCTGGGCGCTGCTCTTCTTCGCCTTCGGTTGGGGCGGGGACGCGCTGGTGCTGCACCCGTGCGCGCACCACTCGGCGATCGCGCACGCGGGGGCCCCGACGCACGCGGGCCACGACAGCGGGCACCACGCGGCCGCCCGGCAGGAGGCACCGGACCCGCACGACGCGCCGTCGCACGCGGGCGGGTGCAGCTGCATCGTCGCGTGCGCGGGCGTTACGGACGCGCTGGCGGCGGCGCCGGCGGACGTCCGCATCGCCGCGGGGGTCGTCCGGCTCGCGCGCATCGTTCCGGCACCGCATGCATCCGTCCTCCCCGGGCGGATCGAGTACGTCCTGCCGTATCCAACCGCACCGCCCGTCATCCTCTCCTGAACGCAGGCACCGGCCGCGCGCGATGAGCGCCGCGGCGGCTCCATCCTGCCTGCACCCGATCCCAATCGACAGCGCACGTTTCGCGGATTTCACCGGTCGAACGACCGGCGTCGGCGTCCGTGCTAGAAATTCTCCGAGCGCCGCGTTCATCCCGAGAGACGCGGACGCCGGTTCACTCGAATCGAAGGTCGACCATCGTGTTCACACGCATCGTCGCACGCGCATACGGCGTGGGATGGGCGGCGGGAAGCGGCATCCTCCTCTGCCTGCTCCTGCTCGCCGCCGCGCCCGCCGTCGCGCAGGAAACGGGGAGCATCCGCGGCACCGTCGTCGCGGCGGGGACGGGGGAGGCGCTGGCGGGCGTCACCGTCCGCGTCCAGGGCTCCCGCCGCGCGGCCACCACCGGCGTCTCAGGGGGGTTCTCCATCACCCGCCTCTCCCCGGGGGGATACACGCTCCAGGCGGAGCGCATCGGCTACCAGCCGGCCACCCTCGCGGTGTCGGTGGAGGCGGGGCGCGCGGCGGAGGTGCGTATCGCGCTGCAGCCCGGGGCGGTCGCGCTGCAGGGGGTGACCGCCATCGGCAGCACGGCCGAGCTCGCGGAGGTGCGCGAGCGGATGGCGCAGGTGCCCGGGAGCGTGCA
>Ga0070685_10001197_pt1 | contig 13847 bp, 10 predicted proteins | sample KBSS13LmetaG_FD_65651 | JGI IMG/M metagenome (GOLD analysis project Ga0070685, IMG submission 65651) | Switchgrass rhizosphere microbial communities from Kellogg Biological Station, Michigan, USA - KBS S1-3L metaG | ecosystem: Host-associated > Plants > Roots > Rhizosphere ...
CGCGAGCGCTCGCGCTCGGTCGCTCACCGACTCGCCTCCCACAGCAGCTGCAATCCCTTCAATGTCAGCCCATCGTCCACGAGGTCCACGGTCTCACACTCGGGCGCCACCATGCGCGCGAGGCCTCCGGTGGCGACCACCTTCGGCCTGCCGCCCAGCTCGCTGCGCATGCGCCGCACCAGCCCGTCCACGAGCGCGGCGTAGCCCCAGAGCACGCCGACGCGCAGGTTCTCGGCGGTGGTGCGCGCCACGGCGCGCTCGGGCCGGCGCAGCTCCACGTTCGCGAGCCGCGCCGCGCGCCGGAACAGCTCCTCGGCCGCGGTCGAGAGCCCGGGAGCGATCGCGCCGCCCACGAACGCGCCCTGTTTCGAAACGCAGTCGAACGTGGTCGCGGTGCCGAGGTCGACGACGATGCACGGCGAGCCGTGCAGCGCGCGGCCGCCGAACGCGTTCGCGATGCGGTCGGGCCCCACCGAGTCGGGCTCGGTGACCTGGAGCGCGATCGGTGAATCCTTCGCCGTGATCTCGAACGGCTCGCGCCCGGTGACCGCGCGCAGCGCCGCTATCCAGGGAGCCGTGAGCGCGGGCACGACCGAACACAGCACGCTCTGTGCCCCGGAGCCTTCGGCGTCGAACATCGACATGAGGAGCAGTCTGAGCTCATCCGAGGTGGTGCGGCCGCTCGTCAGCCGCCATGACTCCTCGAGCTCGGCGCCGCGGAAACGGCCCACGGTGGTCTCGGTGTTGCCCACGTCCACGGTGATGAGCGCCACCGCCGGCCGGCCCGCGGCCACGGGTCCCCGTCCGGCTCGCGCTCCCGAAGTCTTCGCGGCACGGCCTGCCGTCATGACCAGCCCTCCTCCTTGTCCTTCTGCTCGCGCTTCCTGGCGACCAAGAACGATAGTCCCACGCTCACGAAGTAGAGCAGCGCCATCGGCAGCCCCATGATGACCTGGGCGCTCACCACGTCCCCCGGGGTGATGATCGCGGTGACGATGAAGATGACCACGATCGCGCCTCTCCACTGCCGGAGCAGGAACTGCGGGGTGACGATGCCGATCGCGGTGAGCAACAGGGCCACCATGGGCATCTGCATCAGCAGCCCGCACGCGATGGCGAGGTTGTACGTGAACTCGAGCAGCGCGCTCAGGCGGATCTCGGTGGTCACGCCGGGCACCAGGAACTGCTCCAGCACGTGCACGACGAGCGGCACCACGTAGCCGTACGCCGCCCAGGCGCCGAGCCCGAACAGCACCATCGAGCCGATGGCGAGCCACGGGATCCACGTGCGCTCCTTCTTCAGGAGCCCCGGCACCACGAACGCCCACGCCTGCCAGAACACCACCGGCGCCGCGATCGCCACGCCGAGGATGAAGGTGAGCTTGATGCGCTCGTTGAACATCTCGAACGGCGACAGCACCACCGCGTGCTTCACCGTGCGCGCGATCAGGTCCGAGAGCGCGCGCGGCGCCAGGAACCAGCCGCCCGCCATCCCGATCGCCACCGCGACCGACGCCTTCCACAGCGCCCGGCGCAGGTCCTCCAGGTGCTGGAGGAACGACATGTGCGGTGTGGCTTCCAGCTCCTCGGCGTCGTCGTCCGGCGGTGGCACGGCCTGGAGCGGCCGGTGGGGACTGTTCACGCCGCATCCCAGCCTTCCGCGGCGGGCTGGAGATCGCCGGCGAGCACCGTGGTTTCGCCACCGTCGATCGTGCGCAACACGAGCCCGCCGTCGGCGTCGAGGCGCTGGGCGATGCCCTCGACCTCGCCCGCCGGCGTCCGCACACGCAGCCAGCCGCCCCAGTGCGGCGCCAGCTCCGACCACGCCGCCAGCACGGCGGCGCGGTCGCCCTCCTGCAGCTCGGTCCACAGCGGCTCGAGCGCGTTCAGGCACGCCGCGGCCGCATCCTCGAGCCGCGCATCGCTGCCTTCGATCGCCAGCGACGTGGCCATGTCGCGCAGCTCGGGTGGGAAGTCCTCGCGCGCCTGGATCACGTTCAGCCCCACGCCGATCACCACCGCCTCGGCGACCGCGCCGCCCGGCGAGACCGGCACGCGCCGCATCTCGCACAGCACGCCCGCGAGTTTCCGCGCCTCGACGAGCACGTCGTTCGGCCACTTGAGCCGCGCGCGCCTCACGCCGAGCGCATGCGCCGCGCGCGCCACCGCGAGCCCCGCGGCGAGCGGGATGGCGCCTGCCTGGCGCACGTCGCAGCCCAGGTGCAGCGCCACCGAGAGCGCGAGCCCCTTCCCCGGCGCCTGCTCCCAGCGCCGGCCGGCGCGGCCACGGCCGCGAGTCTGCGTGAGCGCGATCACCGCCGCGCCGTCGCCGAGCTCGGCGAGCGCCGCCCAGGCGTCGTCGTTCGTGGACGCCGTGGACTCGCGCACGAGCAGCGAGCGTCCGAGCCGGCGCGTGGCAAGTCGCGTCGCGAAGCGCGAGCGATCGAACGCTTCAGCCAACTTCCTCGATCTCCAGGCTCAGGTCGAGCGCGGGCGCGGAGTGCGTGAGCGCGCCCACCGAGAGGTAGTCCACGCCGGTCTCCGCGTACACACGGATGGTCTTGAGGTTCAACCCGCCCGATACCTCCACCTCCGGCCAGCGGCGCGCGCCGTCGCGCACGCGCGGGTGGTCCGGCGGGTTCGCCGCGTACCACTTGTCCACCTCTTCGACGCAGCGCTTCACCACCGCGGGCGTCTGGTTGTCGACGAGGATGCGGTCCACCTCGGGACGCAGCGCCTCGTGCAGCTGGTCGAGCGATTCCACCTCGACCTCGAGCAGCAGGTCGCGGCGCGTGCGCTGGATGCGGTCGATGGCGTTCGTGAGCCCGCGCGCGGCGCGGATGTGGTTGTCCTTGACCAGGTACATGTCCCAGAGCGCCAGCCGGTGGTTCTGTCCGCCGCCGCAGAGCACGGCGTACTTCTCGAGGATGCGCAGGCCCGGCGTGGTCTTGCGCGTGTCGAGGATCGTCGCCCCGGTGCCGGCGATCGCGTTCACGTACGCGCGCGTGAGCGTCGCCACGCCCGAGAGCCGCATGAGGAAGTTGAGCGCCGTGCGCTCCGCGGTCATGACGCTCGCGGCGGAGCCGGAGACGGTGGCAATCGCCGCTCCCGCAGGGACTTCCTGCCCATCCTTCACCGTGGACTTGAACTTGAGGCTGGCGTCGACCTCGCGGAACGTCATCGCCGCGATGTCGATGCCCGAGACCACGCCCGGCTGCTTCGCCACGATCGCCGCGCGCGCGCCCACGTTCGACGGCACCGCGTTCAGCGTGGTCACGTCGCCGGTGCCCACGTCCTCCGAGAGCGCGTACTTCACCAGCGGCAGGAAGCTCTCGTGCATGCTCAGCGATCCTTGCCGAATCGGCGCTTCACGTTGCGCGGCTCCCGGCCGGGCCGCACGGTGCGCGACCGGCCGGAGGCGCCGGCTTCGTGCATCGCCTCCAGAAGGGCGCCGCCGCGCGCCATCGCCAGCGCCGCCTTCACGTCGTCGATGCGGTCGCGCAGGGATGCCGCGCGCTCGAACTCCAGGGCCCGCGCCGCCTCGAGCATGTCGCCCTCGAGCTGCGCCAGCAGCCGCTCGGAGTCGTCGCCCAGGAGCACTGCCTCGTCCTCGCGCGCGCGCTCGCCGCGCCCGATCGCGTCGGCCACGCTCGTCGCCTTCATGATCTCCTCGACGGTCTTGAGGATGGTGCGCGGCGTGATGCCGTGCTCGACGTTGTAGGCGTGCTGCCGCTCGCGCCGCCGGTTCATCTCGCTGATCGCGCGCTTCATCGAGTCGGTGATCTGGTCGGCGTAGAAGATGACGCGGCCGCCCGCGTTGCGCGCCGCGCGCCCGGCGGTCTGGATGAGCGAGCGCTCGCTCCGCAGGAACCCCTCCTTGTCGGCGTCGAGGATCGCGACCAGCGACACCTCGGGCAGGTCCAGCCCCTCGCGCAGCAGGTTGATGCCCACGAGCACGTCGAAATCCGCGAGCCTCAGGCCGCGCAGGATCTCCACGCGCTCGAGCGCGTCGATGTCGCTGTGCAGGTAGCGCACGCGCACGCCCATCTCGGTGAGGTAGTCGGTGAGGTCCTCGGCCATGCGCTTCGTGAGCGTGGTGACGAGGACCCTTTCCTTCCGCTCCACTCGCTGTCGAATCTCATGTAAGAGATCGTCCACCTGGCCGTCCACGGGCTTCAAGACCAGCTCGGGGTCGACCAAGCCGGTGGGCCGGATGATCTGCTCCACGACGATGCCCTGGCTCTGCTGCAGCTCGTATTCCCCGGGCGTGGCCGAGATGTAGAGCACCGGCCCCACGAGTGCCTGGAACTCGGGGAACTTGAGCGGCCGGTTGTCGAGCGCGCTCGGCAGCCGGAAGCCGAAGTCGACGAGCGTCTGCTTGCGCGAGCGGTCGCCCTCGTACATGCCGCCGATCTGCGGCACGGTGACGTGCGACTCGTCGATGATGGTGAGGAAGTCGGCGCGGCCGTCGGCCGTGCGCGGGAAGTAGTCGAGCAGGCAGCCCGGCCGCTCGCCGGGGGCGCGGCCCGAGAGATGGCGCGAGTAGTTCTCCACGCCCGGGCAGGTGCCGTGCGCTCCCAGCAGCTCGAGGTCGTACTCGGTGCGCTGCTGCAGCCGCTGCGCCTCGAGCAGCTTGCCCTCGCCGCGGAGGATCGCGAGCCGCTCCCGCAGCTCGGCGCGGATGGTGCCGAGCGCGCCCTGGAGCCGCGCTTCCGGGGTGACGAAGTGCTTGGCCGGGTAGAGCGCCAGCCGGTCCATCACCCGCAGCGTCTTCCCGGTCACCGGGTCCACGGTCGCGAGCTTCGACACCACGTCGTCCTCGAGCTCGATGCGGATGTGAAAGTCCTCGTAGGCGGGCCGCACCTCGACCACGTCGCCCCGGACGCGGAACTGGGCGCGTGAGAGGTCCAGGTCGGTGCGCTGGTACTGGATGGCGACGAGCTGGTCCAGCAGCTCGCGCCGGCGCAGTGTGTGCCCGGCGCGCAGGTCGATGCGCATGCCCTTCCAGTCTTCCGGGGTGCCCAATCCGTACAGGCACGACACGCTGGCCACGATCAGCACGTCCTCGCGCTCGAGCAGCATCGACGTGGCCTGGAGCCGCAGCCGATCGATGTCGTCGTTGATGCTGGCGTCCTTGGCGATGTACGTGTTCGTGGACGGGACGTAGGCCTCGGGCTGGTAGTAGTCGTAGTAGCTGATGAAGTAGCCGACGCCGCCATCGGGGAAGAACTGCTTGAACTCGCCGTAGAGCTGGGCCGCCAGCGTCTTGTTGTGCGAGATCACCAGCGCCGGCCGGCCCCACTGCGCGAGCACGTTCGCGATCGTGAACGTCTTGCCCGAGCCGGTGACGCCCAGCAGCGTCTGCTGGCGCTGGCCGGAGCGCAGCCCGGCCACCAGCTCGTCGATCGCCTGCGGCTGGTCGCCCGCGGGCGGATAAGGGGACTGCAGTCGGAAGCCCATGGACCGTCGAGCGTACCCGAGGGGCTGGCGGGGGTCGAGGCACGCAGCGTGTTCGAACGACCTGACGCGCGGCGGCTCCGCGTCGTAGTCTCGGCGCTCCCATGCCACGCCTCGTCGCGTTCCTGCGCGCCGTCAACGTCGGCGGTCACACCGTCGAGATGGCGAAGCTGAAGCAGCTGTTCGAAAAGCTCTCGTTCACCGGCGTGGAGACGTTCATCGCCAGCGGGAACGTGATCTTCGACGCGCCGAAAGCCGCTCCCGGCACGCTCGAGAGGAAGATCGCCGCGCACCTGGAGAAGTCGCTCGGCTACGAGGTGGTGACGTTCCTGCGCTCACCCCACGAGCTGGCGGCGACGCTCGCGCATCGAGCGTTCCCGAAGGAGCGCGCGGGCTCGACTCTCCACATCGGGTTCCTGGGCTCACCGCCGGCGGCCGCGGCGAAGCAGCAGGTGCTGGCGTTGACCAGCGACATCGACGACTTCCACGTCCACGGCCGCGAGCTCTACTGGCGCTGCGCCGGGCGCTTCAGCGACAGCGTGGTCAGCGGCCCCAAGCTCGAGAAGGCCCTGGGGCAGCCGACCACGATGCGCAAGATCACGACCGTGGAGAGGCTGGCGAAGAAGCTCGGCTGAAGGCGCCGCGCACTACCAGCGCTGCCGCCCGGTGTAGGTGAGCACCACTTCCTTCCCCGCCGCCACCGGGACCGTCCACTTGAGAAGGCCGGCCTCGTCACGGGTCACGGGCAGCGAGGACTTGATGACGTCGATGTCGCCGTTCACCGGCTCCTCGACCTGGATCGTGGCGTCCACCGACTTGCGGTTCCGGAGCTTGATCTCCACCGAGTACTCGCGCTCGCGATCGCTGACGCGCCGCTCGCTCACCTGCTTGCGCTCGGCCGCGAGGTCGAAAGCGTAGCCCATCTCCAGCGTCACCTTCTCGTCCACGGCGGTGTGCTTCACCGTGGTCTCGCCGGTCAGCTGCAGATCCTTGTCGGCGTCCGGTGCGTAGCAGCGCACACGGCCAGCGGGGATGGGCGCGCCCATGCCGTCCTTCGCCGAGTTCACCATCTCGAGCTTCCATTGCACGCCGCTGGGATTGCCGCCGCGGTAGACGTAGAGCGGCTTGACCGCGACCGTCTTCGGCTCGAGCAGCACCAGCGTCTGGCTCTCGCGGTCGCGCAGCGTCGCCACGCCCGGCAGCGTGTAGAGGTGGAAGTCGGAGAACGCCTGCTCGGAGGGCGCGAAGCCCGGAGCGGACATCGCCAACGCCGACGTCTTCATCGCCCGCGGCGCCGCATCCATCGGCATCGGCGCGCCCGCGCGCGACACCTCGCCGGCGATCAGCTTGACGCTGGCGTCGCGGTAGTCGCGCCCGGTGGTGTTCTCGACACGCACCACCGCCGACCACTGCGCCGAGGTCTCCCCGGTGCGCACGAGCGTGTGCTCCGCCGACCACGACAAGCCGCCGGTCAGGTACTGGAGCTCGGCGCTGCCGCCGCCCTTTTTGGCGCCGTCCACCACCGCCTCGATCGCGGGCTTGAGCGAGAGCGACGCGTCCGGCTTCGTGAGCCGGACCTCCTGCATCGCCTCTCGGTAGAGCGAGGAGAGCGCGCCGTCGTCGCCGCGCACCACGAGCCACGAGCCGTCCGCCGAGAGCAGCGTGCCCTCGGTGACGCGCTCGCCGGTCTTGCTCACCACGCGCACGCGCGAGCCGATCGCCTTCTCCAAGAGCCCGTCGCCGGTGGCGACGTCGAAGCGATAGGCGAGTCGCGCGAGCTTGCCGCTGCTGGGAACGAAGCGCAGCGACGTCGCATCGAGCCGGTCGGACACGCCCTCGAGCCGCAGCGTGTCGCGGCTGCCGCGGTAATCGAGCGTGCGTGACTCCTTCACCAGCCCGAGGTCGGACGTATAGAGCGTGAGCGACGGGCCGGCGAGGGCGGCAGCGGGGAGCGTGATGACGAACAGGGCGGCGATCGACGAACGCACGGACATGGTGGGGTTCCTCCGGAACGAGGGGCGCAGGATATACGCCCCGGCTCCGGATGTATTCCCGCCCGGTTCGCGCCCCCCGGACCGCGAGGGCTCAGGGCGGGCCAGGTGCTTCCCCTACTCGCGCACCGCGCTCAGGCTCTGCTGGGCGCGCTTCAGCTTGTCGAGCGTCTCCTCGAGCTGGCCGAGGCGCTCGTTCTCCTTCTGCACGATCTCGGGCTTCGCCTTCCTCAGGAAGTCCTGGTTGCGGAGCTTCTTCTTCACGCCCTCGAGATCGGCGAGCAGCTTCTGCGCCTCGCGCGCGAGGCGCGCGCGCTCCTCGTCCAGGTCCACGAGCCCCTCGAGCGGCAGGAACACCTCCGCGCCCTGCACCACGGCGTGCGCGGCCACCGGCGGGCGGCCGCCGTCGCGCGACAGTCGTAGCTCCTCGATCTTCGCGAGCGGCTTCACCTGCGACGCCAGCCGCTCGAGCAGGTCGAGCTGCGCGCGGTCGCCACGCACCACCACGGGCACGGGCTTGCCGGGTGCGATCTTCGATTCCACGCGCAGGTTGCGCACCGCGACGACGATGCCCTGCAGGAACCCGACCTCGCGCTCGGCCTCGGCGTCGAACCACGACTTCTTCGCCTTGGGCCACGCCGCGAGCGCCAGCGTGTCGCCGTCGTGCGGGATCGCCTGCCACAGCTCCTCGGTCACGAACGGCATGAACGGGTGCAGCAGGCGGAGGATGCCGTCGAGCACGCGCCAGCTCACCCAGCGCGCCGTGCGCAGATCGTCGCGCTGCTCCGGCGTCAGGGGTGTTTCCTGCTCGGCAAGCGCCCAGCGCGGCTTCGCCATCTCCAGGTACCAGTCGCAGTACTCGTTCCACGCGAAGTGGTAGATCGCCTGCGTCGCTTCGGCGAAGCGATACGTCTTCAAGTTCCGGGTCACGTCCTTCGCCGCGTTCGCGAGCCGCGACAGGATCCAGCGGTCGGCGAGCGACAGCCGGAGCTGCGACTCCTTCACGCTCGAAAGATCTTCGGACCCGGCTGCGCCGGGTGCCCCGAGCCGCATGGTCACGAGCTTGGTCGCGTTCCACAACTTGTTGGCGAAGAACTTGCCGCTCTCGAGCCGCTTCTCGTCGAACAGCAGGTCCTGCCCGGTGGGCGTCTGCACCATGCAGAAGCGCACGCTGTCGGCGCCGTACTTCTCCATCATCGCCAGCGGGTCGGGCGAGTTGCCGAGCGATTTGCTCATCTTCCGGCCCTGCGCGTCGCGCACGATGCTGGTGAAGTAGACGTGCGCGAACGGCGCCTCGCCGAGGAAGTGGTAGCCGGCCATGATCATGCGCGCGACCCAGAAGAAGATGATGTCGCTGCCGGTGACCATGAGGCTGTTGGGGTAATAGCGCTCGAGGTCGGCGGTCTTCTGCGGCCAGCCGAGCGTGGCGAACGGCCACAGCCACGACGAGAACCAGGTGTCGAGCACGTCTTCGTCCTGGCGCCAGCCCTCGCCCGGCGGCGCCTCGAGCGACACCACCTGCTCGTCGCCTCGGTACCACACCGGGATCCGGTGCCCCCACCACAGCTGCCGCGAGATGCACCAGTCGCGGATGTTCTCGAGCCAGTTGAGGTACACCTTCTTCCACCGCGCCGGGAACATCTTGATCTTGCCCTTCTTCGCCGCCTCGATCGCGGGCGCGGCGAGCGGCGCCATCTTCACGAACCACTGCCACGACAGGTAGGGCTCGATCACGGTGTTGCAGCGCGAGCAGTGCCCCACCGCGTGCCGGTGCGGCTCCGCCTTGTCCAGGTAGCCCGCATCTTGAAGTGCAGCCACGATGCGCTCGCGCGCCTGGAAGCGGTCGAGGCCGCGGAAATCGCCGGCGGCGTCGTTCATGATGCCGGCCTCGTCCATGATCACGATCTCGGGCAGGCCGTGGCGCTTGCCGATCTGGAAGTCGTTGGCGTCGTGCGCCGGAGTCACCTTCACCGCGCCGGTGCCGAACTTGGGATCCACCGCCTCGTCGGCGACGATCGGGATCTCGCGGCGGACGAGCGGCAGCACCGCCGTGCTGCCGATGAGCTTGGCGTAGCGCGGGTCCCTGGCGCTCACGGCCACGCCGGTGTCACCGAGCATGGTCTCCGGGCGCGTCGTGGCCACGGTCACGGAGCCGCTCCCATCCTTCAACGGGTAGCGGATGTGCCAGAGGTGGCCGTCGGTCTCCACCATGTCGACTTCTTCGTCGGAGAGCGCGGTGCCGTCGCGCGGGCACCAGTTGACGATGTAGCGCCCGCGGTAGATCAGGCCCTCGTCGTAGAGCGACTTGAAGACGTGGAGCACGGCGCGCGAGTAGGCCTCGTCCAGCGTGAAGCGCTCGCGCGCCCAGTCGGGCGTGATGCCGAGCCGGCGCTCCTGCTGGAAGATGATGCCGCCGTACTGCTCCTTCCACTCCCAGACCGCCTTCAAGAACGCGTCGCGGCCGAGCTGGTGGCGCGACTTCTTCTCGCTCTTGAGCTTCTTCTCCACCACGTTCTGCGTGGCGATGCCGGCGTGGTCCATGCCCGGGATGTAGAGCGTCTCGCGCCCTTCCATGCGCTGCCAGCGGATGATGCAGTCGCGCACGGACTCGCCGAGCACGTGGCCCATGGTGAGCGAGCCGGTGACGTTCGGCGGCGGGATGGCGATGACGAACGGGGCCTTGGAGCCCGTGCCCTTCGGCTGCGCGGCGAGGTCCGCGCGCGGCTGGAACACGCCCAGCCGCTCCCAGAACGCGTAGCGTTCGGGCTCGATGCGGCGCGGGTCGTAAGGCTGCGAGAGCGCCTCGGGATTCCCGGGACGCATGGACGGCCTCCTTCGCGGGGTGCCCACGAACGCAGAAGCCCGGCGCAGGCCGGGCCGCAGGAACCCCAGTGAATTCGAGGGACGGACGGTAGCGGAGGGCGCCGAAGCCGGTCAACCGACAGGCTTGCGGCGGGTCGAGAGCGCGCGGATCACTCTCGGGAGCAGTGGCCGAACCGGGTGCTTCGCGAGCAGGCCGGCCACCTTGTCGAGTGGCCACCAGCGACGCTCGCGCCAGCTCATTTCATCCCACGTCGCGTGCTCGACCCGGACCTCGAGGAGATAGGTCGCGACCGAGAAGACAACGCCCCACTTCTCGTACTCGTAGCTCCCGATCGAGGCTCCGACCAGTCGGCCCTCGAGGCCCGCCTCCTCCTCCGCCTCGTTGAGCGCCGTCTCTTCGAGCGTATCCCCGGGATCCACCATCCCCTTCGGGATGCCCCACGCCTTCCCGTCTCGCTTGCGGATCAGGCAGATCTCGACGCTCCCCTTGACCGAGCGGAACGGGAACGCGGCGGCCTGATCGGAAGCGTCGTTCGCGGGCGTCGTCTCCTCCTGTGCGGGACCTGCGGCCTCATCTTGCCATGAACACGCGCGCCGTGTATCGCCGCCGGCCACCAGGACCTGCCTTTCCGGCAGCGGGTTGCCGGCAGCCCACCCGGCCCCTACCCTCGCGCCGCATGCATGGACCAGCATCCCGCCGCGTCGGGCGCGCCGTCTGCGTCGCGCTCGCGCTCGGTTCCGCCAGGATGGCGGCCGCCTCACCGCTCGAGTTCATCGCGGTGCGCGACCCGTTCATGGCCGAGCTGCGCGTGCTCGAGTGCTACGACCTGCCCGCCGACAGCGGGCGTTACCGGCTGCCCCACTTCAACACCTGGCCGCTCCAGCGCCTGGAGCTGATGGGCGACGGCCCGCCGCCGCTCGAGGGGAATCTCGTGCGCACGCTGGTCGCCGAGCGCCTCGAGCGCGAGCTGCAGCGTGATGCCATGGGTGCGTTCGCCACCTACCACGTGCGGCTCTCGACGCCGAGGATGCTCCAGCGCGCCTGGCCCGAAGACGATCGCCTGGAGCTGTCGGTCGGCACCGAGGGCGCGTACGACATGAGCCGCCAGAGCGGCGACACCGACACGCACTGGCGCGACGGCAGCGGCATCCACCTGCGCGCGGGCGCCCAGATCGATCGCTGGCTCGCGTTCGCGCACATCGCGCTCGGCCAGCTCGAGAATGCGGAGAAGTTCACCGACGCGCTGGTCGCGAACACGAACCTCGCGGCGCAGACCGACGAGGCGTATCTGAGTTACAGCGCCGGCACGCACTGGAGCGTGACCATGGGCCGTCAGCGCTTCGCGTGGGGACCTGGCGAGGAAGGCTCGCTGCTCATCTCGCGCACCGGCGCGCCGCTCACGGCGCTCTACCTGCACTTGCGGATCAAGGCCTTGCGCGCCGATGGGTTCTCGATCAACGCCACCACGGACCCGGGCACCGGCGAGCAGTTCGCCGCCCATCGCATCGAATGGCAGCCGCTCTCCGCGCTGCGCCTGGGCATCGCCGAGGCCGCGCGCTACAAGGCCGACGGCTGGGAGGCGGTGTACGTGGCGAGCGTGATCCCCTACTCGCTCGCGCAGCGCATCCTGCAGCAGGACGGCGAGAGACTGGGCGAGGCACGCAACAACATCGAGCTGTCGCTCGACGCGTCGTGGCGCCCGGCGGACGGAACCCGGCTCTATGGTGAGGTGCTGCTCGATGACCTGCACGCGAAGAGCGCGGCGACGCCGAACAAGTACGGATGGCAGGTCGGCGCCGACGGCGCGTGGACGCACGGCTTTACGCGGCTGTCGTGGAACACCGAGTACACGTGGCTCTCGCGCTACACGTACACGTCGTTCTTCGGCCGCGAGTTCACGGCGCAGGGCATTCCGATCGGCTTCCCCACCGGCCCCGACTCGCGCCGGCTGCGCGTGCGCATCGGCTGGGACCCGCGCGTGGCGTGGCAGGTCACCGGCGTCGTCTCGCGCACGTGGAAGGGCGAGAACGATTTCGATGACCCCTACATCAACGGCACGCCGATCCCCCCCGTGGGCACGCTCGAGGGCATCGTGCAGACGACCGATGACGCCACCGGCGTGCTGCGCTGGTGGCCGGCGAGCGGCGTGGACCTGTCGCTGTCGCTCGGCTTCACGCGCGCGACGAACGTGGACCACGTGCAGGACAACGACCAGAACGGCATCCACGGCTCGGTCGCGTTCCGCCTGAGCCGCTGACGGCGCCGGCGTTCACGGGGCGTACGCTCCGGCGCTCGCGCCGGCGTGCGCCAGCGATTCCCGCGTCTCATCGGGGCGACGACGGGACCCTGCGGCGACGGCCCTCGTCGGCCGCTTCATCGTCGTTCGTGATGACTTGCTTGACTCTGTCCGCCGTCGCGCGGAACGTGAACCGGCTCCAAGCTTCCGTGTTCCCCCACCCCCAAGGGAAAGGAGATCGCGTGCCCCGCGCATCCGCTCTCGTCGCCTCGCTGATCTTCGCCGTGCTCGCGGCTCCCGCCGCCCAGGCCGCGAAACACTTCGACAAGGGTGACCAGGACACCACCTGCGCGCCGTGCAAGGACTTCGACCAGTACGCGAACGGTGGCTGGCGCGCGAAGTTCGTGATGCCGGCCTCGTACTCGCGCTACGGCGCGTTCACGGAGGTCGCCGACCGCAACCAGCAGGTGCTGCTCGGGATCGTCACCAAGGCGGCCGCGGCGAAGGCGAAGGCGGGGAGCGACCAGGCGAAGCTCGGCGACTACTGGTCGAGCTGCATGGACTCGACCGCGGCCGAGGCTGCGGGGCTCAAGCCGGTGCAGCCGCTGCTCGCCGCGGTCGACGGCATGGCGTCGGTGAGCGACCTCGGGCGCCAGGTGGCGTGGTTCCACGCCCACGGCGTGGGCGCGGTGTTCGCGTGGTTCGGGAACCAGGATCCCAAGAACAGCGACCGCTTCATCGTGCACGCGGGCCAGGGCGGCCTGCACCTGCCGGACCGCGACTACTACACCAAGACCGACTCGGCCTCGAAGGCGCTGCGCGTCGAGTACGTGGCGCACATCGCGCGATGCCTCGCCCTGGCGGGCGAAGCAGAGAGTGCCGCGTCGAGGGACGCCGATGCGGTGATGACGCTGGAGACCGCGTTGGCGAACGCGAGCATGACGAACGTGCAGCGGCGCGACCCCAACGCCACCTACCACGTCATGCCCACGGATTCGCTGATGCTGCTCATGCCGCGGTTCACGTGGACGGACTACTTCGCCGGCCGCACCAAGAAGCCGGACATCGTGAACGTGACCCAGCCCGACTTCTTCAAGGCGGTGAACGACCTGATCGCGAGCACGTCGCTCGAGGACTGGAAGGCGTACCTGCGCTGGACGGCGCTCGAGGACGCGGCGCCGCTGCTCAGCAAGGCGTGGGCGGACGAGGACTTTCGCTTCCAGCGGCTGCTGTCCGGCGCCACCGAGCAGCTGCCGCGCTGGAAGCGCTGCCTGATCGCCACCGACCGCGACCTCGGCGACATCCTCGGCAAGGCGTACGTGGACGTGGCGTTCCCGCC
>Ga0070685_10001199_pt1 | contig 13817 bp, 15 predicted proteins | sample KBSS13LmetaG_FD_65651 | JGI IMG/M metagenome (GOLD analysis project Ga0070685, IMG submission 65651) | Switchgrass rhizosphere microbial communities from Kellogg Biological Station, Michigan, USA - KBS S1-3L metaG | ecosystem: Host-associated > Plants > Roots > Rhizosphere ...
CGCGCTTGCGCCTTGCGGCACTGCTCGCTGTCGAGACGTAAGCGCGTTAGGGCGAGCACTGCCAGGGCGATGTCGCCGCGCGTGCTGTCACGCGGGGTTTCGGGCCATGCCGCAGGGGCGGATGACCGGTCGTCGGGCGAAGGAGTGCGGGTGCTTACAGGGGGAACGGACGAGCGAATGCGTACCGTATGATCGCGGGTAGCCATATCAACTCTCACTAAGTTGGTGATGGTTAGCGGGTCGTGGGTGTTTCAGCACTCACGGCCCGCGCCTCATGACTTGGTAGTCATGGTCACTCGCGAAGGCTGGCAAAACGACAGCGCGAGCGACTGGCTGACCGTAACAAGCAAGGTTGTCATCGTCTGTCAGGGATCGGCGAGAAGGATGTCCACTTGACGGGGGCAGCGCATGACGGCGCAAGGCCGGCCCCATGTCAGCTGCATTCCCCTAGAAGCTGCACTGACGCACCCAAGGATGGGACGCTTTCAGACGGGACAATTTCAATCGGCGCGCGGGCCCTTAGGTCCCGCTTGCTCAGGAGATGACGCAAAGATACTTGCGTCGCCATATGGGCATCACAGTGGAAAGCCGGCGCCTCCGCTTTCACCGCTCCATCAAATAACTCTTCCGCTCCGGCCCCTCAGCCGCAGCGCGCCAAGCGCATGCCTGGCAACCGCATCGTCCCAGACACGGCTGGCTGCAGCCTGGCCTGCATCGGCAGGGGACCAATCGACTTTGCCCACGACGCATCAGGAAGAACACGGCGATATCGAAAAAGCCGTTGGTCGCGGCGTAGCGCGATTGGCCTTCCAAAGTGGGATCAGGATTCGCAATCACGACTTACCCCTGTCGATGTTTCCACTCGAACAAATCGGCGATCCATGACCAGGTAGAGCTGGTGCCACCACCATAGGCGGTCTCGTGGTCCCACGGTGCGGGTCGACGTGTTGACCATGTGTTCGAACGACAGTTGCATCGCTTCTTCCGGCGCACCGTTCAGCGCGAGCCTGGACAGCTCTGCCTCCAGGGCGATCAGGCCGTCAGCAAGCTGTGAGCGAGAGAGGGCCATGAGGCCTACCGCCTTTTGGAATCCGGGTGAGCGAGAAAATATTTCTTGCACCAACCGCCCATGCGCGATCGCCAACCTTGGCGCATGGCATACAACTCCTCGATGGACGGCGCGTGCCGATAAGCGCCTCGTCGGAAAGGACGGAAGAAAAAGCCCAATCGCGCGAAGGTGCCGAGAATCATCGCGTGCTGCCTCGTTTGAGTCGTCGTGCAGCTTCTACGGCAGCCGCGAGCTGCTGCCTGTGAGATAGCACGGGAGAAAGCTGCGGGTGCGGATAACCTAGAAAGCGCGCAAATAGGTCATTAGTGGTTCGGGCGAGCCTGGCCATTGGGGAAGGCTGCGAGGTAAAGCGAAAATGGCGGGGCATGGGTATCACCTTGAGGTTTTTGTTTCCACGGCAGCCACGATGGCGGCTTGGAAACTCAGGCGACCGACAGATGATTCTGCCGATCTACCTGCATTAACGATGGCGCTCCAAAGTGCCTGTACTGCATCATCCATGCGTGCACAAACACTTCGGCTATTCGATAAAGTTTGGGGTGAACTGACCCACTACAAGCGTCCGTCACTTATTGCTTGGTTGGCACATTGACGGCGTCGATCGCATGGATAACGCCGTTGCTCGATGTGATATCCGATGTGGTGATGGTGGCTGCGCCAATGCGCAGCTTGTCGCCATCCTTGGTGATCGCCGCCGTCTGGCCTTGCATCATCTTGGGCGCGGTAAGTTTCTCGACGTCCACTGCTGAGGCGCGACCGGGCAGCACGTGATATTTCAACACGGAGATCAACTCCGCCTTGTTTTCCGGCTTGAGCCAGTTGTTCAAGGTGCCCTCGGGCAGCTTCTCGAACGCCTCGTCGGTGGGTGCAAAGACGGTGTACGGTCCGGTGCCCTTAAAGACGTGAGTCAGCTCAGCCGCCTCCAGCGCTTTGCCAAGCGTGTGGAAGCTGCCATCGGCGGCCGCCGTATCCACAAGGTTCTTGTTGCTGACCTTGGAGACGTTGGAATCATTGTTATCGGACATGAGTATTTGCCTTCAGTGAGGATCCGCGAGGCGAATCCAGAGCGGCCGAAACCGCACCTCCGATGCAGATCGGAGAAATACTCAGATGGCGTTAGGGAGAGGACCGCAAGGCTGAGACGCCTGCCAAGGAGGAGACTTTCTTCCTGGCGCCCCTGCAGCATGCGCTTGTGGTTGTTACGTGATGGTGACGCGAGGGCTTGCATGCTGCCTAGCGGAGCCAATCGCGTCATGCCTTGCTGGCTCCCTCGCGAAATGACGGTTGCCTGGCGGCCAGTGGCGATTTCAAGGATGCAACGACAGACCCTTGATTGCCTTATCCACAGCCTTCTTCGGGCCCCGCAATCCCAGGCCCACCAGGTTCAGATTCGCAGGATCTTCGGCGAGAAAGGCCTGCCGGTTCGCTTCGTCATGTCCGGTGGAGAACATCGAAAAGACATAGGGGATGATGGTCAGCTGTTTTTCTACTGCGGTTTTGTGCGCCGACTGAAGTCCGTGCACGTCAGCCTGAAAAATCAAAATGGGTTGGCCGAGCATGTTGCCGTATTCGCTGCCGGCGGCATCGCGATAGGGCAGGCCAAGCGCTTCCGGCGCCGCAGCGGCGATGCCTGTCGCCAAAAAGGCAGCCACATTGAGTCGCTGCCAGCTCGCCAGGTCGTCGCGCACGATCAGGGCGACTTTCGTATCAAACATTCCGTTCTCCGTTCATGGGCTGAGACGGAGCATGTTCTTCAGTGCGGTGGCGGGCGATCTAGAACGTTTGTGCATTGGCCTTGGTAGGCAGCGGGCGACAGGCGATACGCTCGCTGGAACCAGCGGCCCATATGGCTCTGGTCAGCGAATCCCACGTCCAGCGCGACCTGACTAGGCGATGTGCCGCTGGCCAACAAAGCCCTGGCCACGCGCAAGCGCAGTCGCACCAGGTAAGCGTGTGGCGACAGGCCGAACGTGCGCTTGAACTGGCGGGTGAGGCGGAAGCGATCGATGCCGCAGTGCTCGGCCAGTTCATCCAGGCCGATGTCGCGGGCCATCTGATCGTGCAGAAAGTCGCGGGCGAGCAGAACCTGCTCTGATGAATTCGATGCGGGCGTGACAATCGCGCTGGTGTGCATGGAGAGGCGGCGAACCAGTTCGTCCAGGCATTGATCGCGCGCCAGCTTGGCCTCTTTGAAATGCAGCGCGAGAAAAGCATGCTGGATGGTGTCCCGCAGCTTGTCGTCGGTGGCGACCGTCTTTCGAAATACGGAGCCAATACCGGAAGCATCGACCGAACCCAGCCGACCGGCCATCGACGCCAACCAGCGTTGCGGCAGATAAAGCATCGCATAAGTGAAGCCGGACTCCTGCGGAGCATGGCCATCATGCACCGCGCCGGGCTCGATCAGCATGACTCGCCCTTCGGTGCTCCGATGGGTAGTCCGGTGACAGCGAAATTGCTGCACTCCCTGCTGCGTCACTCCCACCAACACTTCATCGTGATCATGCGGGTCGTAGGCATGCCCACGAAAATGCGCATGCACCGTCTCGATCCCCGTATCGGAATCGCGAGAGAGTCGAATCCAGTCGTCGCTGGATGTTTCGCGGTGGGTGCTCATGAGAATCGGAAAGTGCGGGGCTGCCCATGGCTAAGTAAATGTCGAGAGAGTTTATCGCACCGATTTGGCCGAGGGAGTAAATCAAAAGCATGGCTTTAAAAGGCTAGGGGACATCCGCCAGTCGCCGGTGCGCGAGGTCCCGGGCGTCCACCGATCCGCCTTTGCTTACCTCCCACGTAATTGAGCCACCGCCCCTCTTCACCGACATTGAGTCCACCCAACGACAGCACTCAATGCCAACGGAGAACGCTCATGTCACACGCTCACGCCATCGCTCCTCGCTATATCGAAACTGCCGCTGCTCGTCCCAACTACATCACCGCTGCCGATGGCACGGAGCTGTTCTATCGGGATTGGGGCAAGGGCAAGACGCTGCTATTTCTTGCGGGTTGGACGTTGAATTCGGCGATGTGGGGTTACCAGATGCATCCGCTGGTGGCGCAGGGATTTCGCTGCGTGGCTTACGATCGGCGCGGGCATGGTCAGTCGAGCGACCTTGGGCGTGGGTATGACTACGACACGCTGGCGGACGATTTGGCGAGCGTGATCGAGGCGCTGGATCTGCGTGATGTGGTGGTGGTGGCGCACTCGTTTTCGAGCGGGGAAATGGTGCGCTATTTGACCCGTCACGGCGATAAGCGCATTGCTGGTGTGCTGATGCTGGCGCCGGCGGCGATTCCTTTCCTGCTTCAGACGCACGACAACCCGAGCGGTATTCCGGTGGAATGGGCGCTGGCCAATGAAACGGAATTGAAGGACGATTTTTCCGGTTGGGCGGAGCGCCGCTCGGAGGCTTATTTCGCTCACAAGGGTTCACGCGGGATCATCGATGCCACGCTGGCCATGATGAATCAGGCGTCTTATCAGGCCGCGATCGAATTGGCGGATATTCAGGCCACTACGGATATGCGCCCGGAACTGGCGGGTATCCGCACGCCGATGCTGTTTATCCATGGTGATGCGGATGCTTCGATCCCACTGGAAGTGACCTCCAAACCGGCGTGCGAGCTGATCGAGCAAGCCCGGCTGGTGGTCTACAAGGATGCGCCGCATGGCCTCTATTTCACCCACAAGGCGCAGCTGAATCAGGATATTGCCGATTTTGCCAAGAGCGTTCAGCGTGCCTGAGAAGGTTGCTCGATGAGGTAATGAAAGGCTCGCCTGGTGCGGGCCTTTCAGTTTATGGCTAAGCATCGAGAGAGCAGCGGAGCCCCCAGGCTCGTCATTCCGACGCAGGCCGGAATCCAGGCGCGGTGCATCGCGATTGTCGCAATGCAGTCCACTCGTTCTTTGCAGGAGAGCGCCAGCGTAATCGCGCCAGCCCTGTGCACTGCACCTGGATTCCGGCCTGCGCCGGAATGACGAGCGAAATTGGCGATATCGCTCGCCCGATCATCCGCATTGAACCCGCTTATGGCGACGGATATATCGATAAGCCTAGCCTCGCTGGCACGCTATTTGATTCATTCCTGGCAAGTCACAACAACTCGGTCCCCGCACGAATTTCGTACTCGATAACCACCGCCTGTCTCGCGGTCGGGTACGGCTGTGCCTCCCACATGTGGTTGCCGTCATGGAAATGAATTTCACATTGATCGATGAACAGGGCGAGCCGGTCGAGGTCTTTTGCGAGGTCTTCGAGCGGGGCGAGGCCGTGTATTGGCGGGCTTGGCTTTATGGCTTTGCCACTTTGCTCGAAACTCTGGAGGGCCACGCGGCCACCGAGGGAGCGATTGCGGGGCAGATCCAGGCGGAGATCATGCTGCGTGGAATTCGCGCACATGCTGACCATCTGCGGCATTAACTGACCCATCAATACGCGCGGGTACGGCTGGCCATGCGGCTAGGCTAAGATCGGCCCAACGCAACCACCGGACAGGGCGCCATGGATAACGGGCAAGCCGCCCATCGATTAGCCGGCCAGTGTTTTTGCGGCCAAGTGCGTTATCAAGTGCAGGATGCGTTTGTGTACGCCGCCAATTGCCATTGCTCGCAGTGCCGCCGCACCACGGGCTCGGCATTCAAGCCTTTCGCGGGGATCGAGCGCGACAAGCTGGCGGTGGTGCAGGGCGCAGACGGCTTGTTGATCGTGGGTGAACCTAATGGCCATGACGCGCATTGCGCGGCCTGCGGATCGCTGCTGTATTCGGTGGTGCGCGATGGCGCCTTTGTGCATGTGGCGATGGGGTCGCTGGTGGATGCGCCGGCCATTCGCCCAAACAAGCATATTTTCGTGGCCTCGAAGGCGCCGTGGTTCGAGATAACCGACGAGCTGCCGCAGTATCTGGAATTTCTCCTGGCATGAATGAGAAACCCCGCCGAGGCGGGGTTTTTCGTATCAGGCACACAGCGTCGGGGAAGCTTGCACGCGGCTTCGATAAGCCGCCTCCGTTTCCGTATACAGGCCCGACCATGGGTCCAGCACATAGCCCTCGGCGGGCTCCGGCGATACGCGCCGGGCGTCGTGTTCCGCGCTGGCAATCGGCGCATCAAGGGTCATCGGATCCATATGCACTCCTGGTGGTTGTCGCGTGGAAGGTCAGGCTATCGGGCGGATCGTTGATGCGCGGTTAAAGCGGGTATCTATTTTCGCGAACGCAAATCTTATGAAATTCCTAGGAATCGCCGGCTATGACGTTCTCATGACGCCGCCCTGGCACGGCCTGCGCTCCATGGGAATTTCCGCGATCACGCGGTTTCCCCATCGCGGGAAATAGCGTGCGACAATGCCGGCCCCGCATCGCCGCCACTCATTCTTGCGATGGCTATCCAAAAAGACGCCTTTCGGCAGTTCCAGGAAGAACTGGCCGCTCTGGACAAGGAACAACACGCGCGTCGCATCAATGCCAATGAAAAGCCGATGGAGCGTGCCCGGCGCGAATTCCTGGAACTGCGCGAGCGGCACAAACTGAGCGTGGCCGACGTGGTGGCGTTTTTTCCGGAAGAAGAAGGCATTGCGTATCTGCAGAGCCTGATTGCCGCCGCCGAGTCAGCGCCGCGCAAGCGTCGAGTCAGCCGCAAGGCCTCGACCGAGGACTAAGCGCACTTTGCCTGCGCTCGCCGGACGGCTAGCATCCGGCACTTCCTTCACGAGGTGCCCGAATGTTGCGCTACGCGTTTGCTGTCGTGTTCGCCTTGGTGGCTGCCGATGCCATCGGCACCGATCTCGCCATAGAAGACGTCACGCCCAGCGTGTTTGCACCCGGTGTGATCTCCGGACCGCTGCACGATAGCGCGCCCGCATTCACGCCCGACGGACGCACCGTGTATTTCACGCGCAGCGAAGGCAGCAACTCGACCATTCTGGTCAGTCGCCTCGACGCTCAGGGGCATTGGTCCACACCGGTCACCGCGCCGTTCTCCGGACAGTGGAGCGATATGGAGCCGACCATGTCGCCGGACGGGCGTTTCCTGATCTTCATTTCCAATCGACCGAAGACGCCCGGCGGCAAGCCGCTCGATGGTTTCTTCATGGGTCGCAGTTTCCCCGAGCGCGGCGGCAATCTGTGGAAGGTGAGTTGGGACAACGGCAAGTGGAGCGCGCCGGTGCGCTTGCCCGAATTGGTGAACAACAGCGACTCGACCTTTGCGCCCAGCATTGCGGCCGACGGCACGCTTTATTTCATGCATCCGGCGGCGGACCCGAAGCATTTCCGCCTGTTTCGTGCGGCCTGGCATCGCAACGGTTACGACGAACCGCAGCCGCTGCCCTTCAGCGATGGCCATGTCACCGATGTCGATCCGGCGGTGGCGCCCGATGAATCCTTCGTGGTGTTCGGTTCGAGTCGTTCGCCGGCACGACAGATCGATCTCTTCATCGTGTTTCGCGACAACGGCGAATGGGGCACACCGATCCATCTCGGCAACGGCGTCAACAGCGCAGGCTCCGACGCGGAAGCGCGACTGAGCCCCGACCATCGCACGCTGTATTTCGCCAGCGATCGATTGGCGGATATCGCGCCGGGCACGATGCGCGCCGACTGGGACAACGGCAAGTACAACATCTGGCAGATTCCGCTGGCGCCGTGGCTGAATGCGCATGCCAAGGCTGGCCAATAAACCACGCATGAGCGCGCTGCGGCATCTTGCTGCAGCGATGACGCCTCCGTAACAACGCTTTTGCGATACAGACATCCATCACCCAAAAGGACGTTGATCATGATCGAGCAGATTCAAGGATTGCCGGCAGGCACACTGGGTTTTCGTGCCAGCGGCAAGGTCACTGCCACGGATTATTCGCAGGTGTTGGTGCCGGATATCGAAGCGGCGTTTGCGATCAATCGCAAATTGCGCCTGCTCTCGCATATCGGCCCGGACTTCACCGGCTTCGATGCCGGCGCTGTATGGGAAGACTTGCAGCTGGGCTTTCGGCATTTCAGCGGCTGGGACCGCATTGCGCTGGTGACCGACATCGCGTGGATGCGTGCCACCGCATCCGCAATGGGTTTTGCGGTGCCGGCGGAGCTGAAGCTGTTCCATAACGCGCAATTCGACGAAGCCGTGGCCTGGATCAGCGAGCCGCGTCCCATCGACGAGGATGGGAACAAATGAAACCTTTTGCCGTGCTTGTCAGGCGCGGCGACATGTGTTGAAGTCAGCCCCATGCTCAGCCTTCGCGCCCATCTCAAGACCATGACCGCCGCTTCCGCGTCGGCCCATGCGCGCGCGCTGAACAATAACAACGCCAATACCAATACCCGCAATCACGGGTGGGCCGGCGTGTAAGCAAGAGCAACAGACACACACGCAAAAAGGCCCGCTCCCAGCGGGCCTTTTTGTTTTTGCGCCATCGACAAAATCACCAGGAACTTACCCATGTGTTCGATCTTCGGCATGTTCGACCTGCAACCCGGCGATGATCTGGCCGCGCTGCGCCAGCAGGCGCTGGAACTCTCGCAGCGCCAGCGTCATCGCGGCCCGGACTGGAGCGGCGTGTTCGTGGATGCCGGGGTGATCCTGGTGCACGAGCGGCTGGCCATCGTCGATCCGGCCAGCGGCGCGCAGCCGCTGCGTTCGCGCGACGGCGCGCTGGCCTTGGCGGTGAACGGCGAGATCTACAACCATCGCGAGCTGCGGGCGTCCAGCGCTTACGACTTCACCACCGGTTCCGATTGCGAGGTGATCAACGCCTTGTATCGCGAACAGCAGGCGCCCTCGAGCTGGGTGTCGCAACTCAACGGCATCTTCGCGTTTGCGCTATGGGACAGCGAACAAGCGCGTTACGTGATCGCCCGCGACCCTATGGGCGTCTGTCCGCTGTACTGGGGGCACGATAGCGTAGGGCGGCTATGCGTAGCGTCGGAAATGAAATCGCTGATCGGCCTGTGCAACGACGTGGCGCCGTTTCCGCCGGGGCATGTCTACGACAGCGCGGATGGCGAGCTGCGCCGCTATTACCAAAAACCCTGGCGCGACTATGCGCAGACACAAGGCCACGACGTGCCGCTGGCCGAACTGCGCCATGCCTTCGAACAAGCCGTGCATCGCCAGTTGATGACCGATGTGCCGTATGGCGTGCTGCTATCGGGCGGTCTGGATTCCTCGTTGGTGGCTGCTTGCGCCGCACGCTTCGCACGCCATCGAGTGGAGGACGACGACCGCGCCGAAGCCTGGTGGCCGCGACTGCATTCCTTCGCCATCGGCTTGGAAGGCTCGCCCGATCTGGCCGCCGCGCAAGTGGCCGCCGATGCGCTCGGCACGGTGCATCACGGCTTCGTTTACACGTTCTGGGAAGGGCTCGATGCATTGCCGGAAGTGATCCGGCATATCGAAACCTACGACGTCACCACCATTCGCGCTTCCACGCCGATGTATCTGCTCGCGCGCCGCATCAAGGCGATGGGCGTGAAGATGGTGCTGTCGGGCGAAGGTTCGGACGAGATATTTGGCGGCTATCTGTATTTCCACAAGGCGCCGTCGCCCGAAGCATTCCACGAGGAAACCGTGCGCAAGCTCGATGCGCTGCACAGCTACGACTGCCTGCGCGCGAACAAATCGATGATGGCCTGGGGCGTGGAAGCGCGCGTGCCGTTCCTGGATCTGGAATTTCTCGACGTAGCGATGGGCATGGACGCGCGCCACAAAATGGCGGGGCAGGGGCGGATCGAGAAGGCAGTGCTGCGCGAAGCGTTCCAGGGCGTATTGCCGGATGAAATTCTGTGGCGGCAGAAAGAGCAATTCAGCGACGGCGTGGGTTATGGCTGGATCGACGGGCTCAAGGCGCACGCTGAGCAAGCGGTGAGCGATCGCGAATTCGCCGCGGCATCCACGCGTTTTCCGCACAACCCGCCGGCCACCAAGGAGGCCTATCTGTATCGGCGCATCTTCGAGCGCTTCTATCCGGGGCAGGCCTGCGCGGAAACCGTGCCGGGCGGCAAATCGATCGCTTGTTCGTCGCCCGCGGCGCTGGCCTGGGACCCGTCGTTCGCGACCGCGGCCGATCCGTCAGGGCGCGCGGTGCGAGGAGTGCATCAGCAAGCGTTGGTGTGATGCGAAGCCTGTTTAGCGCAGATGAGGATGCAGCAGAAAGCACTGATGCTGGTGGCGGAAATCCAGCAGGAAATCCATGTCGCGCAACGCCCCCGCGCCCAGCGTGATCGGGTGCTGGGCGTTGTCCGCATCGGTGTAGACGTCGAAGGTGATTTCGAACGGCTGCTCGGCGATGGTCAGTTTAACCTTGGCGCTATCGGCATTGACGAAACCGTGCGCGCCGCCGATATCGCTCATGCGGGTTTTCATCCGGTGCAGCGGGGCGACTTCGTCCAGCGCGGCGCGAGTGCCGATCAGATAGTTGTGCGCGCCGGAGTCGAGCATCACCGATTGCGGCGCGTCGTTGACCAGCAATTGCGGGTACAGACGAAGATTGTTGCCCCACATCGCGGAGCTGATGCGCATCGGCGTAGCGCAGGCCGGTACGGGTGAATCCTTGCCGTAGATGACGATGCTGTTCTGGCTGATTTTCAGCGTGCCCAGCGGCGCCACCAGGTTGCCGCCGATCAGCGCGATGGGGCGCGGCACCACCGTCACCGGCACGTTGTGCACGGTGATATCGCCGATTTTCAGCGTGTCGAGGCGACCGGCCTGGCTGGGCACATCCTTGGCCAGCCAGCCGTTGACGTTGCCTTGTTTGTCGAGCGGCGTCACGCCCAGGCGATCGGCATCTTCCTGGCCCAGCACCAGATCGCTGGCGCCGGTGTCGAGCTTGGCCACCAGCGCATGGCCGTTGGCGGATACGGTAAAGCGCGGCACGCCGAGTTCGGCTTCGCGCGGCGGCTTGGATTTGGGATCCGGCTGCAGATTCAGCGTCACGTCGCCCGCGGGGATGTCGAACGAAAGCTGTGGGACGCCAGCAATGCCGTCCAGATAGGCCTGCATCTCGTCCAGCCGCCGGTCCACGCCGTGGCCGCGATAGTGCGCGATCAGTGCCTGTTCCGCCTGGCGGGCCTCGTCCGCGCGGCCGGCCAGATGCAGATTGCCCACGCGAAACTGGCCGCAGGTCAGCGCCACGCCCGGACGCGAATCGAGCAGGGCACTTTCGCAGGCGCGCGCGTCCGCACTGGCCGCATCGAGGTTGAAGCGCACGCGCTCCAGCGCCATCGCCGCCCACACGTGCACCACCGGGTTGGGGTTGTCGCGGTAGAGCTTGCTCAGCGTGTCGGCATCCGCGGATTGCATGGCCTTCCAGACGGTCTGCAGGTCGGTCTGCTCGGTCAAACGGCTGGCCGGGCTCGACGCCGCCGGCGGGACGAGGGCGGGCCGATCGGCAGCCTGGCCCGCGCCGGCCAGCAGCAGCGCGCCGGCCAAGGCCGTGCGGCCGATGAAATGCCTGTTTCCCATGCCAATCCCTGTGGTCACCGATTCCCGGAGGCGCGCCGCAAAGCGCCGCCTGTTGCCGCGCATGAACGCTTATTCTGCGGGAAGGTTTACCTGCCTGCCGCGTTCCGGCCGGCGGGCCAGCTCTGTTATCCTAGAGAGCTGAATATCCGGAACTTCAAATCAGATGATCGAGACCAATCCGATCCATGCGCAGATTGCGGACCTCAAGGGCCGCGTCGAGTCGCTTAGGGGGTATCTTTGACTACGCCACCAAGCGTGAGCGTCTCGAAGAAGTAAGCCGCGAACTGGAAAGCCCCACCGTGTGGGACGATCCGCCGCGCGCCCAGGAACTGGGTCGCGAACGCGCCCGCCTGGAAACCATCGTCAGCGGCATCGACACACTGACCGCCGGTCTCACCGACGCCGGCGAACTGCTGGAAATGGCCGCCGCCGATAACGATGAGGACACCGCCAACTCGGTGGTGAACGATCTGGCCGGCCTCGAAGCCAAGGTCGCCAAGCTGGAATTCCAGCGCATGTTCTCCGGCAAGATGGACGCCAACAACGCGTTCGTGGACATCCAGGCCGGCGCTGGCGGTACCGAGGCGCAGGACTGGGCCGAAATCCTCTTGCGCATGTATCTGCGCTGGGCCGAATCGCGCGGCTGGAAGGCCGAGCTGATGGAAGTGTCCGGCGGCGAAGTAGCCGGCATCAAATCCGCTACGTTCCGCGTGGAAGGCGATTACGCCTATGGCTGGCTGAAGACCGAAATCGGCGTGCACCGCCTGGTGCGCAAGAGCCCGTTCGATTCGGACAACCGCCGCCACACCAGCTTCACCTCGGTGTTCGTGTCGCCGGAAGTGGATGACGACATCGACATCGACATCAACCCGGCCGATCTGCGCACCGACGTGTACCGCTCGTCCGGCGCTGGTGGTCAGCACGTCAACAAGACCGAATCGGCCGTGCGTATCACGCATATCCCGACCAATACGGTCGTGGCCTGCCAGACCGAACGCAGCCAGCACGCCAACCGCGACCGCGCCATGAAGATGCTGGCCGCCAAGCTGTACGAACTGGAGTTGCAGAAGCGCAATGCCGAAAAGGATGCGCTGGAAGCTTCCAAATCCGACATCGGCTGGGGCAGCCAGATCCGCAACTACGTGCTGGATCAGAGCCGCATCAAGGATCTGCGCACCGGCATCGAGCGTTCGGATACGCAGAAGGTGTTGGATGGCGATCTTGATGAATTCGTCGAGGCGAGTTTGAAGTCGGGCCTGGATGCGGGTGCCAAGCGTGTGGACGCTTGAGTTTGCCTAAATCATGCTTTTAGCGTTTTGGCTCGTCATCCCGGCGCAGGCCGGGATCCAGTGGCCTCAGTCCACGTTGTCGCCACTGGATTCCGGCCTGCGCCGGAATGACGATTGAGAATTGGGGCGATGTTGCAATGGTGCGGCGTCGCCTCCTTGAGTAGAAAACAACCCGGAATCCACGCATGACCAGCGACAACGTTTCTCCCGCCACAGCTCCCGAGTCCGTCCAGCAGGACGAGAACAAACTCATCGCCGAGCGTCGCGAGAAACTGAAAGCGCTGCGCGCCCAGGGCGTGGCGTTTCCGAACGATTACAAGATCGACGCGTTTGCCGGCGATCTGCAGGCCGAGTTTGCCGACGTCGAGAAATGGACGGCTGAAGCCATCGAGGGCGTGGCGCGTCGCGTGAAAGTGGCTGGTCGCATCATCCTCAAGCGCGACCAGGGCAAGGTCGCCTTCGTGCAGATGCAGGATTTCAACGGCCGCATCCAGCTGTTCATCCATCAGGGCACGGTGGGCGAGGAAACGTACAAGGCGTTCAAGAGCTGGGACATGGGCGACATCGTCGGCGCCGAAGGCACGCTGATGCGTACGCGCACCGGCGAGCTGTCGGTGAAGGTGGATGCGTTGCGTCTGCTGACCAAGAGCCTGCGTCCGCTGCCGGACAAACATCACGGCATGGCCGATGTGGAGCAGCGCTATCGCCAGCGCTATGTCGATCTGATCGTCACCGAAGACGCGCGCCGTACCTTTGCGCAGCGTTCGAAGATCATCGGCTATATGCGCAAGTGGCTGGAAGCCGAGCCGTACCGCTTCATGGAAGTGGAAACGCCGATGATGCACGTGATTCCGGGCGGCGCTACGGCGCGTCCGTTCGTCACCCATCACAATGCGCTGGATATGGACCTCTATTTGCGCGTGGCGCCGGAGCTGTATCTCAAGCGCCTGGTGGTCGGCGGCTTCGACCGCGTTTACGAGATCAATCGCAACTTCAGGAACGAGGG
>Ga0070685_10001201_pt1 | contig 13781 bp, 16 predicted proteins | sample KBSS13LmetaG_FD_65651 | JGI IMG/M metagenome (GOLD analysis project Ga0070685, IMG submission 65651) | Switchgrass rhizosphere microbial communities from Kellogg Biological Station, Michigan, USA - KBS S1-3L metaG | ecosystem: Host-associated > Plants > Roots > Rhizosphere ...
CCCATCGGCGGGCTGGTGGAGATCCCCTGCATCTACCGCAACGCCTCCGCCGCCATGCAGGCCATCGCCGGGGCGGAGATGGCGCTCGCCGGGCTCGACTTCCCCGTCTCGGCCGACGAGGTGATCGACGTGATGGGCGAGGTGGGGCGCCGCATGCCCTCGGCCTACCGCGAGACCGCGATGGGCGGGCTGGCGGCCACGCCGAGCGCGCGCAGGCTGGTGCAGATCCGCCCCACCGCGCGTCCCTCGGGGATCAGCCGCTGACCGCGCCGCGCGCGGCCGACCCCAGGCGCCGCCTCGCGCCAGGGTGGACACGCCGCCCGCGGGGTGAAACTTTGTCTGCTCCGGCAGCGTAGCCCATCTCCGAACGATGATCTGGGAAGTCGCTCTCCTGATGCTGCTCTTCGCCTACCTGGGGCGCTGGCTGCTCTCCGGGTGGACGGGACGCGACGCCGCCCGGCTGGACCCGGGGCACACCGCCGAGCTGGCGCGGCTCCGCGAGGAGATGGACCAGCTCACCGCCCAGGTGGCGAGGCTGCAGGAAGAGCAGTCGTTCACGATGCGCCTCCTCGCGGAGGGCGGCGGCGCCGCACGGGTGCCGGCGCTCGACGCCGGGGAGCCCGACCCTACGACCAACGCGGAGAAGCCCTGACCCATGGTCACGCGCGAAGACGTGGAGAGCTACCTGCTGCGCACGGGGCTCGACCACCACGAGATTTCTGAAGGGATGTGGCTGGCGGAGGGGAACGGCGACGGCGCCGGGATCGTGATCCACTACTCCCCGCCGCTGGTGGTCTTTCGCCTCAAGGTGATGGACCTGCCCAACGACGAGAACCGCTGCGCCGGCCTCTTCCGGCGCCTGCTGGAGCTGAACGCCACCGACCTGGTGCACGCCGCCTACGGGCTGGAGCAGGGCGACGTGATCCTCACCGAGTCGCTGGAGGCCGAGAACCTCGACTTCAACGAGTTCCAGGCGACCCTCGACTCGTTCCAGATGGCGCTCGCGTCGCACTTCGACGCGCTCTCGGACTATCGCGACTGCGCCGCCGCCCCGGCCTGAACCCAGAGAAGGATCCGATCCAATGGGAATCTTCGATCGTTTCTCCACCATGCTCAGGTCGAACATCAACGACCTGATCGCCCGGGCCGAGAACCCGGAGAAGATGCTGATCCAGGTCATCGAGGACATGCGCGGCCAGCTCGCCAAGGCGAGGCAGGAGGTCGCGGTGGCCATCGCGGACGCGGCGAAGCTGAAGAAGCAGGCCGACGACGAGCAGAAGCAGGCGCAGGACTGGGAGCAGCGCGCCATGCTCGCCGTGCGCCAGGGCCGCGACGACCTGGCCCGGCAGGCCCTGATCCGTCACCAGGAGCACACTCAGCGGGCGCAGGAGCTCTTCTCCACCTGGCAGCGCCACCAGGAAGACACCGAGCGGCTGCGCGACGCCCTGCGCCAGCTGAACGACAAGATTCAGGAGGCGCAGCGCAAGAAGAACCTGCTGATCGCCAAGCAGAAGCGCGCGCAGGCCCAGCGGCGGATCCACGAGACCATGTCGGGGCTCTCGGACTCGTCGGCGTTCGAGGCGTTCGACCGCATGGCCGAGCGCATCGAGCAGAACGAGCGGATGGCGCTCGCGGCGGCCTCGGTGAGCGAGGAGCTGCACGGCGACCAGCTGGAGCGCGACTTCAAGCAGCTCGAGGCGGGGACCAGCGGCGACGACCTGGACTACCGGCTGCTGGAGATGAAGCAGCAGCTCGGCATCCTGCCGCCGCCGCCCCCCAGCGAGTCGCGCGTGCTCGGCGCGGGCGAGGCGCCGCAGCCCGCCGCGCCCCCCGCCGACGCGGGCGCGCCCTCCGCCGCGGCCGACGCGCCGCAGGCGAACGGCCAGGCCGGCCCCGCGTCGTCGGCCCCGGCCCTCTCGTCCGGCGGCTCGCGCATCCACGAGGCCGAGTTGCTCGAGGAGTTCGAGGCGCTGGAGGAGGAGGAGCGCCGCGCCTGACCGTCCGACGGAAACCAGTACGTCTCAAGAAACTCGAAAGCCCCTCCCCGCTTCGCAGCGCGGGAGGGGCTCTGTTGTCTGTCACCAGTGCCGTGGATAGTGATAGCGGGCGGAGAGAAAGTCGACGAATTCGGGTTTTACCCGGTAGACCACCCGGTCCTCGTCGGTGAGCCGCCGTGACCACAAACCCTGGAACTGGTGCTTGAGCGGCTCAGGCTTCGCGATACCGGACGAGGGTTGCCGCAGCGTCTCCCGCATGATCCTGAGCAATCGCCGATGCACCGCCGCATCGGTCACTGCCCAGTACTCCATGTCGTCGAGAAAGTCCTCCATAAGAACCATTCGACGCCGAGGCTGCGGGTTCGGTGTGGGCTGCTTCTTCTCACCCTTCCGGGTCAAGCCCGTAACGCGCGTAGAGTTCTTCCATGGTGAACTCCCGACCCCGCCCGGCGAGCGAGTCCCCGAGCGCGCGCTTCAACCGCGCGACCATCTCCGGGCTGCTCAACAGGTACTCGGTGTCGTTACGCGATCGTAGCCGCTTGAAGCTCAGGTTCAGCCGCAGGGGACGCGAATCGTGCAGCCTGTTTCCAGTTTCCACTCGCATCCTTTTCCTCCACGGCATCCGTCGATCCCTTGTGAATTTGGACGTTAGTGGCGCGGACAGGACCGCGTCAAGTGCCTTCACATACGATAGATAAGCCTGTACGCCTGCTGGCGCAATCGGAGTTCCGGACGCGTCCGAGGCGTCAGCGCGGGGACGCGTGGTACCCCATCGCCTGGTCGAGCGTGCGGACAGCGGGATCTCCTACCGCGCTCGCCGCGGCTTCCGCCTGCCTGCGGGGCGCGATAGGTTTCCGGGTGAGCGGTCGACCGGCTGAATCCCACCTCCACGCACCGGCACTGATGCCCCCGCGACACCCGTCGGAATCGCCGTCGCCGTACAGCGTGCTGATCGCCACGGTGTTCACCATCCTGCTGCTGCTCTTCGTGCACAGCGTGGCGGACGTGCTGCTGATGGTGTTCGTGGCCGCGCTCTTCTCCCTCTACCTGGGCGGCATCGCGGACTTCCTGCAGGCGCGCACCAACATGCCGCGCGGTCTGGGGCTCGCCTGCGCCATGCTGCTCACCATCCTGCTGGCCGCGGGCGTCGGCTGGCTGGTGGTGCCGCCGGTGCTCACGCAGACGCAGGACCTGATCTCCGCGCTCCCCCAGCAGATCACCACCTGGACGGCCAGCCTGCGCGAGCTGGTGGCCCGCTACCCGGTGCTGCAGCAGGTGATCCACCCCGACGAGGTGCAGCGCCAGCTGGGCGGGCTGGCGACGCACGCGACGGGGCTGGTGCCCGCGGTGCTCAACTTCATGAAGGGCTTCATCGACCTGAGCGCCATCCTGGTGATGGGCATCTACCTGGCTTCGCGCCCGGAGATGTACCGCGAGGGGATCATCGCGCTGGCGCCGCCGGTGCACCGCGAGCTGGTGCGCGACATCCTGGCCGACCTCAAGCGCAGCCTGCGCGCCTGGATCGGCGGGCAGATGATCGCCATGGTGACGCTGGGCATCCTCACCTGGATCGGGCTGGAGCTCCTCCACGTCCCCTTCTCGCTGGCCTTCGGCGTGTTCACGGGGGCGGCGGTGCTGGTGCCGTTCTTCGGCTCGCTCCTCTCCACGCTGCTCCCGGCGCTGATGGTCGTCGGCACGGGCGGGCTGGGGCAGGCGCTGGGAGTGGTGGCGCTGGGCGTGGTGATCCACGTGATCGAGGGGAACATCATCCACCCGATCGTGATGGAGCGGCGGGTGCACCTGCCCCCCGTGCTCTCCATCACCAGCGTGCTGGTGATGGGCGAGCTGCTGGGGCTGATCGGGCTGCTGGTGGCGGTGCCGGTGCTGGCGACCACGATCGTGATCGTGCGGCGCATCTACGTGCACCGGCTGCTGGAGGGGAAGGGCTTCCGCCGCTTCGTGCGCGACGCGCCGACGGAGATCCGCGTGCCCGAGGGAGTGCTGCGGGTGGACCCGGCGCTGGTCAGCATCCCCGCCATCCTCGAGGCGGCGGGCGCGGCGCCGCGCTAGGCTTTTCGGACGACACGACTCACGGGGCGAGATGCACGACGCGACGGGCGCGCTTTCCGGCTACCGGTACCTGGTGCTGGCCGAGGGGATGTTCGGCCCGCAGACGAGCAAGACGGCGAACAGCGCCATCCGCTACCTCCCCGACCGGGTGCTGGCGGTGGTGGACTCGGCGCGCGCCGGGCGCACGGTGCGCGAGGTGCTCGGCTTCGGCCCCGCCACGCCGGTGCTGGGGACGGTGCAGGAGGGCCTGGGCCTGGGCGCCACCGCGCTGCTGGTGGGGATCGCGCCGCAGGGCGGGCAGCTCCCCGAGAGCTGGCGCCCGATGCTGAACGCGGCGATCGACGCCGGCCTGCACCTGGTGAGCGGCCTGCACTTCCACCTCTCCGACGACGCGGCGCTGCGCGAGCGGGCGGCGGCGCGCGGGGTGCGCATCCACGACCTGCGCAAGCCGCCGGCGGATCTCCCGGTGTCGACGGGGAAGGCGCGGCTGGTGGACGCGCTGGTGGTGCACACCGTCGGCACGGACTGCAACATCGGGAAGATGACGGCCGCGCTGCAGCTCCGGGACGCGCTCGCCGGGCGCGGCGCGCGCGTGGGGTTCGCGGCCACGGGGCAGACGGGGATCCTGATCGAAGGATGGGGGATCGCGGTGGACGCCGTCGTCGCGGACTTCATCGGCGGCGCGTCGGAGCGGCTGGTGCTGCAGGCGGCGGAGGGAAACGACGTGGTGCTGGTGGAGGGGCAGGGCTCGCTGGTGCACCCCGGGTACTCCGGCGTGACGCTGGGCCTGCTGCACGGCTCCATGCCCGACGCGCAGATCCTCTGCCACCAGCCGTCGCGCACCTGCCCCTGGAGCCACGCCGGGCACTACGGGTGGATGCGCCTCCCCACCGTCCCCGAGATGATCCGCATCTGCGAGGACGCAATCGCCCCGCTGCGCGAGTCGAAGGTGATCGGGATCGCGCTGAACACCTGGGACCTCTCCGACGACGAGGCGCGCGACGCCGGCCGCCGGCTGGAGGACGAGACCGGTCTCCCGGCCGTCGACCCCGTCCGCTTCGATCCCGCGCCGCTCGCGGACGCGGTACTCGAAGCCGCGGAGCGAAAGCGGGCTGTTACTGCTTAGCTCCACAGAGGCCACAGGGGTCACGTAGACGCTCGCCGTGACCCCTGTGACCTCCGTGAGATACTGCCTCCGTACCGCATCGAGCTCGCGGTCACGGCGCGGGGGGTCCGGCTCCGGTCAGGCGCAGGGAGTCGAACATCTCCGTCACCGCCTGCTCGACACTGGCCTGGGGCGGATCGGGCTCCGTGTACGAAAGCATGACGGGGTAGAAGACCCCCGCGAGGGCGACGTACACCCGGCCGCGTACCGCTTTGCCGAGCGAGTCTCCCGGGATGGTCCACGCGGCGTCCCCATAAGCCAGGCCCTCGCGGACCTGCACCGGCCCGCGCCGCCCGCCGCCCCGCTTCACCATGTCGTCGAGCAGCGCCTCCAGGTACCTGAGGCGCTGTTCGGACGACCAGCGTTGCTGCGCCCGCGCGGGATCGAAGACGGTAAGACTGATGTTCGCCCCGAGGGATTGGCTCGCGAACAACCGGTGTCCGGGCGGACGCCGGATCTCTCGGAGGACAGCAAAACCGGGCATCACGGTCATCTCGACACCGGCAACGCTGAACGTCCGTGCCGCGCGAGCGCTGTCCAGCCCGAGGCCTGCCACCGGCCGCGGCCCGCGGTAGTCGCTCACGAAGATCGCAACCAGGTACGGCAGGTGGCCGGGCGTTGCGCCCCGCATCGCCAGCACCACGCCCGGGCCCGCGGGATCGGCCAGCAGCTGCGTTTCGGTAAAAGTGGCGTGCGCGCAGATCGAATCCCGGTCGGCGGCAGGCGACGCGCTCGGCACGTAGTTGGCAGGTCCGAGGGGAACGAGCTGCGGATGCGTCAGCAGGATCGCGTCGGTCAGGCGGGTGAGGCTGGTGCCGCACCCCGGGTTCGCGAACGCGTAGCCGCCCGACACCAGGCCTCCGCCACGCGCGAAGTTCAGCCAGAAATCCCCCGGCATCCCCGCGTAGCTCCGGCGGAAGTAGCGCAGCACGGTGGTGTCGCCGCGCGTAAAAACCGAGTCCGGAGCCCCCAGCACGGTTCGCGCGCTGTCCAGCGACGCCCCCCAGCGGACCTCCGCGAACCCGGTGAGCGCCGCGTTGCGGCCGGCCTGCGCAAGTGCGGGCTGGATGGTGCAGAACGCGAGGAGTACGGCCACAGGAAGACGGTGTGTTCTCACGGATGCCCTTGCGGTTGGAACGGCTGGATCGAAGGACGGACGACCGCGAGGATTCGAGTCTCACAGCGGCCACAGGGGTCGCGGAGAGCGCATCCGTGACCCCTGTGAACCGCCATGAGCGATTGCCGTTGCCGAGCCCGATCTCACCAGGAGACCGTGCCCTGCTTGCTGGTGTCGACCTGCTCGGTCTCGCCGGAGCCGAAGAAGAACTCCTGCGTCTGGTCCGCGAGCATCTTGCGGGCGTCGGGGTCGCGGAGGTTCAGGCCGTAGTGGTTGATCAGCGCCGTCTGCCGCTGGAGCCAGATCGCCCAGCAGTCCTGGCACACCTCGGCGTGCAGCCGCTTCCCCAGCTCGTTGTTGAACGGCGCGAAGGCGAGACCCGGCTTCGTCTCCCCGCAGCGCACGCATGTCACGTCGGCCATCTCATCCAGTCCTGTTCAGGGCGGTTGCGCGCACCCCGCGCACGGCCGGAATATACCCGGCCGCGCAAGCCGCGACAAACCACCCCGATGCAAGCTCCGTGACCAATCCCATCCCCGCCCGCATCAGCGACGACGGCCGCACCGCCACCTGGAACCCCGCGCTGACCCGGGCCGCGCACGTCATCCTGCGCGTCCGCGGCGTCGAAGGCGGCACGGAGGAGCGTCGGTCGATGAACAGCGGGCGGGCGCGGGTGCGGGATGGCGAGAGGATCGAGGCGGTGGTGCCGGCGGAGTAAGACAACGGCCGTCTCACGCAGAGCCGCAGAGCCGCAGAGAAAACGGCTCGATCTCCAGCCGCGGATCGGCAACCCGGATCTCGCCGGCGGCGATGACGAGCGCGACGTCGTCCGCCGTCGCTTCCAGGACCGGTTTGCGGAAGACGGCGAGGTCGGCGGGGGCGCCGGGGGCCAGTGAGGGCTCGGGGAGGCGCAGGCGGCGGGCGGCGGTGGCGCCGACAGCGTCGAGGAGGCGCGCGTCGTCGAGGTGGCCGATTCGGCGCGCGGCGCGCAACTCGTCGAGCAGGTCGCCGTCGGCGGAGAGGAGCGAGTCGCTGCCGAGCAGGACGTCGATTCCGGGCGCGAGCAGCTCGGGCGGCACGGTGCGGCCGAGGAGGTACGCGTTGCTGGTCGGGCACCAGACGACCGCGGCGCCGGACGCGCGCAGGCGGCGGATGCCGTCCTCGTCGGCGCCGACGGCGTGCACGGCGAGGAGGCGGTCGTCGAGGTAGCCGAGGCGGTCCAGGCCGCGCACCTCGTCGGCGGAGAGGGGGTCGGTGCCCTCGGCGAGGTGGACGCAGAGCGGCTGGCGGGGATCGGTGGGGTCGGGCGCGGCGGCGCGGGCGAAGTCGCGCTCGAAGCCCAGCGAGTGCGCCGTGCGCGTGCGGACGACGCGGATCGGGAAGTCGCGCTCGAAGTCCGGCTCCCAGTCGTCGTGGTGCACGACGGTGGTGACGCCGGCGCGGAGGTTCTTCCACGCGCCGTGCAGCAGCGCCTCACGGCGGGGGAGTGCGCGCCCGGTCGCGATCTCGTCCGCGAAGCGCGCGTGGATGTCGCGGCCCCACTCGTACGCGTTGGCGTAGGGCGGCGCGCCGAGACGGCCGTAGTGGTTGCGGTGGAGATGGTCGTGCGCGTTGATCAGCCCCGGCCGCAGCTCGCCGTCGGGGATGCGGATCGTGGCGTCGAACCGGCCGTCGGGCGGGACGATGATGCCGTCGTCCACGCCGAGGGTGAGGTTCGCCGCCTCGATCAGGATCCTCATACCGCGTCCAGCGCTGGGAAAGGCGATTGAAATCGCGGCAACAACGGCCCAAAGTCCGCCTTCGCGGACTCCAGTAACGCAGAATATAGCTCGAGATTCGGCATCATGGGCCGCGCCGGAAGGCGAGGGCGAGGACGACCGCGAGGCCGTAGTCCGCCGCGTATCGTCCCATCGCCCCCGCGTGTGCGTAGAAACCCTCGAGCGCTTCGTCGATCACGCCGTCGCGCTGCTCGACCAGCGTGAGCCCCGCCGCTTCGGCCGCGGCGAGGTGGTCATCGACCGAATGGATGTGGTGCTCGACGTCGTGCAGCGTGCCGGCGGCGTCGCGGAAGGAGCGGGTGTGGCCGGCGCGCGCGGCGTCGGGGTGGAAGTCGGTGACGACGACGGTGCCGCCCGGGGCGCAGACGCGCGCCAGCTCGGCGTAGGCGGGGATGGGGTCGGGGAGGTGGCCGACGACAAGGCGGCACCAGACCACGTCGAAGCTCGCGGCGGCGAACGGCAGCGCGCGCACGTCGGCGGCGGCGAGGAGCGGCGAGGGGTGATCGGCAGATGCGCCCGCGGCCAGCATCTCCCAGGTGAGGTCGGCGCCGGCGGCGAGGGCGGCTCCATCGGCGGCGCGGAGGCGGCGGCCGGTGCCGCAGCCGGCGTCGAGCAGGCGGAGTCCACGCAGCGGCGGCGTCAGCGCGGCGACCAGGCGGTCGTCCACGGAGCTGATCGCCGTCTCCCCCTCGTAGCTCGGCGCCCAGAGGCGGTATGCGGCCCGTGGCGCGAGCGGCGGCGCGCGGCCGCCGGCGACGTCGGACGGGGGCGCGGCGGCGGGGCTCATGCCGGGGCCAGCTCGGGGATCGCGGGGGAGACGGGGCGGAGGTGGCCGTACGCCTGCGAGTCCTGCGGCTGGACTTGCGCGAGCCGCCGCACCGCTCGCAGCACCGCCGGGTCGTGGAAGTTGCCGCGTTCCCAGCGGCCGCGCGCCAGGATCCTTCCCAGCGTCTTCCCCCACGCCTTCGTCTTGCTGTCGTGCAGCGAGGGGAAGCGGCTCTCCATCACCAGCCGGAAGTTCTCCACGCGCGTGCGCAGGCCGCGGTCCATCCAGGGGACGCGCGGGTCCTCGTGCGTCATCCACTGCACCCACTCGGGCTCCGTCCACTCCTCCAGCGTCGTGGGCGTCCCCGCGAGCGCGTCGACGTCGCCGTAGGTGCCGCGGCGCTGGGGGGTGGGCGTGTAGTAGTAGGTGATCAGCTCCATCGCGGGGTTGATCCCCTTCAGCCGGCGGATGAACCCGAGGGTGGTGTCGATCTCCTTCTCCGGGTCGTCCGGGCCGCCGAGGACGAAGGAGAACTCGGGGATGATGCCGTGCTCGCGCGTCCGCGCCGCCACCTCCAGCGTCTGCGCCGTGGTGAGCGTCTTGTTCATCTTCTTCAGCACCTCGTCGCTCCCCGACTCGGCGCCGAAGAAGACCATCTTCAGCCCCGACCGCTTCAGCGCGCGCCAGGTGGCGTCATCGAAGCGCAGCATGGCGTCGATGCGCGCCTCGCACCACCACGCCATCCCCAGCCGCTCCATCCGCTCAGCGAACTCCAGCGTGTGGTCCTCGCGCAGGAAGAAGTTGTTGTCGTAGAAGTGCACGCTGTCCATCCCGTAGCCGCGCTGCAGGAACTCCAGGTGGCCCACGGTGCGCTCGGCGGACTGCTGCTTCTCCTTGCTGCCGAAGACGGAGATCACCCCGCAGAACTTGCAGCCGTACGGGCAGCCGATGGACGCCTGGTAGACGCCCGAGTGATGGCCCAGGAAGGTCGGGTGGAGATAGTCCTCGACCGGGATCTTGTGGTACGCGGGCGACGGGAGCTCCTCCGGGCCCACCCAGGGACGCTCGGGGTTGATGCGGTGCGTGCCGTCCGCCTCGCGCCAGCAGAGTCCCGCGACGGTGACGGGGTCGCGCGCGCCGTCCAGCACCTCCAGCAGCTCGCGGAAGGTGTGCTCGCCCTGGCCGCGGATGGCCCAGTCCACGTACGGCGCGTTCAGCACCGGCGCGGGATAGAGCGAGGCGAAGTTGCCCCCCCACACCACCTGCACCTCGGGGAAGCGCGCCTTCACCTGCCGCGCGAGCGGGACGGCGCTCACCAGCTGCGGCCCCGGCATCACCGTGAAGGCGACTACGCGCACGGCGTCCGGCCCGCCGCGATTGCGCTCGACGTGCGCGGCGATGTCCCGAAACGGGTCGACGGACGGGCGGTTGCCGTCGACGATCTCCCAGCTCGTCCCTTCCGGCAGCGCGGCGCCGACGGCCATCAGCGAGAGGGGGAAGCGCCGGTTCCGGGGACGGGTGGCGCGCGGGTTGACGAAGAGGATCATGGGACGGTGCACTCCCAGAGGTCGAAGCGGGACGGGGCGCGCCGGCGGCGCAGCCGGGCGACCAGCGGCCGGGTCTCGTAGCCGAGCGGATACCACACGCGGCGCCGTTTCCAGCGGAGCCCCAGCGTGGCGGAGGCTTCGTCCAGCCGCGCGCGCGTCAGGTACTCGATGAACGGCAGCGAGACCAGCGCGTCCGCGCGGTCGCCGAAGCGTTCGGCGGCGTGGCGGCGCTTCTCCGCGACCATCGCCTCGCCGTCGGCGGCGCGGCGGTAGAAGGGCGAGTCGAGGATGGCGATGCGGCCGTCGGCGCGGACGGCGCGCACGGCCTCGCGCAGCGTCGCGCCGAGGTCCAGCGCGTAGTGCAGCGAGGCGTTGAACACCGCCAGGTCGTGGCTCCCACCGCGCACCGGCAGCGCCTCGAAGCTGGCGACGAACCGCTGGAACGGCCTCGGGAGATGGGGATCGTACCCGGCCGCCGCCCCCAGCCCGTCCACCGCGTCGTCGCGCACGTCGATGGCGGTGGCGTCGTGGCCGAGCTTCATCATCCGGTACGACAGCCAGCCGTTCCCCGCGCCCAGGTCGAGGACGCGCAGCGGCCGCCCCGTCTCCCGCGCCAGCGGCCGGAGCACGCGCGCGACGAACGCGTCGTACGTCCGCGCGCGCACCCGCCACTGCGCCGCCTGCGGGCCGGTGTGGAGGTACGGGAGCGCGAGCAGCTCCGCCGTGCCGCCGGCGCCGCGGCCCTCCGCGGCGCGGTGCTCGCCGTAGCTGGCGCGGAAGCGCGCCAGCGCCTCGGCGCGCGGCGTGGCGACGGCGCTCACCGCGGCCCCCGCGCGGACGGCGCAGCCGCATCCGTCCGCTCGAGGTGGAAGAGCAGGTGGTCGCCCAGCCGCGCGAGCGGAGCCGCCGCGGCGCGGTCCAGCGCCTCCAGCGCGCCCAGCAGGCGGGGATGGCGCGAGATCCACGGCTCCGCCGCACTGGGGGGGACGAACACGCCGATCCCCCGCGTCCGCCGCATCCGGAACCACGGCGCGAAGGCCCGCGCCACCTCGCGCGGACGATGGTAGCGCACGGTGAAGTGCCGTCCCCCGAGCCGCGCCGGCACGTCCCCGCGCGCGAGCCGGCGGACGGCGGCCTTCGGATTCCGGCGCAGGAGCTCGACGACCACTTCGCCCGGTGGGAAGGGTCCGAAGAGGACCAGGAGCGCCGGCGCGCGGGGGCGGAGGAGCCGCGCCAGCCCACGCGCGACCGGCCGCAGTTCCGAGACGCAGTTGAGCGCCGCGAAGTTGGAGAAGGCGCCGTCGAAGGTCGGCGCTCCGATCCCTTCGCGCTCCGCGGCGAGCGCCTCCATCTCCTCCGCCGGCCAGACCTCCGCCGTCGACCATCCCGCGCGCCCCGCCAGCTTCGGCCCGGCGATGGAGACCATCGCGGGCGACGCGTCCGTCAGCAGCACGCGCCGTCCCCGGTCCGCGAGCCACGCCGCATCCTCCCCCGTCCCCCCGCCGATTTCGAGGACCGACGATCCGGCCGAGAACGCGCGCTCCAGCTCGCGGCGCACCGCCCGGCGTTGCGCCGCGACGCTCAGCCACGCGCCGAAGCGCGCGTCGAAGTCCGGCGCGACCGCGTCGAACGCGGCGGCCGCGGGGGGGAGCGTAGGGAGCGCGGCGACGCTCACGCGGCGGCCTCCGCGAGCTCCGGCGCCCGGTGCGACGGCTCGTCCGCCTCGAGCTCGGCCCAGAGCCGGTCGAGCGCGTCGCGATCCGCGCCGGGGAGCACCTCCTCGTGCAGCGCGGTGCGCAGGCGGCGGTAGAACTCGGTGGAGTAGGTGCCGCGAAAGAGCATCGCCAGGTCGTCGGTGTCGTTCCAGTTCTGCTTGGCGCCCAGCTGCACGCGCACCCGCTCGTAGAACTTCGTCCCCGGAAGCGGATACGCGACGGAGACGCCGATGTCGTCCGGCCGCTCGTCGCGGATCAGGTCGCGGGTCATCAGCACGTCTTCCCACTCCTCGCCCAGGTAGCCGAGCTGGATGAACCAGCAGGCGCGGATGCCGTGCTCCTTCAGCACCCGCGTGGCCGTGCGGACCTGCTCCACCTTGCTCCCCTTGTCCATCGCGTCGAGGATCTTCTGCGACCCCGACTCGACGCCCATCCACACCTCCTCGGCGCCGGCGGCGGCGAGGGCGGCGACGGTGGCGGGGCGCATCAGGTTCACGCGCGTCTGCATCATGAACGGCGTGCGCGCGTCGCGGGCGGCGATCTCGTCCGCGAACGCCTGGATCCACTCCGCCGTCAGCCCGAAGATGTCGTCCGCGAACCAGAGGTGGTCGGGCGCGACGGTCTCCTTCAGGCGGCGGATCTCCTCGGCGGCGCTGGCGGGGGAGCGCTGGTCGTAGCGCCGCCCGAACTGTGGCTTCGCGCACCAGTTGCAGGCGTACGGGCAGCCGCGCGAGGTGACGACGTTCCAGGAGAGCCGCCCGTGCGCGCCGACCCAGGCGCGGCGGTACGTCTCCGCATCCACCAGGTCCCACGCGGGGAAGGGGAGCGCGTCCAGGTCGCGGACGGCGGCGCGCGGGCGGGTGCGGCGTACGGGCCCGTCCGCCGGGAGCGCGAGCCCGGGGACGGCGTCGAGGGGCGCGTCCGGGTCCGCCAGCCAGAGCTCGGCCAGCTCGGGGACGCCGCTCTCGGGGTCGCCCAGGAGGACGCAGTCGGCGCCGGCGGCCAGGTAGAGCGCGGGATGGTCGGTCGCGTCGGAGCCGTTCACCACCACGTTGCATCCGGCGGCGCGCGCGGCGCGTATCATCTCCAGCGCCGCCTCGCGCATGCGCAGCGTGCACATCTTGGTGAGGAAGTTGAAGCTGTCCTCCACCAGCGCCACCACGCGCGGGCGGGTCAGCTCGAGCGCGGCGGCGAACGCCTCCTCGCTCTCCTCCAGCATCGCGTCGAAGACGGCGACGCGGTGCCCCCGGTCGCGCAGCACCGAGGCGGTGATCAGCGTGGCGAGGGGGGAATAGGGCCGCATCTTCTCCGCCTGCTTCGCGTCCAGGCGGAGGAAGTAGGAGTGGGCGACCAGGATCTCAGGGCTGTGGGGCACCGATCTCTCCATCTCGGATGGATGGGCCCGGCGGCGCGGGCCGCGGGCGTCCGGCGAAGTGCGTGTGGGCTGTCGCGGCGCGGGACAGCCGCGACGCCGTCGTGACCCGCGCCGCTACGCGCGCGTGCGAGGGCCGCGCTCGGGCGAGTCGGACAGAACCGCTCGCCCGCGTCCGGGCGGGCGAGGTCCAGGAGCGCCACGTCCACGGCGCTCCAGCCTGATAAACGCTTGGTTCCTCGGCAGATGCGCGT
>Ga0070685_10001202_pt1 | contig 13777 bp, 15 predicted proteins | sample KBSS13LmetaG_FD_65651 | JGI IMG/M metagenome (GOLD analysis project Ga0070685, IMG submission 65651) | Switchgrass rhizosphere microbial communities from Kellogg Biological Station, Michigan, USA - KBS S1-3L metaG | ecosystem: Host-associated > Plants > Roots > Rhizosphere ...
CCAGGCGCGCCTTCGAGAGCGCGTCGGCGATGGAGGGGGCGATCTCCGGCAGCATCTCGATCTGCTTGTAGCGGAAGTACGCCTCGCCGCCCTGCTGGATCGCCTCGTTCACCTTGTGGATGCTCTCGGCCGTGGCCGTGGCCACGGTGGTGATGCGGATCGCCTCGGCCTGCGCCGCGGCCTCGGCCTCGATGCGCACCTTCTCGGCGTCGGCCCGCGCCTGCGCGATCTGCGTGGCCTCGAGCTCGGCGATGCGCTGCAGCCCGAGCGCCTCCTGCTTCTTCGCCTCGGCCTCGGCGATCAGCGCCGCGTTGGACGCGCGCGTCTGCTCCAGCTCGCGCTGCCGGTCGCTGATGGTGCGCTCCGCCTCCAGCGCCGCCTCCTTGGCGCGCCGCGCCTGCACCGCCGCCACGATGTCGGCGTTCGCCTGCGCCTCGGCCGCGCTCTGGCGGCGACGGGCCTCGGCCACCTCGCTCTGCACCACCTTGATGTTCAGCGAGTTGAAGGTCAGCCCCAGGTCCGTGAGCTCGCGCGAGCAGGCCTTGCGGATGATGATGGCGAGCGGGTCGTCGTCCTCCTCCGTTCCCCCGGTGGGGACGATGGCTGCCGGCGCCACCTCGTGCACGGCCACGGCCTGGCCGGGGACGGCGGCGGGGAGCCTCGGCGCCGTCTTGGCCGAGAAGAGCTGGTCGTGGGTGAGCAGGTTGATGGCGCGGCGGCCGGAGCTGGAGAGCAGGTCGATCAGGATGTTGATCTGCTCTTCCTGCGGCTTGGGGAAGAAGCGGTTCGCCGCCGTCTTGATCATCGCGTCGCTGTCGCCCACCGAGACGATGGCGCTGGCCAGCACCCGCACCTTGATGGGCTGCGGCACGCCGTGCTCGTCCAGGTCGGCGGTCTGGTCGGTGATGTCGAGGTCGACGTTGATCGCCTTGCTGGAGATGGTGGTGCCGGTGGTGAAGAGCGGGATCTCCTTGCTCTTCCCGGGGCCGCGGTAGATGTAGGTGCGCCCGGTGAGCCAGCTCACCAGCCGGATGGTGCCAGCCTCGACGTTGCGCAGGAAGGCCGAGACCGTCATCGGGATCAGCACGAAGACGGCGACGAGCACCACGAGGGCCGTCCAGATCATGCCTTGGTCCATCGTTCCTCCAGGGTGGGCGGCGCGCTCAGGCGCCGCGGATGAGCCCCGCCGCGGCGGGGAGGGAGACCGTGCAGCAGTTGCGGGCCGCGTCTACTTCCTCGACCACCAGGGTGTCGCCGGCGTGCACGCGCGTTCCCGTGGCCCGGTCGGCCGGGCTCAGGCGAGCGAGCACCTGCACGATCTGGCCGTCCAATTCGATCTTCACCACCCCCTCGCCGGCTTGGTTGAAGCCGGTGACGGCGGTGGCCGTGTCGGTGACGGCGCTCTCGAGCGTGAGCGCCGGCTCGCTGCCGAAGCGGAAGAAGAAGTTCCACACCGGCCGCACCGCCAGCAGCTCGAAGGCGAAGCCGGCCGCGACCGCCGCGGCCAGCCGCAGCGGGTCGGGGAGGAGGCCGCCCAGCAGGATCCCGGCGGCGCCGATCCCGATCAGCACGCTGAAGAGCACCCGCGGCGAGAGGAACGACAGGAACCATCCCCCGATGGCGCGGTCGCCCCCGTGCTCGCCGTGGTGGTGCGCCTGGTCGCCGTGATGTCCGTGCCCGTGCGCGGCGTGGCCGTGTCCGTGCCCCAGCGCGTGCCCGTGGCCGTGCGCGAGCCCGTGCCCGCCCGCGTCCAGGTGCCCCGCGTGCCCGTGGCCGCCGGCCAGGTGCCCGCCGACGCCGTGCACGTTCACGTCGCCCGCGTGGTGCCCGCCGCCGTGCAGGTGGCCGCCGTGGCCGTGCCCCGCGTGGTCGCCGCCGTGGCCGGCCACGCCGCTCACGGCCATGATCAGCAGCCCGGCGAAGCCCAGCAGGAGCGAGAAGAGGTAGAAGTCCATGGACGGTTGCGAGTCACCCGGCAGGTGGCCGGCTGGAGTGAACTACGGATGCGGGCGGGAAAAGGTTGCGCAGAGACTCACCTGGGGGGGCTCGGGCCGTTCTCTGCGCGGAACGTAAATATATGCGAAACAAGCGCGTGCGCCACCGGAGCAAGCGCGCGTCCCTTCCGAATCGCAAAACCAACAGAAGGACCTCACACGGAGTCAACGGAGTCGTTCTCTGCTGACTCCGTTGACTCCCGTGTGAGGTCCTTCAGTTCAGGGGGAACTGGTCCTCGCCGAAGCTAGTCGAGGCCGCGGCCGGTCTTTTCCCGCAGCTCGTCGATGCGCTTCGACGCCTCGGCCTTGGTGAGGTCGTCGTCCACCTCCTCGCCCGCCTCCTCGGCGAGGGTGTGCAGGTACGAGCGCTGGGCGCCGGTGAGCGGCTCGTCGCCGGTCACCCAGTCGTCGGGGTCCTTGATCGTGTTCCCCTGGTCCGCCGCCTCGGCGGTGCGCCGGTCGGTCATTTCGTTCTCCTTCCCTTCTGGCGTGGTACAGCTTAATCATTGCCGGACTGCGAGTTGTGCAGGATGTATACCAAACAAAAGCCGAATCTAGAGATGAAGAAACACTCCTGGCCCCGGGAGCTCGAGAAGAAGCGGCGGGGCGGGCCGGACGGGCTTCCGCTCGGCACGCTCCTCTTCTACGGGCCCGACAACCGGCGGGCGAGCAAGGTGGTGGCGGCCGTGTTCTTCGAGCCCCGTGGCGAGCCGCTGATGCGGAAGTGGTTCTGGGACGGCGAGCTGGACGCGCGGATGGACCCGCGCATCGGCCGCGAGGTCACGCGGTTCTTTGGGGAGAACCGGGTTGGGCGGGTGGTCACCACGCAAGGGCTGGCGGGGTGCCCGCACGAAGAGGGGATCGACTACCCGGATGGCGAGGCGTGCCCGCAGTGCCCCTTCTGGGCCGATCGCGACCGCTGGGAAGAAGCGGACAAGCCGCCGATCCCTCCGGGGTCGATGGCGAACTGAAGGATGACATCACTGGGGCGTTGAGAGATCGTCGAACAACGTCGCGAATCCCTGAAGACGTCATCCTAAGACCGGTCTCGCTGCAAGTGCGTCCATGAAGGATCTTGCAGGGCCGAAGGATCCATAACCACGTCAGCACGTGAGTCGCCGAAGTGGGCCGAGGCTGGAAGATCGGACACGCAGAGGCACAGAGAGAACCACCCAGCCTCTCCGTGCCTCCGTGTGAAACGACGTCTGGCTGTTTCACACGGAGACGGAGTCAGTGGAGTGGAACGGAAGGAACCAGCCCGAAGAGGCGCTCGCATTGTGTCGCACATCATGACGTATTACGATATGCAAGGTGCCACGACCCCGGGCGCATCGCCTCGTTGCGAACTCGCGCTGCGGGAATCCTCCAATGGGAGCGCGAGATGAAGAAGCTGACGCTGGACATCGAGACGCTGGACGTGCAGAGCTTCGAGGCGGGTGCGAGGCCCGGGCAGCGCGGTACCGTGGCAGCGTACATTCCCTTCACGGATCCTCGGGTATGCCCTCCCACCCAAGACCTGCCCTGCTCATACGGGGCGTGCACGGACTACCCCATGTACTGCACCGAGGCCGGGTGCACGGGCTACGTCACCTGCCTCACCTGCCAAGGCGACGATTGTGCGTAGTTGCGCCCGCCGGCCACGAACGGCCGCGGGTCTGTTCACCAGCGTACAGGATGGCACACAGAGGCACGGAGAGAGAGCCGCGTTCTCGTCTCCGTGCCTCCGCGTCTCTGCGTGAGACAAAAAGCCGTTTCAGGCGTGCTGGCGCTCGTGCCGGCCCTCGGCGAACTCCTCCACCATCTTGCGGTTGAAGGCGGGGATGTCGTCGGGCTTGCGGCTGGTGACGAGGCCCTGGTCCGTCACCACCTCCTGGTCCACCCACTCCGCGCCGGCGTTCTTCAGGTCCGTGCGGATCGACGGCCACGAGGTCACCTTGCGCCCGTCCACCACGCCCGCCTCGGCGAGCATCCAGGGGCCGTGGCAGATGGCCGCCACCGGCTTGTGCGCCGCGAAGAAGTCGCGCACGAACTCCACCGCCTTCTCGTCCTGCCGCAGGTGGTCGGGGTTCATCACCCCGCCGGGAAGGAGGAGCGCGTCGAAGTCGTCCGCCCGCGCCGAGGCGAGCGGCCGGTCCACCGGGAACTCGTCGCCCCACTCGGTGTGCTGCCACCCCTTCACCCGGCCCTCCTTCGGCGACACCAGCACGGTGTCGGCACCGGCCTCGTCCAGCGCGCGCCGCGGCTCCGTCATCTCCACCTGCTCGAAGCCGTCCGTCACCAGGATCGCGACCTTCTTTCCGTCCAGCCGTCCAGCCATCTCCATCCTCCCTCTTCCACGTGGTTCCCGTTCGGACGAGCCGGGGGGATGGGGCAAGGCGCGGGCCGCGCCGTCACAAGGATCGGCGGCGGAACGTTTCCCTGTCGAAGAAATCGGAAGGCGCACGCCCACCCCCTGCACCCCAACGCCGATGAGAACACGCTCGTTCGCCGCCGTGGCCCTTCTCCTCGCCGCCGCCTGCTCCGAGGGCAGCGGCACCGCGAGCGCCCTCCGCGTGCGCACCGACGCCTCTGCCTACGGCCTTCCCGGCGGCGGGCCCGCCGCCTCGGAGGTGACGGTGCACTTCACGGTGCGCAACACCGGCTCCGAGCCGATCGCCGTTCCCAACTGCGGCATCAACGTGGCCACCATGGTCGAGCGCCGCGAAGGGGGGAGCTGGGTGCAGGTGAGCTCCAGCGTCTGCCCCGCGTTCGCCATCTACGCCCCGGTGGTGCTCGCCCCCGGCGACGTGGCCGAGGGGTTCATCGCGGTGAACGGGGCCGGCGAGTACCGGCTGCGCGTCCCGGTGTCGCCCGAGGTGGGGCAGGAGTTCTCCGACTTCGCCACCTCTCCCGATTTCGTGGTCCGCTGGCTGACGGATTGAGCGGATCTGGCCACGTCACCCCGAACGCGTACACGCCGATGAAAGCCATCCTCGCCGCGGCGGCCCTCGTCCTCGCCGCCGCCTGCTCCGACCCCAGCGGCCCCGCCGGCCCCGTCCAGGTGCGGACCGACGCTTCCATCTACCATCTTCCCGGCAGCGAGTCGTCCGTGGTCGTGGGCTTCACGGTGCGCAACACTGGCTCCGAGCCGATCTCGGTCGGCGACTGCGGCGCCGCGAGCGTGGCCGCCATCCCCGACCGCCGCGAGGGGAGCGCGTGGGTACAACAGTTTTCCTGCGTCAACCTTCCCGTCTACTTTCCGCCGCGCGTGCTCGCTCCCGGCGAGGTGGCCGAGGGAGAGGTCTCGGTGTTCGGGGCCGGCCGCTATCGGATCCGCGTTCCCATGGCGCAGGGGGAGCTCTCCGCCGAAGCCGTCTCCCCCGACTTCATCGTGTCGCCTTAACGCGGATCGACGCACGGGTGCTGGTCGGGCGTTTGCGTGCGAACGTGGCGCGCGCCGGAGCCTTCCGGCGCGCGCCACGTTCGTGCGAGGAGAGGTCGATCGATGGGTGAGGACGCGCGGATGGACGAGGTCTTCGCGCGGCTGGCGGAGTCGCGCTTCCGCCGGCGCTTCCGGTTGCGCGGCGACGACCTGGCCTACCAGCGGCGGAAGGGGATGGACACCGTCCTCCGCCACGCCGCGGAGCTGATCGCCTCTCGCCTGGCCCCCGCGCAGCCGCCGAACGACGGCAAGCAGACGCCGATGCGCGGCCACCCCGTCTTCCTGGCCCAGCACGCCACCGGCACCTGCTGCCGCGGCTGCCTGGCGAAGTGGCACGCCATCCCCAAGGGCCGCGAGCTGACGGAGGAGGAGCAGCGCTACGTCGTCTCCGTCATCGCCCGCTGGCTCGCCCGCCAGGAGCGCGACGCCCCGCCCCCGCCCGAGGACGACCAGCTCGGCCTCGGCGTGGGGTGAGTTTCTCTCCGTGTCTCCGTGTCTCTGCGTGATGCCTTTAAGGATGCAGGACGGGTCGATACCCCGCCCGCAGCGCCTCGACCATCGAGCGAGGAGTGATCACCTCCACCGTCCCCGCTGGCCGCGCGAGTCGGTCCGTGTAGCCGCCGGGGGTCCAGGCCAGGAGGGCGTCTCCCAGCACCAGGAACGGCCGCGGATCGCCGGGGAGGGTGACGAACGCCCCGTCGGGGAGGGTGTCGAGCGGGGCCTGCCAGGGTGGGGCGGTGCGCTCCCGGTGAAGAACCTCGTCGACCGCCGCGGCGGTGGGCGCGGCTCCCCCGGGCGCGGCGCCGGCCCAGGCGGCGAGGAACGCCTGGTATGCGGGGCGCCGGCACTCGGCGCACGGCCGGTGTCCGGCGGCGAGCGCGGTGGCCTCGTCCAGGAAGAAGAGCTCCGTGTAGCGGCCGGGCTGCATCACCTCCCGGTGGCGGCCCTTGAACTCCAGCTCGCAGACGATCCAGCGCTTCAGCTGCCACGGGCGGCGGATGCGCCCCACCGCGTCGTGCAGACAGCCGCGGTTGCCCATGAACGTGCCGCGCGCCTCCACGGCGATCAGCTCGCCGCGCGGCGTCACCCGGTTCTGGCGAGGCATCCGGTGCTCCGGGCGGAGTGGGTGATGGATGGCCGGTGACATTTCCAACCTCACGCGCGCCGGGCTCGTGCGCCAGTAGAGCTGTCTCTCCGTGTCTCTGCGTGAGGCGCTTTTGCCGTTGCCGTTCATCACCCGTTCCCTTTAGCTTTGCGCCTCCCGAGCGCACGATCCACGCACACCGCGACACACACATGCGAGCCATCCGCACCTCCGCGCTGGCGCTGGCCTGCGCCGCCCTGGCCGCGACCGCAGCGCGGGCCCAGGCGCCCGCCGTCAGCGCGCGCGAGATCGACGCGCACCTGCGCTTCCTCTCCTCCGACCTGCTGGAGGGGCGCGCCCCCGCAACGCGCGGAGGCCGCCTGGCCGCCGAATACATCGCCTCGCAGCTCCACGCGTACGGCGTGGAGCCTGGCGCCAACGGGAGCTACTTCCAGCGGGTGCCGATCGACATCGTCGCCGCGGACCCGCAGTCGATCCGCGTGGCCGCCTCGGGGCGCGCCACCGCCACGCTGCGCTACCCCGACGACGTGGTGATCTGGTCGGGCTCGGCGGGGAACATCGGCGCCGGGCAGGCGGGAACGGTGAGCGCCGACGCGCGGACGGAGATCGTGTTCGTGGGCTACGGCGCCGCCGCGCCCGAGTACCGCTGGGACGACTTCAAGGGCGTGGACCTGCGCGGCAAGATCCTCATGGTGCTGGTGAACGACCCGCCCGCGCCCGCCGACGAGCCCGACCTCTTCGGCGGCCGCGCGATGACCTACTACGGCCGCTGGACCTACAAGTTCGAGGAGGCCGAGCGCCGCGGCGCCGCGGGGATGCTCATCGTCCACACCACCGAGCGCGCCGGGTATCCCTGGCACACGGTGGTGGGGAGCTGGGCCAAGGAGCAGCGCATGCTCCCGCGCGACGCGAGCGCCCCGCAGCCGCTCGGCTTCCGCGGGTGGATCACCGACAGCGCCGCCACGTCGCTCCTCCAGCAGGCGGGGCTGAACCTCGAGGAGCTGCGCCGGCAGGCCGCCAGCCGCGGCTTCCGCCCGGTGCCCACCGGCATCATGCTCGACGTCCACCTCACCAGCTCCGTGCAGCACCTGGAGAGCGAGAACGTGGTGGGGGTGATCCGCGGCAGCGATCCCACGCTGCGGCGCCAGGCGGTGGCGCTCAGCGCGCACTGGGACCACCTGGGGATCGGCCCCGCGGTGAACGGCGACTCCATCTACAACGGCGCCGAGGACAACGCCTCGGGGGTGGCCGACCTCCTCGCCGTGGCCCACGCGGCGGCGCGGCGGCCGGCGCCCAGGCGCTCGCTCCTCTTCGTGTTCGTGACCGCCGAGGAGAGCGGGCTGCTGGGCTCGGCCGCCTTCGCGCAGAACCCCACGCAGCCCATCGGCACCATCGTCGCCAACCTGAACGTGGACGGCGGCAACATCCTGGGGGTGACGCGCGACTTCCGCGTGCTGGGCGACACCAAGAGCAGCCTGGGCCCGCTCTTCGCGCGGATGATCGGGTCGCGCGGCTGGCGCATCTCCCCCGACGAGCACCCGGAGCGCGGCGCCTTCTACCGTTCGGACCACTTCTCCTTCGCCCGCGCGGGCGTCCCCTCCGTCTCCATCGGCGCGGGGACCGACTTCACGGGGCGGCCGACCGGGTGGGGAGCGCAGCAGGAGGAGGACTACCTGGCGCACCGCTACCACCAGCCGAGCGACGCGTACCGGGCGAACTTCGACCTGCGCGGCGCGGTGCAGCTCTCCACCGCCGTGCTCGACTTCGCCACGCAGATCGCGAATGCCGCGACGGTGCCGCAGTGGAACCGCGACGCCGAGTTCGCGTCGCTGCGGCCGGCGCGGTAGGGCAGGGGCGAGGGACAGGTGATAGGGGACAGGGGACAGGGGACAGCGAGCGGATGAGAGCTGTCCGCGGAGGTGGGCCTTCGCGTCAGGGCAGGGTTGTGCGCGCGGATTTGCGAGTGAGCTCGCCGCTACAACATCACGCAGTCCGCCTGCGCGGACATCGCGGGCGCGGCTTTGCGGCGGGGACCCCGCGGGCGGTGAATGCCTCCATGTCACCACGGCTGGCGTGGCGCGGTACCCCGGCGGTTGATGTCCGCGAAGGCGGACAGCGTGCGGTTGTAGCGGCGAGTTCACTCGCATCGTGTCGCATCGTGTCGCATCGTCACGAGACCAAACAAACCCGCGATTGGGGATGAAGCGGATGAAGAAGCCGACCCTGGCACCCCTGCTCCTCGCCACGCTGCTGGCGGCCCTCCCGGCCGCCGCCGCGGCGCAGGAGACGCCGGAGCAGGTGGCCGAGCGCTACCTGGCCACCATGAAGGCGAAGGACTGGGCCGCCAACGCGGCGCTGGTGCACCCGGCCGAGCTGGACTCCATCAAGGCCGCGTTCGTCGACGTGGCGCGCAGCGACACCAGCACCGCGGGGCTGCGCGCGCTCTTCAACGTGACCAGCGCGCGCGAGCTGGAGGCGCTCCCGCCGGCGCAGGTCTACGCGCGCTTCGTCGGCTCCACGGTCGGGAGCCAGGCGGAGATGACACAGTTCCTCTCCACCGCCGTCTTCCACGTGCTGGGCCACGTCTCCGAGGGCGACAGCGTCTACGTGGTCTACCGCGTGCGCGCCACCGGCGCCGCCGGCCCGGTGAGCCAGGTGACGGTGATGAGCCTGCGCCGTGACGGCGCCGGCTGGAAGACGCGCCTCACCGACGAGCTGCAGGCCACCATCGGCGCGCTGCACGCGCAGGCGGCCCAGCGCCGCGCCGCCAACGCCGCGCTCACCCCGCCCGGCGAGCGCCCCCCGGCCCGTCCGGCGCCCGCGCCGCCCCCGCCGGCGCCGCCCGCCCCCGCGCGTCCCTGAGCCCCGTGCGCCCCCACGCCCTCACCGACGCGGCCGAGGCCGGCACCGAGCTGGCCGACCTGTGCGTGCAGGCGGTGAGCACCGCCGCCTGGGACCTGGGGCTCGACCCCGCGCTCTTCGCCGGCGAGCTGGCGCAGGGCGAGATCGGGCTGCTCATCCGCTACCTGGACGAGGCCGCCGGGCACGTTCCCGACCTGGAGCTGCGCGAGCGGATGCAGGCGCTCGTGCACCGCCTCACCGACTGGACCGGGGCGGAGGCCGAGTGAGCGCCGCCGCCCGCCGCGCCGCGCTCGCGCTCCTCGCCGCCGCCATCGCGCGCACCCCCGCCTCCGCGCAGGCCGACACCGTCCCCGAGCCGCCCGCGAGCCACCACGCCCTGAGCCTCACCGTGGGGGGCGTGGGGCTCACCCTGGGCAACTCGCGCACGGCCACGGGCATCCGCATCAACCTGGTCGACCACCAGGTGGAGCGCGTCACCGGCCTCAACCTCACCCTCTGGAAGCCGAAGGCGAACCCCGACCTGGTGGTGACGGGCGCCGCCGTCGGCCTCATCGGCCCGCGCGCGAAGCGGATCGACGGGATCGCGCTCGGCGGGGTGGGGGTGATGGCGTCACACCAGCTCAACGGGATCTCGGCGGGCGGGCTGATCGTGCTCTCGCGCAACGAGATCAACGGCGTGGCGGTGGGCGGCCTGGCGGCGGTGGCGGGGCAGCGGCTGCGGGGGATCGGGCTCGGCGGGCTGGCGGCGGTGGGGGACCACGGGATCGACGGCCTGGCCGCCGGCGGGCTCCTGACGCTCTCCGAGGGCGACGTGAACGGCGTCACCGTCGGGGGATTGGGGACGATCGAGGAGGGCCGCTTCACCGGGATCAACCTCGCCGGCGGCGCGACCTTCACGGACGGGGAGATGCGGGGGATGAATGCCGCGGGGATCGCCACCATCGTGCGCGGCCGGCTGACGGGGATCGGCGTCTCCGCGGGAACGGTGCACGTGAACGCGCTCGACGGGATCGCCGTCTCCCCGTGGAACAACGTCCGGGGCCGGCAGCGCGGGATCGCGATCGGGATCTTCAACTACGCGCACACCGTCCGCGGCGTGCAGCTGGGCCTGCTGAACTACGTGCGCGACAACCCGAAGGGGCTGCGCCTCCTCCCGCTCTTCAACACGGGATTCTGACCCACGTAAAGACGCGGAGGCACGGAGAGAACCAATCTCTCCGTGCCTCCGCGTCTCTGTGTGAGACTGCCGTTCAGGTCCCCGCGAGGCGCCGCGCGAAGCCTCTCAGGCCGGCGAGCACGTCGTCGGAGTAGGCGGGCATGTCGCCCACCATCAGCTCCGAGCCGCGGGGGAGGGCGAGCTCCAGCGCTTCGACCGCGCGGATGATCGCCTCGGCGCGCGCCTGCCGTGGGGTGCCGCCCTCGGCGTGCGGGTTCGAGACGCGCCGCCGGCGCACCTTCTCGAACTCCGCCCGGCCCGCGTCCGTCAGCGTCAGCCAGCCGCCCTTCTCCTCCGCCAATCCGCGCGAACGGAGCGCGCGTACGACCCGTCCGTCCAGATGATCGGTCAGTGCCGGACCGGTCTGACGGTACAGGTAGCGAAGCAGGTCGAGCTGCTTGTCGTTCAGGGGAATGGTCATCATGATGGCCCCATTTTATGCACCGCCATGCAAAAGCGCAAGCTGTTCATGCCTCAGCGCACCATTCAGGCATTTCGTGGAATCCCCTGCAACGCGGGCGCTTTCATGCGGATGCGGGGCAGCAAGTGGAGAGTCCCCGTGGTGTCCGTTTGGGTACGCCCGCGTCCCGCATCACATCGCCCTTCATAACCCGATGGAAAGGCTGGAGTTCCGGGGAAATCCGCCCTCCCGCCACGCAATGTATTCGCGGCTCATTGAGGCGGATCGTGAAACGCCATGCCGCACGGTGGAAGGAAACGTGCGCCCGCCTCCGGCACTCAGGGTTCTGGAGGAACGTTCGAATCCGCCGAAACACTCCGGTGTCGTCCCGAGGCTCGGCCCGGATGGACCCGACCCGCACCGGGGTCCGCAGAGCCGGGAAATCGGGTCAGGGACGCCGCTTCCGCAGCGAGCCGTAGTTAGATCCTGCGGCCCTGCGAAGCCCCTCGTGGCACAGGATAAGATGAGGCCGGCCTCAGAGACTGTTGAGAAACCTCGCGAACGCCCCCAAAGACGTCATCCTGAGGCCGGTCCCGCTGCAACGGCCTTGTGAAGGTCCTTGCAGGCCGAAGGATCCATAACCGCGGCAGCACGTGAATGGGTGAAGTGCGCCGAGGCCGAAACGACAGCGAGTTTCCTCGACCGAGTGGCTTTACACGCTATAGATCCTTCGGCCTGCGAGGGATCTCGCATGGCCCCAGTAGCCGCGTGGTCGGCCTCAGCAACTGTGTTGATCAGGGTGCGTGCGCGAGCGTGACGTCCGTCCAGTGCTCGTTCTTTCGCACCATCGCATCGAGGATCGTGAGCAGCCTCCTCATGCAGGCGACCATCGCGACCTTGAAGAGCTTGCCCCGGGCGATGAGCTGCTGATAGTGCGCCCGGATCACCGGATTCCAGCGGATCGCGCTGAGCGTGGCCATGTACAGCACCGAGCGGACGTCTGCCCTTCCACCCCAGATGCTTCGCTTGCCTTTCCTCGCGCCGCTGTCACGCGCGAACGGCGCGATCCCGACCAGGGCGGCAGCCCTCTTCGCACTCACCTGTCCAAGCTCCGGCAGCTTCGCGATCAGTGTGTGCGAGAGCACCGCTCCGACCCCGGGCATGCTCGTCAGCAGCTCGTCGCGCGCCTTCCAGATGAGACTCGCCTCGATCACCTGCTCGAGCTCGCCTTCGATCTCCTTCACCTGGCGCTCCATCCAGCGCACGTGCTCCTGGATCGACGGCTTCAGCGCTCGCGGCGCCATACCCAGCCGGTTCTTCTCGGCCGTGAGCATCTCCACCAGCTGCCCCCGTCGCGTTATCAGCGCGTCCAGCTCTCGCACCTCATGCTCCGGCACTCCGCGCGCCTCCGGCAGCATCCGCTCGCCGAACAGCGCGAGCACTCCAGCATCGACCTTGTCCGTCTTCGCGAGCTTGCCCATCGCCTTCGCGAAGTCCCGCACCTGCCGCGGGTTCACCACCGCCACCCGCAACCCCGCCAGCACCAGCGCGATCGCCAACTCCCGCTCATACCCTCCCGTCGCCTCCATCACGATCAGCTGCGGCCGCAGCACCAGCATCTGCTCGCAGACATCCTTGATGCCCCCGGCGTCGTTGTGGATGGTTCGATGCTCACCCCCGTGGAGGGTCGTTACATCCAGCTTCTTCTTCGATACGTCGATTCCTACGAAATCGCCTTGTTCCTTCATCATCCCTGTCTTTCGCGGTAGGCAGACTTGCTCGCTTCGGCCCGACCTTGCATGCGGACTCGCTCGTCCTGCCAACTGTCCGGGCTCGAACGACTCCTGTAGGGCGCCCCCGCTGAGGCTCGGATTTACATCCACAGGATGAACGGGCTACCCTACAAGAGCCAATCTACTGCTTCGCTGACATACAAGGATGACGTCTTGAGACGGTTGCTCAACAGTCTCTCAGGGTGACACCGCTGGGTGGTTGGTCCATCGACCGTATCTCAGTCCCGCATTTCCTCCGGGTCCAGCCCGACGGTGCGGCACCATTGCGCGTAGGCGAAGGGCGAGATCTCCGAGGGTTTGATCTCGCTGCGGCCGCCCCAGAAGACGTTGGTGTAGGCGACGGGGATCCCCGCCTCCTCCAGGTGCCGGTCGATGGCCGCCTTGTGCGCGAGCACCGTCTCCTTCTCGGTGCCGTGCGCCACGCCCATGATGTTCACGCCGGCGAAGTCCGGCCCGCCCTCGCGCCAGTAGGCGTGCGTCATCACGTAGTGGCGCCCCACCTCGCGCCCGGCGTCGATCTCGCGGCCCGGCGGCACCCGCCAGTGGAAGAGCGCGTTGTAGCGCGTCACCCGCTCCCCCGCGGCGTTGGGCTTGTAGTGCTCCAGGAAGGTGGAGAAGCGCCCGATCACCTTCCGCTCGTTCAGCCCCCGCGCCACCTCCACGAAGGTCTCCAGCGGCACACCGGCCTCGGCCGCGCGCGCCCGCCAAGGGTGGTCGCGGACCTCGTCGACCTCGAGCTCGCGCTTGAGGGCCACCAGCACGCGCCACTCCAGCTCGCTCAGCTCCACCACGTTGGTGTCGAGCACCGCGCCCGGCTCGTCGGAGCGCGCGCCCGGCTCCAGCCCGCGGCGCCGCACGTGCCCCACGCCCAGCGCGAAGAGGTTCTTCGCCGGGAGCAGCTTGAACGCCTCCGCCCCCGTCTGCCGGGCGAGGTACTCGGCGTGCTTCTGCATGGAGAAGCCCTGCGGCACCTTGAGCGTGGTCCA
>Ga0070685_10001204_pt1 | contig 13764 bp, 10 predicted proteins | sample KBSS13LmetaG_FD_65651 | JGI IMG/M metagenome (GOLD analysis project Ga0070685, IMG submission 65651) | Switchgrass rhizosphere microbial communities from Kellogg Biological Station, Michigan, USA - KBS S1-3L metaG | ecosystem: Host-associated > Plants > Roots > Rhizosphere ...
GGAAGAGGTCGATGGTGTCGACGGCGGTCTCGTGCACCGCGGAGCTGAGCTCGGAGAGGTCGGTGGTGAGCAGCACCCGCCGGGGCGGGCGCGTCACCGGCCGGCGCGCCACCAGCACGGGAACGGTGGCCTGGCGCAGCACCCGCGTGGCGGTGGTGCCCAGGACCATCCGCCCCAGCCGCGACCGCCGGGCGGCGCCCACGATCAGCAGGTCGGCCCCCACCTCGGCGGCCACGGCGGCCAGCGCGGCGGCGGGAGGGCCGCACACCACCCGGCACTTCACCCGCTCGCCGCCGGGGAAGGCGCGCACCGCGGATTCCAGCGACGCCTGCAGCCCCTCGGCGTAGCGCGCGCTCCCTTCGGTCCAGGCCAGCTCCATCCCCGGAACCATCACCATGGTGGGGGGATGCTGCCAGGCGTGCACCAGGTGCAGCTCGGCGCCGGACGCGCGCGCCACCTCGGTCGCCACCAGCAGCGTGGGATCGCCCGGCGTGAGCTCCGAGAGCCCCGCCACGATCCGGCGCACGGGATCGCGCATGTCGTCCTCCTCTCCCGTAAGAGCGGTTCGCGGGAGCGCACGGCGGCGCTCCCCTCTCGATGCTTTGCTCAGTCCCCCGTCCCGCGCGCGGCGGCGAGCCTGCCGTCGGCCACGGCGCCCAGCACGTCGGTGGCGGTCACGAGGCCGACGAGCCGGCCGCGCTCCAGCACCAGCAGGCGGTGCACGCCGGCGGCGCGCATGGCCGCCGCGGCCTCGCGCAGCGGGGCGCCGGGGCCGGTCCATACCAGGCCGCGGCTCATCACCTCGGCCGCGGTGTGCTCCTCGAAGGCGTTCGCCTCGCGCGGCGGCGCCTCGGCGAACGCCACGGCCGCGGCGGGGCCGGCCCAGCTCTCCTCGTGGAAGGCGGCGGCGGCGCCCCCCTCCTCCCAGGCGAGGGTCTCGTCGTCGTCGCTCCAGTCGGGGAGGTCGCCCACGGCCTCGGTGCTGGCGGCGAACTCCAGCAGGTCGCTGGCGCTGACCACCCCCACCACCCGGCCCCCGGCCAGCACGGGCGCTCCCGCCACGTGCCGCGCGGCGAGCACCTCGGCCACCTCGCGCAGCGTGCTCTCGGGCTCCACCGTGGCCAGCGCGCCAACGGGCGTCATCACGTCGCGGACGAGCGGGCCCGCACCGGCTTCGATCTTCACCTCGCCCTCCCCTGGGTGGCGGCTCGTCGAATCGCTCTCTCGACGCAATGTGCGTCCTCCGGGCGGCCGCGGCGTCGCGCAACCTCCCATTCCACTGTCGGGAGATTTCCGCGAACGCATCTCACGCAGAAACGCGGAGGCGCGGAGAGAGCAGCCGAGCCTCTCTCCGCGCCTCCGCGTCTCCGCGTGAAGACGCTTTCATATCACCAGGGGTTCAGGTCGCTTCTTCGGCGGCCTTCTCCCGCACCGGGCGCAGGCGGGACGGGTCGGGGGAGGCGAGCGCCTGCTCCAGCCGCGCGTCGAGCCCGTAGACGTCGCGGCGGAAGTGGACCTCGCCGGCGTCGTCGACCCAGGCGGTGCGGTAGAAGATGTAGACGGGGAGCGGCCGGGCGAGCGCCACGGGGTGCTCGCGCGTGGCCTCGCCGGCGGCGAGCACCGAGTCGCGCGTCCACCCGGGGGTCTCGGCCAGCGCGAAGGCCGCCAGCTCCAGCGGCTTCTCCACGCGCACGCACCCGTGGCTGAACGCGCGCTCGTCGCGCGCGAAGAGCGACGGGGCCGAGGTGTCGTGCAGGTACACGTTGTAGGAGTTGGGGAAGATCAGCTTCACCTTCCCCAGCGGGTTCTGCGGCCCGGGCACCTGCCGGTAGCGCACGCGGCCGCCGTCGCGCACCGCCTCGATCCCCTCGCGCGAGAAGTACCCCGGGTCGCGCCGCTGCCGCGGGAGCACCTCCTGGTTCAGGATGCTCGGCGGGATGTTCCAGTAGGGGCTGAAGATCACCGTCCTCATCGACGCGCTGAAGATGGGCGTGTGCCACCCCTCCTTCCCGCCGACCACCCGCGACTCCAGCGCCACGCTGTCCCCGTCCACCGCCTGCAGCTCGAAGGCGGGGATGTAGACCGCCACGTAGCGCCGCCCGAGCGACGCGGGGAGCCAGCGCTCGCGCTCCAGCGAGGCGCGGAGCTGCTGGACGCGCCGCTCCACGGCCACGTTCAGCGCCGCGCGCGTGGCGGGCCCCACCACGCCGTCGCCGCCGATCCCGTTGCGGCGCTGGAACCGCCGCACGGCACTCACCAGCGCGCTGTCGTACGCCGCCGTGTCGGCCGCCGCCGCGAGCGCGCCCTCGGCCCGGAGCCGGGCGCGGAGCGCGGGCACCTCGGGGCCGCGGTCGCGCGGGTGCAGCGTGCGACCCGCCAGCGACGGCCAGCCGCCCTGCGCGCCGAGCTGGCGGTAGCGCGCCAGCGCCTGGCGCAGCCCCCCGTACTGCTCGGTCGCCGGCCGCAGCCCGGTGAGCGTCTCGCCCACCTGCCCACGCAGGAGCGCCAGCGCCAGTGCCGGCGGGAGGTCCGCGGTGCGGCCGGCGGCGACCCACCCCGGATGCACGGCGCGCGGCGGCACGCGCCCCTGCACCAGGTCGTGCGCCGCGGTGAGGAAGGCGTCGGTGAGAAGCAGGTCCAGCTCCGCGCGCTCGGCCGGGGCGAGCGCGCGCCGCGGCTCCAGCAGGCGCCGGATCGGCCGCGCGTGGTAGTCGTCGGGCTCCAGGCCGTCGGAAGGGATCGAGTCCTTCACGAAGGCGACCAGCGCATCGGTGGCGGGAAGCACCGCCGACGGGGAGCTCCACCCCGGGTAGTAGCTGGCGGTGCGGTAGTACTGCCGGACGGCGTCGGCGGAGTGCAGCGCCTCGCCGCCGGCGGAGAGCCGCCCCTGCCCCTCGACACGCGCGCGGATGAGCACCGCGGCGGTGTCCCACTGCGCCGCGAGCGGGGAGGAGAGGGCCGCCACGGCGGCGAGCGCCAGCGGGAGCGAACGGATTGTTTTCAGGGTCGTCATGCCGCGAACGCGGAAGGAGGCGGGGAAAGACCGCAGAAAACTAGTCGCTCGGCCTCGCCGTGGACAGGGCGAACCGAGGCGCCGTGAACAGCGCCTCACGCGGAGACGTGGAGACACGGAGAGGCACGGCGGCTCTTCTGCGTCTCCGCGCCTCCACGTGAGATCAATCCGCCGCCACCAGCGCCTCGGGCGCGGGGACGGCGCGGGCGAGGAAGACGACCACGTCTTCGCGGAGCTTCGCCCAGTCGGTGTACTCGTAGTCGCGCGAGGTGTCGGTGCCGCCGCCGGCCTTCCGCGCGATGCGCTTCATGATCCAGCGCTTGACCGGGCCGTACCGGCTGTACGCCAGCGCGCCCGCCGTGAGCCGCACCATCGATGGGAACCACCCCGTCTCGCGCAGGAAGGCGTCGGCGCACCTCCGCGCGCCCGGCAGATCGCTCCCCGTGGCGGAGAGGCTCACGGAGAAGAAGGCCGTGGGCAGGCGCGTCAGCTCGCCGAGGCTGGCGCGGACGAAGCGCACGAGCGAGCGCTGGTGCCTGCCAATGTGCACCGAGCCCGCGACCACCACCGCGTCGTAGCGGTGCGGAGGCACCGGCACGGGCCCGATGGCGCTGTCCACCACCTCGGCCTCGTGCCCCATCTCGCCCGCCAGCTCGGCGATGCGCCCGGCGATCTTGCGGGTCTGCCCCTCGTTGGTGCCGTAGACGATCAGCAGCCTGGCCATCGTGTACCTCCCGGTTCGTGTGTCCCCGCGCAACGCGGAACGATCGGTCGATTCACACGATGGCCGCCGCGTACCCCGCGCGCGTCGGGCGATGCCGTGCGCGCGTGTGGGGCACCCTCCGCTCGCGGACAGATCCCCGCGCCACGTCATCCGATCCCCTGACAATGGGCTCCCACGGATCGTGCTACTCTCCCACGTCCGGCGTCCGCGCGAGATGGGCGCGCCCTTCCCCGCCCCGCGGCCGGCCGGTGTACACGCTCGTCAGACGCTTCATCAAGACCGGCATCGCCTTCCTGGCGGTGGGGCTGGCGCTGGGGGCGTACATGCTGGTGCAGCGCGAGTTGCGCGGCGCCTGGCCCAATCCGTACCTGGTGTCGGCGCACGCGCACGCGCTGCTCGCGGTGTTCTTCCTCTACCTGGTGCTGGGCGTGGCGCTCTGGCTCTTTCCGCGCGCGGAGCGCCGCGACAGGCGCTACCGGCCGGAGCGCATCGAGGCAGCGTACTGGGTGCTGACGGCGGCGACGGCGGCGCGCGTGGGAGCGGAGATCTGGAGCCACGAAGAGAGCTGCCCGGCTTCTCTCCGTCTCTCCGTGTCTTTGCGTGAGACGGTCTTTCACCAGCGCCGGGCGAAGCCGAGGCCGAAGAGGTGCTCGTGCACGCCCGCCGTAGAGGCGCGCCCCGCCCATGCGTCGAGCTGGAGGGTGGGGGTGATGCGCAGCATGGCGCCTGCGCGCAGGTGGCGCACGTCGGCCGCGCCGGCGCGGGTGGAGTGCACCTGGGCGTACTCGAGCTGCCCCGTCACGTGGTCGCACAGGTTCCGCCGCGCGCCCGCCGCCAGCGTGGTCAGGCCGTAGCGGTCGCCCGCGGCCACCGCGTCGCGGAACGACGCCATCCCCAGCGCCTTGAACCCCGCCGGCAGCTTCCACTCCGTCATCAGCGCGCCCTCGGGCTGGGGCTCGCCCGCGCTCATCTTCTCCGCTCCCGTGGGCACCGTGGTGCCGACAAGGATGGCCACCGCCGGGAGCCCGTGGCCCGCGTCGCGCAGCCGGTGCTTCACCGAAACCGAGGCGTCGCCCAGGCCGGTGACCGTCGCGCCCGGCGTCACGCTGCGCTGGTACGAGGAGAGGCTCACCCGCCCCTCGGTGCGCGGGCCGACGCCCACGCGCACCAGCGTCTCGCCGAAGAACTCGCGCGTGCGGCCGTCCTGGTGCCCGCGGCTGTACCCCGCCTCGAGCTGCACCCTCCCGGGCGCCACGGTGCCGGTCGGCTTGGCGATCCCCAGGCGGCTGCTGGCGATGGGGGCCGCGGCGGGGCGGGCGGTGGCGCAGGCGCCGGCCAGGAGGAAAGGGAGGGCGGCGGCCAGGCGGTTGAAACCGCGGCAACGACGGCCCGAAGTCCGCCTTCGCGGACTCGCGGGTCGGCATCCGCGCACGAAGCGAAACGGGGTGTGCATGCGGACCATCCTTTCAAGGGAGAAGGAGCCGCGCGGGCGGCCCGATGCGTGTGCGTCGTTGGAGTCCGCGAAGGCGGACTGTGTGCCGTTGTAGCGGCGACTTCCGTCGCATATCCGCGCGGGGCGGCCCCGCGATTCGCGTCACTCGGCCGCGGACGCCTCGGCCGCGTCGTGGATGCGCGCGAGCGGCTCGTCCAGGTCGCCGGCCCAGCCGTCGTGGCGGTAGACGATGCGGCCGCCGCGGTCCAGCACCAGGTACGCGTTGGAGTGCGAGAGCTCCTCGCCCGCCTCGCGGCGGTAGCGGATGCCCAGCAGCGCCGCCAGCTCGCGCACCCCATCTTCCCCGCCGGTGAGCATCGTCCACCGCGCGCGGTCCAGGCGCGCGTTCGCGACCCACTCCTTCAGCCGCTCCGGGGTGTCGCGCGACGGGTCCAGCGACACCAGCACGAAGCCGGCGCGCGCGCGGTCGGCGGGAGGGAGCGCCCGCTCCATCCGCTTCAGGTCGTCGACGATCAGCGGGCAGGTGTGCGTGCAGTGCGTGTAGACCATCGCCACCACCTGCACCCTGCCGGCGAGCGAGGCCAGGGTGCGCGCGCGGCCGTCCTGGTCGCGCCAGGGCGCATCCAGCTCGTAGACGGAGAAGTCCGACGCCTCCGCGCGCGCCGGGAGCACGCCGGGTACGGTCTGCGGCGCGGGGCTCCGCCCGCAGGCGGCCGCGAGGGCGAGGAGGAGCGCGCTCGATGCGCGGCGAAGGTGCGTGCCCATAGTCAGAGATCCTGTGCGCAGCGGAAGCCGAGGCCGTCGATGGTGGTGCGCCCCTCCAGCGCGGCCCGGAAGCCGTAGCGGAGGAACGCCGGGTAGTTGCGCGCATCGGTGGCGCCGATCACCCCCGCCGCGCAGTAGAGCGCATGGTCGCGCGCCGCGGTGCCGCGCGAGTCGTCGGACACCATCAGGCTGTTGAAGTCGAGCGTCCACTCCCACGCCAGCCCGTGCAGGTCCCACACGCCGTAGACGTTGCGGAAGGTGGAGCCCACCGGTCGCGGCCGGCGCGAGGTGTAGAGCGCCAGCAGCCGCGCGACGAACGCCGGGTCGCGCGCCGCGTCGCGCGCGCTCTCGCTGGCGAGCGCGGCGAATTCCCACTCGTCCGTGGTCGGCAGCCGCTTGCCGCGCCAGGCGCAGTACGCCTTCGCCGCGAACCAGGAGACGCCGGTGGCGGGAAGCCGCAGCTCCCGCGCGGCACCGGCCGAGTCCGCCGCGGGCCAGCCGGCCAGGTAGCCGGGCCCCGCGAAGGCGCGGCGCACCCGGTCGCGGCGCCACCCGGGGCGCGTCCGCACGAAGGCCAGGTACTCCCCGCGCGTCACCGGCCGGCGGTCGAGGGCGAAGGGCGCGACGCGGACGCTCCCGGGGCCTCTGGCGAAGAGCGGCAGGTAGCGCCCGCCGGGGATGCGCGCCATCTCCGGCCCCACCGGCGCGGCCGCCGCGGCCCCGGCCGCGCCGAGGGCCAGGGTGATCGCCAGGAAGAGGGAGGAGACGCGCATCGTTCGATTCACTCGTTGGAAGGCGATGGAGCCCGGCGGGCGCGGGTCCGACGGTGGACCCGCGCCCGGTCCGGGCTCACCGGCCCGGCGTGTAGGGATGGGTGGAGACGTGCCCGCCGAAGGCGCCGGCCCGCTGCCCGCCCTCCACCTGGATCAGCCCCACGGTGCCCTTGCTGAAGGCGCGGAAGAGGGCGTGGTCCACCAGCACCAGCTTCCCCGGCGTCTCGGTGCGGAACTCCACGATGGCGGAGCCGCCCGGGGGGATGCTGGTGGTCTGCACGTTGTGCTGCGCGAGGGTGCCGCCCTCGGTGTACACGTTGTCGAACACCTCGCCGATCACGTGGAACGAGGAGGTCAGGTTCGGCCCGCCGTTGCCCACGAAGAGCCGCACCGTCTCGCCCGTCTTGGCCCGCAGCGCGTGGTCGCCGGTGAGCGAGCCCACCGCGCCGTTGAACACCACGTAGTCCGGCCGCTCGTCGATGGCCTTCTGCAGGTCGAAGGGCTGCAGCCCCGGCGCCCCGTGCGCCCCCTTCGTGTAGAAGTCGCCCTGCATCACGTAGTACTCGCGGTCCACCGCAGGCATCCCCTCCTTCGGCTGCACCAGGATCAGCCCGTACATCCCGTTGGCCACGTGCAGCGAGGCCGGCGCGAAGGCGCAATGGTAGGCGTAGAGCCCCGGGTTCAACGCGGTGAAGCGGAACACCGACTCCTGCCCCGGCACCGCCATGCTCGCCTCGGCGCCGCCGCCGGGGCCGGTCACCGCGTGCAGGTCGATGTTGTGCGGCATGGTGCTCCCCGGGTGGTTCTTCAGGTGCAGCTCCACCTGGTCGCCCTCGCGCACCCGGATGAAGCTCCCCGGCACGCTCCCGCCGAAGGTCCAGAAGGTGTACTCCACCCCGTCGGCCAGGCGCATCGTCTTCTCCACCACCTCCAGGTTCACGATCACCTTCGTCGCGTACGTGCGGGTGATGGGCCGGGGCACGTTCGGCGGCGAGGCGAGCTGGGCCACCTCCTGCCCGCGCACCGGCTCGGCGGCGCGCGTCGGGATCGGCGCGGCGAAGGGCTTCGCGCCGGCGGCGGCCGCGGTGGAACGGCGGTAGCCGAAGAGGCCCAACGCGAGCGCCAGCACGGCGACCAGGGCCACGGCCCAGAGGATGGCCGGCCGCGCGGGGCGGCGCGGCGTCACCGGCGCGGGCTGCCGCGGCGGCTGCGCCGGCGGGGTGCGGCGCGGCCGGACGACGATGGGCTCCTGTTCGAGCAGCGTGCTCATGAGGTCGGCTCCTGGTGTGGAGGTCAGGCCGCTTCCGCGGTCGGGCCGTGAAGGCCGGCGAGCGCGCCGGCGTCGAGCGTGATGCAGCGGGGGTCCTCGGCGAGGAGGTCGGCCAGCGTGGTCGCCTGCAGCGGCGCGCTCATCTGGGCGCACACCGCCGCCCAGCGTGCGTGCGCCGCGCAGGGCGCGCGGCCGTCGCAGGGCCGGTCGCCCAGCAGGCATACGGCCGGGGGGCGCACCTCGCCGAAGGAGTCGTCGATCTCCGCCAGGGTGATGCGTTCCGCCGGCCGGCGCAGGCGGAAGCCCCCGGCGGGCCCGCGCGCGCTGGAGATCAGCCTCGTGTGGGCCAGCGCGTTCAGGGTCTTGGCCAGGTAGTTGGCGGGCGCCCCCAGCGCTTCGGCGATGCGGGTCGCCGGCACCGCCTCCCCCGCCGGGCGCTGGGCCAGGAAGAGGAGGGCGCGGATCGCGTATTCTGAGGTCTGGCTGAGCATCGGGTTCGTCTCCTTTTCTCATGTGAATATGAGAATTGGAGACGCGCCGGGATGTAGGCGGGCAGATGAAGCGCGTGGGGAGGGCTTTGCGATCCTCAGGTCGGGAGATGCCTTACGGCGTGGGGGGATGTGCCCACGTGGGGTGCACGCCGACACGGGCCGCGGCCTCTCCCCGACAAACGCGGGCTTTCGGCAACGCATTCATGGTAATCATCGGGGAAGATCCGGGACCACGCACCCGCGGAGGGGAGGCGGCCATGAGATTCGATACCCAACCGCGGCAGGCCGCGGCCGACGCACGCCTGGCGGAGAAAGTCGCCCGCGCGCTGCTGTGGGACCTGTGGGTCCCGGACGCCCGCGTACGGGCGACGGTGGGAGAGGGATGGGTCACGCTGGAGGGGGAGGTCGACTCCCGCGCCCAATGCGAGGCGGCGCAGCGCGACGTCGCGCGCATCCCGGGGGTGGCGGGGGTGACCAACGCCCTCACCATTCGCCCGGTCCCGCCGGCGGAGGAGGTGGAGGCGCGCGTCGCCTGCGCGCTGGGCGGCCGCGTGGCGCCGGGCGCCATCCGCATCGAGACCTTCCCCGGCGCGGCGATGCTGCGCGGCACCGTCTCCTCGCCCGCCGAGCGCGAGGCGGCCGGGCGCGCCGCAGGCTCCGTCCCCGGCGTCCACGAGCTCCTCAACCACCTGCAGGTCGTCGGCTGAAACCGGTCTCACGCGCAGACGCGGAGGGCGCAGAGAGGCATCCGCGCCCTCTCCGCGTCTCCGCGCCTCCGCGTGAGAACGCCTTTTGAAGTAGGCCGGGCGAGACTCGACACCGCCCCCTTCTCCTCGACGATGCGATGGCGAGCGCGACGGACCTCCCCACCACGCCAAAGCGCGAGCCCTCGCAGCCCCCGCCGCCCCGCCTCCCGTCCCGCGCGCGGCGGTGGGCGGCTGCGGTGCTCGGCGTCCTCGTGCTCGTGGCGGCGGTCGGCACCTGTGGGCTGCCGCGCCCCGGCATCCCGCGGGCGAGCTGGACGCGCGCGTCAGCGAGCGAAGTCGTCGTCGCGATCGCTCCCCGCTACCGCGCCTCCGCCTTCCACCGCGTGTGGATGGGCGACGGCTACCGGGAGCTGTGGACCACGCCGGTCCGCGCGCCGCTGGTGGATCTCCGCGGCTTCGCCGGGGGGCTGACGCCGCTGCGGCGCGGAGGCGGGCGGCAGACGCGCTCGCTGCGGCTGAGGGGGGCCGACGGCCGCGAGTACGTCTTCCGCTCGCTCGACAAGGACCAGGCGAAGGCCCTGTCGCCGCTCCGCCGCGCGATGGTGGGCCGCATCCGCCAGGACCAGGTGAGCGCGCTGCACCCCGGAGCGACGCTGGTCGCGGCGGGGCTGGAAGACGCGGCGGGCGTGCCGCACGCCACCCCGCGGCTGGCGGTGATGCCGGACGTGCCGGTGCTGGGCGAGTTCCGCGCCGACTTCGGAGGGCTTCCCGGAACGCTGCAGGAGGTCCCACAGGCGGGCTTCGCCGGTGCGGAACGGGTCGAGGGGACGGAGGAACTGTGGGAGGCCCTGCGCCAGGCGCCGCGGGACCAGGTGGACGCGCGCGCGTACCTGGCCATGCGGCTGATGGACGTCTACCTGGGAGACTGGGATCGGCACGACGGCCAGCTGCGGTGGGGCCGGATGGCGCGCGGCGGCATCGGCACCTGGGTGCCCATTCCCCGCGACCGCGACTACGCGTTCTCGAACTACGAGGGCGTGTTCCCCGGCCTGGCCCGCCGGTTCGACCGCAAGATCGTGCGGTTCGACGCCGCCTATCGCGACCTGCGGGGCCTGCTGGTGAAGCCTCGGGAGATGGACGAGCGGTTCCTCTGCGCCCTGCCGCCCTCCACCTGGGATTCCACCGCCGCGGCCATGGCCCACTCCCTCTCCGACGGCGCGATCGCCGCCGCGACCGGCCGGATGCCGCGCGAGTACGTCGCGCGCTCCGCCTCCCTCGCCGCCACGCTGCGCGCCCGCCGCGACGCCCTCCCCGGCGCCGCCCGCCGCTTCCGCGCTCACCTTCACGCCCAGGGCTGCGTGGATCCGGCGCGGTAAAACGCCTCATATCACACAGAGACGCAGAGGCACGGAGAGAATCCCGTTGCCCTCTGCAAGCGAGAGTCAGGCCAGTCGCGAGGAGCCACCTACAGCTCGGCGGAGAAGGACGAGGCCCCCGAGCCCTGCGATGAGCGCGACGACGAGGTGGAACACGTCCAGGTGAGCATGGTGGGTATACCCATGAAGGACGATTCTCCCAATCCAGAAGCTCGTCACGAGCGCCGCCACGGCACCGATCAACCGCAGTATTCTCATCACAGTCTCCAGGGTTGCTCGAAACGCAGCTCAGAGCCCGAGCGGGGCCTGGGCGAGATCGTCCGCGCCGCCGCGTCCAGGGCACCCCCAGGCACCGCGCCCCGGACAGGTTGCGATGGAAGGCGGCTGACCGGTCATTCCACGTCGGCCGCACGGGCCAGCGCAAGCAGCTCTTCGATCTGGCTCGGATCGAACTGGGCCAGCTGTGCGTCGAGGAGGTGGTGAGCCAGCAGGGAAAGCTCGGGCTTCTCGAAGACGTCGCGCACCGAGAGCTCCACCTCCATCTCCCGCTTGATGCGGAACACGAGCCGGGTGGCCAGCAGGGAGTTTCCGCCCCGGTGGAAGAAGTCGTCGTGGCGGCCCACCCGCTCCACGCCCAGGAGCTCGGCCCAGATCGCCGCGAGCGCCTCCTCCGTCTTGCCCGACGGCGCCTCGTACCCGCGCGCGGAGAACGCATCGCCCTCGGGCGCGGGAAGCGCCTTGCGGTCGACCTTGCCGTTCGGCGTCAGCGGCAGCGCGTCCAGGCGCACGTACGCCGCCGGCACCATGTACTCGGGGAGGCGTTCCGAGAGATGCGCCCGCAGCACCTCCGCCGCGGCCGTCTCGTCACCCGCCACGTACGCCACCAGCCGCCGGTCGCCCGGCACGTCCTCCCGCGCCAGGACGACGGCCTCGCGCACCTCCGGGTGCTCGGCCAGCCGCACCTCGATCTCGCCCAGCTCGATCCGGAAGCCGCGGATCTTCACCTGCGCGTCCAGGCGGCCCAGGTACTCCAGCGTCCCGTCCGCCAGCCACCGCACCCGGTCGCCGGTGCGGTAGAGCCGGCCGGGGGCGAACGGGTCGTCCACGAAACGCTCGGCGGTCAGCTCCGGGCGGTTCAGGTACCCGCGCGCCACCCCCGCGCCCCCCACGTACAGCTCGCCCGGCACCCCGACCGGCACCGGCCGCCGCGCCGGGTCGAGCACGTACAGCCGCAGGTCGGGGATCGCCCGCCCGATGGGGCTCCCCGATCCGCCGAAGACGTCCTCGCGGCTCAGCGGCCGCCAGGTCACGTGCACGGTGGTCTCGGTGATCCCGTACATGTTCACCAGCCGCGGCGTGTCGATCCCGCGCCGCTCCACCCACTCGCGGAGCGTGGCGGGCTCCAGCGCTTCGCCGCCGAAGATCACGTTGCGCAGCGCCAGCTCGCCGCCGCGCTCCGCATCCGCCCGCATGAACTGGCGGAAGGCCGACGGCGTCTGGTTGAGCACGGTGACGCCCTCGCGCTGCACCAGCGCGTGGAACGCCTCGGGGTCGCGGCTCACCTCGAAGGGGACGACGACCACCCGTCCGCCGTAGAGCAGCGCGCCCCACAGCTCCCAGACCGAGAAGTCGAAGGCGTACGAGTGGAAGAGCGTCCACACGTCGTCCGGCCCGAAGCCGAACCACGCATCGGTGGCGCTGAACAGGCGGGCGACGTTGCGGTGCTCGATCAGCGTTCCCTTGGGGGCGCCGGTGGAGCCTGAAGTATAAATGACGTACGCCAGGCTCCCGGGCCCGGCCCCGCTCTCCGGGTTCTCCGCGCTCTCGGCCGCGATCTCCTCCGCCGCGCCGTCCAGGCTCACCACCCCTACGCCCTCCCGTGCCGGGAGCGCGCCGCGCAGCGTCTCGCGCGTGAGCAGCACCGGAGCGGCGGAGTCGGCCAGGATGAACGCCAGCCGCTCGGCCGGATAGGCGGGGTCCAGGGGCACGTACGCGCCGCCCGCCTTCAGCACCGCCAGGATGGCGACCACCATCTCCAGGCTCCGCTCCAGGCAGATCCCCGCCCGCACCTCGGGGCCGACGCCCAGGCGGACAAGGTAGTGCGCCAGCCGGTTCGCGCGCTCGTTCAGCTCGCGGTAGGTGAGCGACTCCTCTTCGAAGCGCACGGCCACCGCGTCCGGCGTGCGCGCCGCCTGCACCTGGAACTGCTCGTGGATGCACCGGTCCGCCGGATACTCGCCTTCGGTCCGGTTCCACTCCTTCAGCACGAGCGCGCGCTCCGCCTCGCCGAGCAGCTCCAGCTCCAAAAGCCGCACGTCCGCGTTCGCGGCGACCTGCTCCAGCACCCGCCCCAGGTGGCCCAGCATCCGCTGGACGGTGGAGCGGTCGAAGAGGTCGGTGCTGTACTCCAGCACGCCATAGACGCCGCCGTCGTGCGGGACGGCGGTGAGCGACAGGTCGACCTTGGTGGTCTCCAGCTCCGCGCCCACCCCCTCCATCCGCAGCCCCGCGAGGCCGGAGCCCGAGCCGGAGCCGGAGCGGTCGAGGTTCTGGAGGGTGAACGTCACCTGGAAGAGAGGCGAGTGGCTCAAGCTGCGCTCCGGCTGCAGCTCGGCCACCAACTGCTCGAAGGGCATCTCCTGGTGCTCGTACGCCCCCAGCGTCCCCTCGCGCACGCGCCCGAGCAGCGCGCGGAAGGTGGGGTCGCCACCGAAGTCGGTGCGCAGCACGAGCGTGTTGGCGAAGAAGCCGATCAGCTCCTCGACCTCGCGCCGCGTGCGTCCGGCGATGGGGCTGCCCACGACGACGTCCTCGCTCCCGCTGTACTTCGAGAGCAGCAACTGGAAGGCACCCAGCATCACCATGTACGGCGTGGCGCCCTCGCCGCGGCCCAGCGCCTGGAGACGGTCGAGCAGCTCGCGCGGCAGGTCGAACGGCTCCCGCGCGCCGCGGTGCGACTGCACCGGCGGCCGGGGCCGGTCCGTGGGCAGCTCCAGCAGCGCCGGCGCGCCCGCCAGCCGCTCCTTCCAGTACGAGAGCTGCCGATCCAGCGCCTCGCCCTGCAGCTGCTGGCGCTGCCACACGGCGTAGTCCGCGTACTGCACCGGCAGCTCGGGCAGCGGCGAATCGCCCCCCTCGCGATAGGCCGCATACAGCGCCGACAGCTCCCGCAGGAGGACGCCGCTGCTCCAC
>Ga0070685_10001205_pt1 | contig 13761 bp, 22 predicted proteins | sample KBSS13LmetaG_FD_65651 | JGI IMG/M metagenome (GOLD analysis project Ga0070685, IMG submission 65651) | Switchgrass rhizosphere microbial communities from Kellogg Biological Station, Michigan, USA - KBS S1-3L metaG | ecosystem: Host-associated > Plants > Roots > Rhizosphere ...
ATTATTGTAAATCATGGCTAATAAAATATCAAATGTTCCATACGATCAAATTCCACATGTTGTTTTAAACCATCCGCAAACTACCCCTGATCATATTGTAATAATGACTCATCTTTTTAAAGTTCTAAAAGACAAAACTAAAATTATTTATTCCAACGATAAATTGTCTTATGAAAGCCGAATACCATTAAGGACTGTTGAAAGAAGAATTTCAGAATTGGTCGAAATGGGATTTATTTATTGCACAGGCTTAGGAAGAAGCAGAAGAATTAGTCTTGGTTTATTGTTGATCAACACCGCCCAATTGGCGGTTGGAAAATCTCCGCCCGCCAATTCAGAATCTCCGCCCGCCAAAATAGATATCTCCAACCGCCACACTGGCGGACATAATAAACCTTATACTAAACCTTATACTAAGGCGAATGATTCGGATGAGATTGTGGATAACTCTAGGAAAGTAGGAATGAAAGTACTTGGTGATATACTTATTGATCTTAAATCTGAGACTTAGCCAAACATAAATAACCATGTTAATATAACCAAATAAATGACACAGGGAGTGCATTGATGAGTTTGGGCGTGAGAGGAATTAATCCAATTTGGTACGAGGTGGATCTTACCGGAGCTGCCTTCGATGACAATTTTTGGCTCTATGTCCTACAAAACACGATCCCATACAACTTTGAAACCGTTTACGAGGATGTTGATTTATCAATACCCATTGCAAATCCCATTCGTTTTTTAGCGAATGGTACCTTGCCTGTCAATGTCTTCTACGATCCAACCAAAGTTTATCGATTGGAATTTAGAAAAAACAACGGAATTGACGCGCCATCCCAAGCCGATGCGCTAATCTATGAAGTCAATGACTACGTACCTGGTGAGGGCGGCTCAACTCCTGTTAACACCGTTGCATTTCCAACGGGTAACCAGGTAACTAATCCTCAATTTGCTTTATTTAACGAAATCAACCCAACCACTATAACGACCGCAGGAACTTATAATATCGCTCCTGGTTGGTTCCTAGATTTGGCAGGAACGGGTTCAGCCACAATAACTCAGGTTCCGTTAACGAGTATTAACCCTACGATGTCGAATGCCCCTTATGCGCTGCATTTAGAGCTTTCTGGGTGGGATCCCGATTCGGTGATACTTCGCCAGCGCTTCCAACAAAGCGGCGTGCTATGGGCAAATATGGCGGTTGCGTGCGCGATAACTGCGGCGACCGGATCGGGTTTTGCAACATTGACCGCACTTTTAAAAGATAATTTAGGAAATACTTTAGCCACTGTCTTAAGTGAACCCGTGGTAAATACAGTACTAACTGAATACACAGACCATGATGTTCTAGGGGATTCTAGCGATACCACCCAACCGCCTGCCGCCTATATTGAACTACAAATCCCATTAGCTAGTAATGCCGATATGTATTTAACGAGCATTCAGCTTATAGTTGAAAATCCTGCGATGCCCTTTGAGCCTTCTTTTACGCAAGACTCAATTGACAGGCAAATTGATTATACATTTCATTATTTCAATCCTAAATTGCAATTTAAACCGATACCAAGCATGTTGGTGGGATGGGATTTTACGTTGAATCCTGCGCAATTTGGAAATTCGGGTAATGTGGGTGCGGCAGCCGATTATATTTGGGATCAAACCATTGCAGCAAGAGGTGGTGCCACCAATATCCCCTATGCTCCAAATCCTGTAACCGGAGGGTTGCAATTTACAACGGCCGGAACCGCTAACTCGTTTTTGATATGCCAATACTTATTTGGCCCGGAGGCAGTTAATATCATAGGAACACGCCTTTCTGTGAACCTAAACGCATATAGAGGCATAGCGGGTGGTGCTATCACTTACAGAATTTATTTATTTAGAGGCTCAAGTGCTGCCGTCATCCCAACACTGGGAAGCTTAATTGGTACCCTTTCATCCAATGGCGTATTTACAAAAAATGCAACCCCTGGACAAGGTGAAAATTGGACTGAAATTCCCCGAAGTGGTTTTGGTGCCGTAGTGGGATCGCTTTCAACCGTTACAACCGATGATGAAATTTCATCAACCAATAATGATTATGGATTTAGCGGATGGGAAGTGACCAATGTTTCAGAGATAGATGATACGAATAAATTTTGCATTATAGTGACCTTTGGCTATGCAGTCGCCGCAACGGTGGTTTCTGTAGAATCATGTTCTCTAGTACCAGGTGATATCCCAACACGACCTGGTATACAAAAGGGGGATGAGGTGCAGCGGGAATGCCAATATTATTATAGAAAATCATTTTTGCCGACCACAGTGCCCGCTAACAATTTAGGCATCACTACGGGGCCATCCTTTGGATTGGAAGGCGTAGGGCCTGGGCCTACTGATATTGGCCCCATAGTGCGCTTTGACAATCCGATGATCGATACGCCAACCATCACATTATACAATCCAGCGGCTAATAATTCTGATATACGAAATGTAGCCAATGCAGCGGATTGGACGGGATCATCAGTAGTTAATGTCACTCAACAAGGATTTACAGCCATTGGAACTAAAGATGTCACAGGGGCTATAGGAGATGAGGTCGCGGTACATTGGGTGGCTGATGCACGATTAGGAAAATAATTATATATTTTATAAGGATATAAAATGACATCACAATACAATGAAAATTATAAAGGCACGATGGCCTTTAGTGACAGTTGCGCTCAAGTAGGTTTAAATATCAATGTGGGACAAACAGTGACCGTACCGGGTACATCTAACATGAAATATCAAGCGTTTTTTTCTTATAATTCTTCTGAAAATGTCTATGTGAGTTTAAATGCAGCTCCCATTATACCCACCTTGGGAACCGTGGGAACGCAGGCGTATAGTGAATTTAGACCTAGAAAACGCTACGTTAAAGGGGGGGATGTAGTACACTTTATTACACCCGATACTACTGCCTATTGCGGCGTATCTTTTAGGCAAATACAAGGTTAATCGATTCAGTATGACAAGGATTGTCAGATGGTTTCAACAATTAAGTTTTCTCAATTTGCAAGCGGCGGCGATCTATCCAATGGAGCCACAACGGTTGGTTTGGATGGAACATTAACTATAAATACTCGTTTTAATAATCCATGGACTTTCTTGCCATCCGGTACCACGGCACAACGACCCGCTCCATCTAGTGCCATTAATTACCGATTACGTCTTAATACCGATACACAGAATTATGAATTTTATGATGATGTATTGGGTATGTGGGTTGTCTTACAAGACACCACCTCCCACTTGGATCCTTATATTATTTATAAGGCATCTACCGATCTTCCCAATGCGCAAAACTTAGGTTTTTTATCCAATGGCATGTTAAAGCAAACCGTATCAGTCGGTACGTCAACGGTATCCATTGGGATTAATGGCACCGATTTCTATGGCCCTGGATTTGTAATCCCGGGTACGGACGGAGGAACCGGACATAATAACGGAGTACTGACTATCAATTTAGGATCCGCTACCACAGGATATGTATTAACTTCCGATTCAAGCGGGAATGCCACTTGGCAAATATTAGGAGCCTCGTCAGGTGCCGTATTATTAAATCCTAGCGGCGATCAAACCATATTGAATGCGCATAATCTAATTATGGCAACAGGAAGTATGGTTGCACCCACTGTGCTTGCTGGTAATTTATCTCTATCAGGAAACACTTTATCAAGTACTAATTCTAATGGAAATATTAATTTAATTCCTAATGGTACTGGAATGATATTAGGTTTAGGTTCTACGGCATTCACAACTCGACCTGGCGTTGAAATTCAGAAAGTGGGTAATGAAGTCAATTACACCGCTGGAACTTTTGTAAACACTGCTGGAAATGCACCAAAATTTAATGCCTATAAGAGTAGGAGTATTACAATAGGTGCATTTGTTCCAGTACAGACTGGAGATGATTTAGGAATTTTTTCTGGGTGGGGTGATGATGGCACTACATTCAGACAGGCGGCTCAAATCAAAGTACTTGCTGGATCGACAATCTCTAGTGGTGTTGTATCTGGGACATTGCAAATTAATACTTCCAGTACTCTTGGTGTTTTAACTAATGCAGTGAGTATAGACGATGCACAAATTGTATCTTTAACAAATCCATTGCCCTCTAGCAGCGGGGGAACTGGAGTTAATAATGGTTCCAGAACGATTACCTTGGGCGGTTCATTGTCTACGATTGGAGCATTTACTGCTGCATTCACTATGACAGGTAATACAGCCGTTACATTCCCAACATCAGGAACATTATTAACAAGTGCTGGAGCCGTAACATCAATAACAGGCACAGCGAATCAAGTCATATCCAGTGCTTCAACCGGGGCAGTGACTCTAAGTTTACCCCAAAGTATTGCTACATCGAGTGCTGTTACATTTGGAAGTTTAGCATTTAGCACAACATCTGGCATTATCGGGACAACAACCAATGATAGCGCCGCGACAGGCAGCGTCGGGGAATATGTAGAAAGTATTATTTTGATTGGAAGTCCAACTAATATACCTACTTCAAATGCCGCAATAAATGTGACTTCAATCTCATTAACAGCAGGTGATTGGGATGTATGGGGAACCATTGGATTCGATGTCACCGGCGTATCGGCAACGCGATTTTTAGGATGGATAAGTACTACTTCGGCTACTTTGCCCGCTTTATCTTCTTACACAAGGGTCGTAGGAGTTATCATAAGCAATGAAGATTATAGTATTATCCCCCCTACAGTAAGATTAAAACTTAGTGGAACAACAACGGTCTATTTGAGCGCACAATGTACTTTTACAGCAACCACTTTAAACAGTTATGGTGGAATTTTTGCAAGACGAAGAAGGTAATTGAGGGTCGGCCGGGATTCTGACGAAAAGGGCCGTTTGATGTGTATTTTTAGTCCAGAAAATAATTATTTTACTAAAAAATTCCAGGCAAGATGTGCCTATTTAATAATTAATAAGTATTGTGATAAAGTAAAGAATATTTTTTAATTAACAGGGAGTTTGCAGATGTCAGATACAAAGGATTTAAGCTTATTAGAATCAATGAAACAACAGCTTGCAGGATTTATTGCGCAGCGCGATCAGGCTCAGGTTAATTTTCAGCAATTAATCGGTGCAATATTTGCATGTGAAACTGTTATAAAGCAACATGAGGAAAAAATGGCATCCAGTTTAAAAGAGCAGGGGGATAGTAATGGCGAAGATGTGGATCAAGGAAGCGACTAAAAATAAAGGGAAATTGCATCGTGAGTTAGGCGTAAAAGAAGGGGAAAAGATTCCAGCCAAAAAGTTAGCAAAAGCTGAAAAATCAAAAAACCCTACTATTCGAAAAGAAGCCAATTTGGCGCGTACTTTAAAAGGACTGAAAAAATGAAAAAAGATATGAAGAAAGAAGATAAAAAGAAAATGGACAAAAAAGAAGGTAAAATGGATAAAAAGAAATCTAAAAAAGATTGCGGATACTAGGAGCTAATCATGGCATACGATGATATTCCAAGAAAACCAATTGAAATAAGGCAGGATAATAAACTAGGTGATAAGGGTCACGATTTTGAAATTGAAGAAGCAGGCAATACCGGAAAATTTGGATTTCGAACCGATGTACTTGCCGAGGGGGTTGGTTATTTAGCAGTGGATGATTTAGATAGGATCAGACGAAAGAATTTAAAACACAGAACACGATAGATTTAAAAATTAAAGCAAATGATTTGCTTTATTAAAATTATAAGGAGATTACATCATGACCGTTACAGCACTTGCCCGTAATTTTGACGGCAATCCCAATATTGTAACCATGGTTACAACCAGCACCAATACCGATATTACAACAACAGGATGGTTTATTTTACCTGCAACCATTGCCGATATTGAATTATTACAAAATGGTGAATTTCAAACATCTGTAACTGATTTATGGCTTATTTATTATGCTACAGGTATCGGTTTTTATACATTAGACTCTACTACCAATGCCTTTGTAGCCCTTACAGGTAATGCTGGATTATCCACCACATTATCTAATGGGGATATTTTTGTCGGTAATGCGTCAAACGTTGCAACGGGCGTTCCTGTTTCTGGAATCCTTGCAATTACCAATGCGGGCGTTACATCAATACCTTTACCATCAGCAGATTTATTGGTAGGGAGTGCCGGAGGGGTTGCAACTGCTCGTGCCATGAGTGGTATTGTTGCCATATCCAATACAGGCGTTACGTCGATACCCTTAGTATCGGCTCATATTTTAGTTGGCAGTGGTGGTGGTGTGGCAGCAGATGTTGCGATGACAGGGGCTATAACTATAACCAATGCTGGGGTAACCTCAATTACTGCTGGAACTATAGTTAATGCGGATATCAATGCAGCCGCTGCAATTGCCTTTTCAAAATTGGCAACGTTAGCAAGCACTAATATTTTAGTAGGATCGGCAGGGGGTGTTGCAACTTCTGTGGCAATGACTGGAGATGTGACCATAGGAAATACCGGCGTTACAGCAATTGGTGCTAACAAGGTATTAAGCTCTATGATTTCACCTTTAGTTGAAAAATACGTTGCCGTTGCAATGACAGCCGCCGAATTCAATGGAATGTATGCAGCTCCTAAGCTACTTCTAGCCGCAGGTGGTGCTAATACGTTAATCGTAGTGAAACGTGCGGTTTTAGCCATGACTTTTGTATCCGCAGCTTTTGCAAATGGGGGCGTTGTTGGCTTGCAATACGATAATACAGTTCATGGCGCAGGGGTTGCAGCAACTAATACGGAAGCTGCAGCAGATTTCTTTGCAGCTGCAAGTACTGCATTCCAGTTTGAAGGGGTTTCAGGAAATACAGTAGCCATTTCTCCCTTTACTACTACAGTTAATAAAGGTATTTACATATCAAACCTAACCGGTGCATTTGATACAGGCGATAATACATTTGTAGTTCATCTTTGGTACTCAGTAATCCCAACTGTGTAATTATAAAGGCCCTTTTTAGGGCCTTTTTTCAAGGAATGAAAAATGATTGATGATCTGCAATCCTGGATTAAACGATGCGAAGGGTTAAAAACCCATTCTTCTATTGATACAACCGGAAATATAACCATAGGGTGGGGAAGGAGTCTATCCAACGGCATAAGCACTGATGAAGCGGAATTAATGTTTCAAAATGATTTGAACCGAACAATCAGAGAACTTCATCATCAACCTTGGTTCAGTAATTTGCCCACCAATGTAAGACAAGCACTTATCAATATGAATTTTAATTTAGGAATTGAAAAGTTTTTAAGCTTTAAAAAAATGATTAAAGCTTTAATCAATAGGGATTATACAACAGCCGCCGTTGAATGCCTTGATAGTATTTGGGCTAATCAGGTAGGGCAACGCGCCAAAGATGTGGCCGTTATGATTCGTGAGGGAAAATGAATCCTGAGCAAATCGAACACATCAATGTGATTAACTGGTTTTCTTTCAATTATCCCGATCTAGCAGATGATTTTCATCATTTTGCCAATGAACGCCGATGTTCCGTTCAACAAGGCAGGTTATTAAAACGTATGGGTGTAAAAAAAGGTGTATCCGATTTTTTCCTTGCATTGGGTATTGGTGGATTCCATGGACTATGGATCGAACTTAAAGCCGGCAAAGGAAGATTAACTAAAGAGCAATTAGAATTTATTATGAGAAAAAGAGAGCGCGGATATTGTGCTCGTGTGGCTCATGGGTCAGATGAAGCAAAGGAAGCAATTCTAACCTACTTGGATAACCATATAACTAATAGTTTTCAATATATACCAAAAAACTGTTTATAATTAAATCAATTTGTTGATCTCATTTTATACTGACACCCACTATTACAAATTGAATTAGTGGGTGTCATTTTGTGTGTTAAATTGTACAAAAACGTCCTTAGGTCTGATTATTGTAATAATCAGACCTAATAATTAACTTCCTTTTAATCGGATGCCACATCCCTTACGCTGACAATAAATACCTCGAATGGTTGAGCCCGAATAAATATTTTCCCATTCATGTTCGCAATAGTTGTCAATCATGGAATGGATTTTAAATTTAATATTATCTAAGTCAGAGCATTCTCCATGATCTATTTCAGCTAGTCGAATGCATTTATATAAAATGTTAAGCTCTTCTTTAGTAAAATCATTCATATCATTCTCAAATAGGCAGCCCAAAAAGACTGCCATAAATTTTTAATTACTATCGATTTTCTTGGCAAGTTCAATTACAGCATTCTTTCTTTCTTGATAATAATTTTTAGAAGCACATTCAAGAACCTTTTTGAATTTACTATCCCACCATTCAACTTGGTAAACGTATCCTGATTTATCACTGCCTACCGTGTTAACAGTCGTAATCTTTTTATTAACGAGATAGGTGGCAATATCTTTGGGAATTGAAGTCGTACTCTTGGTTAAAGAAATATTAACCTCATGATACGCACATACATCACCAAATGATGGAACAAAAAACTCTACAGCACCAGCCCATCCGTTTTGAATAAAAGATGACTCAGGCGAGTAACCAATTACTTTAGTTGCTAGATGTGATGGAACTCCCTTATATTGATAATTCATTTTGAGATTTGATTTAATCTCATATAAATGAGTGTCAGAAGGATCGTAAGTTAAGTTCTTACGTTGGTTATATTCTTTCTCAGCAATTGACGGAATATCCAGTAAAAATTTGGCTGTTCGGCTATCTTCCTCATGAAAACCTTTAACTTTTTGGTCAGTATTGAATTTTGCAAATACAGACGCTTGTTCTTTGGAAAGATGAAACGCTTTAGTACTTTCTACAACCTGAGCTCCACTTCCTGGAACTGGAACCCCTTCCTTGATAAAGAATTCATACTTCTCTTGTTCGGTTAATGGAGGCATTTCTCCTGGGTGATTCTTATTCCATTCAATAAGTTCGTCTACTCTTCGATTTCCCTCCACCATTGGTTTAGGATCATATGATTTACTCACAGGAAGCGCATGGGCACACAATTGAATACTTGTTAATGCTATTATTAATGCAGTCTTATTCATATTAATTCATCCCCTCTTGCCTTAATTTTATCCCACCATCCGTTATAACCTGAGCAATCACCAGATTGTGTGTATACATCAAAGATTTTTTGGCCATTATTGTTCATGAAGTAATGATATCCCTGAACCCAATAATTATCAGCGTTGCCACCTGCTGGATCTGTCCAGAAATCTAAAGCTGCTGACCTCCAAGTATAAGCCATTAATGCAGTTATATCATGCGTACCAGGGCCTACTCCTTTTTGCCTAAAATGAATACTTTTTACTTCCCACCAATGATATTCACTCCAATTCCAAGTGATGGATTCATTAAATCCCATACAGTTACCACGACTATGCGCAGTATTTGCATAGAATCCGGCATTAACAATGGTTGAGCTAAACAACAAGGTAATACCTGCTATTTTTCCTATACATCTCATATAATACTTCTCCTATTTAGTTTCCTTAAAATCATCCTTGTTGGTTTTTCTCCTAATTCATTGTATAAATTATTTATCTGTAAAATTCCCCGCATTTGATGCATCGATTTTGCGGGGGATGACTTGTATAAATCATGCCATCTCCTTCATGTTTGCATTGATAGTTATCAATCATGGATTGGATTTTAGTTAATAATTCGTCATTTGTTGGATCGGTATGAAACATTACAGAATCAAATATTTCTTCTAGTTCCTTTTTCGTGAAATCATTCATTTTCCTTTAGCTCCAATCCCCATTTATCTAAATATCGATTAAATCGCATGCTTCTTAATGAAGGATGCATTCCCCATGGATATTCAGTTCTCATTGATAAAATATATCGATCAAATTTTTCAATAATATAATCAGGAGTTAAATTCATTATTTCATTCCAAACTTCATTGTTTTCTCCAAAAAGAATGGCTAAAAAAGCAATGACATTTGCTGTTTGTTCATTTTTTGTCATTTACAAATCCTCATGTATCAATCCTCACTCAAAAATCTTTTTCTTAATTAGATATTCATGTGCTTTATGACCATGTTGTGGGGTAATAATTAATTTTCGTGGCGCATTGGCATGATGTAGCATATCCAATACTTTATCTTTATCATGCAAATACATAAAGTATGAAGATGCTTTATCACAATGTTTTCTGACAAATTGCCCATAGAATACATACCGTGCTTTTTCAGATGATGGCGTATAATTTTCTCGTACTTTAATATTCCTGCCGTATTGGTCAAGGCATTTATACAGACAATCTACTCTAAAACTATTTTTTGTTCCTGAAACTTCAAAATTTGTCGATGTTACTATAACCTCAATGGTAATGGGTTTTATAACATCCAATGATAGTTTTTTATTTGGATCTATAATCTCAGCTTCGCAAACCCTGCAATGACGTGCCGAGATATCATTTTTTATTCCGCATTCAATATTAGGACAATTTTTAAACTCAAAATAATAATCGCAACGCGCATCATTAATTATACCTATACATCGCCTTGCATGTTCGGTATTAAAGGTCATGCATTGAGGACACTGGATAACAAAAGGTTTATCTTTATCTATTGTTTGCTCCACCGCCTTTTGTAATATAGGATTATCCCAATCACGATGACGCTCAATATTACCTGCAAAATCTAATATTAGAGCGTCTTTTTTATTTGTTGATTCAGATAATCTAAGCGCTCTCCCCATAGTTTGTACAAGTAAAACGAGACTTTCCGTTGGACGAAGATAGGCAATAGTATCGAAGGAAGGGATATCAACACCCACCGATATAATCGCAATGTTAACCAAATATTTAATTTTACCATTGCGCGCTTTGTCCAAAATATCCGTGCGTTCATCTTGCGGTGTTTCTCCTAAAATAATTGCCGATTCATTAACAGGCAAATGAGATAAAATTTCATAAGCATGTTTTTTTGTAGTTGCAAAGAAAAAGACTCCGAGCCTACCTTGAGTTTTCATGATATGAATAACCTGATTACAGATAAGTTCTGTTAAACGTGTATTTTCACTAATCACATTTTCTAACTGTTTTTGATCGAATAATCCATTTTGTTTTATTTTAACTTTGGAAAAATCGATAATTAAATCCTTATCAATTTCAAATCGTGGCTCAATAAGGTAACCATCCCTTATCAACTGCTCAGTGGTAATATTTCCAACCTGACTTTTGAATAAGCATTTACTTCCAACAATTTCCGATCCTTTGAATCTGAAATTAGTTCCTGTTGCTCCAAGCAAGCGCATGCTTGGGTACTCTGCTTTATAATGGCGTAAAATCCGCATGAAACAATTGCGATGGTTAAGATAATTAATAGCGTGAGCTTCATCCACGACAATAAGATTGAATTTAATTCTTCCGATAATTTCATTTTTATTTATTCCATTAATGATCGATTGAGGGGTTCCAAAAACTACCGGCGAACTAGAATCTTTTGCTCCAAGAGCTGCGCAATATATAGATGATTGACCACCCTGTTCTCTGAATGCCTGACAATTGTTACGTACTAATTCCGCATTATTAACCAAGCAAAGTGCTCGCTTTCCTGCGTTTTGTATTGTTAATAAAATTGATGCCAGCATGAGACTTTTACCTGCACCTACTGACGCCATTAATAACACTGGTTCGTCATTATGTTTTAATGCTTTCCAGGTATCGTTAACTGCTTGTATTTGATATGGTCTTAGTTGCTTCATAAGTTCTATTCTTCAAACAGTTAAATTGTTCTTGGTGAGTTAAATTTTTTTTTACTCTAATATCTATGCCCATACTATATCCAAGACTTAATATATAAACTTCTTTGATGTTTTCAGGGGAAAATAATTCATATTCTTCTTTCATTTTTTAAGCTCTTCTTTGGCTTTTAGATAGGCCTCGTGTGCTTCATGGGGAGTATCGAACATTCCAAGATGTTTTGATTTCCTATTAATTGTTATTTCTGCTCTAAATCTTTTTTCAGAAGGGATAACTCCCGTAAATCCTGTACTATTACCTATAATTATCTTTTCATCAGGGAAAAGTTGTTTAATCTTTGTTTTTAATTCTATTTCTGTATTTACCCCCTCATTCATTAATTCAACGGCCGTTTGATAAATTTTAATAGCAATTTCTTTATTTTTGGGCTGGCCTAAACTAATTCCTTTTCCATTCAAATAAAAACTAATTCTATATCTAATACCTGATTTGGTTTTTACTTCTGAAAAATTAATACAATCTTTTGGTTGTCTTGATAATTTAGTTAAATTTTCAAATGCACAGTTCATTGAATTACTATCATTGAATTTTAAATATTTCGGATAAACTTTTGTATGATAAATGTACACTAATTTAGCATACGGGATATTTGCAATATTTAATTTAGGTATGGAAACACATAATGAAATTTTCTGAATATCAGTATAATTTATTTGCCCAATTAATTTAGAGCCTTTCTTTCGACCTCTGCTGTTATACTTTCTAATGAAGTCACCCTCATAGTATTCATAATTTTCATGCAAATACTCATAAATTAAATCCACTTCCTCTTGATTCATTCTTCAATCTCAACAGGATCGGGTATACAAAAATGAGTTACATTACAGACTCGTATATTATCTAAATATAAAAATTCATGGCGCAGATAATGACCCACTTCCAGTCTTTGTTCGCCATTGTTTTCTGTTAATAACAATAATTGCAGCCCTTCAATAGGCCGATATTTCTCTGCATTAATCCATTTCATCTTTGCATCCATCCAAAACCCATTGAGCGGCCTTTTGATGCCCTTCAATGGCCTCATCCCATGTACTGTACCTATCGCAGTACTCATCAAAATGCAGATCACCGTCATTAAAAACCATGGTTTCAAATATCAATGGCTTTCCACCAAAATAATTATGATCGATCCCAAGCCAAACTGTTGATATCCACTTTCCATTAACTGTATCTTCTTTTAAATGCTTCGTGTGAGTCCTCATCATATGTTCTGTTTGATTTGACCATTCCTCTACTTCGCACTGTCTAATAGTGTGATCGTCATTTAAATAATAAAATAAGTTCATTTTGAATCCATATTTCCTGTTCTTTTCAATAGTTCATCAGGTAAATATAAAATCATCTGATTCATATTTTCCATGGCATATGTTAATTCTTTAAGAATCTTATTGAATGTATCAAATCCATCTGATAGAACTTTTAATGAATTTGCCACATGTAAAATGACATCACTTAAATCTTCTGTTGTATATTCACTCATTTATGACACACCTTATTGTATTTGCACATTTTGCATTTGTAGAAGAGCGGACTACCATTAATCCGAGGAGGCTCAATATTAGCCGTAGAAATCATCAATGCTTTATCTTCCAATGACCTATAAAAATCTTCATCAAATAACACTAATTCATCGGATAACTCACTATTATCCTTATTTAGTACAAGTATATAGGCACTATGTATACCGCTCATACCCATATAGGATTGAACTTGCGCATAATATTGAGGATTCCAAACCTTAACTCCTTTATTAACAAATATCTTAAAGCTTGCATCTTTGGCTGTTTTTATCTCAATAATTGCAAATGGAGTGTCTTTTTTGAACCACAAAGAATCAAGATGACCTTTGAAAACTTCGATCCTTTTAGACTTTAAGTCATACCATGTTCTAACTATTTCAACACCCGCCCAATCCAACCAATCAAGAACCAATCTCTCTAAATGCTTACCTATTGCCCATGTGCGTCTAGTTTTAGTTGCAACCGATTCT
>Ga0070685_10001211_pt1 | contig 13721 bp, 16 predicted proteins | sample KBSS13LmetaG_FD_65651 | JGI IMG/M metagenome (GOLD analysis project Ga0070685, IMG submission 65651) | Switchgrass rhizosphere microbial communities from Kellogg Biological Station, Michigan, USA - KBS S1-3L metaG | ecosystem: Host-associated > Plants > Roots > Rhizosphere ...
CCGAAGGAGCGGACGATGGAGATCATCGACGACCTCGAGGAGGAGGCGCGCGGCGTCTACTCGGGCTCGATCGGCTACTTCGGCGCCGACGGGAGTACGGACCTCAACATCGTCATCCGCACGATCGTGATGCGGCCGGGCCGGACGACGATCGGCGCCGGCGGTGCGATCGTCATGCAGTCCGACCCGCAGGACGAGTTCGACGAGATCCTGCTGAAGGCGCGGGCGCCGATGGCGGCGATCGCCCGCACCGTCACCGGCAGCGAGGATCCCGACGCCTGGAGCGTCGAGCTCGAGCCCGCCGCCCGCCAGGCGGAGGCCGCGTGAGCGATCCGGCGACGCAGCAGGCAACCGTCCGAGAGGCGGGCGCCGGAGACGTCGAGGGGGTCGCGGCCGCGGTCGCCAGCCTGCTCGCCGAGCTCGGCGGCCGCATGCCCTCGCCAGCGCAGATGGAGGCGGAGGTACAGGCTTTGCTCGACGACCCGCAGGGCGGGTCGGTGCTGATCGCGGAGGCCGACGGGAAGATCGTCGGAGTCCTCACCGCGAGCTGGCAGCGGGCGATACACGTTCCCGGCGTCTACGCGACGGTCCAGGACCTCTGGGTCGATGAGGACTGGCGCAGTGGCGGCGTCGGGGCGGAACTGGTCGAGGCGATCGCGTCCCAGGCGCGAAGCCGCGGTGTCAGCCGGCTCGAGGTCGGCCTGCCGCGGGAGACCTTTGCGGCGATCGCTTCGACCGAGTCCTTCTACAAGCGCAACGGGTTCGAGCACCTCGGGCCGCGGATGCGGAGGCTGCTCGAATGAGCCCCGAGCTGCTGATGGTCGAGCAGCGGCAGGGCCGCGACGACGCCGCCTTCTGGGTGCGGGAAGGCGAGGAGCGGATCGAAGGCCAGGACAGCAACCGGCGCCTGGTCGAGCTGCGGGCGGGCCTGGTCCGCCACTCACGGGTCCGTCCGGTCGCCGCCGACGCCGCCGACGAGGAGGTCGAGCGGACGCTGGGCGACCTGCACGAGGCCACCTACCTGCGGGCGCTGGAGGAACTGCGCACGAACGAGCCGGTGGTGATGCCGGACTTCGCCCCGCCCGGGCTGGAGCCCGACATTCCGGTCAACGCCAACCTCGTCGCCGCCGCCCGCGAGGGCATCCGGACCGCGATCACCGCCGCCGAGCGGCTGCTCGGAGGAGCCCGCTTCACCTACGCCGTCTGCCGCCCGCCCGGCCACCACGCCGGCCCCGCCTTCCACGCCGGCTACTGCTACCTCAACAACGCCGCCGCCGCCGCCCGCCGCCTCTCCGACGGCGGCCTCAAGCCGGTCGGGATCATCGACCTCGACCTCCACTACCCGAACGGGACCTCGGCGCTGGTCGAGCGGATGGGGCCGTTCGTCGCCCTGCACTCGCTGCACGCGGCGCCGGTGACGAACCTGCCGCCGGGGACGCTGCTGCCGCAGATGGCGGGCGAACGCGCCGTCGCCTTCCGCGAGAGCCCGGCGGAAGACACCTACCTGGAGGAGGTTGCGTACTCGATTCACGACCTCTCGGAGATTGCCCGGGCGCTGGTCGTCTCGCTCGGCTACGACACCGTCAAGGGGGACCCCCACGGCGGCTGGAGCTTCCGGCCGGAGATCTTCGCCGCGATCGGGCGCCTGCTCGCCCGCTCGGGCCTGCCGATCTGCGTGATCCAGGAGGGCGGCTACGCGCTCGAGGAGCTGGCCGCCTGCAGCCACGCCTTCGCCACCGGCCTGCTGGGGGAGGAGGACAGGTGAGCACCGGGGCCGCCGCCAACAACAGCGGCGAGGGGCTGGAGCCGTTCCGCCGTCGCCTCGACCAGATCGACGAGCAGATCGCAAAGCTGCTCGGCGAGCGCCTCGACATCTGCCGCGACGTCGCCGTTTACAAGAGCGAGCACGAGATCCCGATGATGCAGCCCGACCGCGTGAAGCTGGTGCGCGAGCGCTACCTGGCCCGCGGCGCCGAAGTCGGGCTGCCGGCCGAGTTCACCTCGGCGCTCTTCGAGCTGCTGATCGCCACCACCTGCCGGCTCGAGGACGAGCTGATGGACGAGCTCGCCGAAAGGCGGAGCGCGGCATGAGCCGGCGCATCGGCAGCATGCCGCCCGGGCCTCGGATGCCCCGCGCCCTGCAGGCGGTTGGCTGGACGCAGCGGCCGCTGCCCTGGCTGGAGAAGTGCCATCGCCGCTACGGCGACACCTTCACCCTGCGCATCCGCCACTACGGCGACTGGGTCCTGCTGGCCGATCCCGACGACGTCAAAAAGGTCTTCACCGCCGGCCGCGCCGTCGGCGTCGCCACCGCCAACCCGCTGCTGGGGCCGCTGCTCGGCCCGCGCTCGGTGATGCTGCTGGAAGAACCCGAACATCTGTCCCGGCGCAAGATGATGCTGCCCTCCTTCCACGGCCAGGCGGTGCAGGCGGACGCGGAGATGATGGCCCAGGTGGCGCGGCAGGAGATCTCCCGCTGGCCGCAAGGGGAGCCGTTCGCCCTCTGGCCGCGGATGCAGGACATCACCCTCGACGTGGTGATGCGCGCGGTCTTCGGCCCCGACTCCGAATCGGAGCGCCTGCAGCCGCTGCGCGAGCGCCTGCGCGGGCTGACGACCTGGATGAACGAACCGCGCAACCTGGCGATGCTCGCCGCCTTCGGCCCCGGCTGGGTGATCCGCAGCAAGGGCTACCGCGAGGCGATGGGCGCGGTCGAGGCGGAGGTGATGGAGGAGGTGCGGCGGCGCAAGGCCCTACCTGATGGGGGCGACCTTGGGGTCGTTTCGATGCTCGTCGGAGCCAGATACGAGGACGGCTCGCCGCTGTCCGATCAGGACCTGCGCGACGAACTGGTGACGCTGCTCTCCGACGGTCCGACCTCGAGCACGCTCGCCTGGACCTTCGAGCGGCTGCTGCGCAACCCCGACAAGCTCGAGCTGCTGCGCGACGACGTCCTCGGCGGCGACGGCACCTACCTCGACGCCGTGGTCAAGGAGACGCTGCGGCTGCGGCCGCCGGTCCCGGTGGTCGTCCGCACTCTGCTGGAGCCGATGACCCTCGGCGGCTACGACCTGCCGGCCGGGACCACGGTGGCGCCGTGCATCCACCTGATCCACCGCGACCCGCGCTGGTACGAGCAGCCGCTGCGCTTCCTGCCGGAGCGCTTCGTCGGCAAGCAGCCGGGCACCTACACCTGGATTCCCTTCGGCGGCGGCGTCCGCCGCTGCCTCGCCGCCAGCTACGCGGAAATGGAGATGAAGCGGGTGCTGCGGATCGTCCTCGAGTCGACCGAGCTGCGCGCGGTCGAGGACGACGGCGAGCGCGCCCGCAAAAGCGCGATCGCCTTCGCTCCCGACCAGAAGGGGCTGGTGATCGCCGAACCGAGAGAGACCGAGGCCGCCGGGGGCAGAGCCCTGGCGCCGGTCTAGGGGGGAGAGGCTCATGAGCTCCGTTGAAGAGAGCGACATCCTCGTCGTCGGCGCCGGCGCCAAGGCGGCCGCGCTCGCCGTCAAGGTGCACACGATCAACACCCTCGGCCTCGCCGAGATCTCGATGACGGTGGTGGAGAAAACCGAGCCGGCGGCCTCCTGGCTGGGGCGCAACGGGATGACCTCGGGCGAGGAGCCGCTGGCGATCCCGCCGATCAAGGACGTCGGCTTCCCCTACCAGAGCTCACGCCAGTTCGGCGAGCGCGGCGACGAAATCGACGCTGCGCTGCTGCCGTTCACCTGGCAGCACTTCGCGATGGAGCGCCACGAATACGCCGCCTGGGTCAACTCCGGCTCGCCCTCGGTGATGCACAAGGACTACGGGGAGTACCTCGGCTGGGTGCTGGAACGGGCGACCGAGGGCATCACCCTCTACGACGGCCGGGTGACCGAGGTTTCTCTCGGCGACGGCCGCGACCGCTGGCAGGTCGAGGTCGCCGAGCGCGGCAACCCGGAGGACCCCATGAGCCACAGTGGTCGCTCGCTCGTCCTCACCGGTCCCGGCGTCCACCGCCACTTCCCGCACGACCCCGAGGTCGAGAGCCGCGTCTTCCACTGCGACAGCCGCCGCGACGAGTTCGTCCGCGTGCCGGAGGACGAGGCGGTGGAGATCGCGATCATCGGCGGTGGCGAGAGCGCCCTCAGCGCCCTCGTCTTCCTCCGCGACCTGCGCCCGGCGGCGCACCTGACCGTCTACACGCCGACGCTACCGCTGAGTCGCGGTGAGAGCTTCCTCGAGAACCGGGTCTTCGCCGACCCCGACAACGTCGACTGGGAACACCTCGACATCGAGACCCGGCGCGACTTCGTCAAGCACTGCGACCGCGGCGTCTTCGACATGACGGTGCTTGAGCGGATCGCCGATGACGACCACCTCTCCTTCCTCTGCGGCCGCGCCGTCCACGTCTCCCTCGACGACGACGGGGAGGGGGCGCAGCTCGAATTCGAAAGCCCGTCGGAGGGCATGTCCTCCCGGCGCTACGACTTCGTCATCAACTGCACCGGCTTCGACCTCCTGCGCCAGCTGCGCGGCCTCTTCCCCGACGCCGTCCGCGACGAGGTCGAAGAACAGTGCGGCCCGCTCTGGGACAGCCCGCCGAAATTCGAGGTCCCGATCGGCCGCGGGCTCGAACTCGAGGGGGTGCGGCCGCGGCTGCACATCCCCGGTCTCGGCGGCCTGCGGCAGGGCCCCGGCTTCGCCAACCTCGGCAGCCTCGGCCTCCTCGCCAACCGCGTCCTGCAGCCGCTTCTAAACGAACTGGATCCCTCGCTCACGGGAACTTCCAGCCGGACCAAGGGCGAGTTATTACTCGATTAGGGAGAGGAGCCGGGATGTCGATGTTCAAGTTCAGGGCGTTGCCTCTGCTTGCCCTGGTGCTGGGGGTCTTTGCAGCGGGATGTGGCAGCTCGGCGTCCTCGTCGAGTGACCACAACTTCACTGGTGACGCCTACCCGAACATCGACCTCCAGGGAACCCGCCTGGCCAAAGGCTCGATCAACTCGAGGAACGTCAATCAGCTGAAGGAAGCCTGGTCGCTGCCGATCGAAGGCACCGGTGTCTACGGCAGTTACGCCTGGGCCCCGGTCGAGGTCAACGGCGTCATCTATTCCCAAGACCTCGAATCGAATGTTTCGGCGGTCGACCTCGAGAGCGGCGAAATTCTCTGGTCGACCAAGTTCGAATCTCCCAGTCACGGTCCCAACGGCCTTTCTGTCGCACAGGAACACGTCTACGGCACCACCAACTCCGCTGCCTTCGCTCTCAACCAGAAGACGGGCAAGAAGCTTTGGGAAACCCCACTCGGTGGAGCGGTCGACGTGGCTCCCGCCACTCATAGCGCCAAGGTCTACGTCTCCACGGTCCCGGAGACGCCGAACGCCGAATACGAAGCCGGCGCGGTGGGGGTCATCTATGCGCTCGACGCCTTCACCGGGAAGAAACTGTGGCACTTCGACACCGTCCCGAAAGACCTTTGGGGCAACCCGAGAGTCAATTCCGGCGGCGGCCTCTGGTATCCGCCCTCCTTCGACGAAGAAGGCAACCTCTACGCCGGCACCGGCAACCCGGCTCCGCTGCCGGGGACGCCGAATCAGCCCTGGGGGGCGAGTCGCCCTGGCGACAACCGCTACGCCGATTCCATGGTGAAGCTCGAGGAAGAAACCGGGAAGCTGGTCTGGTACTACCAGCAGACGCCACACAACATCTACGACTGGGACTTCCAGAACACCCCGGTGGTGGTGGAAGTCGGCGGCAGGAAACTGGCGATCGGCTCCGGTAAGTCCGGGGTCGTCGTAGCGGTCGACAGCAAGACCGGCAAACCGGTCTGGAAGACCCCGGTCGGCACCCACAACGGCCATGACAACGACCCGCTCTACGCGATGCGCGGCGAATACAAGAAGATCAAGCCCGGAGAGGTTTTTCCCGGTGAGCTGGGGGGCGTGATCGCGCCGATCGCCAGTGACGGCAAGAGCCTGTACATCCCGGTCGTCAACCACTCGATGACGGTGAACTCGGGCTCCGAAATCACCGAAGCGAGCTCGGCGAGCGGGGAAGTCGTCGCGCTGGATGTCAAGACCGGCAGGGTCAAATGGAGTCACAAGCTTGAACAGCCCGCCTACGGGGCGACGCTCGTGGTCAACGACCTCGTATTCGCGACTACGGCTGACGGCGTCATCCACGCGCTCAAGACCGGCAATGGCGGCGAAGTCTGGCAGGCGGCGCTGCCGGCGGGCACCAATGCCGGCGTGATGGTCACCGGCGACACGCTGCTGGCTCCGGCGGGGCTGCCGCTCGCTGAAGGCCAGAAGGCCAGCCTGGTCGCCTTCAGGCTCGGAAGCTGAGCGGGCGCCGTAGCGGTCCTCGCAAGACTCTGGGAATATGAAACAAATCCTTATTACTCGATTAGGGAGAGGAGTTGGATGTCGATGGTGTCCAAATTGAAGGGGTTGCCGCTGCTATTGCTGGCGCTCGCGATCGGAGCGCTGGTGGTGGGCTGCGGGTCCTCGTCCTCATCCTCCTCGTCGAGTGACCACAACTTCACCGGTGACGGTCCTCCGAACATCGATCTCGCCAGCAACCGCAACGCCAAAAGCGAGATCAACAGCGGCAACGTCAGCCAGCTGAAAGAAGCCTGGTCGATACCCGTCGAAGGGCAGGGCATCTACGGCAGCTACGCCTCGACTCCGGTGATCGTCAACGGCGTCATCTACTCCCAGGACCTCGAATCGAACGTCTCGGCGATCGACCTCGAAAGCGGCGACGTCCTCTGGAGCACCAAATTCGAATCTCCGAGCCACGGCCCCAACGGTCTCGCGGTGGCCGAAGGTCACGTCTACGGCGCAACCAACTCGGGAGCCTTCGCGCTTGACCAGAAGACCGGCAAGGAACTTTGGCTGACGCAGCTGGGCGGGCCCGTCGACATGGCCCCGGGCGTCCATGAAGGCAAGGTCTACGTCTCCACGGTGCCCGAGAACACCAGCGCCGAATACGAAGCCGGCGCGGTCGGCACCCTCTGGGCGATGGACGGCAAAACCGGCAAGAAGCTGTGGCACTTCGACACCGTCCCGAAAGACCTCTGGGGTGAACCGAACGTCAACTCCGGCGGCGGCCTCTGGTACCCGCCCTCCTTCGACAAGCAGGGCAATGTCTACGCCGGCACCGGCAACCCGGCGCCGCTGCCGGGGACGCCGAACCACCCCTGGGGCTCGAGCCGGCCGGGCGACAACCGCTACGCCGACTCGCTGGTGAAACTCGACCCGAACACGGGCAAGCTCGACTGGTACTACCAGGAGACCCCGCACAACATCTACGACTGGGACTTCCAGAACTCGCCGATCATCACCGAGTCCGGCGGCAAGGAAGTTGCGGTCGGCTCCGGCAAGTCCGGCTTCGTCGTCGCCGTCGACCTGAAGACCGGGAAGCCGCTGTGGCGGACCCGGGTCGGCACCCACAACGGCCATGACAACGACCCGCTCTACGCGATGCGCGGCGAATACGACAAGATCAAGCCCGGCGAAGTTTTCCCGGGCACGCTCGGCGGAGTGATCGCGGCGATGGCCAGCGACGGCAAGCGCGTCTACGTGCCGATCGTCAACCACTCGATGACCGTCCGCAACGGCTACGAAGTGAGCGAAGAAAGCACCGCCACCGGCGAAGTCGAGGCGGTCGACCTGCGAACCGGCAAGGTCGTCTGGGAGGCGCAGTTCCCCGGCCCGGCGTACGGGTCGCTCGTGGTCAGCAACGACGTCGTCTTCGCGACCTCGGCCGAAGGCACGATCCACGCCCTGAGTGCCAACAGCGGCGGCGAAATCTGGCAGGCGGCGCTGCCGTCGGGGACCAACGCCGGCGTCATGGTTACCGGCGACATGCTTGTGACCGGCGCCGGTCTGCCGACCGTCGAAGGGCAGACGCCGAAACTGGTCGCCTACAAACTCGGCGGATAGGCACGGCGGCTTCGCCGCGGTCATCGGCTCGAGTCGGTATGACTCGGGTCGATGGCCGCCAAGCACAGCGCCGGCATCCTCCTCTTCCGCCGCCGCGGCGGCACGGTCGAGTTTCTGCTCGTCCACCCCGGCGGGCCCTTCTGGGCGAAGAAAGACGCCGGTGCCTGGTCGATCCCGAAGGGACAGGTCGAGGATGGCGAGGAACCACGCGCCGGCGCGATCCGCGAGCTCGAAGAGGAGCTGGGGAAGGCCCCCGAGCTCGACCGCGAGCAGCTGATCGAGCTCGGCTCGATCCGCCAGCGGGCGGGGAAAGTGGTCGAGGCCTGGGCCGCCGAGGCGGACTTCGACCCCGCCGTGCTTGCCAGCAACACCTTTGCGATGGAGTGGCCGCCCCGTAGCGGCAAGCAGCAGGAGTTCCCCGAGGTCGACCGGGCCGAGTGGTTCGGCCTGGAGGCGGCGCGGGAGAAGATCCTGGCCGCGCAGGCGGAGTTGCTCGACCGCTTGGCGCAGCGGTTAGAGTCGGAAGATGGAGAACGGAGCGTCCCAGAACGGTAGGGCTCCGATCCCGGCGCGGCTGCTCGGCGTCGGCGTTCGCGGCGCCCGCACCGTCACCAAAGCCACCGGCATCGACCGGGCGGTGGAAAACGCGGCCGAGGAGGCGATCGTCGCCGCGGTCGAAAGCGGCGCCGTCGAGCGGGCGATGGCGCGGGTGCTGGAAGGCCCCGTCGTCGGTGAGGCGGTCGAGGGCGCGCTCGAGAGCGACGCGGTCAAGCGCGCCCTGCTGGAGGCGATGGACAGCGAGCTCGTCGACGAGGTTTGGCGCCGGCTGCTGGCCAGCGAGGAGGCGCAACAGCTGGTCGAGCGGATCGCCGAGGCGCCGGAGGTCCGCGCCGCGATCAGCGCTCAGGGGGTCGGGCTGATCGGCGACATCGCCCGCACGATCGGGAACGTCGTCAGGCGACTCGACGATCGCTTCGAGCGGATCGTCCGCCGGCTCTTCTTCCGCAAGCCGCGGGAGCTGCCGACCGACCGCGCCGGTGCGATCAGCCGTGGTCTGGCGATGGCGATCGACGGCGTCTTCGTCAACCTGACCTTCACTGCCTTCGTCGCCCTGATCACCCTGGTCGCCAATGCCTTCGGCGGCAGCGGCGAAGGCGGCGGCAGCCTCGCGATCGCCGTCGGCTCCACCGCCTGGCTCTCCTTCGGGGCGATCTACCTGGTCGGCTTCTGGTCGCTTGCCGGACAGACGCCAGGGATGCGGTTCGCCGGCATCCGGCTGGAGGAGCGGCTCTCGTTGCGACGCAGCCTCGAGCGCCTGATCGGCCTCGGCCTGGCGGTGCTCGCCTTCGGCCTCGGCTTCCTCGGCATCGTCTTCGGCGCCCAGCGCCGGGCCTGGGACGATCGCCTCTGCGGCACCGGCGTCGTCCATGACGAGCGGCGGCCGGAGCCGGCGCCCTGGTCGGGCGCTAGATCGGTGCCCCTGAGCGATTCGGCAGCCATCGCTGAATCAGCAGGGTGAGGGTGCCGGAGACGATCAGCAGCGAGACGTTGATGGCGAGGACCGCCGCCGCCCCCAGCGCGTGCTCGATGCCGCCGCCGCCGATCGCGACGCCGAGGTAGGCGGAGGCGGGGATCGTCGTCACCGAGATCGCGACGCCGACCGCGGCGCTCGCTTTGGTCTCGAAGGAGAGCATCGCCGCGACGCCCGCCGCGAGGGCGATCAGCACGGTCGAGTAGTCGGTGTGGGCGAGGTTGACGAGGCTGCTGTTCTCGACCGCGAAGCCGTCGGGGAGGAGGCCGGTGATCTTGAGCAGGAAGCTGAGCACCGCGGCCGTGACGATGACGAGGCCGAGGCCGAGGGTGAGGGTGATGAAGGCGCGGCGGGCGAGCACGTAGCGGCGGGCGACGAGGCCGACGCAGGTGGCGCAGATCGGCAGCAGGTCGGGGCTCACCGCCATCGCGCCGACGATCAGGATCGAGCTGCTGGTGATGACGCCGAGGGCGGCGATCACCGCGGCGACGTTGATCAGGGCCAGGTAGCGGGCGAGGAGCCGCGAGTTCGCCCGTGCCTGGCCGATCACCTCGATCCAGGAGTAGCCGTCGACGCCGCCTTCGCCGAGGTGGTGGCGGTGCTGGGGGGCGACCACCTCGATCCGGGTGAGGACGTAGTCGCCGTCCTCGATGCCGAACTCACCGACCGCCTCGACCAGGCGGTCGGCGGCGCTCGGCTCGACGTCGGCGACGAAGACGAACGCCTCGGCGGCGGCCTCGTCGGCCTGTTGGACGACCCGCCGCACGCCGTCGAGCTCGCGCAGCAGCGAGCCGAACTCCTCGGCGCGGCTGTGGTGGACGGAGGAGCGGAGCCTCAGCATCCGCCCATTCTCACGGTCTTAGGAGACGAGCTTCAGGACCTTGAAGGCGCGGTCGCCTTTCGGCGTCTCGACCTTGACGGTCGAACCGACCCGCGCGTCCATCAGCGCCCGCCCGATCGGCGACTCGGCCGAAAGGCGCCCCTCGGCCAGGTTGGCCTCGGTCGAGCCGACCAGGGTCCAGGCATTGGTCTCGCCTTTGGATTCGTCGAGCACTTCGGCGGTGCGGCCGAAGGAGAAGACGTCCGAGTCGAGCTCGGAGACCTCGACGACGACGGCGTTGCGCAGCCGTTCCTGGAGCCGCTTGATCCGCGTCTCCATGTGCGCCTGGTCCTCTTTGGCGACGTGATACTCGGCGTTCTCCTTGAGGTCCCCCTCCTCGCGGGCGACCTTGATCCGCTCGGCCATCTGCTGGCGGGCCGGGCCTTCTAGCTCAGCGAGCTCGGCTTTCAGCTCTTCGAGTCCGGCTTGCGTGATCGGCTCGCCCGTCTGCTCCTGTGCGCTCATGCCCGAGAGCGTGGCAGATATCAGTCTCCGGCTGCGGTTTCGCCGGCGATGAAGGCGGAGGCGAAGGAGTGGACCTTCTTGCCTTCGGCGGCGCCGAGGGGAGTGAGGCCGAAGAGCTCGTCGATCGAGCGCAGTAGCGAGTAGGGCGTGTAGGCGGCGCCGTCGGTCCCGTTCGGGGTCAGCAGGGGGGAGACGAGCAGCACCCCGGCTTTCAGCGGGTCGGCGCCTGCCGCCGCCGCTTCCGCCGCTGCCGGGTCCACGGCGCCGAAGCTGACGATCAGCAGGCCGTCCTGCTTGTAGGCGGCCGAGGCGAGGACTTCTTTCGTCGTCTTTTCCAGCCAGGCGTCAGCGGCCGCCGGCCCGTCGGCGGTGCCCTCCGGGCATTCGCCGCGGAAGCCGGCGTTGCAGCGGCTCGGCGCGAGGTAGCTGAAGTTGGCGGTCTTTTCGGACTTGGCCAGGTCCTTCAGCAGCTCGGTCGCGGGGACGTCGTTGGCGGCGCAGTCGCCGAGGTCGAGCAGCGAGTGGAAGTAGACGAAGGGGTTGGAGGTCGACGAGTAGGCGCCCGGTACCGCCGCTTCGGTCGCATCGGGTTCGGGGTGCACGCAGTTGGCCGGTTTGCCTTCCGGGTCGGCCATGCCTTCGACGTAGGCGCGCCAGCTGAACCGGGCGGTGCCGAGCTGGTCGGCGAGGGTCAGCGTTTCAACCGGGAAGAGGCACTTTTCGTACTCGGGGCAGTCGGCCTTGGAAGCGGCGGTCGGGGCCTGGCCGCTGATCGCCGCGAAGCCGTTGGCCAGCGGCGCCTGCTCGAGCAGCGAGTAGTTGGTGAGCAGGACGCCCTGCTGGCGCAGCGCCCCGGAGAGGTAGGGCATCTGCGAGCTGGTGCCGAAGGAGGCTTCGTAGCCGGGGCTCGCCAGCGAGATCAGGAAGACGTGCTTGACCGGGCCGGCCTGCGGCGCTTCCGGTTCGCTCGGCGGCGGCGCTGGCGCTTCCGGTTCGGAGCTGGGCAGGGATTCCGGTTCCGGCGATGGCGCCGATGCGGGGAGCGGTTCGGGGGAGGCCGCTCCCGCGCTCGGCGCCGGTTGGGGGGAGGAAGGCGGCGTGAAGGGTTCTTCCGGGGCGGCGGCGGGAGGGACGGCCGTCGTCACCGCCGCGGGCTGATCGTCGAGCAGCCCGGCCATCGCAGCCGCCGCCACCGGGCCGACGCCGCCCTGGCCGGTCAGCGCCGAGGCGACGATGCCGCTGGTGGCGATCAGCGAGGAGGCGACCAGGAGGCCGAATTTCTTGCCGGTGACCGTCGCTGCCGCGACGATCGCCTTCTGCAGGTAGGCGTAGAAGGCCAGCCTCATCAGGCGGTCACCACCAGCGCGCTGCCGCATTGGGGGCAGAAGCGGTCGGCGCGGCCGAAGGGAGCGTTGCAGGTGGGGCAGTGGCCGGCGGCGTCGGTGCGTTCAAGCTCGAGCTGGCGTTCTGCCGCCAGCAGCTCGGCGTCGACCCGTTGCAGCTCGGCCGCCTTGCGGGTGAGGACGTCGAGCCGCACGTGATCGCGGATCGCCATCTCGTAGAAGGCGCCGCCGAGGTCGGCCTGCATCACCGTGAACTTCTCCAGCAGCCGGTCGCGCTGGGCGACCAGCTCTTTGTTCTCGGCGGGCTGCGCCGGGGCTTTGGGCTCCTCTTTACGCGGCAGCTTGATCACGGTTCCACCCCCGAGGGCGCCGGGGCCGCGCCGCCGCCTTCGCCGCCGACGACGATCACGTCGGGCAGGTTCTGCTGCGCCTTGATGTAGTTCTCGCCGGTCTGTTCGGGGTTTTCTTCGACCAGCTTCGTGTCTTCGGCTTCCTTCTCCTCGGAGGCCTTGAAGTGGGTGACTTCATGGACGTCGCCGTTGTCGGTGTGGGCGACGACTTTTTCCTCCGGCTTGGCGTTGGATTTGCCGGTTTTCGCCGCTTTTTTCTGCGCTTTGCCGGCGGCCGCGGTGGCGGCGGCGCCCGCCGTGGTGCCGCCGGCGGTGCTCGCCGCCGTTGCCTGCCGTTCCTGCAGCGCCTTCAGCAGCGCCTCGTTTTCGCCGTCGCCGGAGCCGTTGTGGCCGATCGCGACCCCGATCGCGACGGCGACCGGCAGCAGGGCGAAGAAGCCGACCGCGGCGGCGCGGCTGATCGGGCTCTGCTTGGGCGGCGGTGGCCCCAGCGGCCGTCGCGAGCGCTTGCTCATCGCCGCGAAGTAGCGCGAGGAGGGGTTGGCGCCGTTGCCGCGCCGCGCCGCGCAGTTGACGCAGTAGCGCTGCTGCGGGTCCATCGCCGCCCCGCACTCCTCGCAGGGCTCGTAGGCCTGCGGCCGACGAACCTCTCCCGGCTGCGGATCCTTCAGCTCCGTGTTCATCCCTCCCCCTTCGGGTGCTTGTGGTGGTTTTGCGTTTGCTTCTTCTTCGCCTGGCGCTTGGCGCGGGCCTCGAGGATGCGTTCGGATTCGGCCCGCTGGGCGGCGGCCTTTTCCTGGGTCGTCTCGCAGCCCGTGAGGGCGCCGGCGCCGAGGGCGCCGCAGAGCACGAGGACCGCGATTTGGGGCGCGCGCCTAGCCGAAGGCACCGCTGACGTACTCCCGGGTCCGTTGCTCGCGGGGCGAGCCGAAGAGGGCGGTGGCGCTGTTGTACTCGACCAGGTCGCCGAGGTACATGAAGGCGACGTGGTCGGCGATCCGGTAGGCCTGTTGCAGGTTGTGGGTGACGATGACGACGGCGACGTCGTCGCGCAGTTTCACGATCAGGTCCTCGATCACCTGGGTGGATTTCGGGTCGAGCGCCGAGCAGGGCTCGTCGAGCAGCAGCACCTCGGGCTCGGCCGCCAGCGCCCGGGCGATGCAGAGCCGCTGCTGCTGGCCGCCGGAGAGCTTCAGCGCCGGGTGGTCGAGGTTGTCCTTG